>Ga0181520_10007030_pt1 | contig 16824 bp, 9 predicted proteins | sample PEATcosm2014_Bin_29_FD_132451 | JGI IMG/M metagenome (GOLD analysis project Ga0181520, IMG submission 132451) | Peatland microbial communities from MTU Mesocosm Facility, Houghton, MI, USA - PEATcosm2014_Bin02_30_metaG | ecosystem: Environmental > Terrestrial > Soil > Wetlands > Peat | place... | reverse complement strand
TGGTGCCCGATGTGTGAAGGACGTAGACCGCCACCGGTCGCCGGCGCACCACCGGCCGCGGGCTCGCCTCCGCCATTGCCTCACGCCAGTCCAGATCGATGTCGGGCGCGAGGGTTGTCGATGAACACGCCCCGGCCGAGCACAGCAGCAGGATGGATGTCGACGCCTGTGAGCAAGCGCGCCACACTCGAACACGTGCGTGCCAGCAATTTGAGGTCCTTGTGCCACAGGTGGTGGTGGCAGATCCGGTGAGTCCAGATGGCGTGCACTCCCGAGTAGCAGATCGCGATCTTGACCGACGAGCGCGCCACCCGGTCGCCGTCTCGTGCCGAGCATAGAACGCCCCGCAGGTCGCCAACATGCTCAATCGGTGAGACCTTCGAACAACGCGGTCGAGAGGTATCGTTCGCCGAACGACGGGATGATCACAACGATCAGCTTGCCGGAGTTCTCGGGCCGTGCCGCCAACTGGAGCGCGGCCCAGATCGCCGCCCCTGAGGATATGCCCACGAGGAGTCCTTCCTCGCGTGCTGCCCGGCGGGCGATGTCGAAGGCGTCCGTGTTCTCGACCGTGATGATCTCGTCGATGAGGGTGGTGTCCAAGATCGCGGGGACAAAGCCTGCGCCGATGCCCTGGATCGGGTGGGGCCCCTTTTGGCCGCCCGAGAGCACGGGCGAGGCCGCCGGCTCCACCGCGACAAGCTTCACCGACGGCTTACGGGCCTTGAGTACCTGGCCGACGCCGGTGATGGTCCCTCCGGTGCCTACCCCGGAGACGAGGATGTCGATCTTGCCGTCGGTGTCGTTCCAGATCTCCTCGGCGGTGGTGGCACGGTGGATAGCCGGGTTGGCCGGGTTCTCGAACTGCTGTGGGACGAAGTAGCGCGCATCGCTCTTAGCCAGCTCCTCGGCTTTGGCGATGGCGCCCGGCATGCCTTCGGGCCCGGGCGTCAAGATCAGCTCGGCCCCATAAGCCCTGAGGAGTGCCCGGCGCTCCTTGGACATGGTCTCGGGCATTGTGAAGGCGCACTTGTAACCACGCGCCGCGCACACCATCGCCAGCGCGATCCCAGTGTTGCCGCTGGTGGGCTCCAGGATGATCGTGTCGGGCCCGATCTGGCCGGCCTTCTCGGCGGCATCGATCATCGAGACGCCGATGCGGTCCTTGACGCTGTGAGCCGGGTTGAAGAACTCGAGCTTCAACACAACTTTCGCCCCGCCCTCGCCGGTTAGGCGACGCAGCCGCACCAGGGGTGTGTTCCCGATGAGCTCGGTGATATCTTCCGCGATCTTCATGGTTGTCACGCCTTTCTCGAGTCCCTCCTGTTAGGCCAAGGCTAGTTGCCGATGAAGTCCCTCGCAATTATGGAATTGATCGCAGTAAGCGCATGAGTCAAAGCAACCGCTCGAGAAACCCGCCTCGCCTGTGGCCAACAACTGAGGAGCAGAAAGTCATACATCAAGAGTTAACTATTTAGCACTTAGTATGCGCGCACCTCAACCGGCGACATCGTGAGCGTTGCGTCCCGATCCCGGATCAAGACTCGAAAAGGCTCACACGCCCATCAAGTTCCACCAGCAGGTTGCGCGCCTGTCGAGCTACCATGACCCAATCGGATGCGCCGTCACCACGAGGATGTGAACCGGCGAGTCTCGACCTCCATCACAAGAGACACGTAGACGCGCCGCCACAGCACCGTGTCGACGAGGAAGAAGTCGCGCGCCAGCACGTCTCTCGCTCGGGCATGCAAGAACCTCTGCCAGCTCATGCTCGCCCTACCTCGGAGCCGGACCTAGCGGGAGTTTCCGGGATAACCCGTCGAGCTCGTCCACCGCCGTTCGGGAAGTTTCTTCGAAATAGGGCCCTGACCAGCGCGTTTGCCCAGCTCAGAGACTCGCGATTTGTCGGGCCTTGTGGTAGTACCTATATATGGCGTTCATTGTCGGCAAGAAGCAGGACGGGAAGACCTACTACTACCTGGCCGAGTCAGCCCGGGTCGATGGCAAGCCCCGGATCGTCTCCCAGCGCTATCTGGGTTCGGCTGAGGAGATCGCGGCCCGTCTGTCGGAGTCCGGCCCCGGCGAGCCGGACCGCAGTCGCCATCTCGCCTTCGGCGATGTTGCCGCGACCTTTGACATGCTCCGGCGTCTTCGGGTGGCCGATATCGTCGACGAGGTCGTCGGCTCGCGCAGGGTCGACGCAGGGGCCTCTGTTGGGACCTACATAGCCTTGGCAGCACTCAACCGGGTGGTCGATCCCTGCTCCAAGCTCGCCTTCTCCGACTGGTGGCACAAGACCGCCGGTGACCGGTGGTTGCGCCTCCCAGCAGGCGCGCTCGACCATCGGCGCTTTTGGGACGCCATGGACCAAGTCAGTCAAGCCCAGCTCGAAGAGATCGAGCGGCGTGTCGTGGCCGGAATGGTCGAGACTTTCGGAGTCGATCTCTCGGGCCTCGTGCTCGACATGACGAACTTCGCCACCTGGATCGACTCAGCCAACGTGCGGGCCCCGATCGCGCAGCGTGGCCACTCCAAGCAGAAGAGAAGCGACCTGCGCATCTGTGGACTCGGACTGGTTGTCTCGACAGATGGCGGCGTCCCTCTCGTCTCCCTCGCCTACCCGGGGAACCGCCCCGATGTCACCCAGTTCGCAACGATGGTGAACGAGCTCGTCGTTCGCTTCGGGGCGCTTTACCCCGACGGCAAAGGCGAGCGCCTCACCTTGGTCTACGACGCCGGACAGAACTCCGGGGACAACTACGAGACTCTCGATCACACGCCGCTTCACTTTGTCGCCTCGTTGCCCCCCTCGGATCATCCCGAGCTCCTCGCCACAGCAAAGAACCGCTACAAAGTCGTTGACAAGCAGGCCTTCCCGGGCCTCACGGCCTTCGAGACGACCAAGGTCGTCTTCGGCAAACAGCGCCGTCTTGTCTGCTGTCACTCCGATGGACTGCACGACAAGCAGTCGCGAGGCTTCGACCAGACCCTCGCCAAGGTGCGCCGCCAGCTCACCGAGATCCAATCACGCCTCGCCCGGGGCCACACCCGCAAATCCAAGGAGCAAGTCCAGGCCGAGATAGCTGCCATATTGGCGCCTCGCTGGGTGTCCCGGGTGGTCTCGGCCACGCTGAGCGGAGACAAGCCGGGCGAGCTTCGCCTCGAGTTCCACACCGACGGCAAGGCCCGAGCGGTGCTCGAAGACGAGCTGTTCGGCAAGCGGATCCTGTTCACCGACAAGACACCCGAGCAGGCCTGCTTGGCAACCATCGTCGCCGAGTACCGTTCCCAAGAAGTGGTGGAAGCCGACTTCCGCCAGATGAAGGACCCGAACGTCGTCTCGTTCTCGCCGATGTTCCACTTCACCGAGCAGAAGATCCGTGTCCACATCTTCTACTGTGTGCTCGCTCTCATGGTCGCCAAGCTCATGGTTCGCGAAGCCGACCGAGCAGGCATGCACATGAGCGTCCGTGCACTGCTATCGAGCCTTTCCGGCATCGAAGAGACCGTGCTCCTCTACAAAGGCGAGCGGGGACGCCCCCGAGCCCGCCGGATGCTCACCGAGCAGGACGCCACCCAGCACCGTCTCTACGACCTCTTCGGCCTCGACGCATACGCCCCGACACGCTGAGTTAGGTACTACACCGACCAGGACGAAACACGCATCGTGACCTGGGCATATGCTGCTCGTTCCCTCGCTAGCCAGGAAGGTTCCGCTAGTGCCCGAAGCAGCCAGGATGCACCGCACGGTTCCCTCCCCCACTCCTTGACCCAGCTGCGCGTCTTCGCCTTGGATGCTCGGCCCCAACGGGAGTTCTCCTGGGCCGACCGGATCACCAGCTCACCGATCTCCTCCGCCACCGGCGGCCCGCCAGGGCTGTTCGGAAAGCGCCGGTGACTTGCAACCAGCCGGCGATGCCACTTGAGCAGCGTGGCTGGGGTCACCAGCCGGAACCCGCGCAATTCCTGCGGCAGCACACGCCCGAAGGCGGCGAACACGGCAGGTCCGAGCACGACAATCTCGGACGAGGAACCTGGCGACGAAGGACGACGACCCGATGGCGCAGCACCAGGATCTGTGCCTGCTTCCAACCCTCCGACCGACCCAACAGCACGAGCCAATCGAATGGCCGACCGAAGCACAAAGCATGAGGTCACGCCGTCGCTCGTTTCTTCTGGCACGTCACAGGCTCGCGTCCGGGGAAGCAGCGTGAACGCCCTGATCGTGGATGCGCTCACCTCACAGATCGCCCGCGTTCGCAAGACGCGGACTTCACGGACCGTGCTCGTGGACTCCTCCAGCGTGACAGGAAACTCTTAGAGCGCCTCGCCCGTTGACCAGATACGCGTCACTTGCCGAGTACTACCGGCTCGCCGAACAGGTCACCGGGATCGAAGCAGGTGCTCTCATCGAGGCTTCACCGGTCGAGCTCACCGACTCCGCGCTTCGCGCTCCGCAAGCCGGATGGGAAGACAAGGGTCTTACCTCAACATCGTTGACAAAACCGCCGTCCTCACATGTGGGCTCGCTTGGGACCATCCCATGCCGCATGGCAACAAACGGCGGCGTGGGCCACCCTCGTCGTGTTCCCAGACCTCAACGGAGGGCACTGGAGCCCGCAAGTAGTGACCTCGGATCAGCTCGAAGAGTCATAACGGTCCTCAGCAGTTACTGAAATCGGACTGTTGGCAAGAATGCTCACTCTCCTCGTTTCGAAATGGCCTCGGGATAGCCATCCAAGTGTTCTCCTGTACCGCACAAGTGGGATCCGAGGACAGACTAGGCCTAATGGTGGAAAACCAGAGGTCGGTGGACGGTCGAAATGGAAGCGGATCAGACACCGAAGATTTCACTTTCGAAGCTTGCAGGTGGCACAGCTCTCGCACTGCGAACTCGCACGGTGGTCGTTCGCAACCGACAGCAACCTATGCCAGACTTATGTCGTTGATGAAGGCCAGTCCGGATGCTATCTGTCAACTCAAGAGGCCCTTTATCAGCGTAGATCTCCAAACCATCAGACCCTCAAACGGCGACTCGAGGTCTCTAATCAAGGCGGCACCTGTCGTGACCATGACAACACCAGAATGGATCTCGTGACAACCTCACCCGCACCATCCGGTGGGCGCGCCACGCGCTGGTGGAAATGCCGAAGGGCCGACGTGTTCGGCGTCTCGGCCATCATCGGTTTCGTCCTCGCCTACGTCTCGCCGGCGTTCAAAGACGGTGGGAGCTTCGGCAGCTTCGACACCGTCATTCCCTTCACGTCTCTCGGTACCAGCGCGTTTGCCAACGCGCCGCACAACGTCCTGAACGGCGATTCGGTGACGATGCTCGTGCCCTTCAACACCTTCGACTGGACAGCGATCCACCATCTGCAGTTCCCGCTATGGAACGACCTGAACCTGCTCGGTCTGAACCAGTTCCTCAACTTCCAGTCCGCCGTGTTGAGCCTGCCCGATCTCACGAGCTATCTCGCGCCACTCCGATTCGCGTTCCTCGTCGCCGTGGCAATGAAGCTTCTCATCGCTGGCACCGGCGCCTATGTACTCTGCCGCGTGCTCGGCCTACGACCGCTCGCCTCAGTGTTGGGCGGGGTCACCTTCATGCTCTCGGGCGCGTTCTCGGGATGGCTCATCTGGCCGATGTCAGATGTCGTGGGCTGGCTCGGTTGGATCGCAGCGCTCGCGATCCTCGCGTACCGCTGGAATTCGAGGCGCTCGTTCGTCGTCCTGCTGGCGCTGTCGGTCGCCTTCTGCGTATACGGGGGGTTTCCCGAGGCATACTTCTTCGTCGCGGCGGCGCTCCTGACCTTCTTCGTCGTGCTGGCCGCCCTGGCAGTAGTGGGCAGGCGCCGACTCTCGCTCTACGGGGTCGCGCGAGTCGCCGTCGGGGTCGTGGCAGGAGGCGTGCTCTCCTCACCGTTGTGGTTGCCGGGACTGCAGGTCGTGAAGGCCAGCCATCGCGCGGCTGCGTCAGGCTTCGCGGGACTCAGCGCGCGCTCACTCGCTCTGCTCGTCGCGCCCGGGTACTTTGGGCTGCCGATCAATGGAAGCACCTGGTTCTACTCGGGCAACAACTACTACGAGACGGTCGCCTACATCGGGGTCATCGCGCTCGTCCTGGCCGGGGCCGCGGTACTGCGCTGGTGGCGCCACCCGACAGTCATAGCTCTGACCGCGATGGTCGTAGTCGCGATGCTGATCTCATACCAGGCGAAGTCATTCCATGTGGTATTCGACCTCTTGCGGCACTCGGGCCTCGACAGTGTGCCGATCGGTCGCATGCGCGTTGTCCTCGGCCTGCCCGTCGGAGTGCTGTCTGGGTTGGGACTCGAGACTCTGCTTCGCACACGGGGTGAGCACCGGATGCTCATCGCTTACTGGAGCGTGAGCGCGATTGTCGCCGCTTTCGTCGCCTTCCTGTGGTATCGCGCTCTTGAGGGCGTGCTCCCGACAACCCTCCACGATCTCAGGCTCGACAGCCTGTGGTGGCCGAGCGGGCTCGTCGCGGCGTGCATCCTCGCCGGTTTCCTGTTCCTCTTCGTACGCAAGCTGGCGCATCGTCGGTTCGCGAGCGCGGGGGTTGCAGCGGCGGTAGCGGTGCTCTTCGGCGCAGAAACCGCTTTCCTCCTGTTCTCCGGAGTCGGGATCAACACCTACAGCGAGAGCTTTTTCCCCGTCACACCGGCGATCGCCCAATTGAAGGCGGTCGTGGGCTCCGGTCTCATCGGGATCGACACGGGAACGCCGTCAGAGCCGCATCAGATCGCGCATGCCGGCATCTACCCGGATGCCAACCTCGGCTACGGGATCGCCGAGTACGGGGACCTCGACCCGGTGATCCCTCAGGCGTACTTCACGAGCCCGCACGGAGTGTCCCACTACGAGCCCGACATCGACTCCGCTTCTCTCGCCCGCGAGTACGGGATCGAGTGGATCCTGCAGCCGCCGCTGGTTCACCTGGCACCGCCGCCCGGCACCCACTACGTCGGGTCGTTCGCGGGTGAACGTCTCTACGCGGTTCCCAACTCGACACGTTTCTCCGTGATCGCGGACCGTGGCTCGGGCGCTTCGGAGCCCGCGTCGTCCATAAGACATCCCGTGACGAGCAGTTGGACCTTCACGATCCACGCCTCGACTCCAAGCCGGCTCGTCATGCGTGTGACCAACCTCCCCGGATGGCACGCTTCGATCGACGGCCGGACATTGGCATTGTCGCCGTATAAGGACCTCATGTTGCAGGCGGCGGTCCCCGTGGGACGTCACGTCATCCACCTCTGGTACCTGCCGGGGCGGCTGGTCATCGGGACCTGGCTTGCCTTGGCCACCCTTGGAGCGCTGCTCGCGTGGGCCATATGGCCACGAGTGCGGCGCAAGCCGCGACCCGCGCTCGCGCGTGCGGACTTCGGCGAGTCCTTCGCCCCCGTGCTCGAGGTCGCCGAGACCGCCAGTCGCGAGCGAAACTCCAAGGTGATGCCGCGCAAGGCGCGTCGGCGAAGGGCCGCTGGAGACAACAAGCGCGGTCCGAAACCGGCGACGGGTGCAGACCCGGACACCGCCGGCAGTTCTGCGGCCTGCTGACCGGTGCCATGACCTAAAATGTCAGACTCGCCTCCTGGATCCATTTCGCGAGTCCTGAGTTCCGCGACGTGGGCGATTCGTGCCTTGAGTTACGCCCCACAATGACGAGGGGAGTCCCGACACGATTGGTGGTCTCCACACGAAGTTGCCGAGCACACTTGCCAGCGCGGGCGGCGGCAGATAGCGGGCTTCTCATAGGGCGCATAGAAACGGTCGATCCCGTCGAATGAAAACGAACAATACGCCGATGCGAGCAGCTGGGGCAATGAGTTTCCGCGTTGCTTCCGTCTCGAAGCTAAGTCTGATGCTCATAGGTAATGGCGGAAGTCACAGCTCCGATCATCGCTCCGATACTGCGCGTCAAACGGCCTTTTCCGGTAAGTCGTGTCCGGAGCGGGGCCGAAGACGGTCGCCGACGGTGAAGCCCGGTCCCGATCGAAGCATTCGACTCAGTGTTGGCTGACCTGGGACGTGCTGCTTCATGTCCGACGCGAACGAGACGACGCGCAAGCATGCCGCCTTGTCGCCCGACCTGGACAGCAGTCAGGGAAATCGGGGTCCATCGGGGCACAGTGGCCTCGACCAGCTAACCGTCTGCTCGAGCCTGCGACGAACCGAGAGCCGTCGAAGACGGTCGGCTTGGCTGCCGGACGGCACCTAGGTGCGTGGGTCCGAACCGGAAAGCGGTCCCGCTTCGAAGCTCGATGAGGCGAGATAGCGGACCCTGACCGGTGGTCGCGGCCTCTCGTTGGTTACGAGGTGTCCGAAGCTGAGCACGCGAGGGTGCTTCGCGCCTCTCATGCTGTCGCGATCGCAGCCGACCCGCCCGCGTTGGCGAGCTTTCGCAGGTTGTGACAGACGAGGTGGAGCGTCCATTCGCCCCGTGCTCCATCTAGGCCACGCAAACGGAGAAGACCGGCGTGCTGTCGGAGCTTCATCTGGCCGAACACCGGTTCGACGATCGCCTTGCGCCGGGCGTAGTCGGCTCGTCCGGCCTTGGTCCGGAGGCGTCTCGCCATGCGTTGCCTGGCCGTCGTGTTCTTCGGGATGCGCCCTTTTGGCGCGGCCGTGACACGCTCGTCGTGGGTCAGCCGGCCGGTGGCGACAAGTGCGTCGAGGTTGCCGCCGGCGAGTGCTTCGAGGTTGTCGTTCGAGCAGTAGCCGGCATCGGCTAACAGCACCTTGGGGTGGTCTTCGATCCCGGCGAGTACGAGCTGGGCGTCCATCGCCTCGATCATCGGGGTCAACTGGTCGACGTCAGTGGCTTGCTGGGTGAGAGCACCGGCGAGGACGACCTGGGACTTCTCGTCGACGACGGCCTGTCCGCTGTAGCAGTAGTGGAACGAAGCATCCGCGGTCTTCATGATGCGCGACTCGGGATCGGTGAAGTTGCGCTGGGCCTTTGCGGGCGGTGTCGCCTTGTCTTTTGCCTGCTCGACCGCTTGGGCGATCTCCTCGTCGTTGGCGCCGATGAGCTCGGCGTTCTTTGCCTCCTTGGCGCCGGCACGCTCTTTGGCCTCGGCCTCGATGGCCTTCATGGCCTCACGCATCTTTTGAAGGCGCGTCTCGCGCCGGGCGAGCTCGGCAGGTACCTCGTCACCCCGGCGGTCCGCACCGAAGGTCTCGTCCTCTTCGCGGTCGGTGGCCTCTGCTTGGGCGAGGATCTCGCACACCTCGGCCCGGAGCTGTTCGGTCTTCTTTCTCATGTGGTCATAGCTCATGGCCTTGTGCCTGCTCGCCGAGGCCCGCAGCTTGGTGCCGTCGAGGGCGACCCGTCCAAGCTTTAGGAGCCCGGCTGTTGCGCACAATACGAGAACCTGGGTGAACAGGTCGTCGAGGGCGCCGAGATGGCGACGTCGAAAGCGCGCCATCGAGCGGTAGTCCGGTGCGGCGTTGGCGCTTAGGAAGCGGAACGCCACGTCGGTCACACAGCGCCGCTCCATCTCCCGGGAAGAGGTCACGCCGATCGAGTAGCTGTAGAGCAGGAGCTTCAGCATCATGCGCGGGTCATAGGGAGGTGCCCCGTCAGCCGTCGCGTAGGAGTCGTAGATCACAGACAGGTCGAGGAGCTCCTCGACGGCCTCGGAGATGAACCGCGCCTCGTGATCTTCGGGCAGCCAGTCGTCAAGACTCGGGGGCAGGAGGAAGGACTGGGACGGGTCGTAGTGGCGGAAAGTCTTGGCCGTCACGGCAGACGGCGTCGCCGCCTTGGGTGGTGGGCCTACCGTTACCTCGAAGAGCTGGTCATCAACGCCGCCATTCTCCATGGCACAAAGTCTTGCCGGTACTCAGGGAAATCGCGAATTTTCACCGCATCAAAGGGATGGAAAGCGCGAGGGATGGCTCAGGGAGTTCCGACCCACGCACCTAGGTCTGCGGTCCGTTGCCAAGAAGAGTTGCTCACTCCCACACCGGACTGGCCCACAACGGCCGCGTTACCTACGCCCAGTGGTGGACCTTCATTCATCAGGTGAAGCCATCTGGTCCGGGGTTCGGGGTCGCGCCGTCGGCGGCCGGCTCCGACACCTCGGTGCCTTGCTTGCTCACCAGTGCAGGCACGGCCATGGCGACTGCGACAACTCCGGACACGGAGAGCATGAGGTATGCGAGGCCGAAGGATGACAGGTGGCCCGACGCCGCGACAACCGTGACCGTCGCGACACCCAGCCAAGGGACTCCGCCGTAGATCGACCGGCACGCCACGTGGAAGTACGTGAGGACGCTAACGACTCCGAGACACGCGGCCTCGAACGCGAGAATTCGCAGGAGCGGGGCGGCTGAATCGTAACGGTGACCGAACAGGACGGTAATGACCACATGGGGAGCCGCGGCAATCACCGCCGCGGCGAGGAACCCGAAGACCACCACGGCGACGATCGCGGTCGCGAGCACAGGACGCCCGGCGGAACCCCGTTTCTTGCTAGCAACGAAACGCGGATAGGCAATGATCGGGACGGCCACCGGCAGGAAGAGCGCGATCCGACCCGCCGTCGCCGACGCCGCGTAACCACCGGCGATGCTCGCCGGGAAGAGATGGCGCGCGAGGACTACATCGAGGCCGACCAGCGCGGCACACCCGCTGAGACAAGCGAGTGACCAGAGGGCACGGCCCAGGTGCAGCTCGAGAGCTCTACCGCGGTGCCAGACGTCGTCGGCACGCATGACAATGCCCAGCCAGGCCGAAGTCGCCGAGATCCCGAGCGCCGTGGCGAAGACAGGCCCCGCGATCCCGAGCGCACGATGGGTCGCGCCGAGCACGGCCACAAAGGCGATGCGCACAACGGCGCCGGCCACGTTCGCTTCGGCGACAGGGCGAAATCGGAGCCGTCCCATCAGCGAGCCGCAAAGTGCCGAGTTGACGATCGACGGGGCGAACCAGAGCGCCAGCATCACCACCGGCAGCAAGCTCGTCAGTGAGAAAAAGCGGTCGATCAACGGCGCCAAAGCGACGACGATGCCGGCCACCACGATCCCAGCAGCTGCAAGGATCGTCGCGACTCGCCTCAGCGAGCATTCTCCACTCAAGGCACGCCGCGTTATCGTCGCATCCACCACCGACGCCTGGATCGCGTTCAGCGGCGTGTTCGCGATGGTCGTAATGCTCAGCAGGGCGGAGATCGCCCCGTACGAATCGGGTGTGAACAGCCGGCCAACGAGGACGAAGAAGCCGAAATTCGTGACGTTGACAATCGCGTTCGAGGCCAAGAATGCAACTTCTCCGCCGCCGGTCATGGTTCGCAACGGGGCAAGCAGCGACAACAACCTCGGCTCTCGGCCAGCCGAGGGCGAATGCATGGGCAGTGCCGGTGTCTCGGCGCCTGTCACCTGGAGCACGCAAAGAGCGTCCTGCCGAACTTCCCTTCGAAAGGAGCTTTATCGTCGCGATCGGTCCCGAGCGCGCGAACTTCGGAGAACGTCGTGTTGTCGAGCAACCACTGTCTGGCAAACCTCGGGGTCCATTCAGGCAGGACGAGGCGAAACCACGACTCGTGGTGCTCACCAGTGTCGAGAAAAAGGACCTCGTCGGTGGCGGCGTCCAACCTCGCGACGAGCTCTTCCGCCGGGCACTGCCCACGACCGAGCACGAAGTGGTGCAACATCGAGAAGCAGGAGACGACAGTGAACCGTCGCGTCAACGGTGCGAGCGGCGAGGTGAAGTCCCCCACTACCAGACGGCCGGGCTCGAGGCCGTAAACGAGCTCGGCGAGCTGTCCGGCCAAGGGATCCTGTTCGATCCCGTGGGCGTCGAACCCCAGCGCCCCCATCTGCGCCACGAACCACCCATAGCACGCGCCGACGTCGAGGTACGAGCGATCCCCGCCAAACGACGACCCATCGAGCCCACGCCCGGCGAGGAACTCGATCATCAACCCGAGCCGGTCCGTACAGCGGCGCATCAAGGGCCACGTCGCGACCTCCGGCAGGGGGATCGGCTGGTAGAGACGGACCTGGCCGTCGAGCCAGGACATCTGGCGCAGCAGATCCTGAACCGGCGTCGAGGAGCGAAGACGCTCTACGACGACTTCCACCTCGCTCTCTCCCCTGGCGATCTCGATCGCGAGTCGATGGTGACCGTCCATCACCTCGAAACACTCCGACTGCCTGATCCTGCGGACACGCGGGAGCGCGCCATCGGTGGTACGGCCAGGTCGGTACGGAATCACCCTGCCCCGGTACCGGTCGAGGAACTCACGAGCGACCTCGAGAAACTCCTCCTCGGTCCGTGCGCCTCGATGATGACCGGAGAGCTCTGCTGCAGCTCGTACGTGCTGCACGTAAGGAGTGTCACCGAGACGGTCGGCCTCGTAGAGCTTCTCGCCGACCCCATCAAAACGCCGCAGCAGCTCGACCTGCGCGGAGTCGACCAGCCGCGTCGACGGCTCCAACAAGTTCCTGTCGCTTTGGCGAAACGCTTGGCGCTCATCCCGTTCCACCCGCCGACGAGCAGTTGCTCCACGGCCACATCCCGCCGGCGGCGGCGGCCGATCAGGTCGCGCAGCCGGAAGTGTGTGGCCCGGAGCCACCCCACCGTGCTGAAGCGAAAGGCGAAGCGAAGGAATACCTTTCCCACCCACTCGACCGTTGCCCCTTTGCGCCAACGCTCGAAGAAGAGCAGCCTCAAGAAGCTACGCGCTCTTCGGCGCTGGTCCAGCGCGAGACGAAAGACCATTCGGAGCGCAGAACGCAACAGCGGTGACCGCGTGCTGAGGCTTACGAGCCAATCAATGAGGCGCCGCTTGGGATTGGGGCCCCTCGTCAGCTCAGTCCTGTCGTCTCCAGGCTTGCCCTGGAGCAGTGTGGGCACCGCCCGCCCGGTTTCCGCCCCGCTCATGGCGACAAGCTCACTGCCAGGATTGCGCGTGTAGCTCCCTGACTCGTGGTAGTCGGCTTCGACGTTGACCGCCCAGACGTTGTGGTTGCCACCCAGGATGTTCTCGACCGCAAGCATCGCAGTGAGCATCGAGTGGTCCTGGTTGTTGTAGCGGTGCATGCCGTTGCGTCCGACGGGGTAGACGTTCGGGACCTCGTGCTGCATCCACTCCCGCAGCGTCTCGATGCGCTCCGCGTAACCGGAGTCGTAGACCGGATAGGCCTTCGGGATCCTGACGACGTACCCGGCTTCGACGATCCCCTTCGGGATCAGCCCGATTCGCTCGATCTCCTCGGTGGCGAACTCCAAGAGGTCAGCATCGTCCATCGCCCACAGCGCGTCGCCCTCGAAGACGAAGTACTCGAGGCCTAGGCACGTCTTCCCGGTTTTGACCATGTCGGGCGACCAGGAGCGAAAGTTCTGGACGCGCCCGAGCTTGACCCCTGGATCGTGGATGTAGATCCAATTGTCTGGGAAGGCCGCCTCCTCCGGGACCACGAGCGCAACGGTGAGGAAGTCGCGATGCGTGAGCGCCTTTGCGGCGTCAATCACGTCCCCGGGTGGCACAGGGTCCAGCGCCAGGACAAGCTCGCCGAGAGGCATAGAGGAAATGACCTCCCGCACCGGAACCCTGCGCCTACCAGCGTCGTCCTTCACCACCACATCAACCACGCCAGTACTGTCCCGGTGCAGAGCGACGACCTTCTGACCAAGGAGTACCTCGCCTCCCGCCTCCTCAACCAGCTCCGCAGTCCGCTCCCACATCATTCCCGGGCCCAGGCGGGGATACTGGAACCGCTCGATCAGGGTCGTGTGCCTTGTCGTGGCCAGCCGCGAGGTGATCGCGTGCAGGACGGCGCTCGGGAGCGACAAGCTCTTGATGCGCTGTGCAGCCCAGTCTGACCGTATGGTGCTCGCCGGGACTCCCCAGACTTTTTCGGTGTAGGTCTTGAAGAACATCCGATAGAGGCGCCACCCGAAACGAGCGGCCACCCAGGACTCCAGGTCGGCCTGGTCGGCGGGAGGACGCAGGCGAACGGAGACGTAGGACGCCACACAACGCGCTGCCTCGATAGGTCCGAGCTTTGTCAGCGCGTCGAGCGGCTTGATCGGGTAGGAGAAGAACTTCCCTTCGTAGTAGATGCGGCTCACTCGCTGCCGCACCAGGAAACTGTCGGGCCCGAGCACCTCCTCCCAGAATGCCTGGACGCGCGAGACCTTGGTGAAGAATCGGTGCCCGCCGATGTCGAAACGCCAGCCGTCGCGTTCGACCGTCTGACTGATACCTCCCACTTGCGAGTCCGCTTCGAGCACCAGCGGAAACCGACCGGCTTTCGTGAGCTCCAGCGCGGCGGTTAGCCCGGCTGGACCCGCGCCGATCACGACCGTCTGGCCCTCGAGCGCGTCAGATTCGGCTGCGGCTCGTGGCGTTGTCCATGCCTTCACCAGGCGGCAAACGTAGCTTTACCCTCCGTTCATTGTCAAGTAATTACATAAATCAACTCGATTTACTTATCAATCGCCGCGTGCCAGACCGACCTGTTCGTCGATGATGCAGCCATTGTCGCCGTCAGGAGCCTTCCCAACCTGGGCAATCTCCCGGTGGCGACAGCCGGATTGCAAACTTTGCTCCCATTTCTCTAAAGTTGATGGTATGAGTAAAGTTTACAGACTGGAAGGGTGATCCAGGTGACGGCGTCGTCAGTCGTGCCTGAGGTCGCTGACCCTCACGGCGCCTCACCCATCGTCCGAACTGCAGGGACGTCTAGGACCAAAGCTGATCTTGTGTCGGTGGACCATGACCGGCTCGTGCACCCCCAGCACCATCCCGGAGATCACACCGATCCGCAGATCTGGGTCTCGGGCGACGGGGCGACGATCACGAACATCGAAGGCAGAACGTTCCTCGACGGCCTGAGCGGGATGTGGAACGTGAACCTCGGCCATGGCCGACGCGAGCTCATAGACGCCGCCACAGCTCAGCTCTCGAGGCTCGCCTTCGCCACGGCCTACGCCGGGTCGTCGACGATACCGGCCATCGAGCTCGCCGAGCGGCTCCGAGAGGTGATCTACCCGTCGATCGAGGCCTTCTACTTCACGAGCGGCGGCAGTGACTCGACCGACGTATCCATCAGGACGGCGCGGTACTTCTGGCGTGCCCAGGGGATGGCGGAGAAGTCCAAGATAATTGCCCTCGATCTCTCCTACCACGGCTCGAGCGTGGGCGCGGCGAGCGCAACCGGGGTCGACGAGTTCTCCGTAGTCTTCGGCCCACGGCTTCCCGGCTTCGTACACATCGCCTCGCACCACCCTTACCGGTTCGTCGCCCCGCCCGGGGTAAGCCCGGGTACAGCCGCGGCTGACCTGCTCGAGCAGGCGATCGTGCGGGTGGGTCCGGGCACCGTCGCCGCCTTCATCGCCGAGCCCGTCCAGGGCGGCGGCGGCGGCGTGATCGTGCCCCCGATGGACTACTTCCCGAGAATCCGCGAGATCTGTGACCGCTACGACGTCTTGTTCGTGAGCGATGACGTCATCACCGGCTTTGGGCGCACAGGGCGCTGGTTCGGCCTGGAGAACTGGGGCGTCGAGCCAGACATCGTCCAGTTCGCCAAGGGGATCACGAGCGGCTACATCCCCCTCGGCGGGATCGGCGTGTCGGCCCGCATCAAGCAGGTCCTGGACGATGCTCCCTCCGCCCGACGCTGGTGGCATGGCAACACCTATTCGGGCCACCCGGTGGCCTGCGCTGTGGCCCTCGCCAACCTGGACGTCATCGAACGCGAGGGCCTCGTCGCCCGCTCGGAGCAGCTCGGCCGGCGCCTTCGCGGCCGGCTCGGCTCACACATCGGCGACCATCCGCACGTGGGCGAGGTCCGCGGCCTCGGCCTGCTCGCAGGCATCGAGATCGTGGCCGACCGCGACACGAAAGCCACCTTCGCCCCCGAGGAACAGGTCACCTCGCGCCTGCGGGCGGCGCTCATGGAGCGGGGGCTCGTCACACGGGTCCTCGACACCGCCATCTGCCTCGCCCCGCCGATGGTGAGCACCGAGTCACAGATCGACCGCATCGCCGAGATCGTCTCCGAGTCCGTCTCCGCCGTCCTCGGACAGTCGCCACCGACAACGTAGAAAGGAACCTCAAGATGGCCCGAGTCCGCCAAGTCGAATATGCCTCTGCTCCCGCCGAGACCCAAGCCCTATGGGACGAGGTCGCCAAGGAGCACTCCATCAGCAACATGAAGGCCACGGCCCTTCACTCGCCGGCCGCGACCCATGCCATCTTGGAGTGGTACGCGCTCTTCGACACGGTCAAACCCTTCCTCGGCGAGCGCCTGGCGGTGCTGTTCTGCCACGCCATCTCGCGCGAGAACGCCTGCAAGCTGTGCTGGACCTTCATGCGCAAAGAGATCATCGACGGCGGGGAGGACCCAGAGCAGTTGCCGCTCAACGAGCGGGAAACGGCCGTCGTCGAGTTCGGGCGCCAGCTCGCCGCCGACCCGAACCGCGTGAGCGACAAGCTCTTCTCCAAACTGCACGAGTTCTTCACCGACGCCCAGATCGTCGACCTGGTCACCTTCGGTGCGCTCATGGTCGTCAACAACATCTTCAACAGCGTGCTCGAAGTCGAGCTCGACGATCACCTCGACAGCTACCGGATCAACCCGGAGCAGCTGACAGCACAGCCGTGAGCGAGCGGGAACTCGGTTTCGACACCTTGCAGCTGCACGCCGGCTACACGCCCGATGCGGCGGTGAGGGCGCGGGCCGTCCCGATCTACCAGACCACCTCGTTCGTCTTCGAGAACTTCGAGCAGGCAAGGCTGATCAGCTCGGTCGAGGAGTTCGGCTTCGACTACACGCGCATCGCGAACC
>Ga0181520_10007028_pt1 | contig 16831 bp, 12 predicted proteins | sample PEATcosm2014_Bin_29_FD_132451 | JGI IMG/M metagenome (GOLD analysis project Ga0181520, IMG submission 132451) | Peatland microbial communities from MTU Mesocosm Facility, Houghton, MI, USA - PEATcosm2014_Bin02_30_metaG | ecosystem: Environmental > Terrestrial > Soil > Wetlands > Peat | place... | reverse complement strand
TCTGAAACTTCGCAAAGAACCGGAGCAAAGGCAAATGCCCTGAGAAAACAAAGTGGCGCAAAAGCGTCTCAGGAAACGTGTGCCCGGACAACCCGGACGTTGTTATAGACAGGATGACACTTCTAAAAACAAGGGCAAAAGCAGGAGCGAAAGCTGGCGCTCAGGGTGACACTTCAAAAAATGAGGGCAAATGCGAGAGCGAAAGCTAGCGCTCAGGGTGACACTTCAAAAAAACAAGGGCAAAAGCAGGAGCGAAAGCTAGCGCCCAGGACGACAGTAGTGCTGGGGTGCTTTGCTGGTGCTTGAACTCATGACACCAGTGCAGCGAGCGATCAGCGTTCAGGGACGGGCTTCGGTCGCATCCCACTGGGCCGCCAGGTTATGGGCTTCGTCCTGCTGTCCATCTGCGGCAAGAGCGCTGATGAGATTTTGACGAATCACTTTTGTTTTATAGCTGGAATCGATGCTGAGCATTTCGCGGTAGACGCTGGCAGCTTGCTTCCATTGGCGGGCGAGCCAGTACTCGTATCCAAGATCCTCGCGCGGCTGCATGTAATGGGGAGAGAGCGAGATGGCCTTCTGGTAGTAGGCGATGGCCTCGTCGTGGTTTCCGAGGCGGCCTTCGGCGAGACCCGCGGCGTAGTAGTAGGCGGGCTCGGAGGGACTGAGGGAGATGGCATTGAGATAGTCGGCGAGAGCGCCCCGGAAGTCGTGCTGCTCATACTTCTTGTTTCCGGCGGCATCGATGGCGGCTGCCTGGCGTGGGTCTTGCCGGGGGGCTGGGGCCGCTTCCTGCGGGGAGTCCGCGACCGCTTCTCGCGGCGAGGCGACGGTGTCGCGTTGGCGCAGACCGGCGGTCACCATCTGCAGTTTTATGAATGCATCCTCATCGGCGGTGACATCTTTGCAGAATGTGCGGAAGCCTTGCCAATCACTGAGAGGGATATCGCGCTGCTTAATGATGAGGCGGCGGGTGGAGATCAACACGTTCTCTTTCAGGGAATGTGTGGCGTGGTACTCGAGATACGGTTTTGTGAGGTGAACGGCCCGAGGCACGGCCAAGGTGTAATTTGGCGGAAGCTCAAGTCTTGAGCGGTAGATGATCTCGGTCGGCGAACCCAGTTCCTCGGGTTGTAGCGGCGTCTTTTCGATGGTGGCGTATTTCCTCTCAAAACCGAAGCCCGGAAGTGGAGGCGTGATTTTGCGGCTGTCCCAGGCAGCGGTCTTCTTGCGGGTGTAGTCATAGGAGAGATGGAAGGGTTTTGCGAGGTCGGCCAGTGCCGAGATGTGAACATCGGCGACCTCGCCGCCATAGCCTGCTCCGTAGGAGAAGACCTGCGCGAACTGCTTCCACTTGGATTCCGGGAGCTGTCGGAAGGCGGAGCGCAGGAGCACTTCCATGTCTCCACGGACGGTGAGGTCCATGTGTGCGGTGAAGGTCCCGTTCTCATCTATTTTTCCGGTGACGGCGAAGAGCTGCGAGGAGGCAAAGGGCGGTGCGGCGGGGGTTCGCAAAAGCTTGGGCGCACCGTTGGTGGGAATGCCTAATGCTTCTTTGTCGCGCAGCACGGGGAGGAGCAGGCCGAATGGCGCGACCTCGGGGGTGGTATCTGCCCAGAGGATTTTGTTTCCAAGGGGAATGGCGGCGATGACGTGATCGAACTGTCCGGGTGAGGGAAGGCCGGGATCGATTTCGCGCGAAGTATTGATGAGTACCGGCCAGGAGTCGTAGCCTGCCGCTCTGAGCAAGGATGCGAGCAGCGTGTACTTGTCTTTGCAATCGCCATACTCGTTGCTCAGGACATCTTCGGCGGAATGCGGTTGGTAGCGTCCGATGCCGAATGAAAGTCCGACGTAATGGATGTTCAGTGATACGAAATTGTAGATTGCCTGGATCTTTTCCTGGTCGCCTGCGAGACCCTTGGTCAGCTCGGCGGCTTTGGCCTGGAGCTGCGGAGTGGCCTTGACCTGCTCCTGCTGAAGGCCGCCGTACCAGCGGCCGACTTCCTCCCAGCTATGGAAGGTGGAGAGCTGCACGGACGGTATGGGAGCTTTTCCTGTGCGTGGCTGCGCGGCGTCGGCGTCGGTTCGATCGAGGTTCGAGCTTGACCAGCGATAGATTTGGCGCCCGGCCTCCTCGCGGATCTCCGGCTTTAAGTCCGGGCTGCGGACGTTGAGGTATCGACCGGCGGGGTAACTGATCTCAAGGCGTTCGTCCTTGATGATCGCATTTTTGGTAAAGGTGTAATCGAACCAGAATTGTCCTGGCACTTGCGGCTTGACGGTGCGAAACCGGACTTTGTATTCGAGCAAGTCGCCGACGCCCAACCCTTTTACCGCAATGTGTTTTTCGCGGATGTCGGTATACATGGGGGCGGCACGAGTGACCTCCTGGGGCATCTCCTGAATATTGGAGTCTGGCGTTTTGATTACAGTGCCATCGGGCTTGCGGACCTGGACCGAATCAATATCTACCTGTTCGTTGGCACTGGTGAAGGAAAAGGCAAGCACCGCAAACTGCTTGACGCCGCTTTCGTCGCCGATGCGAACGGCAAAAGCCTGTTCGCGAGTGGCGGTTCCGTCGGCTTCCACGGAGAGTTTGGTGGTGGAGGTTTCGATCACATAGGATTCTTTGGATAGATCGGCGGGATGTGGGAGAGAGGCGGAATTGGACTGACGCGACGATGGCAGGACGGCTGGCTTGGGAGACGGCCGTGCGGTGTCGAGTGGCGCGGCGTTGATTGGCGAATCAGTGTCCTGCTGCTTGGCTGCTTTTTCGGCGCGGAACCTGCGCGCTACATCACCGAGCGGTTCCTGTTGCGCAGAGCAGCAGAGGGAGAGGAACACGCAGAAGCAAAAGGCGGAAGCCATCGCACGTCGGGCAGTGCACATTGCAGAGTTCCCCTATGGGTCAATGTTATGATTTCCGTTCAATTTAACATAGTTACGAAATGTCACTGAGTCATTAAAATGTGGATGCGAAGTTTGAAGGTTACAAAAGTTTGCCGGCCACAAAGGTGATGGAAGAACAAAAGGTAGCGCACGCGGAGCGTGCCTAGGAGATAGACAGATGCTGGAACGCACTCTTGGAAAGCAAGGATTGAAGGTGTCAGCGCTGGGACTGGGCTGCATGGGAATGAGCGACTTTTATGGAGCGCACGACGATGCGGAATCGACGGCAACGATTCACATGGCGCTGGACCGCGGGATGCGCTTTCTGGATACGGCGGATGCGTATGGACCGCTTATCAACGAGGTTCTGGTGGGGCAAGCGGTAAAGAGCTGGAAGGGCGGAAAACGCGATGATGTGATCCTGGCGACGAAGTTTGGGCAGGTGCGGACCGGTCCGGGGCCGAGGCGGATCGACGGGACTCCGAAGTATGTGAAGGAGGCTTGCGAAGCGAGCTTGCAGCGGCTGGGGATGGAGACGATTGACCTTTACTTCCAGCATCGCGTCGATGTGAATACTCCGATTGAGGAGACGGTGGGAGCGATGGCGGAGCTGGTGAAGGAAGGAAAAGTTCGCTTCCTGGGATTGAGCGAGGCGGCTCCAGCGACGATTCGGCGGGCGCATAAGGTGCATCCGATTACGGCGGTGCAGAGCGAATATTCGCTGTGGACACGCGATCCGGAGGATGGAGTGCTGGCGACGTGCCGCGAGCTGGGAATTGGATTTGTGGCGTACAGTCCGCTGGGCAGGGGATTCCTGACGGGACAGTTCAAGCGCTATGAGGATATTCCGGAAGACGACAGCCGCAGGAATATGCCGCGCTTTATGGGCGAGAACTTTGTCAAGAATTTGGAGTTGGTTAAGAAGATTGAAGAGTTGGCGGCGCAAAAGGGATGCACAAGCACGCAATTGGCAATTGCCTGGGTTCTGGCACAGGGTGACGACATTGTGCCGATACCGGGGACGAAGCGGAGAAAGTATCTGGAGCAGAACCTGAAGGCGCTGGAGGTGAAGGTTTCGGCGGCGGAGCTGAAAGAGCTTGAGGCAATTGCGCCGAAGGGCGTGACGGCGGGGACGCGGTACCCAGAGGCGATGATGGGCGCGCTTTCGCGGTAAAGGTGTAATCTACGAAGAGTCCCGCAGTAAGGGCTTACCTGGAGGGAGCAAAGGCGATGAAAGGAAACGCGAAGGTTATTGCCGTTCTGAATGAGGCTTTGCAGGAAGAGTTGTTGGCCATCAACCAGTACTTCCTACATTCAGAGATGTGCGAGAACTGGAAATACGAAGCACTCTCGAAGTTCATCAAGAAGCAGTCGATCGACGAAATGAAGCATGCGGAAAAGCTGATCGAGCGAATCCTGTTCCTGGATGCGACGCCCACGGTTACCGGTCCGGCTTCACTGAAGATCGGCAAGAACGTGAAGGAGCAGCTGGCGAACGACCTTCAGCTGGAACTGGATGCAGTGAAGCTCTACAACCATGGGGTCAAATTGTCGCGCGATGAGGGCGACAACGCGACGGCAGAGTTCCTGACGGGAATTCTGGCGGACGAAGAAGATCACGTGGACTGGCTGGAATCGCAGCTGCACCTGATTCAAGAAATTGGGTATGAGCGGTACCTTTCGAGGCAGTTGGGCGAGGACTAGATTTGGAAATCGCGATTGAAAGACCCGCCGTGTGCGGGTCTTTCGTTTTTATGGACGAAAAATCGAAGACACGAGGCTTGGCATGAAGCTGGTCGACACGCTGTTGGGGCGTCCGTTGGCAACGGAGGAGGATAAGGCAGAGAGGATCGGTCCGCTGAAGGGCATTCCGGTTTTTGGGCTGGATGCGCTGAGTTCGGCAGCGTACGGGCCGGAGGCCGCACTCACGTTGCTGATTCCGCTTGGGATGGCCGGTGTTCGCTACATCTGGCCGATTACCTTCAGCATTCTGGTTTTGCTGGGCATCGTCTATTTTTCCTACCGGCAGACGATTGCGGCGTATCCGCAGGGAGGCGGCTCCTACACGGTAGCGAGCGAAAACCTGGGAGTGTGGCCGGGACTGCTGTCGGCTGCGGCGCTGATGATCGACTACGTGCTGACGGCGGCGGTGGGAATCTCGGCGGGGGTGGGCGCGCTGGTATCGGCCTTGCCGCAGTTGCAGAGTTATACGCTGGTCATCTGCCTGGCGATTTTGGCGGTTCTGACGTTGGTCAATTTGCGCGGCGTGCAGGAGACGGGCGGAGTTTTTCTGCTGCCGACGTATTTGTTTGTGATCTGTCTGCTGGCAACGATTGCGATTGGAATTGTGAGAGCAGTGCTGGCAGGAGGCCATCCGGTTCCGGTGATTGCGCCGCCGAGGTTGACGGGAGCCGCAGAGATGGTGAGCGCATGGCTGATTCTGCGAGCGTTCTCAAGCGGCTGCACGGCGATGACGGGAGTTGAGGCGGTGAGCAATGGGGTGATGGCATTCCGGGAGCCTACGGACAAATTTGCCAGGCTCACACTGACGATCATCATTGGGATTCTGATGTTGATGCTTGGGGGGATTGCGTATCTTTGCCCGGTTTACAACATCGCTGCCACGGTTCCCGGAGCGGTGGGTTACCAGAGCGTTTTGTCGCAGCTGATTGCGGCGGTCGCGGGTAAGGGCGGGTTCTATTGGGTCAGCATTATATCGATTCTGATTGTGCTGTCGCTGTCGGCGAATACGGCGTTCGCAGATTTTCCGCGGCTGGCGCGGGCGATTGCGGGGAACGGATTTTTGCCGCATGCCTTCACGTTGCGCGGACGAAGGCTGGTGTACACGCCAGGTGTTTACATGCTGGCACTGCTGACCGGAGTGCTGCTTACGATCTTTGGCGGAGTGACGGACAGGCTGATTCCGTTGTACGCGATTGGAGCGTTCCTGGCGTTTACGCTGTCGCAGGCCGGAATGGTGATGCACTGGAAGACGCACGCCGGACGGGGCTGGCAGGGGAATATGGCGATCAACGCGGTGGGCGCGATTGCGACCGGCATTACGGTGTGCGTGGTGCTGGTGGCGAAGTTCGCCGAGGGTGCATGGATTACGGTGCTGCTGATTCCGGCGTTGATGCTGATGATGTACGAGATTCATCGCCACTATGAGCAGGTGGTGAGAGCGACAGCGCTGGAGAGAGAGGTGAACACCGGGAAGGTGTGTAGTCCGATGGTGCTGATTCCGACGGAGAGGTGGAGCACGGTGTCGGAAAAGACTCTGCGCTTTGCATGGTCGATCTCAAAGGAGATTCGCTTTGTGCGGATTGACGGCGAGGCGGGCGAAGAGGACTTCCAAGAGCGCTGGAGCAGCCTGATAGAGGAGCCGGCGAAAAAGGCTGGACTTCCAGTGCCGAAATTGGTTGTGCTGCCGTCTCCATACCGGTTCGTGATTGCGCCGATTGTTGAGTATGCGTTGCGGGTGCAGAGTGAGAATCCGGGGCGGCATCTGGTGGTGCTTGTGCCAGAGCTGGTGGAGGACCACTGGTACAACCTTGCGCTGCACAATCACCGGCCAGAGCTAGTGAAGGCGCTACTGAATCGTCAGGAAAACCCGTGGATCACGGTGATAGAGATTCCGTGGTATTTGGGGCGTACCGGGAAATCGTCGTAAGGAAGATTGGCCGAAGTGCCTCTGGGCGGGCGCCATATTTCGGCGGCGCGGGGATTCCTCGCGAGGCTTGGAATGACACCTCAGATCAAAAAACAAGAGCAAGAGCAACTACCCCACTCAAGCCAAAGGATGTCTTGAATGGGCACCCGGCCTTATACGAAAAGGAAAAGCCCCGAATGGCATCGGGGCTTTTCCTTTTCGTGAGTTCTCAACGAGCGCTAGTGTTTGCCGGCGCCTTCGGGACGGAGGTACTGATTGGTTTCGGCGGGCTCGGCGTGGGCAAGGCGCAGGGCGCGATGCTGGTAGCTGGCGTGGATGAAGCTGAGGAAGAGCGGATGCGGCTCCAGTGGCTTGGACTTGAATTCGGGATGGAACTGGCAGCCGAGGAAGTAAGGATGATTGGGCAGTTCGACGATCTCGACGTAGGTTCCGTCTGGCGAGTTGCCGGTGATGCGGAGTCCGGCGCCGGTTAGGAGCTGCTCGTACTCGCGATTGAATTCGTAGCGATGGCGGTGGCGCTCGCTGATGTCGGATTTGCCGTAAGCCTTGAAGGCATTGGAGTCAGCTTCGAGTTTGCAGTCCCAGGCACCGAGGCGCATGGTGCCGCCGAGTTCTTCGACGCCGCGTAACTCGCGCAGTTTGTAGATGACGCGGTGCGGGGTGGCGGGATCGAACTCGCTGGAGTTGGCGTCGTTGAGTCCGCAGACGTTGCGGGCAAACTCAATGCAGGCGGTTTGCATGCCGAGACAGATGCCGAAGTAGGGGACGTTGCGCTCTCGTGCAAAGCGGATTCCGTTTAACATTCCGGCGATGCCGCGCTTGCCGAAGCCGCCGGGAACGAGGATGCCGTCGAAACCGGTGAGCTGGGATTCGTAGCTGCGATCGTTCGCGTCTTTGGTTTCAAGGCCCTCGGCCTCGACCCACTGGAGGTTGAGCTTGAGGTTGTATTGGAGGGCGGCGTGGACGAGAGCTTCCTTGAGCGACTTGTAGGAGTCTTCGTACTCGACATATTTGCCGACGACGCCGATGAGGACCTCGTCCTTGGGATTGTAGGCGCGGTGGACGAGGGCTTCCCACTGGCTCATGTCGGAGTTGGGGGCGTCGATGTGGAGATAGCGGATGACGAGTTTGTCGACGCCTTCGTGAGAGAAGGCAAGAGGACACTCGTAGATGCTGGCGACATCGCGGGCGGTGATGACGGCGCTCTCCTCGACATTACAGAAGAGGGCGATCTTGGCCTTCATCTCCTGCGGCAGGAAACGGTCGGTGCGGCAGAGAAGAATGTCGGGCTGGATTCCGATGGAGAGCAGCTCTTTGACGGAGTGCTGGGTGGGCTTGGTTTTGAGCTCTCCGGCGGCGGCGATGTAGGGGACAAGAGTGACGTGGACGAAGAGGGTGTTCTCGCGTCCGTACTCCTGGCGCATCTGGCGGATGGCCTCGAGGAAGGGCAGGGATTCGATGTCGCCGATGGTGCCGCCGATTTCGCAGATGACGACGTCGACATCGTGAGAAACCTTTTTGAGGGCGGTTTTGATCTCATTGGTGACGTGCGGAATGACCTGCACGGTTTTGCCGAGATAGTCTCCGCGGCGCTCCTTGGCGATGATCTGCTCATAGACGCGGCCGGTGGTGAGATTGTTGTCGCGCGTGAGGTGAGAGTGAGTGAAGCGTTCGTAATGCCCGAGGTCAAGATCGGTTTCGGCGCCGTCGTCGGTGACAAAGACTTCGCCATGCTGGAAGGGCGACATGGTACCGGGATCGACGTTGAGATAAGGATCGAATTTTTGCAGGGTTACCCGGAGGCCGCGGCTCTCCAGCAGACAGCCGATGCTTGCAGCGGCAAGTCCCTTGCCGAGAGAAGAGACAACACCGCCTGTCACAAAGATGTACTTAGCCGACATATCGACCTCGGAAGCAGGATGTATTTGAGTTGGGGAAATAGGAGGGGTGCACAATCAATTTTCCACGAAAAACGGGCTGGGAGCAAGGCGCCGCGGCAGAGAAAATGCAAAAGATTCGCAAAGCGGGAAAGACGAAGGACAGAAGCGATGGTATGTTGTGAGGCTACGAGGCGGACTATGTTGCGTGCGGTGAAGGGTTTGGCCGTGATGATGATGCTGGGAATGCTGATGACGGCGGGGTATGCAGCGGAAGGGGCACAGGCGACGGATGCGCCGCTCGGGCAGCAGCGCTCGGTCGCCAAGCGGCTGATACTGACGGACGGCAGCTACCAGGTGGCGACGGAGTGGAAGAAAATTGGCGACCGTGTGAGGTATTTCAGCGCAGAACGGGGCGAGTGGGAGGAAGTTCCGGTGGCGCTGGTGGATTGGAAGGCGACCGACGAATGGAATTCCGAGCGAGAGAAGAGCGCGGAAGAAGCGTCGAAGGAGATGAAGCAAGTGACGGCGGAAGAAGTTGCCGCGCGCAAGGATGAGCAGCTGAATACACCACTGGTGGCTCCGGGATGGCGGTTGCCGGCGCAGGGCGGAGTGTTTCTGCTGGAGGAAGCGGGAGGCAAGCCGGTGCTGCAGAAAATGGAGGGGAACAGCATCCAGGTGAACGGCAACGAAGGGAAGACGCTGCTGAAGCGCTCGATTATCCCGATTGCGAGCCAGACGGAGACCGTGGAGTTGAAGGGCGCGGCGGCCAAGCTGAGGGTGCACTCGAAGGCTCCGTCGTTTTTCTTAGATGTGGAGAACGATCAGGGGCCGATTGCCGGAGACAACTTCCGCATTGTGCGGCTGGAGAAGAAGAAGAATCTGCGGGTGTTGGCAAAAAGCAAGGTAGGGATTGAAGGAGTGGAGAGCGTGACGGAAAAGTTTCTGCTATCGCGGGCGGAGAAGTTCAGCGGCGATTGGTGGAAGCTCATTCCGTTGGAGGACTTGACTCCGGGGGAGTACGGGATTGTGAGTGCGGTGGCGGGGCAGGACACGGTGGTGTGGGACTTTGGGGTGGAGAAGTAGAAGGGGCATTGAGATCGGTTCGTCGTGCAGGCCTCAGCTCGCCACTTCACCCTCCTCGTCGTCCCCGTCGGTGGGCAGGGAGGCGAACAGTTCAGCGACACGAGCCGGGTTGACCTCAGTGCTGGTAATGAACACATGGGCATCGGAAAAACTGCCGTCACCCTGCGGAATATAGGCCAGTTCGTCGGGCTCGGCATTAGGGTCAGTGTCGTAGTCGATTACCGCGACTTCTGCTTCCGCGTCGCTGCTGAGCACGCACGAGACGAGGCCACCTTCAAGGGTCACGACTAGGCGGCGGGCCGGGGCTGCGTTGAGTTCCACGCACAACTCGTCAATCTCGGCTGAGCTGAGTGGTTGGAAGCGTCCGTTGTCGGTAGTGATCTTCTCGGTATCCAACGGGCTGAGCGGGCCTTGTATTGACTTCTGGCCTTGCCAGGCGCGGAGTGCGGCCACGATTGTGGCAAGTTTGCGGCTATCCGTCATACGTTCTTCCTTTCATCGTTCCCGTCTGTCTTAGCTAAGCTCCTAGCGGTCGCAGCCCTCGTCATCCAGGCAAGGAATACTCGCCTCCGCCTATGAAGTTCAACATGCCAAGGTCTCTTAGAATCTGGAGCTGCTGGCGGATTTTTGAGCGCACATTGTTGTTGCCTGGATAGCTTGCATGCAAGCTTCGCTCTAATTTGTACGCCTCCTGCAGGGTAAATCGCTGTTTTTGGAGGGACACCAGTCCACGATATACCTCCAGTGTCCATCCACGAAGTGATGGAGGCAACTGGTTCAGTGGTCTGAGTTTCGCAAATCTGCGACGAACCTCGCTGCTCTCGGCTGTGATCGAGTCAATGACGACACCTATGCGGGCGTCTGGCAGGAGTTGACCCAATAGCAAGTTACAACCGACCCATCCGGCCCTTCTCGCGGTTGCGCTCAGAGGTTTGCGTTTCTGAACGAACGATTCGGAAAAGCAGAACCTTGGCAGCAGTTCAAGATTGTCGATCCTCCAATCGGATGAGTACTGCAGTAGCAGGATATTCGGCGTGCGATCTTCCCGGATTGCGCGCAGCATCGCTTCATAGCTGCCGTCGACGACTCTATTGCTGAAGGGAAGGCGCGAGGACTTCAGTTGAAACGGCTCCCCGCACCGCTCGCAAACGAAGTCGATGGCGGGGGTGTTCGGCGAGGTCTGTCCGATAGAAGGGGAGTCGCAGGCGGCGCAGAACATCCACTTCGCGCACCAAGCCTCGGTGGCTACCCGGGCCAACTGCGACCGCGATCTGTAAGCGTTAATTTCAGCGGGCTCACAGCTCAGCTTCATCTCTCAACATTACTACTTGTCACAGTTTTGGAAAACGTGAACGAACTGGCCGACATTGCCGTCAAGCAGAGCTCTTTCACTTCTTCTGTGCGGCGATGAGGTTGGCGTACCAGTGGGCGGAGGCTTTGGGAGTGCGGGAGAGGGTTTTGTAGTCGACGTAGACGAGGCCGAAGCGAGGGGTGTAGCCCTCGGACCATTCAAAGTTATCGAGCAGGCTCCAGGCGTGGTAGCCGCGGACGTCGGCTCCGTCGGCGACGGCGCGGGCGAGCTGGTGGATGTAGGCGCTGTAGAAGTCGATGCGCGGCTGGTCGTGAATTTCGCCATCGGGGCCGGGCGGAGTGTTGTAGGCGGCTCCGTTCTCGGTGATTTCGATGGGGAGGTCGTAGTCGCGCCAGATGCGCATGGTGATTTCGTAGAGGCCGCGCGGGTAGACCTCCCAGTTGACATCGGTTTTGGGACCAGAGTTGGCGCCGAGCCAACGGATGGCGACGAAGGGGATGGGGTACTGGGGATAGTGCTGGATGTGAGCGCGTGAGTAGTTGTTGATGCCGATGAAATCGAAGGGCGCGCGAACTTGCTCCATGTCTCCGGGACGGATGTCGAGGAGTTTTTCGGGAGTTGGGCCGATGGCGGCGGGGTAGCGGCCATGCAGGGCGGGTTCGATGTACCAGACGTTCTCCCAGGCATGAAAGCGCTCGGCGGCGCGGAGGTCGTCGGGGGAGTTTGAGCCGGGATAGGGCTGGGACATGCTGAAGGCACTGCCAATGCGCAGGGAAGGTGAGACGGACTTCATGGCTCGGAAAGACCGGCCCTGGGCGAGATTGACGATGTGGCTGGCACGCATGGTGATGGCGGCGTCCTGAATGCCGGGAGCGTGGATTCCGGTGAGGTGCCCGAGGTTCACGAACATGCTGGGTTCGTTGAAGATGAGCCAGTTGCGGCAGCGGTCGGAATAAGAGCGGGCGGCAAGTTGAGCGTAGTCGGCAAAACGGGCAGCGGTTTCGCGCGAGGCCCAGCCACCACGATCCTGCAAGGGCTGGGGTAGATCCCAATGGTAGAGAGTGGGAAAGGGACGGATGCCAGCGGCCAGAAGTTCGTCGATGATGCGGGAGTAGAAGTCGATGCCGTGCTGGTTGGCAGCTCCGGAGCCGAGGGGCTGGAGCCGCGGCCAGGCGAGAGAAAAACGATAGCTCTGGATGCCGAGCGACTTCATGATCGCGATGTCAGACTTCCAGAGATGGTAGTGGTCACAGGCGCGGTCGGCGTTTTGCTGGAGCTTGATGTTGCCGGGAGTGTGGCAGAAGCGATCCCAGATGCTGGGGCCGCGACCGCCTTCGTGCACTCCGCCCTCGATCTGATATGCGCTGGTGGCGGCTCCCCAGATGAATCGGGCGGGGAGCTGCGGGAAGTTTGTGGGGGGCGCGTTATCTTCCATAAGAACGTTGCGAATCCAGCCGGACATCTTGCTCTCCTGCAAGCGGGCGGCGGAGGCGACGGCGCCGAGCGAGGAGAAGAGAAAGGTGCGGCGTTGCATGGTGGCGATGGTAAGCGGTGCGAGAGGAGAGAGGCAAGCGGGTGCGCGCTATAGTATGGCGCCCTGTCCACAGGCGGCGATACCGTCGCGGGTGGTGTTCTTGACGGTGTACATCATTTCGTCGGCCTGGCGGATAAGGTCGTGAGCGTTCTTGGCGTCGTCGGGAAAGCTGGCAACGCCCATGGAAGCGCGGACATTGAGGTCGATGCCCTGGCCAAGGTGGAACTTGGTGTTGCGCAGGATGTCCCTTAGACGGCGGGCAACGACGAGGGCGGACTGTTTGCTGGTCTGAGGGAGAAGGGCGACGAATTCATCGCCACCGTAGCGGAAGGCGTAGTCGATGAGACGCAGATGGGATTTGACGGTAGCACCGATCTCGGCGAGCAGGCGGCTGCCGATGAGGTGACCATGGTTGTCATTGACCAGCTTGAAGCGATCGAGGTCAAGGAAAACGACGCTGAACTCATAGCCGAAACGGATGGAGCGGTAGACCTCGGAGTCGATGGTGTTGTAGAGATGTCGCGCATTGTAGAGGCCGGTGCAGTCGTCGGTGATGGTGAGTTCCTGAATTTTTTCGACGGCGCGGGCATTGTCAACGGCGATGGCGGCGTAGTCGGCCAGGGCCTGCAGGAGCATGAACTGATCGGCGCCGAAGGTGCTCATGTCGACGTTGATGAGCTGGATGACTCCGAGAATTTTGTTTTTGGAAGAGAGCGGGACACAGAGGATGGAGCGAGTCTTCCATCGAGTGAGATCGTCAATGCGGGAGTTGAAACGCTCATCCAGGCTGACGTCGGGGACAACAAGAGGCTCGCCGTGCTCGGCGACCCATCCGGCGATGCCTTCGCCGATTTTGAGGCGCACGGATTTGAGGGATGCGCTGGCATCTCCGACGGCGATGGCGAAGTAGAGTTCGCGCCGCTCATCATCGGTCATGAGCAGACTCCAAGTGTCAGGCCGGAAGTAGGCGGCGACCTTCTCCATGATGGTTTGCAGTACTGAGTCGAGGTTCAGAGAAGACGTGAGCGCTTTCGCCACATCGTGGAGGATGGAGAGCTCCGGTTTGGAGTGGCTGACTTCAGCCGATGGTTGCGGATGCGTCATGATAATTCCTGCGCAGGCCTGAGCCACGACAGACAGGCTCCTCATTATAGAGCTTAGTGCGTTTTTGGAGAACAGGCGAAGCCGGGGTAAGAAGGCGCAGAAGCGGCCGATGGCATGGAGCAACAAAGTTCGTTGGCGGGTACGGACGCCTTGCCGGCCGCCGGCGCTTGGCGGGTATGCAGCAAAGGACGCGGCTTCGGCTGCTGGCGCTTGGGCCGTCCGGACGTGGACGTTGGGGCCGAATTCCGAGCTGCAAAGGACCGTGTGGAGGGATAATGTAAGGGATTATGTTTGACTTGCGTTTGCGGCGTTTCTATGATGTGCGCAGGACTCCATACTTGTAGAGCATTGATTGCGCTTGTGCTGCCGGAGCAGCATCGGGAGCAGCCAGTTCTGAGTTTGGACTCAGACGAGGGCGAACGTGGCAGGCTTTGGTGAGAATCTGCGGCAGGCTCGGGAAGCACGCAAAATCACGCTGCAGGAGATTGCCGAAACGACCAAGATCGGCACACGGGCCTTGCAGGCACTGGAAAACGAGCAGTTTGATCAACTGCCAGGCGGCATCTTCAATAAGGGATTCGTGCGCGCCTATGCCCGCTTTGTAGGGTTGGACGAAGAGAAGACGGTTGCAGCCTACATGGCGGCGGCGAATGTGCAAGCGCCGGAAACCGACATGCAGGAGATGTCAAACCAGGTTGCCATTGCGCGGAGTATGCGGGCAAAGCCTGGGATGAGCGCAGCGAGCATAGCAGGCGTGGTAGCCCTGATAGTTGCGCTGGCAGTAGGCGCGGTTTGGCTGAGAGAAGAACGGAAAGAAGCGAAGAGGACAGCCCCGGTGGCATCGGCTCCGGTTGTGGTTGCTTCGCCGCCGACGGCGGTAGCGCCAAGCGTAACGCCAAGTCCGGCGCCAGACGCAACGACAAATACAACCCAGACCGCAGCGCCGAACGCGGCACCAAATGTAGACCAGAGCGCAGCGCCAGCAGCGACTCCGAAGGCGGGGCAAGGAGCGGCTGCGAAGCCGGATGCGAGCACGGACCAGAGTGGAGAGCAGGGTAAGCCGGCGAATGGAACGGGGCCAGCGGCCTCCAAGGTGGGTGCGGCGGGCAAGGCGGCGCCGGTGGAGATTTCGATCTCAGCGACTGAGCGGTCGTGGATCAGTGTACGCAGCGACGGCAAGGCAGTGGAGTCGGTGACGCTCAATCCAGAGGATCCGGAGATGCGCAGCCGAAGCTACAAGGCTACGGAAAAGCTAATGCTGGTGCTGGGAAATCCGGCGGGAGTAAAGGTGACGTACAACGGAAAGCCCACGGGAACGCTGGGCGTCGCAGGGCAGCGGGCTATTCTTACATTCACCCCTAAGGGGATGGAGAAGCAGTAGGCCGGGGCAAGACAATCCGAATAGAAGCGAGATGGGGCCGCGAGGAGATCGCGGCTTTTGTAATTAGGGAGCGGCTTGGAAAGGCTTGAGGGATGAGTGGATTGCCGCGCAAAGGCGGCGCGTCGAGGGTGGGGAACCTGGCACCGGTGGCGAGCGAAAGGATTAGAATCTGACTGGTTGCGGGCGCTGGGCGGGTAACGCTGTGCTGCCGATCGTACGCGCGAGGGAGTTAGATGAAACAGATTGCGGATTGGGCGCTGGGGATGGCGGTGGCCCGGGGTGCGGGGCATGCCGAGGCGCGGATCGTAGATGAGCGGGGACGTTCCCTGGGAACGCGGAACGGGCGAGTGGCGGACGCTTCCGAGGGCGAGTCGCTGGGGTTGGGAGTGCGGGTGCTGGCCGATGGCGGCTGGGGATTTGCCGCGACCCAGGAGCTGACACGCGAGGGCGTGGAACGCTGCGCGGCACTGGCGGCGGAGATTGCGCGGGCATCGGCGAGGGTGAGGCGCGAGCCGGCGCGATTGGTGGATGAGCCGGCGGCGGTGGCAGAGTGGAGTTCGCCTTGCGAGATCGATCCGTTTGCGGTGCCGATGGAAGAGAACCTGGAATTACTGCGGAAGATCGACGGGACGCTGACGGCGGTGGAGGGAGTGACGCTGGCAGAGACTGGGATGGTCTTCCGGCGACATGAGCAGTGGTTTTACAGCACGGAGGGGGCGGCGATTCACCAGACGCGGACGACGACAGGGGCTGGATTTGCGGCGCATGCATTCGAAGGCGACACGATCCAGAAGCGCTCGTATCCGAATTCGTTTGGCGGGCAATATCAGAACAGAGGATATGAGCTGATTGGCGAGCTGCGGCTGCTGGAAAACGCGGAGCGGGTGGGGCGCGAGTGCGTCGAGCTACTGAAGGCTCCGCAGTGTCCTGAGGGGCGGCGCGATTTGGTGCTGGACTCGTCGCAGCTGGGACTGCAGATTCATGAGTCGATTGGGCATCCGATTGAGCTAGACCGGGTGCTGGGCTATGAGGCGAATTTTGCGGGGACATCGTTCCTGACGCTCGATAAGCTGCACAAGCTGCGCTATGGGAGCGAACTGGTGAATGTGGTGGCCGACGCGCGTCCAGAGCACGGGCCGGGGTTGGGAACGTTTGCCTATGACGATGAGGGCGTGGCAGCGCAGTGCGTGCCGATCATTACGCGGGGAGGGTTCGAGGGATATTTGTCGTCGCGCGACACGGCGGCGAGAATTGGGCGGGCGCGCTCAGGCGGACACATGCGGGCCGAAGGGTGGTCGAGGGTGCCGATTGTGCGCATGAGCAATATAAGCATTCTGCCGGGCGAGACGCCGTTGAGCTTCGATGAGCTGATTGGCTCGACCGACGATGGGATTTACATGGAGACCAACCGCTCGTGGTCGATCGACGATAAGCGATATAACTTCCAGTTTGGCTGCGAGGTGGGATGGGAGATCAAGGGCGGCAAGCGAGGACGGATGCTGCGCAACCCATCGTATTCGGGCATTACGACGGAATTCTGGAACTCGATGGACGCGATCTGCGATAGGCGGTATTGGACGCTGTGGGGAACTCCGAACTGCGGCAAGGGACAACCGGAGCAGAGCATGGGGACAGGACATGGCGCGGCTCCGGCAAGGTTCCGGCAGGTGAAAGTGGGCGGAGCGTACGGATCGTGATTGGGGAAAATCGATTGCTGGTTGAGGTGCCTCTGGAGCGGTTGCGCATATTTGAGCGACCCCGGGGTCCTTCGCGTTGCTTGATCTCATAACAACGTTGGCTCCGTTCGGGGGTAGTCTGTTCTTGTCGAAGGAATCAGAAGACCGGTGATCAGGAGCCGACGATGTTGATTATAGTCTGCGATTTTCATTCCGGCTTTCAGCAGATTGCGATCTTTGACAACCAGACCGGAGAGATACAAGAGAAGAAGTTGCTGCATGCGGCAGAGGCTGCGAAG
>Ga0181520_10007025_pt1 | contig 16838 bp, 13 predicted proteins | sample PEATcosm2014_Bin_29_FD_132451 | JGI IMG/M metagenome (GOLD analysis project Ga0181520, IMG submission 132451) | Peatland microbial communities from MTU Mesocosm Facility, Houghton, MI, USA - PEATcosm2014_Bin02_30_metaG | ecosystem: Environmental > Terrestrial > Soil > Wetlands > Peat | place... | reverse complement strand
GCCGCGTTCATGCTGCTGCCGGTTCTGCTGCCGGCGGCGGAGCGCATCAATCAGGAGGGCCGCATCCTGGGGCCGCTGCCGGCGGTCACGGCTCCCCTGCTCTTCAACACCACTGCTGCGGACGCGGTGGTCTCGGCGATGCAGATTTTTCCGGTGACGAACCCGTGGAACGAATGTATTTCCAACCGCCCGGTGCTGCCGAACTCGGACGCGATGATTGCGCAAATCATGTCGAACCTGTCGCCCAGCCACCGCACGCTGGTTGTGGAATACGAAATGAATTTCGTGCTGCTGCCGGACCGCCAGCCGCGCGTGCCGGTTTATTTCTTCAATTACCCGGACGATTCCGATCTGGACGGCGGGACTTCGCCGCAGGGTTTGTATCCGGTTCCCCCGAACCTGCCGGTTGAAACCTGGCCGTCGCAGACCGGCGGGCAGACGCTCGCGCAATGGCAGACGAACAACGACGGCAGCGACCGGCACGCCATCATGGTCGAGCCGGGCGCTGGCTTCATCTGGGAAACGTGGGAAATGATGCGGGCCGGCGCAAACTGGCGGGCCTCCAACGGCGCGAAGTTTGATTTGAACTCAAACAAGCTGCGGACGGACGGCTGGACTTCCGGCGACGCGGCCGGGCTGCCGATGTTCCCGGCGCTGGTGCGTTACGACGAGGCGGAACGCGGCATGGTGGAGCACGCCTGCCGGCTCGTGGTCGCCAAATCGCGTTACAGGAATTACATCTATCCGGCCACGCATTATGCCGCGCCGACATCCAACACCGGCGCGAACCTGCCCGCGATGGGCCAGCGATTGCGGCTCAAATCCTCCTTTGCCATCCCGGCGAACTGGACAAGGGAGGAAAAAGCCGTGTTGCTGGGGTTGAAGAAATACGGCGCGATTGTGGCCGACAACGGCAGCGTGTTCTCCATTTCCGTGACGCCGGACAACCGCTGGCCGGCCAGTTGTTTCGACGATTTGAGGAGCATCAGCATCACGAACTTTGAAGTCATCCAGACGACGGGGCCGGATGAAGGGCCGCGCTCGGCGGGCGCGCCAGTGGCAAAGGCCGGGTCGGACCAGACGGTGCAGTTCGGCCGCACGGCACAACTGTCGGGCGCGGTGACTATTTCCAGCACGAGGCCGGCAATCCGGTGGCAGGTGTATTCCGGGCCGGGCAAGGTCGCTTTCGGAGACGCGACGCAGACGAACACGACGGCAAATTTCAGCGCGCCGGGCGTTTACACGCTGGAATTAAGCGCGGACGACAAGGTTCACGCCGTGTCGTATGATGCCATGACGATCATCGTGACGCCCGCGCAATAGTAATAGTAAATCACATAACCTCGCCGTTTGCTTCTGTTTGGCAACGCGGAATTGACGCTGCCAGCTTTTCCGCACAAGCCGAGTTGGACGAAATCATCCATCAATCTCTCGCGCTCTGGAATGGTTGAGCCAGAACTCCGAAGCCGTGTGGCGTCAGCCATGAATGGCTGGGCTATTAGTCAAGCGGCCCGAAGAAAACAAAAATGCCGGACTGTTATGGAACAGGCCGGCATTTTGTTTTCTCCATTATTGATAGCGATACAGCTTGACCCACTGGACAATGGGGCCGTCGCTGCCGAACATCAGGCCGCTGCCGGACTGGTTGTTCGCCGCCGCGGACGCCTGGTTGTAATCCAGCAGGACGTCGTCGCCGTTCACGTTGCGTCCCCGAATCCACTGGCCTTTCACAAACCTGCCCTTGGCCGCGTCGGCGAGGCCGGCAATCTGCGGTCCCGGCGTGTTCGGCGAGAAGGTGACCTGGACATTGCGGCCGGCGACATAGAAAGCATCGGAGCCGTCGGCAATGGCGATGGCGTAGCCCAGCGCGGCCGTGAGCGCCTGGCTGCGGCGGTTGCGCTGGAGTTCAACATGAATGATGTAATTCCCCAGTGTGATGTCCTGCTTCTGTATTTGCTGCTGGGTGTCGAGCCACGCGGCGCCAATTGTGCCCTTGGACTGAGCGTCCAGAATCAGCGGCGACATGTCTGCAAGCAACCCGTAAGACTTGGCGAGCGGCACATTTTCAATCGCCACCGGCGCGGTGGCGGCGGCGGTGGCGGACCGGGTTTCGCCCCAGGTATCCACATGATTGACGCCGAACGGCGAGTAGCCGATGGAGGCATATTGCCCGATGCAGTAAACGGCGTTGGCCGCGCCGCTCGCGTCGCCGGACGACTCCGGCACAAACAGCGGATTGTTGGGGCGCTGGAACTGGCTGCACCAGAAGCTGAAGTTAGGCAGGTGGACGTCCGGCGCATTGATGTCAATCGCGGGCGCGCCGGCCTTCCAAATGTCAATCACGAGCGGTTCCGGGCAGCCGGACGGATAATCGCCCGGAACCTTGTCCGTGGGCTGGACAAGCCAGGTGTTCGAGAACACCGGGATCGGCAGTTCATCCTTGCCGGCCTGGGCCAGATGATCCATGTAGCGCGCGTAATTCCATGCCATGAAAATTTCGTCGGTCGCGGGAGAATTGCCGAAGATTTCGGTCCATATGCCGGAGGTTTTGCCGCCGGCGGCGTCCCACAACTTGCGCAAATCCGGCCAGAGCGTCTCCTTGTTCTTTTGCAGATAGTCCATCAACTGCCGCGGCACGGGTTGGGCGAATGCGGCCTCGGCTGCGGCGGAACGGTCGCGCGAGTCGCCAATCAATCCCACTTCATTCTCCAGTTGAATCATGACGACGGTATGCTGTTTGGAATCCACTTCGCGGAGATGATGCATGAAGGCGGTGTAAGCGCGGGTGTCGGCCTGCAGGTTGGCGTCACTGAACGTCGAAAGCACTTCCACCGATTTGCCGTTTGTGAGCTCGTCGCGCGGGAACCTCTTTTGGTCGGCTTTCACCCAGGCGGGCGCGAAGCTGGAGAGACCGTTCTTCCAACTGCCAAACCAGAGCAGGACGAGATGCAGGTTGTTCTTCCGCGCGCCGGAGATCATTCCGTCCACAAGGGAGAAGTCGTATTTGCCCTCCACCGGCTCAATCCAGTTCCAGCCGACGCCGACGAGGACGGTGTTGAGGTTCGCCTTGACGAGCTTCGGCCATACGGTGTCCATGTAGGGGAGGTCGGATGAGGCCGTGTTGTCGGTTTCGCCGGCCAGCGCCAGATACGGCTTGCCGTCCACAATCAACTGGGTGGCCGCGCCGCGCTTTTCGAGGTGCGGCATCATTGGATTGACTTGGGTTTGAGCGCCGGCCGGCATGGCGAGCGCGACCAGAGTGATGCAACTCAACAGGATTTTATTTTTCATGGTTAATTGTTCATTATTTATTGTTTATTGATACCGATACAGTTTGACGTGCTGGATGCTCGGCCCATTCATCAAGCTTAACCCGCTGCCGGACTGGTTGGCCGCCGCGGCTTTTGCCTGATCGTATTCCAGCACACAATCATCCCCGCCCAGCCGGCGGGTCACCACCCAATGCCCGTTTTCAAAGCGGCCCGCTTCCACCCCCGTCACCCCGGCGATGGGCGGTCCCGGTGTCGTGGGCAGAAACGTGACTTGAACGCCGTTGCCGGCCACGAAAAATTCATCCTGGCCGGAGGCGATGACGATGGCATAGCCAATGTCAGCCATGGCATCGGGCTGCCGGCGATTTTGCCGGAGTTCAACGTTCACCGTGTAACCGCCCACATTGATGTCGGTCATCTGGTTGCTGCGGTTCAGCCAGGCCCCGCCAATCGTCCCCTTGGACTGGGCGTCCAAAATCAAGGGGGTCATTTCGGCGATGACATGGTAAGCCTTGGGAAAAGGAAGGGTTGTAATATCGGCCGGCACTGCGGCTGCATTTCCGGTTCCCGGCCGGGCGGCGACCATCCGCGTGACCGAATCAATCCCCATGGCCGAGTAGCCAACGGCATTGCGCGCCCCGATCGCATAAAAAACATTGGCCGCGCCCACTTCGCTAGACGTGGATTCTGGAATGAAAATCGTGTTGCCGTTCCGGCTGTAGCGCGTGACCAGTTCGGCGAAGTTCGGCAGATAAATGTCCGGGGACAGCATGTCAATCTGCGGCCCGCCCGCGCGCCAGATGTCGTGATTTTGAGATTGTGGCCCGCCGCTCGGATAATCGCCCGGTCCCCTGTCTGTCGGCTGGACAATCCAGGTGTTCACGAACATCGGCACGGGATACTCGGCCTTGCCGGCCTCCGCCACCTTTCCGACGTAACGCGAGTAGTTCCACGCCATGAAAACCTCGTCCGCCTTGGCGGGGCCGACGCCGAAAACTTCTTCCCATGTCCCTGAAGTTTTGAAGCCGGCATCCCCCCACAATTTGAGGGTTTCAGGCAGCAGCAACTCCCTGTGCGCCTGCAAATAGTCGGTCAACTCCTTCGGAACCGGCCTGGCGAAAATCTCGTCGGCCACCGCCGAGCGGTCGCGGGAGTCGCCGATCAGGCCCACTTCATTCTCCAATTGAATCATGACCGTGGTGTGGACGGATGATTCGCGTTCGCCGACATGGCGCATGAAAGCCGCAAACGCCTTCGCATCGGCGTTCCGGTTGGCGTCGCTCAACGTGGACAGAACATCCACAGTGTGGCGACCGGCGAGTTGGGCGCGCGGAAAACGGTCCTGGTTCGCCATGACCCAGACCGGGGGGAAGCTGGAGAGTCCGTTCTTCCAGCTTCCGAACCAGAGCCAGGCGATGCGCAGATGATTGGCCCGGGCGTCGCGGATGGCGTTGTCCACGAAGGTGAAGTCGAACTTGCCCTCTTCCGGCTCGATCCAAGCCCAGGCAATCGGAACCAGAACCGTGTTAAGCCCGATCTTCGTCAGATTCGGCCAGACCGTCTTCATGTATTCCGGGCTGGAGGCGGCGGTGTTGTTCAGTTCCCCGGCCAGGGCCAGAAACGGCTTGCCATCAACAATCAACTGGTTGGCGGCGCCCCGCTTCTCCAAATGGGCGATGAGCGGGTTGGAGGCCGCTGTTTTTATTTGGGAGTAAGCTGTCGTCAGAGCCAGCACGCAGACCACTGTGATGCTATAAAATAATTTTGGTTTCATAGTTATTTCTGTTTGTTGGGAAACGTGTTTGAATCCTGCCAGCCTTGCCGGGCCAGTGCAATAAGTTTTTCAGCTAAAGGGCAAGTTGAGAGACTCCTTGTGTCGTCTCCTGCTTCTTTAACAGGCGGCTAGCACATGGCGCGGAATGCGAATGACCCGCTCTTTCGGGCCGACAGCGGGGCATGGTGGCATCACTGCGCCGCGGCAGCGGCGGGCGGGTTGGCCGGTCTTGCCGGGGCCGCCGCTCCGGCAACCCCGCCACGCGCGCCCCGGCCTCCGCCACGACCGCCCGCGTCAGGCGGGAGATCAAACTGGGCCGGCAATGGCATTGGATGCTGCGGGTCGAAATTGCCGAAATCGTCCACGATGTATTTCGCAAGCGGCAGGTTGTCCTGCTTGATTCCGAGCACGATGCACTTGGACTGGAGATAGCTGCCATACTCGACGTGGTGCGTCTGGTCGCCAAACTGTTTTCCGGCATCCGCGCCGAGCGCCGCGTTGATGTCCACGCCCATCGAATTCAAATCAATGGACGGCACGCCAATCTCCTTCGCGGCGGCCATGGCGGCGTCCGCGTAGGCCTGGAGCGAACCCGGCTTCTTCGAGTCCTGCCGCCGCGCCGAGGGCGAAACAATAATCGGGAACCCGCCCTTCTTCTGCACGTCCGCCGCGAACTGTTTGAGCAAATCCTTGTAGGTGGTGCCGGCCTCGACATAGGTCTCGGAAAAATTCTGACCGGGATAAATGTTCTGCGGGCCGCTCTTTTTGGAATCGTTGCAGCCAAACTCGATGATGACATAGTCGCCGGGATGGACGGAATCCAGCAGTTTCTCCCAGCGCCGCTCCTTGAGAAAGCCCTTGAGCGTTTCGCCGGACTCGGCGTGGTTGGCGACGGCGACATCGGAGTTAAACCAGCGCGTGGCCATCTGACCCCAACTGCTGCCCGGCCAGCCGGGTTGATCAGTCACGGTGGAATCGCCGGTGATGAACAGCGTGATGGCGTCATCCACTTTCTGGATTTCGATGGCCGCGACCGCGGGATGGGAATCGCTGAAGGCCAGCGTGAGCTTGTCGTCCCAATCGCGGGAAATCGCCTCGTGCGTGGTTAGATTCATCTCGCGGCTGTCAAGATTGACCTCGCCGCCGGTGGAGATTTTCGGCGTGCGGACATTGACCGTGAAGGCGCGCGTTTCAAACTTGCCCGCCGCCGTGCGGATGCGCTCGAGCATGAGCCGGCGCGTTTCCGCTTTTACCGTTGTGATTGCATCCGCCTTGGGATCGCCCAGTGTGACGGTCACGCGATAATTGCCCTCCGGCACGGCGACCGAGAAATTGAACGGCTGGGATGCGGTAACCGCGCCACTTTGCAACGCATTATCCGATGGTTGGGTCACAGTTCTCACGGTTGCGCCAGGCTCAAAGCCATAACCGGCATCTTTGGAATACTGGCTCGCGGGCGGAACCAGCGTGTAGCCGGGCGCGGCTTTGTCGGCGCCGAATTGAAACTTGAACGCCGTGGATGGCGCGGCGTGGAGCGACCCAGCCGCAAACAGGGCGGCCATCGCGGCGAGTGGACACGAGTAATAGAAATTCATTTTCATGGGAAACCAGCTTGCAAAATGATCAACCTGAAAATCAGGGGTTGAATGTTGAATGATTTGGCGGAATTAACTGGATAGAGCCGGATAAAGCCGGAATTTCCATCATTTCCTCAACACAATGAACCGCGTTTCCTGTCCCGCAAGCGTCAGCGGCACGGTCACGCTGCCCGCCCCCGCCTTGGCGCCGTCCAGAGGGTTTATCTTCCCGCTGGCCGCGTCCCACACCTCCGCCTGGCCGCTGCCGGCCAGCGTGACGTTGCGCGTCTGGCTCTCCTTGGATTCGTTGAAGAAGAAATACACCTCACCGTCCTTCAGGCTGCGATGGATGTATTGGATGGAGGGGCAGGCGGCGTCGAGTTTGACATCCGGCGGCGGCAAAGCCGCAATGACACGGTCTGTGATATCCGGCGTCGGTTCGAGGGTGGCAAAGCTCAAGTCGGGCGGGCCACCGGCATGCAGGAAATTCCGGTCCTCCACCATCGAGGGTGTGCGTCCGACGAAGACAACCTTGCCGCCAGCGGCGGCAAAGGCGCGCAGGCGGTCCAGCACGGCCTTTGTAATGACGGTGGATGTCGGGATGACCACGCCCCGATAGGCTTGTCCGCTCAAATTGATCAATTCGCCTCCCTTGAGGGTGCAGATTGACGCCAGCGAATCCGAGTCAATATGGTCGAAGTCAATCTGGTGCTGCATCAACTCTGTCACAATCTTGACCTGGACGTCGTCGGATTCCTGGTCGCCCAGCCACATGCTGTCCGTCGGGTGAAACATCGCAACCTGCGCCGCCGGGCGGCCGATGGCCAGCAGGACTTGGGACCGACTGACGTAATGGCCGATTTCCGAGCCGCCGTCGGTGTTGAGGCCGCGGACATTGTTGAAGTTGACACCGTGGACGAGGTTGTAATCGGCGACGAACTTCCCGTCCGCGCCCGTGCCGCCGCCTTCTTCCTCCCAGGCTTGGGGACGGCCATAGACATGCGCGGCCGAGGCGGCGATCTTGGGAAAGTCAGCGACGATTCCCGGTCTGATCTGGTTGAGATTATCAATGCCGGGAACGCCGACATAAACCATGTCGCGCCAGAAGGAGCCTTCGTTGCTGATCATCCCCTCGCCCCGGCCCAGCATTTTCTCCTCATGATTGAGATGGACGCAAAATTCCATGTGGCGGGCCACGCACCAAGCCTGCATGCGCTGGTAAAAATTGTCGCGGAACATGGCGCTCCACACGTCCCAATAGTCGGCCCTGGCGCGTTGCGCCTCGGGCGTCATCCTGCCGCCGCCGAAGATCAGAGGGATGAAGGGTTGGAAATCGTAGCCTTTCATCGCTTGAAAGGTTTCAAGCAGCTTCGGCGTCCAGGGGCTGACGCCCGTGTAGTCGGTTTCGTCGGCACGGAAGCCCAGGACAGTCTTGCCGAACTCGTCGCCAACCGCCTTTTCGTAGGCTCCATAAATGAGATCCAGATACTTGTCCGTTGCCACGGGATTCAGATAGTCAATCAGCGAATAGAGGCTGTCCTTGGTGCCGCCTCCGTCAATCCCATTGTCGTTGCGCGTGGGCGAGGAGCGGAAAGCGTGCCGGATGAAAGTAAGTTCCCAAGCCCCCGTGCCGGCGGGCGCCGTCCATTTGAGATGACCATCCGCAGGCAGCGGCACCACCGTGCTGGCCTGCCCTTCCCCGCCACCGCCGCCACCGCCGCGACCGCCGCCGCCACGACCGCCGCGACCGCCACCGCCGCCGCCCCTAAGGGAGATGTTCTTGGTGTCGGGGGGCACCTGGATGGAGAATGGCTCGCCGGTCGTAAGGTTGTAGCGCACTTCGGCGTTGGGCAACTGAACAATCAACTCTCCTCCTCCGCCTCTTGGCACATTATATTTGAAAATTCCGTCAGCCGGCACCGGGAACTGCCTGCCCGCCGGGGCGGGTGCTTCCGCACCGGACGCAGCGGCGGCAGGCGCCTCCGCCGCAGCGGGACGTGGATTGGCCACGATGCCCAGGGTGTCAGGGGGCAGCGGAATATCAAGCGTCTGCCCGGCTGCGACGGTGCAATGCGCGTCCGAGACGATGCCCTGCATGCCCAACTGCGGAAACTGCTCGCTGATCAGGCCGCCGGCGAATCCGTCGGGATAACCGCAGTCGCCTTCAATCCAGACTCTCATGTTGTTTTTCCTGGCTTCCTGGACGGCGGCTTTCACCAAATCCATATATTCGGGCGAGAGATACTTGGGCTGGACGCCGCGCGAGTTGTTGATCATATAGACGCCGCCGCCATTAGCGGCGATTTTGTCTATGTCCGATATGATGCGCTGCTGGTTCTGCGGGCCTCCCCAAATGGCCCAGTGGATGGCGCTGTATTCCGGCGGCGGCTTGGCAAACAAGGTGGCGGCCTCGGCGACTGTCGGCATGGTAATCTCCTGCCAGGGCCGGGTGGCGTCGTGCGGCGGGGTTGGCGCCGTTTGCCCGGACATCGGGCCATTGGGCAGCAAGACAAGCGGGATTAAAAAGAATATGCGTTTCATGGTTTGAACTGGGTTGGTTGAGTTGTTGTCTCGGAAATGGTTTGAGGGCGAAGGTCGTTCTCCGCAACGAATGCATGACAGGCCAACAACTGAATGTTTCCGGATGGGCATGCGGGGATTTTGCACGCGGCCATGTCCCGCGTCAATATCAATCCGCCATTTTTCAATTAAAACCTGAACTGCGGGAGAGGGTTCGATTATTTTAAGTTCAGAGACTCCTTGCGTCGTCTCCTGCTTCTTTAACAGGCTGTTAAACCCGCATTAACGCCGCGTTAAAGCCAGACCGGTTCATGCCAAGACAGTGATCTGCAACGCATTGGTGCTTTGCCCATCCAACACCGGCGGCGTGGCGGCAACTTGCGAGATTTCCACCTCTGCGCCACCTTCGGCCAATGTTTTCCAACTGGCCAAGTTACTGGGTTGCGCCAGTCCGGTTGACACTGCTAACACGCAGGCAGCGGACACAAGGAAATCCATGCAAAGCTTTTTCATGTCGTTTCTCAATGTCTTCATTTTATTTTCCGGCGTCAGTTGTCGCTACCGCCTAATTTTAATTCCACTTATTGCCCCGGCGCGGGTGAAGCCGCCGGTTGCGGTGCGTTGGCGAGCTTCTGCATATCGGCATCGAAGGTCACACCGTCGAATGGAATCACGACAACCTTGCTGCCGTGAGGTTCGTTCCCGTGATCCTCCTCTTTTGGAATGTCAATGCTGGCAAGGGTGACTGCCGCCACGTGGCCGTTTTCAATATACACGCCGGGGCGTTCCATCTTGTTCCAATGGTTGACGGTTCCATCCGTATAGCGCACAAAATCAGACGTCGGATCGTAAGCCAGTCCCCGCAACGTCCAATTGTGGATTCCGTCGGTTGAAGTCAGGTGATAAGCCTTGCGGGCACTCCAACTGTTGACCACGATGTGATAAAGGCCTCCGCCATACCACACCACCGGATCTTCCAGGTTCCGAACCGGCTGGCCGTCAATCGTCCTGGGATAAACACTGGGACCTTGAACCGCGTATGGTCCCATGACTCCGTTGGTGCTGATCAAAACCAGGCCGGACCGCTGCACGATCTCGAAGCCGCCATCGGGCCGAACCATGATGCTCATGTTGGACCCCAGTCTTCGGTTGTTGCCGCTGAACTGGTTGGTGGCGAATGTAATCGGCCCTTGAAACTCCCAAGGACCATCCAGTGACTTGGAAATGTAGATGCTCCCCGGCCGGGTTTCGCTGATCAACACGGCATAACGTCCGTCCGGCAAAACCAATGCCGTCACGTTGTGTCCTCTTCCCGCCACACCATTGACCACGTCAGGCCAGACAAGTCCCTTGTCAATATAAGGCCCGATGAGATTGTCGCTGACCGCATACACGGCTGACGAGCCGCCCCATCCGTTGTGGCCATTCGCCTGATTCCAACGGCTGGCAAACATGTAATACTTGCCGTTGGGCGACTTGATGATCTGCCCATCCCAATAATACCACCTCTTTGCGGTGGCATCCGGCCGGCCGTTGGTCGCGACCAGCGGGAGATCCTTCAAGCTTGGGTCTTCCAGGCCATTCTTGGTGTCACGGGGGAGAATGCCGGGAGCGCCCCATGTGTTGGTGGTCAACGCGCCAATAATCGGCGTTGGCTGGAAATAATCAATGAACGTCTTGTCGGCGGCAAACGACGAGAAGCCGATGGTTAATGAAATAACCGCAAGTGACTTTATTAGTGTTTTCATGGAATTCATTCGCATAAGCATTTGGTTATTTGTTTGATTTGTCGAGTTCGGTTTGCAGCCGGGTGAATTTATTTTGCAGGTGCGGCAGAATCAAATGAATCGTTTTGAAGGACAGGATTTTGAATTTTGTCCTGGTCCAGCGCCTCACCGTAAATGCTGTTTTTCGGCGAGTCCCAGACGACCTGCATGTTTCGCAGCGTCAGCCCGTTGACCTCCCGCGCGAAAATTCCGGCGATGGTATTGGGGTAAACGCCCGCAAATTGTCCGCCGGCGGAAGCTCCGCCAATCGGACGGTCATCATAAAATCCCCCCGGGGATGTCGGTCGTCTTGCCCAGCTCCACGCGCACGTTGTCTGGAAACAAAAAAACGGCGGCCGCAGACTTGCCGCAACCCGGAAATTTACTTCATCAGCAGCATCTGGCGCGCGCGCTTGATGGCCGTGGTCATGCGGCGCTGGTAATGCGCGGGCAGGCCGGTGTATTTGCGCGGCAGGATGCGGCCCTGGTCGGTCACGAACTGCCGGAGCAGATTCGTGTTTTTGAAATCGAGCGCGTCCACGGTGAAGTCAATCTTCGGTTTCGGTCGCGGTGTGCGGGTTTCCATCGTGCGGCGCGAACCGCGTTTGTCGGGTTTGTCGGTGTGCGTTTTGCGGGGCATGATTACTTGATTTCCTTGTGCAGGGTGTGGCGGCGCAAGGCGGGGTTGTATTTTTTGACTTCCAACTTTTCCGTCTGCAACTTTTTGTTTCGCGAAGTGGTGTAGCGCGAGGGCGATTTGCCCTCCTTGCGCGCCTCGGTGCATTCAATGGTGATGGTTTCGCGCGGCATAATTTATTCCTTGTCCTTGACTTTTTGCTCGTCTCCCGCCTCTTCTTCCTCCGTCTCAACCTCCGTGACGCCGGCATTGTCAATCGTGCCGAGCGCGCCCAGCCGGCGCTGGCGCAACGCGCCGTCCTTCTCCAGTTGCGCCTGCGCATCCACCGTGAACCGCGTCCACGGAATCGCCTCAAGGCGCGCGCGCGGAATCGGCTTGCCGGTCAACTCGCAGACGCCATAGGTTTTTTTCTCGATGCGCTTGAGCGCCTCCTCGATTTCGTAGACGGCATCCTGGTCGGACGAGAGCAGGCTCAACGCAAAATCGCGGTCGAAATTGTCCGTTCCCGAATCCGCCATGTGCAGGCTGTAACCCGCCATCTCCTGCGCGGACTCCTTCGCCAGCCCGTTCATCTGGTGAAGCAACTGCTCGCGCAATTCCAGCAGCCGGCTGTAATACTTCTGCCACTCGGCCTTGATCTTTTTGGGGTCGGCGACGGCCCTGGCTTTCGCCATCGGCCGGCCGAGAATCGCCGCGGCTGTGGCGGACGCCTGCGGCTTGCCGCGGCGCGCCTTGTTCCTAGTTTCTTTTTTCTTCGCTGTCACGATTGCAAAATTGTTTTCCGGCTTCAAATCCGGTTCGTCAAGAGCGCGGAAATGTAGCAAAGAAATCCGGATGCGCCACAAAAATCTTCAAAAAAATGACGGGCAACCGCATCGAAGTTTGCAAATGCGGCAACAAAACGGCGCGCTTCAGGGGAATGCCGGGGCCGGCATTCCTCCATCATCCGCCGCCGGATTGCCCGGCGGCGCGGCGGCCCGCATCCCGGCCAAAATTCCCCGCGCGTGATTTTTTCGATTTTTTGTTTTCGCGGCTTGCCAATGCAACTTTTCACCGGCAGATTTTCTTTTTGAGAGTCGGAACCAAACAATACGACGCACATGAACAACGAAGCAAAACTGGAACTGGAAGGAAAGACTTACACGCTGCCGACCCTCATCGGCAGCGAAGGCGAAAAGGCGGTGGACATCTCGTCGCTGCGCGCCAACAGCGGCTATATCACGCTGGACGACAGCTATGGCAACACCGGTTCGTGCGTGAGCAAAATCACGTTCATTGACGGCGAGCTGGGAATATTGCGCTACCGCGGCATCCCGATTGAGGACCTGGCGGAGAAGTCCACGTTCATCGAGACGGCGTATCTCATCATTTACGGTGATTTGCCGAACCGGGCGCAAATCCGGCGTTTTTCGGATTTGTTCACGGAATACCAGTTTCTGCACGAGGATATGCGGTATCATTTCGAGAGTTTTCCCATGGGCGCGCATCCGATGGCGATCCTTTCGGCGATGATCAACGCGACGAGCTGTTTCGACGAGGGGCTGATGAATTGGCAGTGGGGCAAGGCAAACAACCAGTTCGACATTTACGCGGCCAAATTGATGTCGCAGGTGCGCACCATCGCGGCCTACGCCTACCGGAAATCGCGCGGGCTGCCGCTGATTTATCCGAAGAAGGCCTACAAATACACGGCCAACTTCCTGCATATGCTGTTTTCGACGCCCTATGAAGATTTTGAATTGCGGCCGGAGGTGGTGCGGGCGCTGGACCTGATTTTCCTGCTGCACGCGGACCACGAACAGAACTGCTCCACCTCGACGGTGCGAATGGTGGCGTCGAGCCAGGCGAATTTGTTTGCGAGTTGCGCTGCGGGCGTGTGCGCGCTATGGGGACCGCTCCACGGCGGCGCGAACCAGGCGGTGCTTGAAATGCTCGAAGAAATCCACAAGACCGGCGACGACGGCTCCAAGTTCATCACGGCGGCCAAGGACAAGAACAGCGGCAAGAAGCTCATGGGCTTCGGCCACCGGGTCTACAAGAATTACGACCCACGCGCCAAAATCATAAAAAAGGCGTGCGACGAGGTGCTGTCCAAATTACACGTCAGTGACCCATTATTGGACATTGCCAAGCGGCTTGAGGAGGCGGCGTTGAAGGAATCCTATTTCGTGGAGCGGAAACTTTACCCGAACGTGGATTTTTACAGCGGCATCATCATGCGGGCCATCGGGCTGCCGGTGGAGATGTTTCCGGTGATATTTGCGATTGGCCGGATGCCCGGCTGGATTGCGAATTACAAGGAAATCATGGAAGATCCGAAGAGCCGCATTTGCCGGCCGCGGCAGGTGTATAACGGGCGCACCCTGAACCATTACCTGCCAGTGGAAGAGCGGAAATAATGACAATCCCAACGCACCGGTTGAAAACACGGTGGAAACCGGTTGCAGGCATAATTCTTGCTGGACTGCCATGTTTTGGGGATGCACCGAGGAATGAAGAAAATTCTGGTGATTGACGATGAGGAATGGCTGCGCGAGATGATTCATCTCGCGCTGCATCAGCGCGGCTTTGAAATCATTGAGGCCGCCAATGGCACGGAAGGCATCGAAATGGCGCGCAAGGAACTGCCCGACCTCATCCTGTGCGACATCAACATGGGCAAGGTGGACGGCTATTTGACGCTCTCCTCGTTGCGCAACGAGGCGTCCACCGCCTCCATCCCGTTCATCCTGATGACCGGCCTGGCCGACAGTGCCAGCATGAGGCACGGCATGGAACTGGGCGCGGATGATTATCTGCCCAAACCTTTCACGACGGACGGGCTTTATGCTGCCGTGGACGCGCGGCTCAAAAAGTCACAGACCGTCCGCGACGAGGCCGAACGCAAACTCGCCCACCTGCGCGACAACATCAGCCTGATGATGCCGCACGAAATGCGGACGCCGCTCAACGGGATCATGTCCAACGCCGAGATGCTCGAACACTCCGCCGCGACGCTCAAGCCGGGCGACGTCGCCGAAATCGGGCAGGAAATCCATAAATCCAGCGATCGTCTCGCGCGGCTCATCGAAAATTTCCTCATTTACGCGCAGCTCGAACTGGTGGCCGCCGATCCCAAAAACGTCAACGCCCTGCGCGTGGGCCGGACCGAGCATCCCAAAGGACTGATCAAAAAACACGCCGCTGCGCAAGCGTCCCACGCCAACCGTCTGGCGGATTTGTCATTTGAACTGGCGGACGTTCCGATGCCCATCGCCGAGGAATACTTGAGCAAAATCATCAACGAGCTTCTGCAAAACGCCTTCAAATTTTCCGAGACCGATTCACCGGTGCGATTGACGCTCGCCGAAGCGTTCAATGCCGTCACGCTGTCCGTCAGCGACAAGGGCCGCGGGTTCACAGCCGAGCAAATCACGCGCATTGGCGCGTATATGCAATTTGACCGCAAGCTGCACGAACAGCAGGGACTGGGACTGGGGCTGACGATTGCCAAGCGGCTGGTGGAATTACACGGCGGCAAATTTTCCATCGTGAGCGACAAGGAAACGGGCACAGTCATCTCGGCCAAATTTCCCAAGACGAAGGTGGAATGATTCCCTTCATCGGCGGTTTCGGCGCCCGTTCAAAAATTATGGGAGCATGATCACCGATTTTCAGCCCGCCTTCTAATGCGACAGCCACCTGTAGATGTCCGTCAAACCTGGAATATTAACCAACGGCGGCAGGGGATTGCCGCTTTCTCCGGCGCGGGGGATTAGTCCGATTCCATCCTGAAGACAGTGGGCAAACAGGAACACCAGCGCAATGCCCACAACCGGCGCAAAATCCACCTTACCCGTGCGCAACGGGATTTTTTCGAGCGGCCGCAGCAGTTTTTTTGCCGCCGCATTCACATAATTCCAGAATGGATGTCTTCCAAAATAGATGTAGCTGTTCAGCAGATGCAGCGCCAGCAGCGCGACGATCAGAAATTTCCAGACGAGACAGCTTCCCAGCGCGACAACCAGTGCGCCGGCGATTCGCCGCCCCGGCGAGACCGGCGGCGGAATGACATGCAGCCATGCCAGCATCCAGCTTGCCAGCCACCACAGCAACGCAATGACCGCGAGCGGCAAAAGAAATTTTATCCAGCGCGGCCAGCCGTCAATTTCTCCAAGCTGCATTTTCACCAGCCGGTGGGTCGGCATCGGCCCGCCTAAAATAGACAGCAGCAGCAGCCACAGATAAACGATTCCAAACATCCGCGCGAAGCTGAAAATGGAAAACAGCAGAATGCGCCCGAAGGAGCTGCTGATAAATGACGGGGCGATGACTCCGAGATCCAAAGTTCCCGCCCAGACCGGTTTCAAGGCGGAGCCGATTTGCCAGTAGAACAGCGCGCGCACCAACAGCAGGCCGCCCAGCGCCGCAGGCAGATGCCAGCGCCGCGCATTGCCCGGCTCGGCCCGGCGCAACGTGCCGATCAAGGTGGCGGGCGTCGGCTTGCCAAGCGGATCCTCCTTCGCGGCGCGCCAGTTCAGCCACAGAAGCAAGCCCGCAAGGTTCAGGATGAAGTCAATCAGTCCCATGTGACGCGATGCGTGATACGAGATGCGTGAAGCGGAAGCAACCTTGAATCACGCCACGCATCATGCAATCTCAATTCACATCATCCGCAGCAGCGTGTCCGCCATTTCGCTCGGAGTGACGGCAACGCCGATGCCGGCGTCTTTGAACGCCGCGATTTTTGCCGCCGCCGTGCCCTTGCCGCCGCTGATGATGGCGCCGGCGTGGCCCATGCGCCGTCCCGGCGGCGCGGTCGCGCCCGCGATGAAGCCAGCGACCGGCTTCCGGCAATTCTTTTTGATCCACCCGGCGGCTTCCTCCTCCGCGCTGCCGCCGATTTCGCCAATCATGATGATGCCGGTTGTTTCCGGGTCATCATTGAAAAGTTGGATGACATCCAGATGCGACATGCCGTTGACCGGATCGCCGCCGATGCCGACGCAGGTGGACTGGCCGGCGCCGCGCGAAGTCAACTGCCAGACCGCCTCGTAAGTCAGCGTGCCGCTGCGCGAGACAACGCCGATGTTTCCCTTTTTGTGAATGTAACCGGGCGCGATGCCGATGCGGCAGCCGCCGCAAGAATCTTTTCCTTCGCCGGGCGTGACGATGCCGGGGCAATTCGGCCCGATGAGCCGCGTTTTGGTGTTGCCCTGCATCGCGCGTTTCACGCGAATCATGTCGCGCGCCGGAATGCCCTCGGTGATGCAGACGACAACTTCAAGCCCGGCGTCCGCGCCTTCGAGAATC
>Ga0181520_10007023_pt1 | contig 16839 bp, 11 predicted proteins | sample PEATcosm2014_Bin_29_FD_132451 | JGI IMG/M metagenome (GOLD analysis project Ga0181520, IMG submission 132451) | Peatland microbial communities from MTU Mesocosm Facility, Houghton, MI, USA - PEATcosm2014_Bin02_30_metaG | ecosystem: Environmental > Terrestrial > Soil > Wetlands > Peat | place... | reverse complement strand
GGTTGGGTCGCCGGCGCTGACGTTCGGTTCCGACACGACGACGGGCCTGTATTCGGCGGGCGCGGGAACGGTGAGTATCGCCGCGGGCGGGAGCACTGCGGCGACGGTGAACTCGACCGGTCTCTCGGTGACAGGGAACCTGGACTTCAGCCGCATGATTACGCAGAGCGGGACGGCTCTGCTGCGTGCGGATGCCGACAGCGTCTACCTCGGTTTAGGGGCTGTGCCGAGCGCAACTGTGTTGGCGGGGGGCGCCAGCAACTCGGCGTTTGGCGCGGGTGCGCTGGGTTCCATCGCTTCGGGAGCCGATAATACTGCCGTCGGCTACCTGGCGGGCGGTTCGATCACCTCGACTGGCAGTAATGTTGCGGTGGGCTCTGAGGCACTCGCCGGCGCCAGTGGCACGGGCACCCGCAACACGGCGGTAGGAGCGCTCGCCGGTGCGCATGCGACCGGCAGCAACAACACGTATATCGGTCTCGGCGCCGGCGGCACAGGCGGGACCGGCAGCGACAACACGTTCGTCGGGACCTATGCCGGTGGGAATGTGACGACGGGCAGCTATAACATCTTCATCGCGAATCAGGGGCCGACGAACCCCGACACCGAGTCAGGCACCATCCGCATTGGCGATACGGCCCAAACCCAGACCTTCATCTCTGGCATCTACAACGTGACGCCGGCCATCTCCGGCGGCCTTCCCGTGGTGATCGATTCCGCCGGCCAGCTTGGAACAACTTCTTCCTCGCGGCGGTTCAAAACCGACATCGCGGACATGGGCGACACGACAGAGACTTTGATGACCCTGCGCCCCGTGCAGTTCCGCTACATCGCTCACGGGCCCGGCGCGCCGCTGCAATATGGCTTGATCGCGGAAGAAGTGGCCGAGGTGGCGCCGGAGTTAGTAGCTCACAGCGCCGACGGCGAGATCGAGACGGTGTTCTACGACAAAGTCAACGCGATGCTGCTGAACCAGGTGCAGACCCAGCAGCGGCAGATTGAGAAACTCGAATCGCGCCTGGCGGAACTCGAGAGCCGCGTGAAATAGCGCCGGCGCGGAAACGACCCATTCACCCGCGCCCGTGCGGCGAAGTCCGGTTCCCACTGAGCCTCGTCGACGGTCGCCGATCCGGCACGAGTGCACCCGCTCGCGCCCGGCCAAGCCCACGTCGCCGTGAGAGCGGCTACACTCGGCTTCAGGAGTGTTTATGGCGGATCAAGATCAGGAACAGGGCCACGTGCGCCCACGCACAGCGGTGTTGACCAGGGGCTTCGACCCCAGCCTTTCGTTAGGATCGGCGCGGCCCGCGGTTTTTCGCAGCTCCACCTACGTCTTTGCAAGCCCGGAGGCCGCCGAGCGCGCCTTCGCCGTCACCACCGGAAAAATCAAGCCAGCCGATGGCGAGCGCGCCGACCTCATCTATTCCCGTTTCTCCCATCCTAACGCCGAGATTCTGGAGGACCAGATTGTGCCGCTCGAAGCCGGCGCCCGCCACGCGGCCGCCTTCAACTCCGGCATGGCGGCCATCATGACCGCGTTCTTCGCCTACGCCCGCCCCGACGCCACCATCGTGTACACCACGCCCCTCTACGGCGGCACCACGGGCCTCATCCACACCTTCCTGGAACCGTTCGGCGTGCGCGGCATTCCCGTGCGCGCGGGCGATACCGAGGGCATCGACGCCGCCATCCGCGCCGCACGCAACTGCTGCATCGTGTACCTGGAGACGCCGGCCAATCCCACCATGACGATGACCGATCTGGAGCGCGCCTCCTCCGCCGCGGCCGCCCATCCGGACCACCCCGTCGTGATGGTCGATAACACCTTCCTCGGACCCACCTTCCAGCACCCCATGCTGTGGGGCGCCGATATCGTGCTCTACTCCGCCACCAAATATCTTTCCGGCTTCAGCGACATGGTGGCCGGAGTGGCCCTCACCAGGAGCATAGAGATGATTCAGAAACTCCGCAGCCGGCGCAGTATGTTCGGTAACATCCTGCAGCCCGACGAGTGTTGGATGCTGGATGGCCGGCTGCCCACCGTTTCCCTCCGCATGAACCGGCAGAGCAAGAACGCGCAGCGCCTGGCCGAGGCCCTCAACGGCCATCCCAAGATCGCCCGCGTCATGTATCCCACGCTGTTCACCGACGCGGAACAGAAGCGCATCTTCGCCAAACAGTGCGAGTATCCCGGCGGCATCTTCTCGCTCGAGTTCGCCGGCGGCAAGCCGGCCGCGTTCGAATTCCTGCGCCGCGTGCGCATCGCCAGAAATGCCGTGTCGCTGGGCGGCGTCGAGTCGCTCGCCTGCCATCCCAAATCCACCACTCATTCGGGGATGAGCCAGCAGGAACTCGCAGAATCCGGCGTCACCGACGGCCTGGTGCGCATCTCCGCCGGCATTGAAGACTGGCGCGACCTGCTCGCCGATTTCGAGCAGGCCCTCGCCGCCATCGCCTGAGGTGGGATAGCCGATCGGTTTTTGTCGTCGGAATGTCGTGCTTGAGCGAAGCATGACCACCGAAGGCGATGATCTGTCCTGCCCCCGGCCTCAGTTGATGCGGTAATGGCAGCCGCGGCTTTCGCGGCATTGTGCAGCGGCTTCCAGGATCAGAAACGCGGTGAGGATGCCGTTGCGCAGGCCGATGATGGAATCGCTGACCTCGCACTTCTCGTAGAAGCGGGCGATCTCCAGGTCGAGTTCGCGCAATATCCGCATCGCCCGGTTCAGCCGCCGCTCGCTGCGGATCAGCCCGACGTAATTCCACATGGTGTGCTGGATGGTCAGCCAATCCTGAGTGATGAGTGCGGGGTCCGCCGGCTCGTGCTCGTACCGCCAGTCGGCCACCTTGGGAAAATAGTAATCGTCGCCGCGCTGGATGCCTTCGGCAGCATGCCCTCCGGCACGCGTTCCCCAAACCAGGCACTCGAGGAGGGATGTGCTGGCCAGGCGGTTGGCGCCGTGCAATCCGGTGCAGGCCACCTCGCCGGCTGCCCGCAGCCGGTCCACCGTGGTTCGGCCGCAATCGTCGACGGCAATGCCGCCGCAGCTATAATGCGCCGCGGGGACCACCGGGATGGGTTCGCGCGTGAGGTCGATGCCGCGCTCCATGCATACGGCGTAAATGCCGGGGAAACGTTCACGAAGCTGATCGGCGGGCTTGTGTGTAATGTCCAGGTAAACACAAGGTTCGCCCGATTCCAGCATCGTATGGTAAATGGCGCGCGCGGCGATGTCGCGCGGCGCGAGCGACCCGTCGGGGTGGAACTTGTGCATGAATTCCTTCCCGTGCCGGTCCACCAGACGGCCTCCCTCGCCGCGCACGGTTTCGGAAATCAGGAAGCAGCCGTCGGGCGCCAGCAGCGCGGTCGGGTGGAATTGGATGTACTGCATGTTGATGCAGCGAGCGCCGGCGCGGTAGGCCATGGCGATGCCATCGCCGCGCGCGCCCGGAGGATTCGTCGTGTGCAGGAAGACGCTGCCCAGACCGCCGGTGGCAAGAATGGTTTCCTTGGCCAGCAGAGAAAAGATCTTCTCGGTCGCCCGGTCGAGCACATATGCCCCCACGCAGGTCAGCAGGCGATAGACATCCGTCGGCTCCAGCGAGTGGTGCGAGACGGTCAGCAAGTCCACCGCGGTCGCATGCGGAATCACCTTCACGTTCGGGTGCGAGCGGACCCGCTCCAGAAACGCCCGCTCAATGGCCGAGCCGGTTTGATCCTTGTGGTGAACAATGCGCGACAGGGAATGTCCGGCCTCGCGGGTCAGGTCAAGGACCGCGGGATTTTCCGCTGATGCATCGAAGGGAACGCCAAGCTCGTCAATCAGAATTTCCTTCACCAGGCGCGGGCCTTCGCGGCTCAGCAGCCGGGCGGCTTCGGGCGAGCTCAGGCCGCCGCCAACCGAGAGGATATCCGCCACCAGTTGTTCCGGAGATTCTCCCGGCGCGCGGTAGATGATGCCGCCTTGCGCCCGATCGGTATTGCTTTCCGCCGGGTTTGCGGCGCGCGTCAGCAGGGCCACCTGGCAGCCCCGTTTCGCCGCTTCCCAGGCGGCCGCGAGGCCACCCAGGCCGCTGCCGATGACGAGCACGTCGGTTTGTAAGCAGTCCTCGATCACGCGGGCTCAATCTCGAAACTCAAGTCTACCGCGGGCGCGGAGTGGGTCAGCGCGCCGACCGAAATCCAGTCCACTCCGGCCTCGGCGAATTCCCTTACGTTCTTGAGCGCAATTCCGCCGGAGGCCTCGATGCGAATCTTGCGCGCGCCTTCCGCACGGCGCACCTGTTCGACCGCCTGGCGCACCTGCGCGGGGCTCATGTTATCGAGCAGAATGACGTCCGGTTTGTGATCGAGCGCGTCGCGCAACTCGTCGAAATTCGTCACTTCGATTTCGATCCACTCGACGCTGCCCTTGGCGGGTTGCGCGGCCTGCAGCGCCTGCGAGACTCCGCCCGCCAGCCGGATATGATTCTCCTTAATGAGAACGGCTTCCGCCAGGTCCTTGCGATGATTGCGGCCACCACCGACGCGGACCGCATATTTTTCCAGCGCGCGAAGCCCCGGCGTGGTCTTCCTGGTATCCAGGATCTGCGCGCCCGTGCCCGCCACCTCACACACAAAGCGGCGCGTGAGCGTGGCGACACCGGAGAGCCGCTGTAGCAGGTTCAAAGCCACGCGTTCTCCGGACAACAACGTGCGCGCCAAGGCACGCACCTGCGCGGGACTTTCGCCCGGGCGGAGTTCCTCCCCGTCCTTGCGTGGAATCTCCGCTACCGCCGCCGGGTCCAGCAGCCGGAAGACTTCGAGGAACAGATCCAACCCGGCCAGGACCAGCGGTGCCTTAGCGATCAATTCCCCGCGGGCGCGCAGCCGGACAGGCACGACCATTTCAGTCGTAATATCGCCGGCCCCAAAATCTTCTTTGAGGAATCCGCGCAAGAGCTCGCGGTAGCTGGATGGGTCAAGAGATTCGGACATAAAATGTGGGGCAGGCGTTTTCGCCTGCCAACCCCAAGGCATCGCCGAGGCAAGTTTTCCGTCTGTGGCTTGCCGGTTGGCAGGCGAAAGCGCCTGCCCCACTGCCCAAGCCTATTTTCGATTCGGTCCTGCCCGCCACTCTAGCTCATCTCCAACATGCGCTGGATGGGGCGCAGGGCGCGCTGGCGCAACTCTTCGTCCAGGGTGATTTCCGGTGTGCGGTCCCTCATTGCGAGGTAAAGCTTCTCCATCGAGTTGAGCTTCATGTGCGGGCATTCGCTGCACGCGCCGCCCTCGCCCCATTGGCAGCCGCCCTCGCTGGGCGCCGGGATGAACTTCTTCTCCGGGCAAGCCTTTTCCATCTGGTGGAGGATGCCCGTTTCGGTGGCGACAATGAACTCGGCCGCCACGCTCTCGCGGGCGCATTTCAGAATCCCGGTTGTCGAGCCGATGTAATCGGCATGGCGCAGCACCGCTTCCCGGCACTCGGGATGCGCCAGGACTCTTGCCTGTGGGTGGTGTTCCTTCAGTTCCAGCAGCCTGCGTTCAGAAAACTGTTCGTGGACCATGCAGCTCCCCGGCCAAAGCCGCATTTCGCGTCCCGTATTCCTGATGAGGAATCGGCCCAAATGCTGGTCGGGCGCGAACAGGATGGGCTGCTCGGGTGGAATCTGCCGGATGATTTTCTCCGCGTTGCTGGACGTGCAGATGATATCGCTGAGCGCCTTGACCTCGGCGCTGCAGTTGATATAGGTGATCGATACGTGATCGGGGTAGCGCGCGCGAAACGCCCGGAATTCGTCCGCCCGACAACCGTCGGCCAGCGAACAGCCCGCTGCCAGGTCGGGGAGCAGAACCAGCTTGCCGGGGTTGAGGATCTTAGCCGTTTCGGCCATGAACAGCACGCCGCAGAAAACGATCACATCGGCGGAAGCGGCCGCGGCCTGCTGCGACAGTTGCAAGCTGTCGCCGACAAAATCGGCCACGTCCTGGATTGCCGGTTCCTGATAGAAGTGCGCCAGGATGACTGCATTCATCTCGCGCTTGAGCCGCAGGATTTCCGGCGCGAGATCGATGTGCGCCGGGACCTCATGGCTCGCGGTTTGTGGCGGAGCTGTCATCAGGCCCATCTACGCATACTTGCGGAGTGAAAAGCAACCGGCACTGGGGGGGCGCCGCGATAAACTGGAGAGACCGGGTCAAGACACTGCGCGCCCGCTTAACTCGCAAGAACGCTATGAACAACCGGCCTCTCTCGGTGACGATTGTCGGTCTCCTGCTCATCACAACGGGAGCACTCGGGCTGATTTTTCACTTAGCCGACCTTCGTGTGTTTCCGTTCCATTCCGACATTGTCTGGGTTTCTCTCATCCGTCTCACGGCGATTCTGGGCGGGGTATACTTGCTCCGCGGCCGCAAGTGGGCGCGTTGGCTGGTGCTTGCTTGGATCGCATTTCACGTGGTCATAAGCGCCTTGAACTCGTGGCTCCAGTTTGCGGTTCACTCGTTGTTGTGCGCGGCATTCGCATACTTCTTGTTTCGCCCAGCGGCGAGTAGGTACTTTCGGCGAGATCGCGCATAACCACGAGGCACGCCCCAGCCTCTCGGTTTGCGGTGCAGCGTCGGCCAAAAGCGAACCCGCGCGACGGCGCGTGGCCGCTGCGCGGGTTCGCTTGGCAGTGAGCCGCCATGCCGGCAGACCTACACTGCCAGGTACAAGTCGGTGCCCTGGCGGTTGACCAGCAGCAGAGTCCCGTTGCTGGAACTCTTGAGCGCCTGCTCGAACTCGGCGGTGTTCCGTACCGGTTTGCGATTGACTTCCAGGATGACATCGCCCCGCTGCAGGCCGTTGGCGGCAGCCTGGCTGGCCGGATCGATAGCCGTCACCACTACGCCGGCCGTGTCGGGCGGCACGCCGAGCTGGCGGGCCGTCCGCGCGTTCACGTCCTCGACGGAAACGCCGTCCATGCCGGTTTGCGAAGCGTCCGGCTGGCTTTCGGCCTTAGCGGTCTCGGTGGGCATTTCCTCCAGGCGCGCCGAAACTTCGCGCTCCGCGCCGTCGCGGAGCACCTTCAGGCTCACCGCCGAGCCGGGCTGCATCAGCGAAATGGTCATGCGCAGTTGCGCGTTGTCGTTGACCGGCTTACCGTTCACGGAAAGAATGATGTCGCCCTTCTCGATGCCGGCGTGCGAAGCCGGGCCATCGGGCTTGACTTCCGACACCAGCGCACCGCCCACTTGCCTTTCGTGAAACGCCTTGGCCAGCGCCGGAGTCACTCCCTCCGACATCACGCCCAGATAGGCGCGCGTCACTTTGCCGTTGCGCAGAATCTGGTCGGTCACGTTGCGCGCCACGGATACGGGAATGGCGAAACCGATTCCCTGGTTGCCTTCCGAGCCATGCGCCAGGATAGCGGTGTTGATGCCGATCAGGTCGCCGCGGTCATTCACTAGCGCGCCGCCCGAGTTGCCCGGGTTGATGGGCGCGTCGGTCTGGATGAAATCTTCATAATCCTCGATGCCCAGGTTGCCGCGGCCGGTGGCGCTGATAATGCCCATGGTCACCGTCCCGCCCAGACCGAACGGGTTACCGATGGCCAGTGCATAGTCGCCTACCTGCACTTTGTCGGAATCGCCAATCACCACCGAGGGCAGATCGGCGGCATCGATTTTGAGCACGGCCAGGTCCGTCTTCGGATCGGTGCCCACGATGCGCGCTTTGAACTCGCGCTTATCCGACAGGGTGACGCGCACGTCGCTGGCGCCATCCACCACGTGATTGTTGGTCAGAATGTAGCCTTCGGGGCTGACGATCACGCCCGATCCCACCCCCTGTTCCCGCTGTTGACGCGGCGCGCGGCCGTTGGAGCCAAAAGGCGCGCTGTCGCCGTCGCCGAAGAACTGGCGGAAAAACGGGTCCATATTGCCCGGCATCATGCCCACCGGGCTCTTCACCATCTTGGCGGAAGAAACGTTGACCACCGCCGGCAGCACTTTCTTCACCACCGGAGCGAACGTGTTGCGGCTGGCCGACTCGTCCGGGCTGGCATAGCGGAACGAAGCCGGCGGATTGGCGCTGCTCAAATGCTCCGCGCCGGCCACCGCCAGGGCGCCCAACCCCACTGCTATCGCCGATGCCAGCGCCAGAGTGCGCGGACGCGTCCAAAGCCTATCGAAACTCATGGAACCTCCAGATTGTTCTGTCTGATGTGCGCCGCTTGGAGATAAGTGCGCCTCGCAAGTGGCCTCATTAGAGCAGACGTATGGCGGGCGGGAAGGTCACGTCCGCACAAAAGAACCGGCGGCAAGACAAGGGCGCCGCCGCTACCTCACGGCAGGGGCCGGCACTAACTGCCGCAGATCGTCGATCCAGAAATCGGGCTGGTGCCGCGCCAGGAGCTCGCGCTTGCCGTACCCGTAAAGCACGGCGCAGGTCTTGATTCCGGCGGCGCGGCCGGCTTCCATATCGGCCGCCGAATCGCCCACCATCAGGCATTCCCCTTGTCTGGCGCCCAGCGCTTCCATGGATTTCAGAATCACATCCGGAGCCGGCTTGGAAGGAAAACCGTCGGTGCCCTGCACGTGATCGAAGTAGCGCAGCAGACCGAATTGCTCCAGCACCAGCCGCGTGGTGGGCGTGCCTTTGGTGGTGGCGGTGCCTTTGCGCCCGCCCAGCGCCGCCAGCGCTTCCGGTACGCCGGGATACACGCTGGTCTGGGTGTGGCCGCGCCCCAGGTAGATGGAGCGGTATTGGCGGATCCAGTCCTCCATCTGCTCCGGTGTGTGGTTGGGGAACACGTCGCCGAACACCGCCACCAAGTGGAGGCCGACGTAGCCTTTCAGGAAATCGAACGAAACCGGTGGAGCGCCGGCCGCGGCGAGCACCTGTTCGACGGCGCCACAGATATCCCGCGCCGAATCGAGCAGCGTGCCGTCGATATCGAATAGGTAAACCGGGAAACTCGGAACTTGTCCGTACATCCCTCGGACTTGTCCGTGCATTCCCCGAATCACGCCGGCTGCGGACGCTCGCCTTCGTTGAGGCCCGGAACGCGGCGGTCGCTCTCTGGCCGCGACCAGAGCACCTGCGGGGTATGGTCCTCTGCGTCCATGCCGCCCGGCTTGACCGGCTCGATGGACTGGCCCTTGACGATTTGCATCACCTCATTGCCGTCCAGGATTTCCCGCACCAGCAGCGTTTCGGCAATCTTCACCAGCGCCTCGGAATGTTCCTTGATGATGGCTTCCGCCGTGTCATAAGCGCCCTGCACGATTTTCTTGACCTGCGCATCGATCCGGATGGCGGTCTCTTCGCTATAGTCGCGGTGCTGGGCGATCTCGCGGCCGAGGAAGATCTGCTCTTCCTTCTTGCCGAAACTGAGCGGCCCCAGTTCGCTCATGCCCCACTCGCACACCATCTTGCGGGCGAGATCCGTGGCCCGCTCGATGTCGTTGCCGGCGCCGGTGGTCATGTGATGCATGTAATTCTCTTCCGCGATGCGCCCGGCCATCAGGATGGCAAGCTGCGCCAGCAGGTAATCCTTGCTGTAGGAATGCTTGTCGTCGATGGGCAACTGCATGGTGACGCCCAGCGCCATGCCGCGCGGGATGATGGTCACCTTGTGCAGCGGGTCGGCTTCGGGCAGCACGGCCGCCACCAGGGCGTGCCCGGCTTCGTGATAAGCCGTGTTGCGCTTTTCCGCATCGGAGAGGATCAGCGATTTTCGCTCCGCGCCCATCAGGATCTTGTCCTTGGCCAGTTCGAAATCGACCATCATCACAACCTTGCGATTCTGCCGCGCGGCGTTGAGGGCGGCTTCGTTCACCAGGTTGGCCAGGTCGGCCCCGGCCAGGCCGGGCGTACCGCGCGCCAGCACCGAAAGATCGACATTGTCGCCCAGCGGAATCTTCTTGGTGTGGACGCGCAGGATGGCCTCGCGCCCCCCCACGTCCGGACGGCCCACCACCACGCGGCGGTCGAAACGGCCGGGCCGCAGCAGCGCCGGGTCCAGCACGTCGGGCCGGTTGGTGGCCGCCACCAGGATCACGCCTTCGTTCGATTCGAAGCCGTCCATCTCCACCAGCAACTGGTTCAGGGTTTGTTCGCGCTCGTCGTGGCCGCCGCCCAAACCAGCCCCACGATGCCGGCCCACGGCATCGATCTCATCGATGAAAATGATGCAGGGCGCATTTTTCTTTCCCTGCTCGAACAGGTCGCGCACGCGGCTGGCGCCCACTCCGACGAACATTTCCACGAAGTCCGAACCGGAGATGGAAAAGAACGGCACGCTGGCTTCGCCGGCGATGGCGCGCGCCAACAGCGTCTTGCCGGTTCCGGGAGGCCCGACCAGCAACACGCCCTTGGGAATACGCCCGCCCAGTTTCTGGAATTTTTGCGGCTCGCGCAGGAATTCGATGATCTCCTGCAATTCTTCCTTGGCCTCTTCCACGCCCGCCACATCCTTGAAAGTGACCTTCTTCTGCTGCGTGGAATGCAGCCGCGCGCGGCTCTTGCCAAAGCTCAGCGCCTTGTTGCCGCCGCTCTGCATCTGCCGCATCATGAAAATCCAGAAGCCAATCACGACGATGAACGGTGAAGCGTTGATGAGAATGGAGACCCAACCGGAGGAACTGGTGTCCTTGATTTCCACGTTGACGCCGTTATCCTGCATCTCTTTGATGATGTCGGGGTAGTTGGTGGGAATGAAGGTATGCAGGGTGGCGTTGGGGTTGGACTTGTAGGTTCCGTGCACTTCGTTGCCGGTGATGGTGACCTTATCCACGCTGCCGGCTTTTACTTTGGCGGAAAACTCGGTGAAACTAAGATTCTGGTCTTTGGGCCCCGAGGTGGTGCGGACTACCACGAACAGCATAGCCACGACCAGGAATATGACCACCCAAAACAGAATCTGCTTAATATTAGAACTCACTGATCCTCCCTGCGAACCGGGTTCGACTCCTGCTTAATAGACGCCGCCCAGCGCGCCTGCGATTCCACCTTCTCATTTCGACCGACTTCGCGGATTTGGAGAATCCGGGTGCTCGCCGGACCCGCGGCTACGGCTTGGGCGGGCCCAAACCGCCGCGTCCAAACGATGGAGTCGCCGGAGGCCAGCACCGGCCACTGCGCGCGCTCCCAAATCGGAATCCTGGCCTGATGGAAGAGCGCCTTGATCTTCGCCTCTTTGGAGTGTCCGTTGGGCTGGTAGCGGTCGCCGGGGCGCCAGTTACGAAATACCAGGCCCCCGGACACTAAGTGCCCGTCAACGCAACCCACCCCACCATTATATACGTATCCCGATGCGCGGTCCGTTCCCGGGTTTTCAAGCAGTTCCAGGCGGATCGCGGGGCCGGCACCGGGCGCCCGGACGAGGCTGGGAACGGTCGCAGGCTCCTGCCAGGCCGGCGGGGGAGGCTGAGGCGGCGCGAACCGAATCCAGTCGAAGGAGCGGGTGATGCCAATCCCGGGCGCCTGCACCCGGCCGTGGCCCTTGGCGGCGCGGGCCATTTCGAGCGCGCGATCCACGTGATCGAGGCCGATCGCGCGCAAATCGCCTTTGGCGCGCTCGATGGCGTGGCGGACCAGGCGGCGGGCGGCGGCCAACGGTAAGCGGGCGAGCGCCTCGGCCGGCGCCAGCACGGCGGCGCCATCGTCCCTGAGGCATCCGCCAGCCAGGCGCGCGGTTTCCTCGTTCCAATACGCCTCCTCCGCCAGCGCCCAGTCGGCCGTTTTGGCCAGAGTTTCCTCGAGCGCGGGATTCCACTCTCGGGTAAGCTGTGGCAAAAGGCTGTGGCGGATGCGGTTGCGCGCGAACCGGGCGCTCGCATTGGTCGAGTCCTCCCGCCAGGCGATGCCTCGTGCGCGGAGGAACGCCTCGGTTTCGGAGCGCGTGACTTCGAGCAGTGGCCGCACCATGCCGTCGCCGGTCATCGGGCGAATGCCCGCCAGGCCGGCTGTGCCCGCACCGCGCAGAAAACGGAACAGCACGGTTTCCGCCTGGTCGCTCCGGGTGTGGCCCAGTGCCACCGCATCCACCACGCCCGCCGCGATCTGTTCGCGAAAGAACCGCAAACGCGCCTCCCGCGCCGCCTCCTCGAGGTTGCCGGACGCCAAACCCAGCTCGGCCCTCCCCAGGATGAACGGCAATTCCATCCGGCCCGCCAGCGCGCGCACGAACTCCGCATCCTGCCGCGACTCTTCGCCGCGTAACCCGTGATCGAGGTGGAGCACGGCAAGGCTCAACTGCCATCTGGCGGCAAGCTCCCGCAGGACTTCAAGCAGGCACACCGAATCCGCACCGCCCGAGACGGCCACGCCGGCTCGCTGGTGGGGCCGGAACATGCCGTGCCGTTCAATGGTTTGAGCCACGCGCTGAAGCACAATGCGATACCCGCACTTCATTGTAGGGCTGGGATGAGGAGTGCGGTAGTGAGTCGCCGGGGGAGAGTTTTCGGTACTTGACATAAAGTTCTTTAAACTATAAAGTATATTCGATGAACATAGCCCCTCACCCTTTTGAACGACCGCCGCGGCGCCCTTGGAGTCCCCCGGAGATGACACGGCCGCCACTTCTGGATGGCGCGCTCCCGGCGGGAGCGATACAGCCGCGTTATGCACTGCTCATCAATCCCTTCTATCCGAAAGACCCGAACGCGAGCTTCGGTAAACACGTGCTTACGCCGACCCTCGCGCTGACCAGCTTTGCGGCGACGACACCAGAGCACTGGGAGGTTCGCTATTGGGACGAGAACCTGCTGGAAGGACGGCCTCCGTTTCAGCCCATGCCCGAGGTGGTGGGGATCACGGTCCACCTGACCTTCGCGCGGCGAGCGTTCGAGATTGCCCGGTGGTACCGGAACCGTGGGAGCAAGGTCATTCTGGGCGGACTGCACGTGCTTTCGTGTCCCGAAGAGTGCGCCCCGCATGCGGATGCGCTCGCGGTAGGCGATGGCGTGCAGCTTTGGCCGCGCATCCTGACCGATGTCGAGTTGGGCCGGCTGCAATCGAGGTATGTCGCGACCTATGAAAATGCCTATCGCGACGACCCCGCGCCGAGGCGTTCCATCCTGCCGCGGCGGAGTTTTCTCACGACCGCCAGTCTTGTGGCGACCCGCGGCTGTCACAACCGGTGCGGATTCTGCTACCTGGCGACCGACGGTTTGCGTATGCCGTATCGAATGCGGGATCCCAGCCAGATAGCTGCCGAATTCGAGGCTGACGACCAGCCGTACGGTGTATTTATCGACAATAATCTTGGTTCGAACCAACCGTATCTGCGCGACCTGTGCCGGGCGCTGCGGCCGCTGGACAAGATTTGGAGTGCGGCGGTCTCCATTGACGTCACCGACGATCCCAGTCTGATTCGGGCCATGGCTCTTGCCGGATGCACGGGCGTGTTCGTGGGCTTCGAGTCGTTGACGGATGAAAACCTTGTCCAAGCGCGGAAGAAAACACCGAAGACCGCCGACTATTCGCGCCGGGTCCGCATGCTGCACGACAATGGCATTCAAGTGAACGGTTCGTTCGTGCTGGGATTCGATCACGACCGCAAAGACGTTTTCGCCAGCACCGCCGAATGGATCGAGCGAAACCGCCTGGAGTGTGCCACGTTTCACATCCTTACGCCATACCCAGCGACTCCACTGTTCCGCCAAATGGACGCGGCGGGGCGACTGCTGCACCGCGACTGGGCGCTGTACGATACCGGGCATGCGGTGTTCCGTCCCAAGCATATGTCGCCCGAGGAACTCGAGCAGGGTTACCAGTGGGTCTACGAGCGTCTCTTCTCCCACGCCTCGATCTGGCGGCGCCGGCCCGAGGATTGGCGCGCAGTTGGGCCGTATTTGGCGATGTCGTACCTCTACAAGCGGTCCAACCGGTTCTGGCACCTCCTCATCAAGAATCGCCTGGTGCAAACCGTGTGGCGGCCGCTGGTCGAGTTGACGCGAATCCGGCACTCGAGATTCCGGCGACGGCTGACGGAGCCTGAAATGGCCGGCGCCCCCGCGGTTCACCTGGTATCCCCGGGCGTGTAGCTTCCCAAACTTACCCGCTGCAGGCGGCGCAGAAAGAGATGGCTTGCGCGCGGGTGCCGCGTGGAGCGACTGCGCGATGAATCACGTTGGGATGGGGCCCTCGTCCTTGCCGCCCGGGCTGGCGATGAAATCGTTAATCCGCCGATGCAGGTCCGCCATAGGCTGAGATAGCGAAAAGACGGACCACGCGATGGAAATGGCAATCGACACCGGGCGGCCGTTGACTTCGAAGGTCCGTTCGATGGGCTTCTCCAGAAAACGGTTTAAGCGGGCGTGGACTCGCTCGGAAGATTCCGTGCTGGTTAGCGAAGCGACGATGGCCGGGCCGGACCAGCGGAATATCCGGTCGCTGGACGCCAGGTGCCCGGCCAAATGCTGTTTGAGCGCACGAACGACTTCATCGCTGGCCGCTCGGCCGAAGCGCAGGTTGATGTGTTGGGCTGAGTCCAGGACGAACACAGCCAGATGCTGCTGGCCGCCTGTGCGGAGGGCGGAGAGCAGCTGCGTCTGGGCGACCAGCTCGCAGGGCAGCTCGGTGACCGGGTCGAGACCGAGGTTGCGCCAGGCTTCCTGCTTACGGGAGATTTCCCGGCGCAGCGCCTTCGCCATCCGGTCCGCCTCGGCCTCCTGTTGTTTGGCTTCCGTGCGGACATCGCCCAGACACTCCCTCAGACGCGCCTTGATGATGGGAACGCCCACTGCCGCGGCTACCCGTTCCAGGTCGTCGCCCATTTTCCGCAGCCGCGCCACCGCCCGTCCGCCAACCCCTCCGATATCGGCTACCGTGTGGGCAAGTACGGCAATCATGCCTTGCATCTCGACGCTCTGGTTCTGTATGTGGCTGGTAGTCTGGCGCGCGTAATCCCCAATCACCTGCACCGCCGTCTCCGCGTTCTCCATCAAGGTCTCGACGGGGGCGTCCGAGTCCATGCTCTGGCGAATTGTGCCGATCCGCTGGCGGAACCTCTGCCGGGCGTCGCGATCGACGTCCAGAGCGTAGGTGGCAATACCCTCCAGCAGGATCGCGATGACCTTCCGGCAGGCCGCTTCCCCGTCCGACTGGCAGGGAGACTCCTCCTCCGGCCGCGCCAGAAACGGTCTGATGCTAACTAATGCCATTCCACAGCTCGCTGGCATGATTGATCGGCGGAAGCGGGACAACCCTGTATAGATTCGCCGGGTGGGAGCCGGCCGGGACCCGCACAATTGACGGGTCGGGGACCGTCGGGAGCTTGCCCATCAGCCGTGAATCAGGCGGAGATAGGGTCTTCGTCCCGGTAGCCCTGGCCGGCGATGAAATCGTGAATCTGGCGGTTCGGAACCGCCAACGGCAGGGACAACGCGAAAACGGACCACGCGATGGAAAGGGGAATCAGGACGGAGCGGCCATTGATGTCGAAGGTCCGTTCGATGGGTTTCTCCAGGAAGCGTTTCAACCGGGCGCGGACTCGCTCGAACGGTTCTGCCCTGGCTAACAAGGCGACGATGGCCGGGCCCGGCCAGCGGAACATACGGTCGCCGGAATCCAACTGGCCGGCGAGATACCGCTTGAGTTCCCGAATAACTTCATCGCCGGCCGCACGGCCGAAACGCAGGTTGATGCGCTGGGCCGAACCCAGCACGAACACGGCGACGTGCTTCTGTTCGCCGGAGCGGATCGCGGACAGGAACTGCGCATGGGCGACAGACTCGCAGGGCAATTCCGTAACTGGGTCGATACCCTGGCTGCGCAAGGGTTCCGGCTTGCGCGAGACTTCCGGGTACAGCGCCTGAGCCGCCTGGCCCGGCTCGGCCTTTTGGCGTTTGGCATCCTCCTGGATATCGCCCGAACGCTCCTGCGGGCGCGCCTTGCGGGTAGAGGCATCCTCCGCCGCGGCGGAGCGTTCCAGGCGGTTGCCGGTATTCTGCAACGGCGACGCCAGGCCGCCAACGCTTTCGACATCGGCTGACTTACGGGCAAGCGTGGCGATCACGTTTTGCGTCTCGACGCTCTGGGTTTGCAGCAGGCGGTCCGTCTCTCGTGCGTAATTCCCGATCGCCTGCACAGCCGTGCCCGCGTTCGCCAGCAGGGCTTCGACGGTGGTGTCCGAGGCCAGGGTCTGGCGAATCTCGGCGATCCGTTCGCGGAAGGTCCGGCAAGCGTCGCGATCGAGGTCCAGAGCGTGGGTGGCAACTCCCTCCAGCAGCATGGAGATCACCCGCCGGTAGGCGGCTTCCTCCTCCAACTGCGTCAGGAACCGTTTGACGCCCAACAATGCCATCTGCCAAGAACCTCGCTCGCATCAGTCTATCGGCGGGTTCGCGAGGAACCTGTATAGGGAAGCCGGGCTCGGGGTAGTGGGCTGTAGCCCACTACCTCGGCCGCCATGGCCGGCCCCTACGGATAGCCAAGGAGCACAGCAAACCCGTCAGTCAGGCAGGGATGGGGTCTTCATCCCGGTAGCCCTGGCCGGCGATGAAATCGTGAATCTGACGGTGAATGTCCGCCAAAGGCGGGGACAACGCGAAAACGGACCAGGCGACAGTAAGTGGAATCAGCACCGAGCGGCCGTTGACGTCGAAGGTCCGTTCGATGGGCTTATCCAGGAAGCGTTTCAATCGGGCGCGGACTCGCTCGAACGGTTCCGTGCTGGCCAACAAGGCGACTATGGCCGGGCCGGACCAGCGGAACATGCGGTCGCCGGACTCCAACTGCCCGGCGAGGTATTTCTTGAGGGCGCGAACTACATCATCGCCGGCCGCGCGGCCGAAGCGCAGGTTGATATGGCGGGCCGAACCCAGCACGAACACGGCGACGTGCTTCTGTTCGCCGGTGCGGAGAGCCG
>Ga0181520_10007022_pt1 | contig 16840 bp, 8 predicted proteins | sample PEATcosm2014_Bin_29_FD_132451 | JGI IMG/M metagenome (GOLD analysis project Ga0181520, IMG submission 132451) | Peatland microbial communities from MTU Mesocosm Facility, Houghton, MI, USA - PEATcosm2014_Bin02_30_metaG | ecosystem: Environmental > Terrestrial > Soil > Wetlands > Peat | place... | reverse complement strand
TTCTCCACGAAATCGTCGTAAATCGAGGCCTCTACAATCACACGCGAACAAGCCGAGCATTTCTGACCGCTAAACCCGAAGGCCGACGCGACGACACCTTCAACCGCTGTATCCACGTCGGTATCGGCGCACACTACAATCGAGTCCTTGCCGCCCATTTCGAGAATCGTGCGCTTGATCCAGATTTGCCCAGGCTGCGCCTTTGCCGCGCGCTCGTGAATCTCCAGTCCAACCGGCTTCGACCCCGTGAACGCGATGAAGCGCGTCTTCGGATGCTCCACGATGGCATTGCCAAAGGAAGCTCCCGAGCCCGGACAAAAATTCACAACGCCGCCCGGTACTCCTGCTTCTTCCAGCACTTCGACGAACTTCGCGGCAATTGTCGGCGAGTCGCTCGAGGGCTTGAGAATTACCGTGTTTCCCGTCACGATCGCTGCAGCAGTCATACCGGCCATAATGGCAAACGGAAAATTCCACGGCGGAATCACAGCTCCAACCCCGAGTGGAATGTAGAGTAGCTCGTTCCGTTCGCCGGGAAGCTGAATCGGTGTCTTCGCCTCGGCCAGCCGCAGCGCCTCGCGCGCATAGAACTCGAGAAAGTCGATCGTCTCGCCCACATCCGCGTCGGCTTCAGCCCAATTCTTTCCTACTTCGAACGTCAGCCACGCACAAAACTCGAACTTTCGTTTGCGTATGATCTCCGCCGCCGCGAGCAGCAGGGAAGTCCTTTCCCCGGTTGATGCCCGACTCCAAAGCTCAAAAGCACGGAGCGCCGCCTGCATGGCTTGCTCTGCATGTTCCGCACCCGCCTTCTGGTGCACACCCACAACCTGGCTGGGTCGCGACGGATCGAGCGAGCGAATCTTGGCTTCCGTTGTGACCCGGTGGCCCCCGATGATCAGGTGATATTCCCGGCCTAATTGACCTCGTACCAACTCCAAAGCCTCCTGCATCTTGCGGATATTCTCAGGAGCCTTGAAGTCGAGAAAGGGTTCATTGCTGAAAGCGCCTTGGGGAGCGCGAAGCTGAATCTGGGTGGGAAGCGCAACAGTTGCCATAGGCCATTAGTTTAGCCGCTTTGTTCATGCCTTGCCACGAGCCCGACCGCTCGAATTTCATGTAGGTAAATCCACGCAAAGTATCCGTTCCATCCGCGAAACTAACCCCGCGAATCCGGGTCCGAACAAGTAACCCTCCCCCGGGGCGAGCTGTTAAACGGGAGAAGGGGCGGCCACACAGGGTGAGACATCGAGAGCGCGAAGGCCAAATCCAGCCTGCAATCAGCAGAAGAACGTGGTCCATAAGAGGGAAAATGAAACCCTGTATCGATTTTTACGATCTCTGCTCTGCTCCGCTCTCTTGCAATGCACTATCGTTTCGTCCGAGTGCGCGTTGGGGCTTGGCCGTCGTAGCAGTGCTGCTCGTGCTCGCGGCAAGCCCGCTCAACGCGCAGCAGGATTGGCCCCCGGATGACGCCTACAATGGCACTCCGCAGGCCTATCCCCAGGCCCCGCAGTCGGCATATCAACAGTATCCCCAGCCACAATATGCACAGCCGTCTTATCAACACCCCGCATTTCAAGGGGAAACGCAGCCATACGCACAGCAAGGCTTCGGGCAGCAGTTGAGCCGGGCGCAAGCGCTCAATCCCGACGAACTGACGCAATTGGTTGCACCCATCGCTCTTTATCCCGATGGCCTTGTCGCGCAGATTCTTGCTGCTTCGACTTATCCAGCGCAGGTATCCGCGGCCGATCGATGGTTAAGATCCATGGGCAATGCGGCGCCGGAGCAGATCGCTGCCGGAGCTGATGCGCAATCCAACTGGGATCCAAGTGTGAAGGCACTGACCGCCTTTCCGCAGGTGCTGGCGATGCTCGATGGGAACCTGCAGTGGACCACCAGTCTCGGCAACGCCTATTACAACCAGCCGCAGGACGTGTTGCAGACCATTCAGGTCATGCGCGAGCGCGCCGAAGATGCGGGCAATCTTCAAAGTACGCCGCAAGAGCAAGTCAGCGACAATCAGGGCGTCATCGATATTGCTCCAACGAATCCGCAGGTGGTCTATGTGCCCACCTATAACCCATGGGATGTCTATGGGCAGCCGGTCTCGCCCTATCCTGGCTTTTCTTTGATCGGCGCGCTGGGATCGTTCTTCGGCTCATCACCGGTTCAGTTTGGATTGAGTTTTGCGATGAACGCGTTCATGCATACGCCCTGGGGCTTTCTGGGATGGGGCCTTGATTGGTTGGCGCATTCCGTCCTCTTCAACCACAACAGCTATTTCACGCACAGCACGTCTGTCGCTGATTGGGGTTTCCCGCACGGAGGGCCGCGCAACTATCCAGGAGTGCCGCAGATTGCTCGAGGCGGCAACAGTTTTAATCGCACTCCAAATAGCTACGGCGGCGTACGCAACGGCTACACTCCCGCCTATGGGCGTCCAACTGAACAGCTCAATCGCGGCTACGGGCAGGGATTGGGCCGGCAGCAGCCCTACGGAGACGCTCGGACCGCCGAAGGCTTCAATCGCGGATTCCCGCAGCGCCCCGAGATGCCAACCGGGTCAATGCAGGCTCGGCCCGCGCTTCCCACACAAGAGGCATACAACCGCTATCCGCAGGCCATAGGGAGACCGCAGCAGTTTGAAAGCCGTCAACCGGCCAATGAATTCAGGCAGCCCGCGTACTCCAATCGCGCAGAACAGTTCGGCCGGCAGAATTATGGCCATGGGTTCTCGAATTCAACGCGGGACGGCTACGCAGCACGCCAGGGTTACGGATATGCCAACCCTGCGCCTTCGTACCGCGCGCCCCAGAACAGCTACCGCGGCAACGGCGGTCCAGCCTACGATGGCTACCGCGGCGGCGAAGTCGCCAGGTCACAGCAGTCTGGAGGCTTCCATTTGTTTGGCAGCCACAACTCAGGCGAGTATGGAGGCAAGGCACCTAAGGCTTACAGCTACGGCGGCCACTCCGGTTGGGGCGGTGCCGGCGGTTGGAAGGCACCTAAGGCTCCCAAGGAAAGTCATTCCGGCGGAGGCCATTCCGGTGGTGGCCACGAGCACACAAGCCATCATCGCTGAGTCTTTGGCGAACCGCGCTTAAAATGGCGATGCCGCTTGAGTGACGAGCGCGGGCAGATCGCAAAATGCAAAAGTCTCTTCCGGGTACTTATCGAGTTTCCGTCAACGCTTCGGTGCGCTTGCTCATCAGCGCGGTGCGTTCCAGTTTGTCCCAATTAAATGGCTTGCCATCGATGGCGCGCATCACCGTCTTGAACAGCACGATCGAAAACACCTGCCGATACGCAAAACGCTGCAGCCAGATGTGGAAGAGCAGCCAGCCATCGCCCTTGTTGGCGGGATGGCGACGCTCCAGACTGAAGGCCACCGTCGAGGTGACGAAGTCGATGAGCAAGAACGTCAGGAAGTACGCCAGTAGCTTCATGAAACTCGCCGCCGACGCTGCCTCTGGATGGTAGTGCCGATCGATCAAGTAGTGAACGATGCCGGCTAGAAACATCAGGTCGATGAAGGGCGAGACCAGCGGTAGAAACATCTGGAAGATGAGAATATTCGGCAGCGCAAACAACCCCATGGCCTTGTTGCGCACAAATGCGAGGCGATGCTTCCAGACCGATTGCAAAATGCCGAAGGACCACCGGAAGCGCTGACGCATCAGCCCGCTCGCATTGATCGGCGCTTCCGTGAAGGCAAGAGCACGGTCCTCGTACACCACTTTGTATTTCTGTTCGAGGAGATTCATGGTGAGATCGGCATCCTCGGCCACCGTGTTCAGCGGATAGCATCCAGCTTTCTTCACGGGTTCCGTCCGCCACGCGCCAATTGCGCCGGGAACAACAGTGACGACGTTAAAGAGGTCAAGCGCGCGTCGTTCGAAGTTCTGGCTCGTGATGTATTCGAGGGCCTGCCAGCGCGTCCAAAGATTCACGCGATTGCCCACCTTCGCATTTCCGGCAACGGCGCCCACCAGGGGATCCTCGAAATGCGGAATGAGCTTGGCAATGGCGTCGGCGGCAATCACCGTATCGGCATCGATGCCGACGTAAAAGTCCTCGTCGAGACCGTCGAGTGCATAGTTGAGCGCGGCAGCTTTGCCTCCGTTGGCCTTGGTCAGCACCTGTACGCGACCTGCGGCGATCTCGCGCGCATAGGCTGCGCGAGCTACTTCAAACGTATTGTCGGTGGAACCATCGTCGATCACAATCACGTGCAGGTTCTCATAGTCTGAGTGCAGCACCGAGCGAATGGTGCGAACGATAACCTTTTCCTCGTTATACGCGGGAATCAGAACGGCGATCCGCGGATTGAAGCCCGCCGAGGCTTCGCGATGAGGTCGGCGCATCCGATCGATGATGGCGAAAACGCCGACCAAGATGAGTCGCGCGCTCATCAGAATATCTCCAAGAAAGAACACAAACACAATAAAGTTGCCAATGACGGCGAGCGTAGAAAAAGCGATTGAGTCCGGAATCGCCCGCACAGACTGCCAGAAGGTGAGCCGGGGCATCACCTCCGCCGGCGTCTTGCCCATCAGCGAAGATACGGAAACAAACGTGTAGCCATGCGCGCGCAGCGTAGGAAGAAGCTCCTTCAGCGCAGCTACAGTGATCGAGCGATCTCCCCCGCCGTCGTGCATCAGGATGACTGAACCCCGAAATTGAGGTTTGGTCTTCATTCGGTCCAACTGCTCGAGCACCGACTGGGCAATCTCCGCCGGCGTTTTCTTGATCCGTTCATCCCAGTCGTTGGTATCGATTTTGTTGCCGATGACGATGTACCCATCTTGCTGAATGCGGACAATCGGCTTCGCCTGATCATCGGTATCTGGCTCCTCGTCCACGTCGTAGGGCGGCCGGAAGTAGTGAGGTTGCACACCTAACTTGCTTTCGAAAAGACGCTCGGTCAGCCTCACTTCCAGATCGAGCCTGTTGGCCGAGACTTCGGCGATGTCCGGATGCGTGTAGGTATGATTGCCGAGCTCGTGACCTTCGCGCAGCTCGCGTTTCAATAAACCGATATTTTCAAGAGCCTCTTCCCCGATGATCAGGAACGTGCCCTTCACGTTTTCCCTCTTCAGAATGTCGAGAATCCGCGGCGTCCACTTCGGATCGGGCCCATCGTCGAAAGAAAGCGCGACCTGGTTGGGGTGATAGCCGTAATACGAAATGGTGTAAGTCTGCGGATAGACATCCATATGCTCGTCGATGATGAGCTTTCGCTGCGGGTTTGGCTCGTCGCTATCGATCTGGACCGTACGTTTTCCCGACTGCGGCAAACCGGTGACGCGCATGATGTCACCTTCACCCTCGGTATCCACGCTATGCCCGGGGTCAACAAGAGAAAGCGCCTCCAGCGAATTTGGGTTGCTGGGCTTGTCCCACACATTCCACAGCGAGCTGTCCTCGGAACCAAGACGCCACAAGGCAAATGTCTGCAGTCCGAGTTGGCGCGCCGCGCGCATCTCGTTCAGCAACGTCACGGCATCGAGATACCAAACTACATGGCGCTGATTGTTGTCCTCATCGATGTAGTCGAAGTGCGGATTGAGCGAATCGTAATCGAGATTTAGATCGGCATCCGCGTCAGACGCTCTTTGCCAGGCATCCGAGACGGGCAGATCTTCTGTGTTCAGCACTTCCGGTTTCGGCTGTTTGTGGCCCCGCTTCGCCGTCGGAGGAATCGACAGAGTCCAGTCATAGCCGTAGTTGCCCAGCGCGCAAATCAGCTTCTCTTTCGGAACGGATTTCAGTACGCGGGTAAGATTCGCAACAAACCAATCCTGGCTCGCGATGGGACCAGGATCGCTCGTCGCCTCGTGCTGGTCGTAATTCATCAGCACAATACCATCGGAGTTGGCCGCGATGACCTTGAGAAGCTTGCTGTCAGTGCCGGCGGCCGTCGTCACGTAGAGATGCAGATTGCGCGAGTGCATATCGGCATACAGTTCCTGAATGAAAGCCATGTACGCTGGCGATGCATCATCGGGCAAGCTTTCGAAGTCGACCGAGAGACCGCGATATGCCGGGAACGCCGCGAGAAAGCGCAGGATTTGCTGGCGCAGCTCTGCGCGATTTCCTGCATTCTTCAAAAGCTCGCCCACCTTCGCGTCCCAGTCCTGGGTGTTCGAGTTGTAGTTATTGACGTGAGGGAAAATCTCCGTGTCTTCCCGAGCCAGCTGGATGGTGTGTTTGATCCTGCCCAGGTCGTCTGGATCATGGACCGTATTGCCATCCAAGACCGGATACGCACGGTGGCTTTCGTTGTCGATCGCCAGCAGCGTCGGCTTCGACGAGTCAACGTGCAGCCACTCGGGGAACAGCATGTCGATCTGGTGCACGTGCTGCTTGAACGAGGAATAGCTGGCCTCGTCGTACGGCACATAGTAGGCGGCGCGCAATCCTTCGCCCGTATTGAAAGGGATTTCGGAGGGCAAACGGGTAGTCTTGCGACGGGCTGGCTTTATAGCCTTTGCGCCACGCGGCGCCGCTGGGCGGTCGGGGAGCGCCTTGTAGTTGTGGCGGAAAGCCGGCAGCAGCAACTCCGGCAATGGCTGGCTGCGCAGCACATTGAAGATGAAGCCCGCAAGCACCAGCGTGCTCAACACGGCTGTCGCATCAATGATGCGCCGCAGCCGTTTCCAACGCTTTCGCTGGGGATCGAAAAAAATCTGCTTATCGGGCATGTTACTTTTCGTTTCTACTTTCGCGGCACTCGGAGAAAGAGTCTACAACCGGTCTCATAAATACCTCTGCCCTGGTGTGCGCGAGGATGGGACCTGACAACAAGGCAGGTCCCAAGAGGTCGGCGAATTGATAAATTCGGTTTATGAGACCGGTTCTTGGCTATACAGTACGAATCGTATGGAAGCCGCTTCCTTGAGTCAATCGAACGCCGCAAGTCCAACGGTTATAAGCCTGCGTTCGAACGTGTCGATTGGTTCGGCGCTGGTGGCCGGCTTCCTCTTGCGCGTTTGGATGTTTCGGCACTTTTTCGAGACGAATGGGGACCCGCAAGTTTACGGGGACATCGCGAAGAACCTGCTCTTCCACGGGCGCTATGCGCTAACGGTCGGCACGGGGCAGGCGTTTCCTACGTTGATTCGCCTGCCCGGCTATCCCTTCTTTCTAGCGATTTGCTTTAAAGTCTTCGGGGTAGGGAACTACACCGCAGTGGTATGGATGCAAATCGCAATGGAACTGGCCGGCTGCCTCTTCCTCGCAGATTTCACGCGACGCATCGCTCCGGCGGCCTTCAAGAACGGTTCTCTCCACGCAGCGTTGTGGCTCGCTGTGCTTTGTCCCTTTACCGCAGTGTACGCGGCGAACCCGCTGACAGAAGGTCCCACGCTTTTTGTCCTGGCGCTGGCATTGTGGTCGACTGCCCGTTTTCAGGAGCGGCAAGGCTGGGAACCCGCCCTGACATTCACCCTTGCGGTGACCTATGCAGCGTTACTCCGGCCCGACGGCGCGCTGGCAGCGGTTGCTCTTGCGCCCGCACTGTTCCTGGGTCTGCGAAAAGCCGACCGACCCTTACCCGCCTCGCGCCAGATCAGGATGGCCGTTGTTTGTGGATTTCTTGCCCTCGCTCCATTCGTCGTATGGACCTGGCGCAATTGGCAGGTCTTCCATGTCTTTCAACCGCTCGCTCCGCGCTCGGCAACCGATCCCGGCGACCCGCTGACTCCCGGTTGGGATCGCTGGGTGAAGACCTGGTGCCTCGATTTTGTCTCCACCTACAACGTGGTCTGGAACCTGCCCGGCGATGAATTCGATCTTGGCAAGTTGCCCAACCGCGCTTTCGACACGCTAGCCCAGCGCGAAGAAACCGCAGCGCTCGCCGCTTCGTACAACAACAACGGCTACAACCTCACGCCGGAGATTGACGCCGGCTTTGCCCGCCTCGCCGACGAGCGGATCGCCACACATCCGTTGCGCTATTCTTTGTGGCTGCCGCTGGGGCGCGTCATCGACATGTGGTTGCGTCCGCGTGTCGAAAACCTCCCCATCGACCTCGACTGGTGGGTCTACGCGCGCCATCACGTCGAAACGCGCTTCAGCTGGTTCTACGCAGTCCTCAACGCGGTCTATCTGATGCTCGGCTTCGCCGGACTCAGTCTGCGTCCGCGCCTCTGGCCGTGGATGCTGGCCTACATGCTTCTGCGCAGTGCCATGCTGTTCACGGTGTGTCCGCCCGAAGCGCGCTACACACTGGAGTGCTTCCCGATGTTGTTTGCGTTGGGCGGCGTCGCGTTGGCGCGTCTATTCAGTTTCCGCGCGACTGCCTGAGAACAGAATTGCAGGGCTGAAACCTGTTCACACGGTCCGCCCTAGTGATCGACGTACTGCGTCTTGCTATCCGTTTTGAACGTAAAAGCGTCCGCGGGCAGTGGATCTCTGACTTTGATGTTCGAGTAAGTGCAGACGCGTGATTGCCCCTGCCCCTCGTCAAAGACCTGCTTCAGACTCACGCCGCGCGTGGGATCGATCCAGATCGTTACCTTGGGCAAATTCTTTCGTACGTTCGGGTCTTTGGCAATTAAGTCGAGCTTGTCGGTTTTCACTCCACCCACCGTCTCAGGGCCGGCATATTTAATGTCCCATTTGTCGGCGAGTTCTTTGCCGCTGGCGCCGAATCCAAGCATCAGGTAACCCTCGTAGGCGCTGGCTTTGTTGATCCGCGTCACCTGGTCGATCATCGGTTCAAACAACTGGAGGTGTCCGCCGGAATACGAGTACACCTTCGGAACGAGCTTGCCGTTGACTTCGTTGATGTGGGCCGCCATCGAGAAGGTGTTGCCTTTCCTTTCGTAGTAAACGACACCTTTTTGGACCTCGGTGTCGGGAATGGGATCAGTTTGGATGGAATCGAACTCAAAATCGGCAGCCGTGGTGCGGAAGTTTGCGGCGGCCACATCAAGTTGATGCAGCACACTCTGCAGATCGTCCGCGGCCAGCAATTCGCAATTCGGCAGCGCAAAACAGGCCAATGCAGCGGCCACCATCAATTTCCGTCTCAGAAACATAAGATTCCCTTGTTTCTTGGATGCCATGACTCAGCAGATCGGCGTTCTTTCTTAGCGATGCGCCCAGATTCGCCAGATGACGTTGCCCTCGCCGTCGCTCGCCGTCTCCCACCGCTCCACAAAAACAGCGTCGCCAGTGACCGGCTCAATGGCCTGGCGCAACGCCTTCTTCACTTCGTTGTTCGAAGCGCCTTCGGGGATGTGCACGTCCGAGGCCTGCACGGACACAATCACGTCGTGATCGCCATCGCCCACAACCGTGATCGGATGTGCCGGCCCCGATGCCTTCGAAGGCTTGTCGCCGAAGTTCCAGAATTGCGGCGTAACAAAAATGAAAATGAGGATCAGCGACACCATCACGTCGTAGTGAACATTGCCGCGCGGGTACGTCCAGTAGAAATAGCTTTTCAGGATCTTGTTCATACTGTCCTAGCTGTGATCCTTTCCAGGCCGCCCATGTAAGGCCGCAGCGCATCTGGCACAATCACAGACCCATCGGCATGCTGGTAGTTCTCGAGGACCGCGAGCCACGTGCGGCCCACCGCCAGCCCGCTTCCATTGAGTGTATGGACGAATTCGGTCTTTCCTTTGCCGCCTGGCTTGAAGCGAATGTTGGCCCGCCGCGCCTGGAACGCCTCGAAGTTCGAGCACGACGAAATCTCCCGATACAGCTGTTGGCCCGGCAGCCAGACTTCGAGATCGAAGGTCTTGGCCGCGGAGAAACCAGTGTCGCCGGTACACAAAAGCACGCGGCGATACGGGAGTTTCAGTGCTTCAAGAATCTCCTCCGCATTCCGCGTCAGCTTCTCGTGCTCGGCGTCCGAATCTTCGGGACGCGTGAATTTCACCAACTCCACTTTTTGAAACTGGTGCTGGCGAATGATGCCACGCGTGTCTTTGCCCGCGGCTCCGGCCTCGGCGCGGAAGCAGGGCGTGTACGCCGTCAGCGAAATCGGCAGGTGCGCTTCATCCAGAATCTCATCGCGATAAAGATTGGTGACCGGCACTTCCGCTGTTGGAATAAGCCAATGGTCGTTGTCCTTGAACTCACCGCGCGTCACAGCGTCCACATCGGCATCAGAACAGCGGAAAAGGTCCTCGGCAAATTTCGGCAACTGGCCGGTTCCGAACAGGCTCTTGCTGTTGACCATGAACGGCGGCAGCACCTCGGTATACCCATGCTGCTCGGTGTGCATGTCGAGCATGAATCCGATCAGGGCCCGCTCCAGCCGCGCTCCCGCGCCCATGTACACAGCAAACCGAGCACCGCTCAGTTTTGCCGCACGCTCCAGATCGAGTATTCCCAAGGCTTCGCCGAGTTCCCAATGGGGTTTCGGTTCAAACTCAAACGTGCGTTTGTCGCCCCAAGTCTTGACTGTGACATTGTCGGCTTCCGACAAACCCGGCGGAACTTCATCGCGCGTCAAGTTGGGAATGCGCGCCAAGGACAGGCGCATTGACTCATCGAGGTCAGCGGCTGTCTTGTCCAGTTCGTCGAGCCGGTCCTTCAGCGCGCGCGTCTCTTCCATCACAGCCGTCGCATCCTGGCCGGACTTCTTCAGCGCCCCCACCTTCTGGCTTAGTTCATTGCGGCGCGCCTTCAACTGCTCTGCTTGTGTGATGGCCTCGCGACGGCGCAGATCGAGGGCTCGAAAATCTCCCAGTAATGCAGCCGGGTCAGCGCCGCGCGCTCGCAGCTTTTCTTCCACTTTTTCCAGGTTTCCCCGGACAAATCCCAGGTCGAGCATCTCTTCCCCAGTTTACTCGACAGGATCAGTCCCTCATTTCACCTCGGCGGCCTTCGCAGCTCCCTCGTTTGCAGGCCCGGCGGCCAGCTGATCTTTCCAGCCAGGCAGGTTCTGATCGCCCGTAATCAGGCGAGCGCCGCGCGTAAACGTGAAGTAGGTCCAGATCCACGCGACAAACACCGAGATCCGATTGCGGAAACCGATCAGAAAGAAAATATGTACCGTGATCCACGTGATCCAGGCGAGAAAACCGCTCATGTGCGCCTTGAAGGGCCATTCGACCTTCGCCACCGCAGCCATGCGGCCGATGGTCGCCATGTCCCCTTTGTCGAAGTAGCGGAATGCCGGGCGCGTCTTTCCCTTGAGATCGGCGGCAATCATTCGACCGACATGATCGCCCATCTGCATCGCTGGCTGGGCCACTCCCGGCACCTGGTGGCCATCCTGCTCGAAGTGCGCCAAGTCGCCAAGGACGAAGATCTCCGGCATGCCGGGCGGATTGAGCCTGTCATCGACAAGAACGCAGCCGCGTTTGTCCACAGGCGCCCCCAACATCTTGCCGAGCGGGGATGCCTGCACGCCCGCAGCCCACAAGATCACAGCCGCATCGATACGCCGCCCCCCGGCCTCCACCCATCCTGGACCAACTCCCGTGACCTGAGTGCCCGTGTGTACTTCTACGCCTAGATGTTTCAGCTCTGCCTCTGCTTTGGCCGAAAGATCGGGCGGATAGGCTGCCAGAATTCGTGGTCCAGTATCGAGCAGCAACACTGTCGCGGTTGTGGGGTCAATTTGCCGGAAATCATGGCGCATATAAAGCTTGGTGATGTCGCTGATCGCGCCTGCCAGCTCGACTCCCGTCGGGCCGCCGCCAATTACGACAAAATTCAGCGGAGGATGCCAGCCGTGTTCCTGCATCTGGCGTTCAGCCAATTCGAACGCCAGCAGCACACGGCGGCGAATTTCGGTCGCGTCTTCGATCGATTTGAGGCCGGGCGCAAACGGAGCCCAGTCTTCATGACCAAAATAGGAGTGCGTTGCACCGGTAGCCAGCACCAGGTAGTCGAAAGGCAGCCGCGCGCCCGATCCGAGCGATATCAGTCGCGCACCGGCATCGATCCCGACGACCTCGTCCATCAGGACCTGCGTGTTGGCCTGGCGTCGCAGGATGGACCGAATGGGCTGCGCAATGTCTGCCGGCGACAGCACCGCCAACGCCACCTGGTAAAGCAGCGGTTGAAACGTATAGTGGTTTCGCCGATCGACGACGGTTACCTCAACCGGCAGATGAGCCAGCCCTTTGGCAGCATTCAGGCCGGCAAAGCCCCCGCCAACGATGACGACGCGCGGAAGATGGTTCGGTGTGCCTGACTCGAGCGAATTCGCAGAATTGGCCATTCGACCTCTCTCTTAAATGGATGCTCGCAGGTTGGTTTCGGCCACATCGAAAAAAATGGTCATGAATGCCCTTGTGAAGGCAGATTCACCGGATTCGGCGCGGGGGAAGCGAACCTCTGGAAATACTGCTGGCCGCGCCCTTCGGCTCAGGCCAGTTTCTCACCTAAGGATGCTCTTCGATGGACACGCCTAAAGTGCTCGTATTCCCTGTGGTTGCCAAGCCCACGAGATTCGTCGGCACGCCGGGCAGCGAGGCAGGTGTGAAGGTGGCCGTGCCGTCGATGGCCGAGGTGGCTGTGGAGGTTTGGGACGCAAGAAGCTCGGACTCCGCACATCGTCCATGGGGCGGGCAGCGCGGTGCCCACGCATGCAAAGCCTGATACAGCGTGACTGTACCCCCAGCCATCGGATTGCCATTCATGTCCCGCAGTCGAAGAACAATTTGGCTCGGGGTACTGGAAGCGCTGAGACTCTGGTCGGTCCCCGAAACCGCTTCGATATAGGCGTATTCGGGACGCGAGCCGTTCGCCGTGAAATTGGCACACTGCGAAGTTCCGTTGACACACGCGGCTGAGACTGCCTGTTGGCCTTCCCCGAGCGGGCCCACCGTCAAACTCGACGTCGCGATCCCGCCGCCATTCGAGGTAGCGGGACCACCACCTTGCGTCGAAATCCCACCCATGGTTTGCCATGCCACCGACTGCCCGCTCATTGGCGTACCGTTGATCAAGACCAGCGCTTCAGCCGTCCAGCTCACAGTAGCACCGGCCGCCACAAAAACAGTGGGAGTCAGCGCGCTGAGCGTAGGCGGTGTTCCCCCCGTGAAATGCGCCTGAAGGCTCGCACCATTCGTCAACGACGCTGTGACCACGGCAGCGGCAGTGCCAACCGCGGACACCGCCATCGTTGCAATCCCATCGCCCGTGGACGTCACGACACAGGTGGACTGGCCACATCCCAGCGTCGCCGAACCGCTAGTCACCTTGTACGTGACCGAGACGCCGCCCGCCGTGCTCAAGTTAGCCCCAAGAGCGGTGACAGTGAAGGGAATTGGCACATTGATCGGCACGGCGTTGGCTGGCGCGGTGACGAGGGTGAGCGAGTCGCCCGTGCCCGCGTCGTAGCTGATACCGCCCGTGATGATCGCTGCGGCAGAGTAAATCGGCAGGTCATCCACTTCCACGTCCACCGAGCCAGTAGTGTTCATTACCGCCGCTGGCGCAATCGCGGTAATCTCGTTTGGTGAAACACTCGTGACCACTGCAGCGCGGCCTCCGACCAACACCGTGTCCGACGCGTGAAATCCCATGCCGTGAATCACGATTGGACCGCCCGAAGCCGACAGCCGCGCCGGCATCACGGTATCGGCATACAGCACCCAGCCAATGTAGGCGTAGTCAGGTCGGCCGTCTCCGCGCATATCGGCGATGCCGAGCCGCACCACATCATCCGACGCGCTCAGCGTTTCGAGGTACGTTTCGCCTGCCGCATCTCCATTGAGGGCGGGCGCCCAACCGCGAGCAGGCGATCCAGTGGCATCAATGGCGCTCCACACTCCCAGCGCAGGCAGAGCCTTCAAGTTCGTGACCACGCCATTTTCGTTGAGTGCTTGCGTGACAACCGTGAAAGTCCGCCCTGCGCGTACCGGAAACACGAACCAATCAGTCTGGCCCACCTGGCTCAAACGTCCGCACCATTCGCCGCTCGGCGCTAACATGCGTGGCGACGCCTCGCTCGCAATCGCATCCTGTCCGCCGCCCACAGCGGAGTCAGGAATATCGACCGTGAGCGTCTCCGACATTCCTACCGTCATGCCCGACGCGGAGAGCGTGGGCATCGTGCCTGAAGGTGCCGGCGAGCCATCCACGTACGGGCCCACGGAGTTCTCAAGCATGGAGAGCGGATTGATTGCCTCAAACGTGATCTGGTAATTTGCTGCGCTTACACCTGGCGGAAGCGGCGTGAAGCGCAGATCGAAATAGCCTTGAAGAGTCGGATCCTCGGATCCCCATCGCGTGAGCAGGTCGCCGTTCACATCGGTCCACCCGGAGACAGGATTTCCGTGATTGCCGTTGAAGTAGCGGCCGGAGACGGCCGTCGCGGTGTACTGGTAGAGAGGATTGCCGTTTGCATCGAGCGGCCGCGCCACAACGTTCACACCTTGCATTCCCTCGCCGGATCGAAACGTCAATGTTCCTTCGATCGACACGGTATTTTCGGCAGTGAGCTCTTTGCCGGGAAAGCTCGCGAGGTTTGCCGCAGTGATCGGATAGAGCCGATTCAGCGCGGCAATATCGTCGATACGCAGCACACTTGGCTCGGGAATGCACGCGCCGCCGGAGGTACCGCAAGCTCCGCTCAGCGGCTGCATCACCGGCATTCCAAGCATCTGGGTGGGATCTCCGCTGCTGAGCGCGTTTGGATTCGCCTGCGAGAAATCAAGCCCCAAAATCAACCCAAATGCGCGCTCCAGCTGAAAGCTCATCATCTCGACCTGGCTTGGCGTATTCGCGCAAAGGCCGTTCAGAAGAATGACGCCATGAGCCATCGTCGCATCGGAGTTGATGTTGTCGACCGAGGACCACACGCCGTTGTTCTGGCAGCTTGCCGGATCGCTCGCGCCCGCTCCGAAAATCGCGTTGATCACGGTGCCATCGGCGTCATAGACCACACCAACTGGGTCATTCGTCGCTGACGGTGCCACATCGGCTGGCTGCGCAAAGACTCCATTGCCGGCGACCACATTGCTTCCGTTTACGTCTTCATTGAGTGCGCCGGCATCGACCAGCGTAACCCCTGCTGTCGAAACTCCGCTCCACAATGCCGCTGCCGCGTCCACCATGGCCGTGGCCTGCACATTACTGACTGACCCGTTCAGTGGCCCCTGATCGACGTAATACCGCACCAGCCCCCCGGACCAATGAATTGCCTGGCCCACGACTGCCGGATCGAAAAAACTGACGCCTGCCACCCGCCTCGGGCCTCCCGCCACCACGCTCGTTGGAGCAATCAAGCCCAGCAGCAACACCGCTGCCTTTCGCACGAAGCCCGGGCACCCGAGGACAGAGATCGAGAGAAACACAATACGCGTTTCTCCGCGCGTCGAACACCAACCCAGCCGTCAATTTCTAAGAAAGTTCTCATTCTCAGCCAGTGCCTCTGCACTGGCAAGCCGGCTTCTCAAGCGGACGTTTGTGCTGGTAATTAACAAAGCTAGGCAAGAGCCGCCCCGTACATTACTTAAGTTCCTGCGCTGTGTCTACTCTTCGATAAAATAGATATTTAGACGAGAGTTTACTTCTAGAACTAGAGTTACCTCTGGCCGAAATAGTCCTTAACAATCGAGCCGCAGCATGGGGCAGCTAGGCCGGTTTCTTTCAGGAGGACACCATCGCCACACGACTGCGATTAGGGGATCTGCTGGTCAGCGCGAAGCTCGTCACAGACGACGACATCGCTAAAGCCCTCGCGCGCATGACCGACCATGGCGGAAGGCTCGGCGACAATCTTGTCGGAATTGGAGCCATCACCCAGGAAAAACTCAACGCCTTTCTGCATCGAATCCCCGTTGAGCCGGCCGACATCCGTGCTACGGGGGTCGACGAGGTCGACCTGATGGGTCTGCTGCTCAAGCTGATCTACCGCGATCGCCTCGAAACCACCCGCCAATTCATTGACGCGATTAAGCTGCCTTACCACATCGTTCTCGACCTGATCCGCATGGCCGTCGATCGCCAGCTGCTCCAGACCCTGGGATCGCGTTACTCCGACAACCCCATCGACTTGAGCTACTCCTTCACCGAAGCAGGACGGAGCTGGACCGTCGATGCGCTGTCCCGCCTCCGCTACACCGGTCCCGCACCCGTGACGCTGGATGAGTTCAACTTCCGGGTCAGCCTGCAGAAACTCACCAACGAGCTCATCACGTACGATCGCATCCGCAAGGTCATGAGCGATCTCACAGTCGATGACAGCATGATCGAGCAGACGGGACCGGCATTGAACTCCGGCCGCGCCATTCTTCTCTACGGGCCGCCAGGCAACGGCAAAACCTCCATGGCCCTGCGTCTCAGCAGCGTCTTTCACGACGTGATCTACGTACCCTACTCGATCGTGGTCGAGGGCCAGATCATTCGCGTGCACGACCCCAGCATCCACGTTCAGCTCCCTCCGCCCAAGGTCGAAGATGACAATGCACTCTCCGTGATTCGGCGCGAGGAATTCGACGCCCGCTGGGTGCCCTGCCGGCGTCCATTCGTCGTTACGGGCGGCGAACTCACACTCGAAATGCTCGACCTGCGCTACGACACGGTGGGCAACTACTACGAGGCGCCGTTGCACGTGAAGGCCCTTGGGGGCTGCTTCATTATTGACGATTTCGGCCGCCAGCTCGTTAGCCCCACGCATCTGCTTAACCGTTGGATCGTACCTCTCGAGAGCCGAGTCGACTACCTCAAGCTGCACACGGGTAAAAGCTTCAGCATTCCGTTCGAGGAGCTGATTATGTTCTCCACCAACCTTGAGCCGGAAGACCTGATGGATCCCGCGTTTCTGCGCCGACTACCCTACAAGATCGAGGTCGGTCCGCCGAGCTTAGAGAATTTCAGAACCATCTTCAAAAATGAGAGCGAGAAGCAGGGGATG
>Ga0181520_10007020_pt1 | contig 16840 bp, 7 predicted proteins | sample PEATcosm2014_Bin_29_FD_132451 | JGI IMG/M metagenome (GOLD analysis project Ga0181520, IMG submission 132451) | Peatland microbial communities from MTU Mesocosm Facility, Houghton, MI, USA - PEATcosm2014_Bin02_30_metaG | ecosystem: Environmental > Terrestrial > Soil > Wetlands > Peat | place... | reverse complement strand
GGAGCGCAGCGAAGTCGAAGGATCTGCAGTTGCTTTTGCTATGCCCGTATCAATCCAATAGGGCCGGATCAATAACCGATTCGCATTTTTTGAATCGGTTAAGGCGGGGCAACCCGTATCTAGTGATCTGGCCCTTTGAGGTAAGGCTTACCGATCCCACCTTAGCCGCAAAAACAAGGACGCGGCGAGGGTGGGGCACTCAGGAACGTCTTATACATTTGGGCCGGATCAATAAGATATTGATCCGGCCCTGTTGGGTTGCTGCAATTCAGGCTGCCGAGAAAAGCAACTGCAGATCCTTCGACTCGCTGCGCTCGCTCAGGATGACAGCTTGGTGGTGATGCAATTCTTCAGGGCCGGATCAATCGTTATTCAGTTCATGAATGGCGGAATGCTACCGGATCGTTTCGAACCGCTCCCACGGGCAGTTGCACACCGGGCAGCGCTCGTGCTCGTCGGGCGTCTCTGAGGTGTAGCCGCACACCGGGCAAACAAAAAATTCCCGAGCCGCGCCAATCCATGAATCCGTCTTTCCGGCTTCAAGCAGTGCGATGGCTTCGCTATAAAGACGGGCGTGGGTCTTCTCCGCTTCCAGTGCACCGTGGAAGGTGCGTATGGCCGCGGTGTTGTTGCGCGCCGTGGCTTCTTCAAGAAAGCCGGGATACATGGTGTCGACTTCATACTGCTCGCCGGCCAGCGCCGCCTTCAGGTTCTCGAGTGTGGTCTTCACCTCAAGTGAGTGAATCTGGCACCGGGCCTCGCCGCCCAACTGCTTGATGACGCGGGCGTGATTGGCGGCGTGAATCTGCTCGGCGCGCGCGGCGGCCCGAAACAGGCTCGCGGCTCCGCGCAGTCCGTCGGTGTCGGCCTGCACGGCAAACTGCGTGTACTTGACGTGTGCATTCGACTCGCCCTCAAAGGCGGCAAGAAGATTCTTGACGGTCGTTGCGTTTTCCGAGGCAATTTCTGACATTGATTTTTCTCCTGAACTCCGTTCAAAGCGTATGGGGGCCGCTTGGACGCCGCTGTGATGCAGGCCACATGCCGTTGATCTGCATCCATGCGGGTTTCGTTCAGACGGGTCAAGTTAGATCACTGATAGAATGTTGGCCATGGAAAACATCCAATACAACTTGCCGCAGGATCGCATTCCACGTGTGTGGTATAACATCCTTCCCGACCTTCCCGAGCCTTTGGCGCCCACCTTGCACCCTGGCACGCTGAAGCCCATCGGCCCGGATGACCTTGCCCCGCTGTTTCCCATGAGCCTGATTCTTCAGGAAGTCAGCACCGAGCGGGAGATCGAGATTCCCGGTGAAGTGCGGCAGTTGTATGCGCAGTGGCGTCCTGCTCCGTTGTTCCGCGCCCGCCGTTTGGAGAAGGCGCTGGATACGCCCGCTCATATTTACTACAAATATGAGGGCGCGAGCCCGGCCGGGTCGCACAAGCTGAATACCGCCATTCCGCAGGTTTATTACAACAAGCTGGAAGGCACCAAACACCTGACCACCGAGACCGGAGCCGGGCAGTGGGGCTCTTCGCTGGCCATGGCCTGCTCGTTCTTCGGCCTGGACTGCAAGGTCTTCATGGTGCGCGTGAGTTATGACCAGAAGCCCTATCGCCGCGCGCTGATTGAGGCGTTCGGCGCCAGCGTCACCGCCAGTCCCAGCAATGAAACGGAGGCGGGCCGCGCCATTCTGGCCGCTCATCCCGACTCCAACGGCGCGCTGGGAATGGCCATTTCAGAGGCCGTGGAACTGGCCGTCAAGGACCCGCAGACCAAGTACGCGCTGGGCAGCGTGTTGAATCACGTACTGCTTCACCAGACGGTGATCGGCCTGGAAGCCATTGAGCAGATGGCCCTGGCCGGCGATGAGCCGGACGTGGTGGTTGCCTGCGCCGGCGGCGGCTCCAACTTTGCCGGCCTGGCCATGCCCTACCTGGGCCGCAAGCTCAAGGGCTTGAGCCATGCGCGCGTGGTGGCTGTGGAACCGGCGGCCTGCCCAACCCTGACCAAGGGCGAGTTCATGTACGACTTTGGCGACACCGCGCATCTGACGCCGTTGATGAAGATGTACACGCTGGGCAACAGCTTCATGCCTCCCGGGATTCATGCGGGCGGGTTGCGCTACCACGGCATGGGGCCGCTGGTTTCGCACGTGATGAACCTGGGATTGATTGAAGCCACCACCGTGCAGCAGTTGGACGCCTTCGCCGCCGGCATTCAGTTTGCCCGCGCCGAGGGCATTGTGCCCGCCCCGGAATCCAACCACGCCATTGCCCAGACCATCCGCGAAGCGCTGGCGGCCAAGGAAGAAGGGAAGCAGCGCACCATTCTCTTCAGCCTGAGCGGCCACGGCCATTTCGACATGCAATCCTACATTGACTATCAGGCCGGCAAGTTGCAGAACTTCGACTATCCGGCCGAGGAGATTGCAACCGCGCTGGCTGGGTTACCCGCCGTGGAGTGATTGGAATAGGCGGGTTGAGATTTTCGGTTTCCCACCCTTGCGGCAAAGACAAGTACGCCGCAAGGATGGGGCACCCAGAGCTTACACTAACCTTGAAATTGCTCTAAAAGACCGCTGGTAACTTGTTCCTCACCAATAAAAGAAGGCCATCCCGCACCGGGATGGCCTTCTTTCTTGAATGAACAGATATGATTGATCCGGCCCTATCGGGTTGCAACGGAGCAGAACAAAAAGCAACTGCAGATCCTTCGACTTCGCTGCGCTTCGCTCAGGATGACATCTCTGTGGTGGTGCAATTCTTTGGGGCCGGATCAATAAGTGAGCCGCGCTATTTCCGCGCCATTGCCTTTTCGGTCAGCACCTTGTGGGCGTTGTCTTCAAGAGCCTGGGCCTGGGGCAGGAATGTAACCGCCTTCTGGATCATCGGGTCCCAGTCGGCGCGCGTGCGCAATCCCTGCAACTGTCCGAACTGGATGGTGACGATCTTGTCCTTGATGAGCATTTTCACCCAGTCCATCACGCCGTTCAGGTCGCTGTCGGTCCACGGAATGTTCTGGCTCGTCAGGTACTTCTTGAACTCGCCCAGCACCTCGTTATCCACCTGGAAGTTTTTGTCCACCGTGTGACTGGCCACATAAACCGGCGCAAAGTGGAAGAACACATCCTTATAGAGCAGCTCGTCCTGGAAGTGGTTGGCTTTCGGGCTCTCGATCTTCGCGTCCGGCGTGATGCCGCCACCGCCGTAAACCGTGCGTCCCGAGTCGGTCAGCTTCACTTCCCGGTTGGTGGAGTCGGAGGGCTGCGCGCCGGCGTGGTTGTAGTAGTAGTCGTACAGCGAAACGCCGGCGTAGTTGCGCTGGATGAGCCGGCCGGACGGCGTGTAGTAGTGATAGGTGGTCAGCGCCAGCCCGGTGTTCTCGCTGAGGTTGTAGACGGTCTGTACCAGGCCCTTGCCAAACGTAGTCTCGCCCACAATCAGGGCGCGGTCGTGGTCCTGCAACGCGCCGCTGACGATTTCAGCAGCGGATGCCGTGCCGCGGTCGACCAGCACCACGATCGGGAAGGTTTTTCCATTGTTGCCGTGGGTGGCCGTGTAGTTCAGGTCCGGGTAGGCGCGTCCGCGCTGGGAGACAATGTTCTGTCCCTTGGCCAGCAGGTGATCGCAAACCTCGACCGCCTGGCTGAGCAGGCCGCCGGGATTGCCGCGCAGGTCAAGCACCAGGCCCTTCAGGTCGCTGAAGCCGTCGATGCCCTCAATCATTTCCTGGCCCGTGGTCTCCTGGAACTGCGTGAGGTGAATGTAGCCGATGCCAGGGCGAATCTCGTATTTCAGGTCCACAGAGGGGTGGGGAATCTCATCGCGCACCAGGTCAAACACCAGCGGAGCCGATTTGCCCTCGCGAATGGTTGTCACCTGGACGTGCGTGCCCTTGGGGCCTTTGAGCGCCTTGGCCACCAGGTCCGACGTCATCCCGTCCGTGGTCTTGCCGTCCACGGCGGAGATGATGTCGCCGGGGTGGATGCCCGCGCGGAACGAGGGCGTGTCTTCGTAGGGATTGATGACGTAAATCTTGTCTTTCTGCTGCTGGATGACCATGCCGACGCCGTAATAGCGGCCGTGCTGGTCCTCGCGCATCTTGGCGTAGGCCTTCGGGTCGTAGAAATTGGAGTGCGGGTCGAGCACCCGCAACATGCCGGGAATGGCTCCGTCATATATAGCGGCGTCGGCCTTGTCGCCGTTGATGGGCTCGGCGTAGTTCTGCTCCACCAGCGCATATACGTCGGTGAAGGACTTGAGGCTGTCGCGGAGCTGGCTCTCGTCTGCGGAGGACTGCGCCCCCACTTTGCGTTGCAGAACAGTGCCGGCAACGGCGCAAACGGCGAAAAAGAGAACCACGGCAAAAAAAGCGCGGCGGGCACGGGGAGTCATAAGCGGATGGAACCTCCAGACGGCCGGTGCGGCAGGGACCTGCGGCGGTTTTCCAATGGAACAAATCCGAATCCACCCGCAACGGGCGTTTGGGGACTTGAGAAAAAATAACCTTGCCCGGTTCCGGCAAGGCTCGTGAAAATTGGAAAAACCGCCAAACAGGGCTCCGCGGAGCCATCTTCGGCTAAAGTATACACCGCTGTGTTTGACGTTGGCCGGGGCCATTCCGGTAGCCGCAGCCGGCTCGGTTCCGGCTTCCGGGAGCCGATTTGCCCCGATCTGCGCCGCAACCCTCCGCGGGCGCTCGCCGGCAGACGAATTTAGCCCGATTCAGGCCGGAATCGCGCAATGAATCGCGCACCTGCTCTCCGGGCATTTACAATGGCGTCTATACCTCAGGTGGTGATTCATGGCCGCCTGCCGTGTGCTGACCCTATGACTCTAAGATACCTTTGCACTCCCGCAGCGATCGTGTTCGGTACGGTGCTGCTCGCAAGTTCCGCCTTGGCGCAAACGCGTCCCGCAGCGCCCGAGAGCCCATACGGCGGCGTCACGGTCGAGGACATCATCGCGCGCGTCAACGACCAGATCATTACGCGCTCAGATTATGACCGCGCGGTGAACGAGATGGACGAGCAGGCTCGCCAGCGCGGCGCCACCAGGCAGGAAATGTCCGAGGCTCACAAGGACCTCCTGCGCAACCTGATCGACCAGCAGCTTTGGCTCTCCAAGGGCAAGGAACTGAGCATCACCGGCGAAACCGACCTGGTGAAGCGCCTGGACGAAATCCGCAAGCAATACAAACTGGAAACTCTTGAAGACCTGGAAAAGGCCGCCAAGGAGCAGGGCGTATCGTATGAGGATTTCAAAGCCAACATCCGCAACGGCATCATCACCCAGGAGGTGATGCGCCAGGAAGTTGGCCGCCGGGTTCAGTTCACTCCCGGTGAAGCGCAGCGCTACTACGAGCAGCACAAGCAGGATTACGCGCAGCCTGAGAGCGTTCGCCTGAGTGAGATTCTCATCTCCACCGGCACGCCCGCTCCCGCTGTGGGCGGCGTTCCGGCCGACGATACTGAAAAATTGGCGGCAGCCAAGGCCAAGGCCGACGACGTCGCGACCAAACTCCACGCCGGCGGCGACTTTGCCCAGTTGGCGCGCAGCTTCAGCGACGGTCCCACGGCCGCTCAGGGTGGCGATCTCGGCCAGTTCCACCGCGGCGCCCTGGCCAAGCAGTTGGAAGACAAGACTTTCGATCTCAAATCGGGCCAGTTCACCGACCCCATTCGCACCCGGCAGGGCTACGTCATCCTCAAGGTTGTTGAGCATGTCGCCGGCGGCGCTCCCGAGTACAAGGATGTGGAGCAACAGGTCGAAGAGAATCTGTACATGATTCGGATGGAGCCTGCGATTCGCGAATATCTGACCAAGATGCGCGAAGATGCCTACATCGACATCAAGCCGGGCTATACCGATAGCGGCGCCAGCGCCAAACAGACCAAGCCGGTTTACAGCGCCTACGTGCCGCCCGCGCCCAAGAAAAAGAAAAAGGTCGAGCGCGTCCGGTTCCGCGAGACGACGCACACTTTCCGGCAGAAGTCGCCGCAAGTTGCGCCTCCCGCTGAGTCAGCGGCAGCGACGGCAACTGCGGTGCAGGCCAAGGACGTGAAAAAGAAGAGCGGGAAGAATGCCGAGCAGGCCATCGAGAAGCCCGGCAAGAAGGAAAAAATTCGCTACGGCCAAAAGCCCCGCGAAACGCTTCCCACTGTAGCCGATTCCAAGGTGGAGAACGCGGGTGCGCTGCCGGAGACGGCCGCAAATGCCGCGCCTGAGCCGGCGAATCCGCTGGAGGCCACGGCGCCAGAGCAAAAGACCCGCTTCAGCAGCCGCGCCAAGCTGCCCAAGCAGCAGAAGCCCAAGGGACCGCAGCCGGACGCGCTGGCTCCCCCGGCGCCAGACGCTGCCGAGGTTGCCGACCGCCAGACACAATCCGCTCCTCTGGGCCTGGCTGGCGATACGGCCAGCAAGAAGAAAAAGAAGTCCACCACCGCGGCCGAAAAGACCCGGCTGGCCAACAAGAACAAGCAGCAGGCAGCCCCGGCGACAGGTTCCGATGCAACGCAGCCTGCCGCAGTTCCGCAAGCTCCGGCCCCGGCCCCGGCCCCTGCTCCGCAGCCGTAGCGTAGTTGGTCAAAAACAACCTGCCGGGCCTGGGATTTTCATTCCAGGCCCGGTTTATTTTTGGTCTGAAAGCGATGGGATACCGGCGCGTACTTCAGCCCCTTGTTCGCACCAGAGCATTTTCAAGGTTAGTGTAAGCTCTGGGTGCCCCATCCTTGCGGCGTACTTGTCTTTGCCGCAAGAGTGGGATCGCACCACGCCCACATTACAGCAACAGTGAAAATGCTCTATTCTGCCGGAACACGCATCAAAGCGTCATGGACGCATCAAACTCCTCAGAGTCCGGCTTGACCCCGCGGATGTTACCGCGATGGTTACCGAGCGCAAGTGTCCAGCGTCTGCATCTCGCCGATGGAGAACGGATATCGGCAGCGTTCAAGGCGTCAGGCGTAATGATGATGTCGGGTAGAGTCATTCAGGAAGGAACCCATGAGTGAGTTAACGCACCTCGACAGTCAAGGCCTGCCTCGCATGGTGGATGTCAGTGACAAGAAGGAAACGCTTCGCCAGGCTGACGCTGAAGCTGTGCTCTGGGTAGGCAGCGAAGTGATGAATGCGATCCGCGACGGCCGCACGCCCAAAGGAAATATTTTTGAGACGGCGCGGATCGCCGGCATCATGGGCGCCAAACGCACTTCCGACCTGATTCCTCTCTGCCATCCGCTGAACCTTACGCACGTGTCGGTGGATATGGAGCCACTCGACGACCGCATCGTGATTCGCACCAGCGCTCGGACTCTCGGATCGACGGGTGTCGAGATGGAGGCGCTCACCGCGGCATCGGTTGCCGGGTTGACGCTGTACGACATGCTGAAAGCTCTTTCAAAAGAGATGCGCCTCGACGGAATCAGGCTGCTGGCCAAGTCCGGAGGACGCAGCGGAGACTACCGCGCGGAGGCATCCCATGGCTGATGGAAAACTGCTGCACGAAGGCGGCGAATTGCTTCCGGGTATGCCGGCGCAGTTGGCGCACAAGGTGGAGCGCTCCACGATACAGGCGGCAGTGGTCACAGTTTCGGATCGCTGCGCAGCGGGCGTCATGCTCGACACGGCAGGACCGGCGGTTGCCGCCCTGCTCAGCCAGGAACTCAAAGCGCACATTGCCTGCACCCGGGTTGTTCCCGATGAGGCTGGCCGGATCGCTGCGGAGTTGAAGGATTTGTGCGACCGCAGGGTCGATCTGGCGATTACCGTGGGCGGTACGGGGATCTCCCCGCGCGATGTTACGCCCGAAGCTACTCGGACGGTCATCGACCGCGAGTTGCCGGGACTCGCCGAGGCCATGCGTGCTGCTTCTGCGCAGCAGACTCCGAACGCACTGCTCTCGCGTGCGATTGCCGGAGTCAGGCGCGAAACCCTCATCGTGAATCTTCCCGGAAGCCCGAAGGCGGCGACGGAAAATCTGCGCGCAATCCTCCCCGCTCTTCCTCACGCCGTAAAGATGCTGCGCGGCGAGACGGCACATCCTGAGCAGGATAAGGGGCGCTCGATCTCCGGCGGCCCGGCACACAGCCATCGACGCTCGCATCACCTGAAGGGCTCTCATCCTAGCGAGCCCACTGGTACGTAACCGTCTGCATCACTTTACTGCCCAGATCCTTCTCTTCGATTCGCTCCTGCTCCATTTTGGAGAAGACGCGGCTGAAGCTCGCCACATTTCCAGAAAAGAACGCCGGGGTTTGTCCGCCCGCACTTTCCCCTTGCTGGCCGGTTCCGCCGCGATGCCCAGCGCGGTCCAGTTGCGTCATCAGCAGACGGAAATTGCCTTGTTCCTGCGTGTGCCGGAACAGCGCGGAATACGTTACGCTGTCTTTGCCCGCCGCCGGGATGGACTTCTGCCTCTGCGCCAGCATCTTTTCCAGCAGAATGCGGTCGTTGGCCAGCAGCAGTTGCTTGCCGTTCACCAGGACGAAGAGGGGCACGGCGCCGTCGAGCGCAAGAACTTTTTCGGCGGCGATCGAGCGCCTTTCCCAATGCACGCCGAGCTTTCCCGCGGTCAAGCCCGGCAACAGGGCAGAGGAAAGCGCCTGGGTTACTGACTCCTCATCCCAGTCCTCGGGAGCGGTGAGCACCACGGCCGTTTGCAGCGAGACAAAGACGCCATCCTGCGGAGCGCGCGTCGAATACACCTCCAGCAGCGCGTCCGGTTGCTGTACGCGGAGCAGCGTGCGCAGGGATTGATAGGCATCGGCCTGTTGCACGGCAACCGGCGCCCGATCGATCGGGACATCCAGTTGTGCGGCGCTGCCGGCATTTTCCGCGGGAACTGTCTGAGGGGCGCTCCAGGCCGGAGCTCGCGGCTGCTCTGGTTTTGCCTCAAGCAAGTTATCCCGCAGACTCTGGAGCACGCTTTCCGGGCTCGGCGAGGCCTGCGCTGCGTAGAATGCCGCATCCTCCGGAGCGAGAGCCGACAAGGCCCTCACATCGCCCTGAGCGGTTGCGGCCAGTCCGGCATGGCGCACCAGCACTCGCTCTTCGCGATAGCTCTGCGGCGTTCGAACCAAGTCGCTCACCGCCGCAGCGTACTGCTTCATTTCCGTGATGTTGCGCTCGATCCAATAGCTGCGAAAGTAGGGAGAAGGGACGATCTTGTCCAGGTTCAGCACCGTGCGCAGATCGCCGCGTTCGCCGGGCGCTTGCTGCACGGCTTCGGCATACCAGCCCTCGCCGGAGAGGCTGTGCGAAGAGGCTCCCTGGAGCCGGTCCAGAACGCCCGCAACCAGATCTTCCCTGGTGCCCAGAATCAGCCAGCCATCCCTGGCGGCAAAGGCCGCGGTGCGCGACGACTGCGCGTCCTTGTGCACGTAGAATGCTGTTCCCGCTTCGGTGCGCTGCTCGAATTTTCCCCGCGTCTGCCACAGCGGCGTGTTCTCGATCTCCCGCTGATCGAGGCGCGTGACGTAAACAAATTCGAGATTGCCAATGTCGTAAAGTCCCAGGCAACTTTCCTTGCCGGCTACCTTTTCGAGCAGGCTGCTGTCGGTTGGAATCCCCGCGGCGGCCGAGAATTCGTCCTGCGCCTGCGAAAGCCTGCCGAACAGACGCGACGTGCTGAAAGCCGCATGGTTGTCGCTGCCGAACCAGGCGCGCTTCTCTTCCGACGTATTCCAGTCCTGCAACAGGGAGCCTAAGTCTTTGGCCTCCAGGTAAAGCAATGCGCCCTCGGGCAGCAAGCCCGGCAACTCGGGCTTGGGTTTTGCCGCCTGCTCCAATGCGCCTACGGCGAAGACCACGCCGGCGCCCAGCAGCACCGTACCCACCGCACTCCAGAGAAGATGTTTCATTCCGCATCCCCCTCGCTGATTGCCGATTTTTTGGGAACAAACGGCATGCCCGGCAGCAAGCGTGGGCGCACCACGCTGGCCTGATCCAGTTCCGCGTGAATCCTGGGCGCGCGCGCATCGTTTTCCCACTGGCGCGCGGCCTCGGTCTCCAGGTGTTTTATTTCTTCTTCCAGAGCTTGCCGCCGCGCGGAATCCCGTTCCGAGCGCAGGCCGTTCCGGGCAAGCTCCAGCGCTTGATCGGGTTCATGCCGTTTTTCCCTGGCGCGAATTGCAAGCCATGTTAACCGGGACACATCTTCCGGCTTCAGTGGTATTTGCCGCGGGCCCATATTTCCATCACCGTATGCCGCGTCATCCCCTTGCGGATAAATCACGCCGAAGTAGGTTCCGCTGGGCAGAATTGGTTCCAGGGCAACCAGAGCCCTGGCATCCTGGCCGGCTGCAAAAGCCGCCCACAGATATTGAAGCCGCAATTCCACCGGGTCGGGCGCAGCGGCAACGGCAGACCGCAGCAGGCGTTCCCGCAGCGTGTCGTTGGGTGCGCAAACCGCAGCGGCCCTGCGAGCCTCAACAAAGTAAGGCTTGTTGGCCTCGTCTGCGCCGGGGCAACCGTTGCGCGCCAGCAACTCCAACTCCGCGCTGCCGGCGGCAGGGGCGCCATGACCTTGCAATGCCTTGGCTGCTGCCACACGCTCCGCATACTTCGCCTGGGGATCGGCGGCCACTGCGGCCAACGCTGCCAGAGCCGGCTGCGACTGCGCATTTCCGGCGAGCTGCGCGACGGCCAGCCGCACTTTCAAGCCGGCATCCCAGGGAGAAGCCTCTGCCAGCGGCTGAAGAAATGGAATTGCGTCGGCATAACGATGCCGCGTTTCCAGAAGGCTGGCGGCAGCATCCGCATCGGCATAGGCATTGGCGCTGACCAGCGTCAGACGCTTGAGCAGGGATACCGCGCCGGGCACATCGCCTTCGTCGAGATCGATGGCCGCCAGACCGAGGAAGTTGGGCGCGGTCAACTCCCGTGCGTCGAGCGCCCGCTCATAGAGATACCGCTCGATGATTCGTTTCGCCGGATCGCCCAGGCGAAGAGCGGCGTTGCGCAGTTCGTTTGACGCGGGAGCGCCTTCGGGGCGTTTTCTCCACTGCGCCACCAGCTGCGGCAAGCGGCTTTCCGCATCAGCCAGGCGCAGTTCCGCGCCAAGCCATTGCGAAGTGATGCGCTTCTGCTCGGGAATGCGCGCCAGCTCCGCACGCGCCTCAGTAAATTTCTTCTCGTCGAGCAGCGCAGTGATCCAGCTTGACTCTGCCTGCTCAAGGCCATAATTGTCTTCGCCGTCAGGAGCCTTGCGCCGTTGCAGCTCCACGATGCGCGCATACAACTGGCTCATCTGGCCCTCGCGAATCCAGTGGTTCTGTTGCGTCTGGTTGCCCTGCCAGTCGCTCTGCTGGAGGTTATTCAGCACATAGGCCGGATCGCTGGCGGCTGTCGTGATCGCCAGCAGCCAATCCATGGAGTCGCCATGGGCGTGATAGCCGGCTTCCAGCAGCGAATCGACACGATAGACGCCGTTGCGCGCCAGATAGATGCGCAGCATCGCATCCACTTGTTGATTGATGGCCGCGTACTGGCCATGCGCAGTTACATCGCCCAGCACCTGGGTAAAGTCGCCCCAGAAACTTTCCGGCACGCGGCGCGCATCCATCTCCGCGGCCAACAGCTTGACAGCCATTTGCCACGCCGCCAGCGCATCCGCCTGCCGGCCCTGTTTCCATGCGATTGTCGCAATGCTGTCCAGCACGGCGGGCTGATCGCCCTTCAAGTCAAGCGAGTGCTGATAATCGGCCAGAGCGGCATCGGCTCGGCCGCTCTGAGCGGAGTAGTCGGCAAGCTGCAAATAGGCATTCGCACTCTCTGGAGTATGTTCGAGTTCCGCCTCCAGATAGCCCTCCGCCTGCGGATCCTTCTCTTCATCCAGATACTCGCCGTATCGCGATCCGTAGTAGAACCACACTGCGCCCGTCAGTTGCTCATCGCGATTCGCCGGGTGCGCAATGCGCTCGCCGATGGTGGCGTCTCCGTCCAGTGCGCCATTGAATCCCTCTCGCACCCGGGGGGTATGTTCGCGCAAATACAGCCCGGCGAGTCCGGTATAGGCCTTCTTCCACACCGGAGGAAGACCGGCCGAGCGTGCGGCAATGCCTGCCAGCGCCTGATCGGGCTTGCCGTTTTCCAGCAGATACTGGGTTGCACTATCCGCGTATGTTTTCTGCGACGCTTCCTCCGCGGGGCCGGAAGCCTTCTGCACCAGATTCAGCGGACGCGCGGCCAATAAGAGACGGAAGAAGCGCGGCAGTTCTCCCGCGCCCAGCCAGCCGCTTCCGCTCTGCTTCTCCATGACGCGAAGCTCGGCGGCGGCATCGCCCACGGTGCGATAAACCTCCACCGCCTTTTGCCAGAGGGACGGCTGCTGCCGGGGTGGGAGCGAGGATGCCAGCGTCTCCAGCTTGCTGCCGGTCACTTCCAATTGCACCCGCCGCCGTTCGAGTTGCAACCATCCGTCCAACTCGCCGCTGCCCGGATTCCTGCTCTTTTGCGCCAGTTCCCAGCGCAGGCTGGCTTCCACATCCGCCAGGCCCGCAGCCTGCACCGCCGGCAAGTAAACGGCGCGCAGTTCACTTTCATCGGCCCCGGCGCGTTTGACCTGCAACCACGCGGCAAACTGCGCCTTCTCCTCAGGCGTACCGTACTCGCCCACCACCGCGCCCATGGACTTGAGCGCCTGCGCAAAGCCAGCGGTCGACTGTGCCGAGCGCTGCTCAATCCGCTGTTTGCGCCAATCCTCGCTGGTGACAGCGCCAAGGCCATCCTTGGCCACCTGCTGCACCACCGCGGCCAGAGGAATGTCCGCCGCCTGCCTGCGAGCCGATGCAAGGCGCGTAAACGCGGCATCATGGCGCAGCCGCGCCATGATGCGCGCATAAAGCGCCGCGCCCGATTGATTGTCAGAACTCACCAGCAGGTCCGCGCCGGCGCTTTCCACGCCTTGCTCGGCATATCTGCGCGCTTCCTCCAGCAATCCCCATTGCTCCAGCCGCCTGGCCACTTCAAAATCATTCGCAGCCTTGGGCGGACGGCCTGCGATCCAGGCTTCATCGAGCGCTTTCACCGCATCGGCGTTGCGGCCCTGCCGCGCCCGCGCTTCGGCGGCCTTCACCATCCATTGCGGATCGCGATAGCTCAGTTTGTAGAGCTGTTCATAGTCGCCGACAGCCGCATCCAGCCGGTGCAGACGCTCTTCCAGTTCCGCCCTCGACTGGAACAGATCCTTCTGCTCGGGGCGAACATGGATCGCCTTGCCGTAGGCCTCGATCGCCGCCGGATAGTCTTCCAGAGCGGTCTCCAGTTGCGCCAGCACCATGCTCCAGCGAGCGTCGCGCGGCGCGCTCTCCACCGTCTTGCGATAGAAGCCGAGCAACTTTTCGCGCTCGCCATGCGCCCCGGCAAAAAGTGCCGCCTCCTGTGTCAGGCTCGCATCGCCGGGGTAAGTGTTGATCAACTCGATGTATTGATCCGCCGCATCGCTCCAGTTGCCGAGCTGGGTGGCGGCCGCGATCATGCCGCGCCGCAACTGGGCCACGCGCGTAGTCTTTTCGTTTCGTTCCAGCGCCGAGCCCTGAAGCACGGCCAGCTCCGCCCGGTAAAACGACGCCAGCCCCGCCTGGTCTCCAGAGCGCGCATAATTATCAGCCAACGCCGATTCGATGCCCGCATCCATCGGGCTCTGGCTCAGCAATGTCTCCAGCAACTTCTTCGCACGCGGATACTCGCCCAGCTCCGTCAGCTTGCGTGCGGCCTCCAGTTGCAGCTTCTCCTTCAGTTCGGGATAAGCCGCATCGGCGGACTCCAGCAGCACGGTGACAGCCTGCGTCCTGCGCTCATGACCCCAGTCGTAGTCCACCGTTGCGCGCACTACGCCGAGCATCCTGCCATGCTCGCGATAAGCCGCATCCACTTCCGCCACCGCCGCGGCTGGATTGCGCTTTTGCAGCAAGTCCACCAGTTGATAGCGCAATTCCAGACTATGCACCGGGTCGGCGGTGAGAGCGATCTGCCTGCGCAGCGCCGCTTCTTCCACCTCCGGCAAGGCATGGCTGCGAGCAGCCGCCGCGAGTGCATCGAGCGCGTCGAATGACTCAGTCTGCGCCACGGCCTGCTTCAACTCCCGCGTCATATCCTCGGTGCGATGCTCGGCATTGAGCACGCTCACGCGTAGTTCGATTGCGGCGCTGGCGGGTGTGGCCTGCTTCAGCAGAGCTGCCGTTTCAGCTTCCACGGCTGCGCGCAACTCCGGCCTGCGCGCCAGCGCCAACAGCCGTTGGCGGCTCTCCGCGGAGGGTTTATCGCCAAGCGAGCTGGCTACATATTCCTTTACTGCGCCGGGCAGATTGCCCTGGCTCTCTTCGATTGCTCCAGCCTGGTAGCCGAACAGAGCCGTCTCCGCCAGCCGTTCGCGGCCCTTGCGCAGTTGGCTCAATGCGGAAGGAAAATCGAAGTAATCCCAAAACACCGTCGCCGACTGCAAATAGCCGTCGGCATTGCCGGGACGCACCTCCGCCATGCGCGTCCAGTACGGCGCGGCCTCGGTCATGCGCCCGCGATCCGCATAAATGTCTCCGATACGCGCCAGCGTTTCCAGATCGTCCGGCCGGGCGCTCAGCAGTTTCTTTTCGATCGCGACCGCTTTGTCGGTATCTTCAGGATGGAAGTAGGCGAGCGAGCGCTCCAGAGACGACGCTTGCCGGCCCAGCGTTTCATCGGCCGGATACTCAACCGCCAAAGCTTCGGCCGCGCCCACTCCCTGCTCAAAGTGTGATTGCCATAAGCACGACTCCAGCCAGAAGCGCTCCGCCGCCGGGTTGGTCTGCGCCAATGCGCTCCAGTTCGTCTGGTCGATTTCCGGAGTTTGCTGCCGCAGCGCTTCCAGTTGCGCATCCAGCCTGCCGGTGCTGCTGAGCAGCTCGAACAACTGGTCGCGCAGATCGGTGGACTCCGCCCAGTGCTCCCACAGAAGCTTTTCCACTTCATTCTGCTGCTTGCGAGAACGGTACTGCGCCAGCAGATTGCGCACAAACGTCAGATCGTGCGGGAAGCGCTGGTGCGCATAGAGGTCCACCTCCAGCGCCAGCCTTCTGTCCGGCGCTGGGGCCTGGCGCAGATAAGATTCCAGCTCGGTTCCGGAAAAAATTCCCACCACCTTGCGCGAAAGCGCGGAGTAGTCCGCACTGCGCTTTTGGCGCAGATAGAAGCGCGCCAGCTTGGCATACCAGCCTGTTCCGAAGCTCGTGTCCTGGAATTGGTCGATGGCCCGCTGGTAGACCTCCTCCTCGTGAGCATTGAGGGAATTCTGCTCCAGAAACTGCGCCAGCTTTTCATAGAGGCCAGGGTCCTGCGGATTGCGATCCAGTTCTCCGCGCAAGAGCGCGAGCGCATCGGGCAGTTTCTGCATCGCCACCAGCCGGGACAGGTACCGGTCCAGCACCTGCGCGTACGCCGATGAACGGGCATTCCCTGCGGGCAAGGCGGCTGGAGGCGGCTGGTCCGGTCGCTCCTGGCTTGTTGACACGGCGGCTGGCTGCGGTTCTGGCGCGTCTGCTACCGGTTTGCTGTACGCCGTTCCCGGCTCGCCCAGCGGAACGCCATCCGCTTTGGCCGCAAGCTCTTTCAGCAGGTTCCGGTAGAGGGCAAATTCCTTCTCCGCCTGATTGGTGCGGCTGTAGACGTCGGCTACCGCGAGCGCCACTTCCACCCTGCGCCCGTCGGCCGGGAACTGCGCCAGAAACGCCGTTCCCTCCCGGATCACCGCATCGTTTTCGCCGTAAGCCGCATAGGCTTCCATCAGGCGCGCATGCAGTTTCGGTCGCTCGGGGGCCTTCGGGAAGCGCCGGTCCAGTTCCGCCAGCAGCTCCGCGGCTTTGGCACGGTGAAAGTAAGGCACGGCAAGTCGGTTCTGTTCGGAATACTCCCCGCTCGGCCCCTGAGAGTTGAAGAAGAGCGACAGAATGCCGTTCAGGTAGCCCGGTCCGCGGTCCATGGCGGCAATACTCTTGTAAAGCGCCAGATTTCCCGCTCCCACACGCAGCGGCTGCTCCGGCGCGGTGAGCAGAATGCGCGTCAGCCCCGCCAAGCCCTTCTCTTCTCCCTCGGGCGTCCTGGCGGCCAGGGCATAGTAGTAGCGTGCGGCTTCGGGGAAGTCCTGCACAGCTTCCAGCAGACGGCCCAGGGTATAAAGCTCATTGGCGTCCCACGCGGCTCCGCGGGCGTCTTTGCGCGTGCGGTACTCCGCCAATACCGCTTTGGCCGCGTTGAGCTGGCCCTGCTGCTGATCGATATAGAAGAGCTTCGCCGCATCCTTCAGGGCGTCGGCTCCGCCCTCTGGCTTAGCTGCCAGCCTGGCCCGCAGCGCATCGCTGGCCTTTCGCACCTGGCGGCCTTTGACCAGCAGATCGTAATAGCTCTTTACCAGTTCTGCCGGCCACAGCGGCTCAAAGCTGCGGTCATAGACAGCCAGTCCGTCCTTTGCCGAGCCGCGCGCCGCATCCAGTTCCGCCTCGGCCCGCACCGGAAACACCGCATCTTCTGGAAATGTCTGCCGGTAGCGGCCTGTCAATGCGGATGCAGCAGAGAAGTCCCTGCCCTCCAGATCGAAAGCCAATTCGCGCTCGTACACGGCCTTTTCCAACGGATAACGCCGCTCCCATCCGGCGTACTCCCGCTCGGCTGTCGCGCGAGGCAGCGCAAACTGATCCACCACGCGCAGGGTCCGCTCCCAGGCCTGCCATGACCGTTGAGATTCGGCTGCCGTCCAGCGCTCTCCCTCGCTTTGAGCGGCCTGGCCCACGGCTTCCAGCGCTGCCAGTTCCTCTTGCGGCCTCAACCGCCGGTCATAAAAATTCGCCAGATCCAGATGCGCGGC
>Ga0181520_10007019_pt1 | contig 16841 bp, 11 predicted proteins | sample PEATcosm2014_Bin_29_FD_132451 | JGI IMG/M metagenome (GOLD analysis project Ga0181520, IMG submission 132451) | Peatland microbial communities from MTU Mesocosm Facility, Houghton, MI, USA - PEATcosm2014_Bin02_30_metaG | ecosystem: Environmental > Terrestrial > Soil > Wetlands > Peat | place... | reverse complement strand
GAAAACGTTTCCGTCTTCTTGGTGGGAATAGTCGTGTTGCGCGGAATCATCGGCGTAGCCACGCCGCCCAGCGTTTCAATCGCCAGCGTCAGTGGCGTTACGTCCAGCAGCAGCAGGTCCTTGACCTCGCCGGCCAGCACGCCCGCCTGCACCGCCGCGCCGATGGCGACGACCTCATCGGGATTGACGCCACGATGCGGCTCGCGGCCAAAAAGTTTTTTGACAATCTCCTGAATCCGCGGCATGCGCGTCTGCCCGCCCACCAGCACCACCTCGTCGATTTTGTCGATGGTGACGCCGGCATCCGCGATGGCCTTCTTGCAAGGCTCCACGGAGCGCTCGATCAAGTCCTCGACCAACTGCTCCAGCTTGGCCCGCGTCAGCTTGCGCACCAAGTGCTTCGGCCCGCTTGCGTCGGCTGTCACAAACGGCAGGTTAATCTCCGTCTCAATCGTCGTCGACAGCTCGATCTTGGCCTTCTCCGCGGCGTCGCGGAGCCGCTGCAACGCCATCTCGTTGCCCTTGGAGGAGAGGTCCAGCCCCTGCTCCTGCTTGAACTCGGCGATCAGCCAATCCACAATCCGCTGGTCGAGGTTGTCGCCTCCCAGGTGCGTGTCACCGTTGGTGGACTTGACTTCAATAACTCCCTCGCCCACCTCCAGAATCGAAATGTCAAAGGTGCCGCCGCCAAAGTCGTAGACGGCAATGGTCTCGTCCTTCTTTTTGTCCAGCCCGTAAGCCAGCGCCGCCGCCGTCGGCTCGTTCACGATGCGCTTCACGTCCAGCCCGGCAATCTTGCCCGCATCCTTGGTGGCCTGCCGCTGCGCGTCGTTGAAGTACGCCGGCACGGTGATCACCGCCTCCGTGACCTTCTCGCCCAGGTAGGCTTCGGCGGAGGCCTTCAGCTTTTGCAAAATCATCGCCGAAATCTCCGGCGGGGTGTACTCCTTGCCCTGCGCCATCACGCCCACATGGTCGCCCTGCTGAATCACCTTGAAGGGCACCATCTTCAGCTCGTCGCTGACCTCGTTGTAGCGCCGGCCCATGAAGCGCTTGATGGAGAAGACGGTGTTCTCCGGGTTGGTGATGGCCTGCCGTTTGGCCACCTGCCCCACCAGCCGCTCCCCGGTCTTCGAGAAGCCGACCACGGAGGGAGTAGTGCGTGACCCCTCCTCATTGGGGATAACTTTGGGGTCTCCGCCCTCCAGGACCGCGACGCACGAGTTGGTGGTGCCCAGATCGATGCCGATAATCTTTGCCATGGTTTACCTGCCTGTTTTGAGAGAATTTCCGACTCTTTTAGGATGCCAGATTGAGTGGGTTATTGTCAAGTTTATATGATGCAATCTCTATAAATTGTATTTCCCCAAATCCCACTCTCTTACATTAGCTATATCTCATTCATTTTCAATTGCATATTGCAGATCATGATGCCATTGTGTGTATAAATTAGCTCACGTTCCATTTTGCTCACTAGCCGCTCATCCGGAGCGAACTCAAGGGCGGTCCTCTTGCACATGCCAGCTCCCGGTGAATACTTTGCTCCATCAGCCGATACAGCAAATACCACCGGAATCCCGGCGCTAGCAGAAAGGTGATTATGAATAGAGCCGCAACGCTTCTGGCCCTCGCCATCATCCTTGCCTTCTCTGCCAGGCAGATGGCCGCATCCACCGCTACAACGCCGCCCCACAAGGCTGCTCCGGCTGGCAATCTTAAACCGGCTCCCGTCGCCGTTGCCGCTCCCTCCAACACCGCGGTGAACTTCACGGTGGCCGATGCGAAAGGCCTGCTATTGACCTGCGCCAAACAGCAGATCGATACCGACACCTTCAGCGGCTGCACCCTGGCGCCGGGCCGCACACTTGACGATCTTATGACCTCTATTGTGAGGGCAATCCGCGCGGAACAGCAGAAAGTCAGCGCCGAAGATCAGTAGCGCGTTGCCGGCTGACGTCTGAGAACTGAGAACTGTGAACTGAGAACTGAGAACTGTGAACTGTGAACTGAGAACTAGTACTTATTCCAACTGCTCATCACTTCCGCCGCCTTTCGCGCCTTGACATGCTCAGGGAGATTCTCCGCCGCGTAGCCCAGCGTAATCAACAGCGCCACGCGCACCGCCCGCGGAATCTTCAAAATCTTCTTCACCTCAGCCTCGTCAAACCAACCCAGCATACACGTACCCAGGCCCAGGTCAGTTGCCTGCAAACAAAACTGCGCGGCGGCAATCCCGATATCCACGAGATAAAACGGCCGCTTCGCAAGCCAGCCCACCACCTGCGCCAGTACCGAATGTTTTTCCACGGCCAGCACGGCAATCACCGGCGCGTCCATCGTGAACTGATTAAACGAGAAAGTCTTGCTGAATGTCGCCCTGGCCACCTGTTCCTTGATCGCTGGATTGTCCACCAGGATTAGCTTCCATGGTTGCGTATTGCTGGCCGAAGGAGCCATGCGCACCGCCTCAATCAGCGCCCGCAGCATTTCTGGTTCCACCGCCTTCGCCTGATACTTCCTCACACTCTTCCGCGCCAGCATTAACTCGTCAAATTTCATTGCTAATCCTTACAAACAAGATAATCGCATCACTTCTTGGATCTGTTGAGAAGATATTTTGGTGGGGAGATCGCAATTTCCCACTTCTGTCCAAGTCTCTGCATCGTCTGATATTCAACATTATATAAATACAAATAATCAGCGACAATATCTCTCATAACATTATAGGCAAATGGATTTTTCTTGAGTCTTGGCGCGAGATCGTTCAATTCCTTTTCTGGTGGATGATCAAAGTGATCGAGCTTAATCACAGTATCAATTATCCGAGTAGCAAGATCCGTGGCCTTCTCAAGCACGCGATTGTATGTGTTTGTAAGGTCACTATGGCCAACAGCGTAAGAAATGCGCTTTACTGAGCCAAATGCAGCTGCCACTCCTAACCAAACGATTGCCTCATCAGTCTTAACCGCAAGCTCTTTTGAATCTGTAATGCCACTTCTCTCAGAGATTAGGCCTCCAAGATATTGGCGCATTGCGTCTATATCAAAAGATGCGATTGTAAGAACAGCCGTAAGTAATCGTCGGCCTAGTGAATAGCATTCCATCGTTATTTCGAACTTAAGGGGTCCCTCGATCGATCCCGTAAAATTTCGCAATACCTGTCCAAGAGTCTGAAGAGTTTTAAAGCCGATTGCGATCTTTACAATATCTTGCAGTCGGTCGTCATAACTGATCTCGATATCGTCTCCAACGAAAGGGAAAATATCCTGCCCGACTTCATCTTGCTTTCTATTGAGCTCGTCACGGTGTTCACTGGCCGAGCCGTATTCAAGAACAAGAGGTGGTGGTGTCGTCTTGATTATTTTATTTATAAATTCCACATCCTTTTCCATATCGCATGGCTTGTAGCGACTATAAATATGTTTCGCATTCTCTATTATATGGCGTATGAGATCCTCGTCCTTTGTCAAATATACATAGAAGATCAATACGTTAGCGTTTGCTTCGCCGTAAATGTGGTCTGCTATAGCGAACAGTTCACCTCGCATAGATGCTGAGTGATCTTGAAAATACTTAGCGGTCGAGTAATAATACTCATATGGGTATTTGAAGCGAAAGACTCCTTTCGATTCAACGAGAACCTCAGCATTGACTAGGTCTGAGACCATTTTTAAAAAGTCCCTATTCATATCATAGCGTGTGCAATAATTATCATGTACCTTTCGAATATCTTCCTCGCTCAGTGCTGGTTGCCTTGCACTGAACATCGAATAACCGATGAAGGATATATAAGTAATCTTCTCATCTACATCTTTGGGATTGACCGATGCAAGAGCTGATTTTAGGAGAACCTCGTACATATATCCATAAGCGCCATTGGCAGTGTTTGTTGACTCTTTGCTATCTAATATCTGGAGTAGAGTAAGTATTGTGACTGGAAAGTGCGGCAGTACATTTTTTCCAAGGAGGGTTGAAATAGTCTTATCTGTTTGTAAAACTCTCTTTTCTATATGGTCAATCTCTTCAGAAGACTCCAGGCCCAATGAGAGCCACATCCTAATTAGTTTTTGGCGGTGAAAGCGTCCAAATTCCCTAATCGTGCATCTTTCGAACCCCTTAAACGGATTATTCTCTGTTGAAGCCGCTATATCTTGGACTTGGAATAGATCTGAGGCTAAGACGAATATTGTATGAAATCTCCTCTGGAGTAGTACTAAGAGCTTACCCTGTGCTTCTCGAGAAAGTTTTGCGTTTTCGAATCCGTCAATCAGAATGGCCGTTCTATCTGTTTCTGCTTGGAGGTAGGCCTCGCTTGATGAAGTTGCATATTGTTCAATAACCGCGCTTGAGATTACCTTTACGAGTGTAGAATCTAACACTATTCCTCTAAGTTTCTCACCCATAATGAGCACTGGGTGTATCCCTTTGTTCGTTAGGTCTTCATATAGAATGTGTGCGAGAGCAGTTTTGCCGCAGTCATCTGCTCCGAAAACGAGAATTCTTGGATGCTTTTCTAAGAATTCCGGAAGATTATTTGCGGGAATTCTCTCAGCAGGGCTGGAATTCCTATCACCGACTTTGTCAAGTCTGTGGTGCATGATATCAGGATAGACGTATAGATCTCGGAGTCGCAGTTCGCATTGAGGTGGAACACAGCGGGGGTGACGGAATCCGGTTCCCATATCATGCAACACTTTAAAAAACTCAGGCCGGAGATTGAACGGATTCGCCTGACGAGAAGAATTTCTGTGAAGTGTCCAAGTTGTTGAATTTGTTTCCGTGAAACGAATGCCATCCCATTCGAATAAGAATATATGCTGTTCTTCTAGTTCAAAGTTCACAACTAGCATCTGGAAGCCGTTACTTTGGATGTTTTGATCATTGAAAGCGGGAGCTGCAAGGTAATCGAGTCCTTGCCCCTTCATACTGAGATATCTATCGGCTCCTGCTTCGTGTTCGTGTCCCATTAGGACAACATCTGCTAGGGATTCCACAAAACTTTTGAGAAGATGGTGATTGTTAGTATTTAACCAGTTATAAGGATGATGAAATAATGCCACGCTCATTGTCGTTTCAGGAGGTGTATCACCAGTCAAAATCTGAGGGGGAAGGAAAAGTTTTGCCTGGATTTCATGTTGTCTTGAGAGCCATGCTGTGTTAAAGCAATGGAATAAAAAAGATAAGTTTCCTACTTGATAAGTCCGGCGGTAATATAGTCTTTCTGACTTTTTCAGCGGGGCCTGGCCTGAAATCGATGCTTCGAACCGAAAGAAATCGTCTTGGACTTCTATGATGGCTTCAAAGTTAAGCCCATCGAGATTCACGCCCCTATTAAGATAGGCTTCAGGCGACTCAAGTACCGATTGTCGCGTGTCTGTCTCGGCTCGAAGGTTTAGATCATGATTTCCGGGTACAGCGACGACTTCGACAACGCCAATGCCAGACTCAATGAGTCCTGCTCTCAGATCATTAATAAAATGCGAGGCAACGTCATATTCCTCAGGCGCGCCTGAGTTGGCAATATCACCTGTAAGGACAAGAAAGCAGGCATCGGCCATTGGTACTTTGGCTACGATTGCCTGCTTAAGGGCGTGAGCTCGATCAGCCGTTCGGTCACTCGCTCCGGCAAAATGGATATCGCTTATCTGAACTATTAATACAGCCATAATTCACCTGCTGGGTAAACAGCTCCGCTTCATGTGGTAAAAATATCTACATCTTGGCCAATGACACTTTATTTGAATTAAATCGATTATTCAAGGTTATTATGATTGTTCAGGATTAGTTCTGCCAACCGCCCCCAGTGTTCCTCAGCTAGCCGGGATATCCATCTTTCCGACAAAGCGAATAAACGTCGAATCTCACCCCCCAATCCTGCATGAAAATCGCCCTTACGCGGCATATCCGCTTGATTTTCAATAGTTTCCGGGAGATTCAACCCCGAATATTCTGTTTCTCTGCGCATATGTACCCGATTTGGGCAGATAGAGGTGTACATGGATGCACACCTTTTCACCCTCTCAAATGCCCTTATTTTCGCAAAAAAGTACACCCCGAAGGCCACATTTTCGCTCGACATCCCGCCGTAGCCGCGTAAGGCGCGGCCTAGGTGGGATGTCCCACAAATGTCCTACAGCACACAGGGGTGTCTTACGTGTCCCGCGAATGTCCCACAGACCGCCCACGCCCCCGAATTGGCCGTTAGACGCCCTATCCTGTAATCTTTCCTTTACTGCCGTCTCCCATGACCAACGCCGCCGCCCAAGCCCGATACCCCTTAACCCAAGGCGTAAACCCATGGCTGGTAACGGTTTCCGTGATGCTGCCCACCTTTATGGAGGTGCTGGACACGGCTATTGCCTCTGTAGCCCTGCCCTACATCGCAGGGAGCTTATCGGCCTCAAACTCCGAAGCAACATGGGTTTTGACCAGCTATCTGGTGGCCAACGCGGTGATTTTGCCTGCTTCAAACTGGTTTGCGCGCCGCTGGGGCCGTAAGCGCTTTCTGCTCATATGCGTAACCATCTTTACCGTGGCCTCGTTCTTCTGCGGCGCGGCGCCCTCGCTGGGGGTGATTCTGCTGGCGAGGGTTATGCAGGGGGCTGGCGGAGGGGCTCTGCAACCCCTCTCGCAGGCCATTCTGCTGGAGAGCTTTCCCATCCAGAAGCGCTCCATGTCTATGGCAGCATACGGGTTAGGGATCGTGCTGGCCCCAGTGATCGGTCCCACACTGGGCGGCTGGCTCACCGATACCTTCAGTTGGCGATACGCCTTCTATATCAATATTCCGGTGGGGATCCTGGCCTTTATCCTCATCAGCCGCTTCGTCTACGACCCGCCTTACATCAAGAACGCCAAGGTCGGCCCCTTTGACAACATCGGTTTTGGCCTGCTGATGATCTGGACCGGCTCCTTGCAGATTGTTCTGGACAAGGGCCAGGAGGACGACTGGTTCGGCGCTGCCTGGGTGCGCTGGACGGTGGCTGCGCTGGCGGCGTCATTTGTACTCTGGATCTGGCACTCCTGGACCCATCCCAAAGGCCTTGTCGATCTGCACGTATTCAAGGACCGCAACTTCCGCACCGGATGTTTTCTGATTGCCATGCTGGGGATGTGCATCTATATCACCATCGCCATTCTGCCCCTCTACTATCAGGAAGTGCTTGGTTATACGGCATTTACGGCCGGCTTGGTGGTATTCCCGCGTGGCGTTGGTTCCTTTATTGGGTCGCCGATCATCGGAATTCTCGGCTCGCGCATTGACAACCGCAAGCTTCTTTGTGCGGGATTTCTGGGCTTTGGCGTCTGCGAGCTCATGTTTGGCACGGTCAACCTGGACATCGGGCCCTATACGCTACTAATTCCCATTACGCTGACCGGATTTGCACTGAGCTTTGTGTTTGTTCCCATGGCCACCATGGCGATGGCCACTATTCCCAATAACGAAATGGGCAACGCCACCGGTTTGTCGAATATGCTGCGCAACATCGGCGGCTCGATTGGGATTTCGATGGCCACGACGGCGCTGATTCGCCGCGCGGCGTTGCACCAGAACGAGTTAGGCGCGCATCTGGGCTCGTCCAACGCTGTCTTACAGGAAAAATCGAGGCTGATCGGAATATATTTGGGTCATCATCTCGGACCACCCAGCGCCGGTCCCGGCTCCATGGGCCTGATCTACGGGCTGATGGAGCAGCAATCGGCATTGATGGCGTATGTAGATGTCTTTCGCTGGACGGCGCTGCTGGCGTTCTTCTGCGCAGCGGCGGCGTGGTTGTTTAAGAAGCCAGAGAAACATGGACCGCTGCCGACGGGGATGCATTGAGGAGTAGACGTGTGAACGCGCGCCGACTTACTTGACTATGCGTAACGCAATAACAGATTTATTTATCTCCGCAAGATCAGCAGCGGATTTCGCATTGCATTTGAATATGATCAAAAACTTTCCAATCTGCACTGCAATCGCCGATGAAGGTGCTCCATTTTCTGTGTAATCAAGTTGATCGTATACAAGGTCAGCCGCATTCGTGAAATGCTTCCTCGATAAGATCACCGCATGTTGTTCTGGATTAAATCTTGTCACTCGATCAATAAAGTCAGCCCCGTCACGGATACCTCTTGAGTGTGGAGTAACCGCGTTCAATCTTTCTGCAAGTACGACTATGCCATATGGTTCGTTTTCTTGCCTCGCAGAGAAAAGTAAAAACTCATTTGCGTAAGGAGAGTGTGGGGGAAGATTAAGAGACCTTGTATCGTACGGATTAAGAAATGTAGGCCATGAATAAGAGAAATGAAAGTAAGAGTTCACATAGGATTTTCCCACCACATTGCCATCGTCTGGAGACTGGGCAATTCCCCTGAAAGCTGTCATGAGCATGAACAAGAGAATCAGATTTCGGGAGCGCATTTGTTAACATTCCTCCTTCCAAACCAGTATTGTAATTAAATTTTAGAATCCTACGCCGGGTCGCCGAAGACGCGTACGCCGGCGGCTCTTGCGGCGTCGGCGAGCTGGCGGTCGAAGGTGGCCAATGTGGCGGTGCGGCGCATGGCCAGTTCCAGGTAGGTGGCGTCGTAGGCGGTGAGCTTGTAGATCCGGCTGAGTTGAATGACCTGCGCTTGGCTCAATGCAGGTAGAACGGGGTCCTGAACAATTTCCCAGATCGACAGGCCGGAAAGATAACTTGACGAGTCCTGAGCAGTGATCACTCGTTGGCGCTCAGCCAGCACGAGTGCGTTGGCTACTTCCGAGAACCACAGGGCTGGAACCATCGCCCCCTCAGCACACACGATATCCAACGCTTCACCCGCCAGAGCCGCTTCACCCGGGTCTTTCCGGTCCAGAAGCCAAGCTAGCGCCATTGAGGCATCAAGGATCAGAATCACTGACGACCTTCCTCAATCCATGCCCGAATCGTTTCGTGAGAGACTCCCTTGATGCGCGGGTTCCTGAGCCGCTGATAGGCCGCTTCGATCTCTTCGGGAGAATGGACGGGGGTTTGAGGCGGGATGGGAACCACCTGGGCCTTGGCCTCGCCATGGACTGTGATCGTAAAACGCTCTCCTGCTTCAACTTGCCGAACAATTTCGGAGAGCCGCGTCTTAGCCTCGAAGATTCCAATCGTTGCCATTGTCTCCTCCATCCAACTGCCGGACAAGCCAACTAGTTTTCAAACTAGTTTACTCCAGTTTTGTCCAGTTCAGCAAGAGATTTGTGCAAGCTCAAGAAAACAAACCAAGTTAGAGTCGAAAGCCAGCCCATGGAACCTGCCTGGGTCTCGATGCGATTGCATGGAGACCCTGGCAGGATGTTTCAAAGCGGCGTTTGCGAATTGCTGTCCGTCAGGCGGTTTCGAGTGGCGCAGCCACAATCTCGATGTCGACGTGCTGGACGCCGAGGTTGGGGTGATGGGCGGTAAGGCGGACCTTGCCGGGTTGTTCGGCGGCGCGAATCCAGACCGCGCCTGTGCCTCCGATGAGCGCAAAGGGATTGTCGCCGATGAGTTGGGCGGGGCCGGTGAGCTCTAAGCGGATGGCGTCGTTGGCGAAGGGGCGGATGGCGTCGAATTCGTCGGTGACGCGCAGGACGACGCGGGTGGCATCGGAGCCGTCGGCGGTGAGCGTGGTGTCATCGGGCAGCAGAGTGAATTTTTGATCGATTCCCTTGCCGGAGAAGCTGCGCGAGATTACCTGCTTGCCCTGAATGAATCCATCGATGCGCAGATCGCCCCAGGGGTTGAATTTGTGTCTCAGATCGGCGGTAAAGGGCGGGTACTTGAGGTGCGGGAACTGCTGGCGGTCGGGATCGGCCTCGGCCACCAGGCGGCCTCCGACGTAGAACTTGAGGTGATCGCAGTTGGAGCAGACCAGGGCATTGGTGAAGCCCTCGTTCTCATCGCCACGCGCCCAGTGAAAGGCGGGCACGAGAACAATCTCCTCATCGGGGTCGCATTGCGAGCGATAGAAACCGGCGGCTGGCTTGGGCTCGCGAAAGATGTCGGTGACGCCGTGATAGCAGATGCGGTCGCCGGAGCCGAAATTGCCGTGGGTGTTGTAGTCGAAGGCGCACCAGGCGATGCCGCCGGCGTATTGCGGATTGGAGGCCAACTGGTCGTGTTCGCGCGCGTGGCGGATGGTTTGTTCGCGCAGGCGCTCGATGTTGTCGATGGTTTTGGTGGGATACATGTGGCCGTTGAATTCGGTGTTGAGATAGAGAGGATGATTGGGCGGGCGGAGCGGAAAGCCGAAGTCGTTCATGGTGAAAACATCTTCGAGTAGTTCGGAATCATATTTGTTGCGGATGCCGCCGGTTTGTCGCGTGGGGTCGAGCTGGCGAGCAAGTGCATTGGTGCGCGTGTAGAAGTCGTGATTGTCGCGCGACTCGTTGATGCGCACGCCCCAGAGGATGATGGAGGGGTGATTCCAATCTCGGCAGATCATGCGGTCCACGTTATCCACGGCGAGGTCTTGCCAAGCGAGATCGCCGATATGCTGCCAGCCGGGAATCTCTTCGAGGACGAGGAGGCCGATCTCGTCACAGGCGTCGAGGAAGTGGCGCGACTGCGGATAGTGGGAGGTGCGGACGATGTTGCACTTGAGATTCTTGCGCAGGATGACGGCGTCCTGTCGCTGCACGCGGGCGGGCATGGCCTGACCCACCCAGGGGAAGGTTTGATGGCGGTCGAGGCCGCGAAGCTTGACGATGTTGCCGTTAAGCGAGAAGCCCTGAGGAGTGAAGCGTGCTTCGCGGAAGCCGATGCGGCGCGAGTCATGGTCTATCAGATGGCCGCTATCCAGCAGCCGAACCTCGACGCGATAGAGCTTGGGCGTGCGCAGATCCCACAGCTCAATTTTACCGAGATTGTCGATGTGAAGCGTGCATGGATTGTTTCCGGAGTTTCCGCCGGCCGGCAACTCCACGGATGTCTTGGAGAGCAACTTGTCACCATCGTAGAGCGCCGCTTCCAAACTCATTCCACTGTCAATGGTTTTACTGAAGCTCGTCACGAAGCATTGCACATCGAGCGAGGGGTGATCGGTGAGGACGTCTTTGGGCTGGGCAAATATATTTTCTATCGAGGTGTATGGAACGATGCGCAGGAAAACTTCGCGATAGATGCCGCCGAAGGTTAGGTAATCGACTTCGTTGCCGAAGGGCGGAATGTCGGGGCGCTCGGAGGAATCGACTTCCACTACGAGAATGTTTTCGCGGTCGAAGTCAGCATGGCCGGAGAGCTCAAAGGAGAAGGGTGTGTAGCCGCCCTTGTATTCACCCAAGCGCTCGCCGTTGAGCCAGACGGTGGAGGCGGTCATCACTCCTTCAAAGTCGACAACGACGCGCTGGCGACGGGCGGAGGCGGGCAGGCGGAAGCGGCGGCGATAGACGGAGACGAACTCATAGGATTTTTCGTCGAAGCTGTGCCACGGCACGCGGAGATTGGTGTGGGGCACGGTGACGCGGGCGAAGTGGGAATCGTCAAAATCGCGGGCGCGGGCAGCGGGCGTGGCTACGGGACTAAAGCGCCAATTGCGGTTGATGGGCAGCACCGTACGGCGCATTGCTGAGTTTGGCAGGTCCCCCAGGCGAGTTACGGGCAGAGCGGAGGCAACCGTTGCGCCGGCCAGGGCAGTTCCACTGATTTTAAGAAAATCGCGACGATCCATAAGGCTCCTGGGAGAAAGAATCTGAAAAAGTGGCATGGGTTCGTGCCTACGCGACGCGCGCCAGACCAGAATCTAAGATAGCGAACATTGTATATGGTACGAGATGGTCTTACCTTGTGATGACGGACTCATTTCATAGAGATGAAAGCTGGCCAGCCGCAGCCGAGGGCGGCCTGATAACTTAATCGATGTCCGTATTGCGAGCGTAGAAGGATGCGAAGGAGATTCAGGCGATGAAAAACTTGAAGAGAATGTTGGTTTGCGCGGGGTTGATGGTGCTGGTCTCGGTTGGCTCGCGGGCGCAGACGATTAATGCGCTTGATCCGGCGCTTCGCGACCGCGTAGACCGGATTGCCGCCCAGGTGCTGGAGCAAACCGGTGTGCCATCGGCCTCGGTGGCAGTGGTGAAGGGCGGCAAGCTGGCATACACCCACGCCTACGGCAAGGCGCGGCTGGCCACTAAAAAATCTCCCGCTGTAGTCGCCACGCCGGAGATGCGTTATTCCATTGGGTCGATCTCGAAACAGTTCACAGCCGCAGCGATTCTGCTGCTGCAGGAGGATGGCAAGCTTTCGCTGGATGACACGGTGGGCAAATACGTTTCCAATCTCACGCGCGGCGACGAGGTGACCATCCGGCAGATTCTCTCACACACCTCCGGCTATCAGGACTACTGGCCGGAGGATTACCTGATGACCACCATGATGCACGACGAAACGGCGCAACAGATCATCGACACGTGGGGCAAAAAGCCGCTGGACTTTGAGCCGGGAACGCAGTGGCAGTATTCAAACACCAACTTCGTGATAGCCGGGCGCATCGTGGAGCAGGTGACGGGCAGGCCGTATATGGAGTTTCTCACCACACACATTTTCCGCCCGCTGGGGATGCAATCGGTGTGGAACTCGGACGAGGTGAAGCTGACCGAGGCCGACGCCACGCCCTACTATCGCAATGCTCTGGGACCGCTGCGCCCATCGCCTAAGGAGGGACACGGCTGGATGTTCGCGGCGGGCGAGCTGGCCATGACGGCGCACGACCTGGCGCTGTGGGACGAGAGCCTTATTGCGCAGACGGTGCTCAAGCCGGAGAGCTACAAGCAGATGTTCACCGAGGTGAAGCTGAAGGACGGCAAGGGGGCGCAGTACGGGCTGGGCGTGGATGTGAAAGACCGTGACGGCCATCGGTCGATTGAGCATAGCGGAGAGGTTTCCGGATTTGTAGCCGACAATATCGTGCTGGTGGATGATGGCGTGGCCGTGGCGGTGCTGACTAATCAGGATGCTGTGGGCGCGGCCTCGATGATTGCGCGGCTGGCAGCGCCGGCAGTGGCGGAGTTTCCGCCCACCGATGCCGAAAAACAGGCTGTCGCGATCTTCCGCGATCTGCAAAAGGGGCGTATTGACCGGAGCCTGTTAGCGCCAAATTTGAGCGACTACTTTACCGCCGAGGCGCTGGCCGACTTCCGCGAGAGCCTGGCGCCGCTGGGCGAGCCGCTCACCTTCCGCGAGAGCAGCAACGAACTGCGAGGCGGCATGATCTTTCGCAGCTTTCAGATTGTGTATCCCGGCAAGCGTCTGAGGCTGACTACTTATACCTATCCGGACGGCAAGCTGGAGCAGTATTTGATTGCGCCGGCGGAATGACGAACGAGAACAGACCATCAACGACAAAGCCGGAGACAAGCGCACAATACTTATCTCCGGTTAGTTCATCGCGGGTCAATGCTGCGAGTTTGTGATTCCATAGAGAGATCGGCGAAGGGTCCAGGCATTCTGTTGCCATTCACCGGCCTTCCGAAGAAGTCCGTGTCGATCCCCTTGTATGCGGCGGCGCGTTTCACATCGCCTTTTACGGCCATCGTCAGTTCAAGTTTGTCCGGATCGAGGAGCGCGGTGATCTCCGCCATGGCCCCGCTCTTGTCCCAGCCGTGCTCTTCGCGCCATGATTCCAGGTTGTGCCACTCCGCCGGCTCGGGAAACTTGACGCGCAGAATGGGCTGCGAGAACGGGAATCCGAAGAGGCCGGGAGCGTTGCCATAGACATTTCCATCCGCGTCGTTGCGGGCGTTGGTGAACTCGATTGCGGAGCGGCCCATCTTATAGAAGATGTTGTCATGCACCATCAGATTGTGCACGTCGTTGGTGTGGCCGCCGACCGGCCGCGGCCCATTGATGCCCGAGACCGTGTCGACACAGACCTCCTTGCAGTCGAGGAAGAGATTGTATGCAATGATCACATTGTTGGTGTCGCGGATGAGGATGCCGCCGGTCAAGTTCGAGAAGATGTTGTTATCGATCTGGTTCAGATCGTTGCTGCCTTCAATATGAATGGCGTGGGGATTCACGTCGCCGGGAATGTCGGCGAATACGTTGCCGGTCAGGCGAACGTTGGCGTTACCAATGTCGAGCCAGATACCGTTTGCGTAACGGATATGCCGCACCACGTTATTGCGGAAGAGAAGATTCTTGGCGTTATGCATCTTGGTCCCGCCCGACTCCGACATCATAGCTGCGTCTTGCCAACCTATCCACTCGAAGAGATTCTTCTCGACCAGCGTCGATTGCGGACCGCCTGTTCCACCCAGCCCCTCGATGCCGCAATAGCGAAAGGTGTTTCCGCGGATGATGTCAAAGCCCACCGGCTGCGGCGGTCGCGATGCGCCCCAGTCCTCGTTGCCGATGTCGAGGCCCACGCTGTTGGCCCACTCGAATGTGTTGTCTTCGAAAATGAAGTGATTGCCGCGGTTGACCGAGACCATGCCGCGCTGCGGCACGGGAAAGCCGTTGCCCGCATATTGGAAGGTGATGCCCTTCACGCGAATATATGACTGGTAGCGCTCTGCCGGAGAAAATAATTGCTCCTGCGTGGTGATTTCAATAACGTGCTTGGCGGGGTCGTCGTCATTGGTCAGGCGAATATGCAGCGTCATGCCGTTGGTTTCGATCCACACCTTGCCGGCCTCCGGCGAGAACTCCTTGAAGAGCGGCTTCCAATGAATGTCGGTGAAATAGTTCATCGACCGCGGCGACGGCCCGGCCAACTCCATCGGAGTCTCCACCGGCTCCAGGGGCTTGCCATCCACAAAGACCAGCCCGCGCCGCCGGAAGTAAGTTGACATATTGTCCTCGGCATAGCGGAGCCACGTATGATTGCCGAGCACGTTGTCCACTTCGAATGGGTTGTAGCCGTTCGGGAATAGCGCCGGATCGAGATGAAGTTCCCAAGCCTTCACCGGCTGGTGCGTCTCCCGGTCCATGCCGAAGTTCCAGCCCTCGCTGGGCTTCCATTCCTTGACCACGGACGCGCCTTTCACCACCACCTTCGCTCCAGGCGCAGCTTCGTAGCTGATCATGGCCTCGGGACCGGTTCCGCCGCGCGCCGGACGGATGCACTCGCGATACACGCCCTCCGCAATAACCACGCGCTCGCCCGGCTGAAGCATCTGAGCCGCCCGGTTGATGGTGCGAAATGGGCGCTCCTTTGTGCCCGGCCCCTTATCGTCAGCATTCTTGGCTTGTCCGTCCACGTAGTAGGTTTTGGAAAAATGCAGGGGTTTCTCCCACGTGGGGAACTCTGTGCCGTCGGGCAGCGTTGCGCTGGATGCAAACGCTGCCGCGGCAGCAAGAAGAAAGAAAAGGGCACAACTCATTACGCGCTTCATCACGGAGCCTCTCAGTTTTCCGGAGCATGATCGAAAATTCGTGCGACGGCCTCGCCCGGTTGGGCCGCATCTATCGTAAATCGCTCTTCTTCATTATGTCGAGAAACCGGGCAGCGGCTCGTTCTGTAGCGGCCCATCCGATACACTTGAAATTGACCTATGTTTGAAACCCTAACTGACAAATTGCAGCGCGCCTTCAAGGTTCTTCGCGGCCAGGGCACGCTCACCGAAGAGAATATCAGCGAAGCCCTGGGCTTGATTCGCATGGCGCTGCTCGAAGCCGACGTCAACCTCAATGTGGTCACAGACCTGATCGAGCAGATTCGCGTGAAGGCCGTGGGCAGCGAGGTGCTCACCGCGCTTTCGCCCTCCGAGCAGGTGATCAAGATCGTGCGCGACGAGCTGATCACGCTGCTGGGCAAGGACACGGCGAGATTCAAGTTCGCCTCGCAGCCGCCGAGCGTTATTTTGATGGCCGGGTTGCAAGGCTCCGGCAAGACCACCACCGCGGGCAAACTGGCGGCATGGCTCAAGAAGGGCGGCCATCGACCCATGCTGGTTTCGGTGGACGTTTATCGCCCGGCGGCGCGCGAGCAACTTAAGGTGGTGGCGAAATCCGCTGAAATGCGGCTCTACGAGGGCGACCAGAAGGGCGAGGCAGCCGGGTCTGCTTTGGTGGAACGGCTGGCAGGCGAAGCCCGCCGCGAGGCGCGCAACATGGGCTGCGACACGCTGATCGTGGACACCGCTGGACGGCTGCACATTGACGAAGAGCTGATGACGGAGATGGAGCGGCTCAAAAAACTGCTCAACCCGTCGGAGATTTTGTTCATCGCCGATGCTATGACCGGCCAGGACGCAGTCAATTCAGCAGCGGAGTTTCATCAGCGGCTCGGCCTGACCGGCGTGGTGCTCACCAAAATGGACGGCGACGCACGCGGCGGCGCGGCGTTGTCGATTCGCCATGTGACAGGCCAGCCCATCAAGTTCATCGGCACGGGCGAAAAGCCTGACGCCTTTGAGCCGTTTCATCCGGATCGCATAGTCGGGCGCATCCTCGGCATGGGCGACATGATGTCGCTGATTGAGAAGGCCGAATCGACGCTGGACCGCAAGAAGGGAGAGGAGCTTGCCAAGAAGGCGTTGCTAGGCGACGGATTTTCGTTGGAGGATTTCCGCGAGCAGTTGCGGCAGATCAAGAAGATGGGCTCGATGGAGAGCATCTTAAAGATGATGCCCTCGGTGGGACCGTTTGCCGGGTTGCAACAAGCAGCAAGCAGTGTTGACGAAAAGCAGTTTGTGCGGCTGGAGGCCATCATCAACTCGATGACCCCAAAGGAGCGCCGCAATCATGAGATGATTTCAGGCACGCGGCGCAAGCGCATCGCGGCTGGCTCGGGGACGACGGTGCAGGACGTGAACCTGTTGCTGCGGCAATACGCGCAGATGGCCAAGATGTTCAAGCAGATGGGCAAAGGCGGCATGATGAAGAACATGATGCGCGGCGGCATGG
>Ga0181520_10007016_pt1 | contig 16845 bp, 18 predicted proteins | sample PEATcosm2014_Bin_29_FD_132451 | JGI IMG/M metagenome (GOLD analysis project Ga0181520, IMG submission 132451) | Peatland microbial communities from MTU Mesocosm Facility, Houghton, MI, USA - PEATcosm2014_Bin02_30_metaG | ecosystem: Environmental > Terrestrial > Soil > Wetlands > Peat | place... | reverse complement strand
GTGGATTGATTTAATTTCCAGCATTCCTTTTTTACCTTTTTTGCAAATCGGAATAGGCTGGAAAGAGTTAGAATAATAATTCGTAATTATGCACTTGACAAACGGTTAATTTCATGATATAATATACCTGTTAAAAGAGAGGTATATTATGAAATACAATCCTCCAATTTTCAATAGGATAAGAGAAATGTCCTACATAGACGTTTGCCGTTTAACAGAGGATGAAGCAAGGAAGATTCTGGAAGACATACGCTGGGAAGGCAAAATCACATGTCCTCATTGTGGGAGTAATAAGGTTGTGAGAATACAGGCCAAGTCAATCAAGGTAAGGGACGGAGTTATTCGCTGTAATGATTGCGAGAAGCAGTTCACGGTAACGGTGGGCACGGTCATGCAGGGTTCACATATAACCTTGAGGCAGTGGGTTCAGGCTTTCTATTCCATGTGTTCACATAAGAAAGGCGTGAGTGCCTTGCAGTTGCAGAGGAATCTCGGATTAGGTTCTTACAGATCGGCATGGCATCTTGCCCACAGGATTAGGTTTGCAATGAAAGCCGATCCACTGGCTTCCAGACTTTCCGGGACTGTTGAAGTTGATGAGACTTATATTGGAGGCAAGCCGAGGAAAGGCACGGGCAAAGCCAATAAGAGAGGTCGTGGCACAAAGAAAGCCCCTGTACTGGTTCTTGTTGAAAGAAATGGCAAGTCAGTTTCTTATCCTGTCGCTGATGTTTCGGGAAAAACCTTGAAATTCGCAATAAAGGAAATCGTTGAAAATGAATCGACTATATATACAGACGAACGGCCGAGTTACAGAGGCATCGGCAAGAATTTTGAAGGTGGTCATAAATTTGTAAATCACGGTCTCGGAGAATATAATAACGGGGATGTGAATACGAATACCGCCGAGTCATACTTTGCTCTTTTGAAGAGGGGTGTTATGGGTACGTTCCATCATATTTCCAAGTTGCACCTTTTCAGGTATTGTGATGAATTCAGCTTCAGATGGAATAACAGGAAGGTCGCTGACGGTGAAAGGACAGAGAACGCAATTAAAGGTTTTGTAGGGAAACGGTTAGTATATAAAGGGACAAGAGGATAGTTGAAAATTTATAACTATTTATATGAGAGGATATTATTATGGAATTAATACCTCATAATTGGAATGTTATAGTTGTTGGATTATGGAATAAAGCAATATTGGTCCCCAATTTTGTATCTGAAAATATTTTCGGTAATCTAACAGGGGCGACATTTAATGTGCAAATTCCTGTTAATCTTATTGGTCCCCCTCGTATAAAAAATGGAGACTTCGTATTTATTCCAGATAATCAGCAAATTATTATCGAGATTGAAAATTGTACTATCGAAAATTTATTAAAAGCTATGGATTATGCCAAAAAATCCATCGAAGTGTTACCTCTAACTCCATTTTTTGCATCTGGGTTTAATATAAACTATGAAATTAGGGATATTAATACCACGGTTCTTTCAAATATTATGAACTCAAAGATAGATAACATATTATCACATCAAGATTATAATATAATTGATAAAAAAATTGTCAGGACTTTGAGTTTTAACGGAGGTCAAATAAATATAATTATGGATTTCATTAATGCTGTTAAATTTGAAATACAAGTAAATTTTCATAGGGATTCGATTTTAAAAGACGAATTAATCTCATGGATTTCTATTCAAGCTGTAGTTCTTAATTCAGAATTATCTAAAATTTTAAGATTATTTGAGGAGGGACAATATGCATAAAACAGACGGGGCCAATATTATTACAATCAAACCCGATTATCAGAATGCATCTAAAATTACGATTGATAATATTTCAAAACAAACAAATAGTATTATAAAAGAACAAAGAATGCTGGTTACTTCTAAATTAGAAGGTGATTTAGATTTCATAATAGCAACGAAAAAAGAGAATAATTAGAAAAATATATATGCCATTAATAATATATGAGCCTGTCAAAGACGACGATTGTCTTCAGCAAGGTGATTTAATTAAAAAAAATGAAGAAATTAAAAAATTAGCAGTTGACGAAATTGGTATTTGTAATGATGATAATATTGTCGCATATATTATTACATCGCAATCTTGCGACCTCTTTACAAGAAATGGAAAAATAAAAACTGATTTTATAAATCTATCAATAATAAAAGACTTTGAAGTTATTTTAGAACAAATTTTAAATAAAGAAAATAATAAGATAATCGATAACGTTTTTTTAGAAAAAGATAGAGATAGATCAAAAGAATTAATATCTCGAATTATTAATCAAAACGAAAAAGATCATGGATTATTTTATTTACATGCCAACATGGATAAAACTAAAATAGCCCAATCTGCAATTGTGTTATTAAGAAATAATTTTTCTGTAAATTCTGAATATTACGATTTAATTAAAAAACATAGGATTGGAAGAATTATGCCTGAATTTAGAAATAAATTGGGTTGGATGATAGGTTATTTATATTCAAGAATTGGGACTGATGACTGGGAAGACGATTCAAATTTAAAAAAAGAAATGCTTGATTTGATAAAAGGATTATTAAAAAATAAAAAATATAAATGGATTAATGATAAGGAATACAAAAATGCTAAAGATAATGGTTTAAATCTGGCTGATGTCACATATGATAATGTTGAAAAAATGATAGAGAACTGCCAACCAGAATTGCTTGAGAATATTATTATTGAAAACATACGAAGTAATTTGCAGAATATAATTGATGGAAGAAAAAAATATTTCAAACAAATTATTGATCCTGAAGATAAAAATATAACGATTACTGATAAGATAAATTCCAGATTAGATAGTTTGGTTGTTGAATTGTGTAAAAATTTAAGAGGCGATAGTGTTTTCAGAACAACCATTAAAAATCTTAATAAATAATTAGTGGGTAAAGGGATGATTCTGAAAAACTTATTAAGGAAGTATTATGTGAATAAATCAAAAATTAAAAAGAAAAAGACTTACGACAAACCGATCTCCCTCAGGCCGTTAAAGGTTGATGAGGCATTGGGTTTATTTTTGAAGGTCGATCCGAAGAAGCTAAAAGAGGACGAAAGAGATAACCAGAACTAAATTAAAAGGTGGTTTTATTTATGATGATTCAAGAAAAAGAAAAATTGGGATTATTATTTGTAAAGGAATATTACGACATAAGTCGCAAAGATACTCTAAGTTGGTTTAAATATGGAGTTCATGGAAGTGCTGTTGCTCAAAAATTAAATATATCTGAAAGCGATTATCCTGAAATAGTGGATTATGTTTTTGAGAAAAATTGGATTGAAGATGTCCCGAATGAAAGATTGGGTCAATTCAGAATTACCAATGATGGAATTAAAGAAATTGAAAGAAAATAGGATCGTTTGTCAAGTTCATAATTCCGTAATAATTTAATAAAACATTTAATTGAAAATGAAAAGAAAATTTGATTCGATTAAAATCAGTACTTTGTTTAGTACGATAGCAACTTTTATTTTAGTTCTTCTGGCATATTATCAGCTAATAGAAGGTAATGAAATCGCAAAAGGTGATTTTGCTCATAGATTTAAAACTGATTTCTTCACAGAACAAACAAGAGACTTAATAACCCTTTTTGATAATGATTTACTGGATTTTAAAATCTTATCTAATACAAATCAAGGGATTGAATTTGGTTATTTTATTATTGACAATTCTAAATTAAAATTCTTGTCTAATGCTTCATTGAATGTTTTAGGGCATATGAAAAATATTTATACTGCTTATGAAATTGATGATTTCTTACTTTCCCATTTTGAGGATTTAGGATTATATAAGAAAAAAAAACTGTTAGACATAGATTATATTTATCATGGTTTTGATTGGTATGTAGAATGTATTTATGATAATAAAGAAATAAAAAAGTATCTAAAATGGGCCACAAATGATGAAAGTTCGGCTGATTCGTACGATAATTTCATATTTATATATAAGGAATTAAAGGCTTATACCATAAATAAGCGGCATCATTGAAACGATTATTTTGTTAATATGTAAATCCGAAAATCATCGCTTATATCCGTTATAGGAATTATTGACAGTACTCTCTGTCCTTCCTCTTAGGCCTGACGCCAGTCAGGCACTAAGTGACGGGAAGTCCCGCATCGGCTTGCGTCTCTGCGGGATACTAAACACTAAGGGTAGCAACCCCTAAGTGTTTAATACTATTTCCAGATCCTTTATCTTTCTCTGGAGGTTATTCGGCAGGATTCCGAGGCTTAAAGCCGTCCGGGACACATTGTTGCCGTTGAGGGCGAGCTGAGTGACGATGTATTTCTTCTCGAGGAGTTTTTTTGCCTCGCTGTACTGCATTGTTTTTTGAAATATGGCGTCTCCGCCGTCTTTATTCTGCGAACCCATTATCCTGCCCACATCATCGGGATTGATCGCATCGCTTTCAGAAAAGGCGTAAAGCCTCTGCATCATGTTCTTAAGTTCCCTGATATTTCCTTTCAGCGGTATTTCGATAATCCGCGACATAGCCTCTTGGCTTATTGTCTTTATAACAGAGCCGTTCTCAATGCAAGCCTGCCTGAAGAAATGCTCCGCGAGGATTTTTATATCCTCTTTCCTCTCCCTGAGGGGCGGAATATTCACAACGAGAACGCCGATCCTGTAAAAAAAGTCCTCCCTGAATTTCCCCTCTTCAACGGCTTCCTTGAGGTTCCTGTTGGTCGCGCAGATCAGGCGGAAATCCACCTTTGTCCTGGTTTCCCCTCCTACCCGGGTTATCTCCCTGTCCTCAAGGGCCCTGAGCAGTTTTGCCTGCTGCGAAAGGGGCATATCCCCTACTTCGTCGAGAAACAGCGTCCCGAGGCCGGCAAGCTCCAGCTTTCCTTTTCTTGCCCCGGAAGCGCCGGTGAAGGCCCCCTTTTCATGCCCGAAAAGTTCGCTTTCAAAAAGGTTTTCAGGGATGGCCGCGCAATTCTGCTTTATCATTTCGTTCTTTCCGCGCTTACTCTTCAGGTGTATAAGGTGGGCTACATGCTCTTTGCCGACGCCGCTTTCTCCCGTTATCAAAACGGGAAAATCGTTCTGCGCCGCCTTCTCTATCAGATCGTTCATCTTTTTAACCGCGGGCGATTCCCCGATGATCTTATACTTTTCCATTTCCTTCTTCAGAAGGCTCGAAAACATTTTATGTTCCAGTGCATTGTTTATTACAACCTTCATCTTCTGATATGAAATCGGTTTTTCTACAAAGTCGAAAGCTCCCATTTTTATCGATTGCACCGCTTTTTCGACGCTTGAATACCCGGATATCATAACACATTCGATAAAGGGATATCTCTGCTTGATATCGCTCAAAAGGTCGATGCCGTCCTCGTCTCCAAGCTTCATGTCTATAACCGCGATATCGATTGAATCGCTGTCGAGAGCGAGTATCTTCTTTGCATTCTTAATGCAGTCGGCTCCGATTATCTCGTATTCTCCGAATACTCCCTTTAAACTCGAAATAACATCCTCATTGTCGTCGACAATAAGCAGTTTCATAATCCCTCCTGGAAAACAAGCTGGAATGTTGTCCCATTATTTATCCTGCTCTCTACCTCGATCCGTGCGTTCTGCTCCTGGGCAAGGCTCGTTACGATAGAAAGCCCTATGCCGATATTCCCCTTTTTTGTCGAATACCCGGGTTCAAATATCTTTTTAATGGTTTCAGGGCTCATCCCGCACCCCGTATCCCTGATTAAAATTGTTTTTTTATCGCCGCCGTTTTCAAGCGTCACATCGACCGTTGCACCCTCGCCGGCTTCGATGCCGTTTTTTACAAGATTCCTGATCGTTTCCTTGAAAAGAACGGTGTCAATCTTCAATACGAACTCATTCTCCTTACCCCGGGATAATTTAGCGTTTTTAAATTCCCTGCACACCTCTTCGATAATGGGGATAACATCCTTGTCCTCGAGGCTCGCATCCGGGAAATGCGATATTTCACGGAATTTCCCTAAAATAAGCTTCATATCATTAAGCTTGTTGAGAATAAAATGCACTTTATCCTTTTCATTCACTTTATCGATCAGGAATTCCATGTAAGTCTGGATAGGGGAAATTATATTATTGATCTCATGCACTATTATCCTTGAAATTTCCTTCCATCCCCTGTATTTCTGGATGTTGCCCAGGATTTTTTCATAATTCTTGAGTTTGATTATCATTTCATTGAAGGCCCTGATCAAAATTCTTATCTCCTCGGTGCCCCTTTCTTTTAGCAGAAGTTCCTTTTCACTTCCGCCGAAATAGACGTACCTGACGGCGCTTGATAAGCTTCCTATTGGCTTTGTAACGCCGAAAATAAATAAGAAGTATAAAAGGGTCATTACTACAGCTTCAAAGAAAAATATTCCGAGCACGGAACGCGTTATATTGATGGCCCTCTCATCTGAAAACGCCCTGAAAAGGGACACGCGCCTCGAAACCTCCGCGCTTTGAGCCGAGGATCTGGTTAATGTCACAAGTTCGTTCTCGAACTCCTTCTGGGTATTGGAAATTATCGTGTAGCTTGCAAGAAGCGACGTCAGAAGGATGAAGATCATCGCAGATATGAAAATTATAATAAAGTGTATTTTCATTTTTTGTCCTTTTGCCCGGATTTATCAAAATTATAGCTGAGCACGACCTTCGGTTTGTTGCCCCATAAATTAATAATATCGGGGGCCATATCGCAGCTGAGGAGAAGCTTAACCTCTGTTTCAAGATTCACGCCTGCATAGATATCGGCATTGGTCAGAAATATGAATTCCTGGACGGACAGGATATTCGTCATAATGTTGAAGGTATAAGGGCCGTTGTCGTTGAGGTAATAATTCGTACCGTTAAAATGAATGTTCTTGATCAGGGAAATTTTATATATTTCCCTGCCCGCGGCCCTGGTTTTGAGATCATAAACAATATTGACAGGTATGCCGCTGTCGATTATACCCTCGAGGGATTTATTGATAAGATTGCCGCAGCGGAACTGGCCGTTTATAATCGTCGGATTTCTCAGGCTCCTGTAGACAAAAAAATTATTGCTTGAAACAACAGGATAAGCGCTGACAATTCCGAGCACTGTTAAAATGATCTTGATAGAATCCGCTAATTGTGCGCCGATGCCCTGCATAAATACTCCCAACCTATAATATCTATGTTTGCAATTTCCATACCATAATTTACCGATGAGCGTGAAAGATTTTAATAATGAAGTTATCAAATCATATCAATAATAATATATCAATATTGATATAATTTCAAGTCCAGCTTCAGGGGGTAGGAATATCTTCGAGCAAATTCAGTATATCTCCATGGATAAGTCCATTATCAGCTATTATCGTTTTTTTATAAATGTCATAGGATTTGCCCGAATAATCCGACAATGTTCCCCCGGCCTCTTCTACTATGACTTTCCCGGCTGCGGTATCCCAGGGTTTCAGGTTTTCCTCGTAAAAGCCCTCGAAGCTTCCCCTCGCCACGTAGCACATATCTATTGAGGCAGAGCCCAGTCTCCTGAAGCCTGTGAAATTATTGCTGATTTTAACAAGAGGCTTCATAAGAAATTCAACCCTTCCGGCCGATTCATAGGGGAATCCGGTTACAATAAGGGACTTTCCGGGATCTTTTACACCCGATACATGCATCATCTTTCTGTTGAAGAAAGCGCCTTGCCCTTTTACAGCCCAGAACCATTCGCCAAGCATCGGATTATACACGACGCCCAGGACAATTTCTTTATCAATTTCCAGGCCTATAGATACGCTGACAAACGGAATGCGGTGTGTGAAATTAACCGTACCGTCAATGGGATCTATTATCCACTTGATCGATGCGTCATTTTCCCTTGAAAGTCCTTCCTCGGTCAGTATAGAATGCCTGGGATATTTTTTATCTATCATTCCGGTTATCAATGCTTCCGAAGCCTTGTCGTACTGCGTGACAGGATTCGCGAAACTTTTAAAGAATACATCCTTTTCAGAATGGAATCCTTTTTTTATTATATTCCCTGCCCTCTCTGCGCATGAAAATGCAAAATCGAGGTATTGCTCCCTTTGGCCCATTTATTTCTCCTTAACTGTGCTTGTCTATTTTATCGCTGAAAAGCAGATCCATGAACTCCCTGCCCTTAAGATGGGTATATCCTCCGCGAAGGCACTCCCTCTCGCTGTACCGGGTTATAGATCCGTCCGGAGATACTCCGGGTCCGCTAATTATGAAAGGCACCTCATCGCGCGTATGCATGCGCAGGCTTATCGGAACAGGGTGGTCTGGAATAACCGCCATGCGGACTGCGCCGCCAATTCTTTTGTCGAATTCCCTGAGAAAAGTCCCTATCAGCCTGCTGTCGCAGTCCTCGATAACCTTTATTTTGCCGGCAAGATCGCCGAGATGGGCGCATTCATCCGCGGCCTCTATATGCACATAGACAAAATCTTTTTTCTCCAGTATATCCACCGCTGCGGCGGCCTTTTTTTCATAATTCGTATCTATAAATCCCGTAGCCCCGTCCGGTCTGACAGCCTCCATGCCGGCAAGCCTCCCTATTCCCAGGACAACATCCACAGCGGATATGATTCCCCCTTCCAGGCCGTACATCTCCTTGAAAGAAGGCATATCCGGTTTTTTCCCGCCGGACCATGGCCAGATCATATTTGCAGTATTTTGTCCTTTGCCGGCCCTTTTAATATTTACAGGATGACCCTTAAGGTAATCCCTTGTCCCGTAAATAAGATCAACGAGAGTTTTCGATGTTAATTCCCCCGCCTGCGACCTGGGCCTTGGCAGCAGGTTTTTCCATTCTTTTCCATATGATGAATCGGGCTTTTCATAATCGACTTCTGCGCTGTATGCCTTCCCCTTGAGATAAAGAAGGTTTCTATAGCTAACGCCGCTTCTGAAAACGCAGGCGGGACTGCCGAATTCCTTTTCCAGGCCGTTAATTATTTCTTCCGATTCGTTATTGTCTATATGGCCGGCGGAATAATCCGTGAGTATCCCATTCTGTTCGGTAATGAGGTTCAGCCTGAATGCTACTGTATCGGGTTCTAGGGGAATTCCCATTCCATAGCTTTCAATAGCTCCGCGTCCTGTATAATACTTCCCTATGTCCCATCCCAGGATTGACATATTGGCGACGTCTGATGATGTCGGATATTTTTCCGGCAGGGATAGAAAAGTCCCGAAAACAGCGCCGCCTTCGGCCATTTTATTTATATTCGGGGTTCGGGCTGCTTCAAGAGGTGTTTTATTCCCTAATTCCGCAAGGGGGTAATCCGCCATTCCATCGATCAAAAAGACAACATACTTCATAAAATACCTTTAAATTTATTTTGCGGCAGCTTTTTTAGTCAGGAATCCCTTGTAATAATAAACAGCGTAATTGAGGCCTGACAGCACGAGCATCAGGGAGGCAAGCCATGTGCCGTATTTTACAGCCAGTCCCAGGCCGGGTCCAAATCCGAACAAATTCGTGATGAAGGAGTCTCTTAACAGGTAAAGCGCCAGGACAAGACCGAGAACAAGGGTTGTGATTTTGCCTGTAAGCTGAGGCTGCACTATCATTTTTTTCCTGGAATTCATGGCGTAAATAGCGCCCATTGAAATCACCAGATCCCTGAGAAGGATTAAAAGGAAAAAATAAGCGCCTGTCTTATGGCTGAAATAAAGCAGGGCCGAAACAGTCACCGTCAGGATCTTATCGCTCATCGGATCGATTATCTGGCCTATCTTGCTCACGGATTTAAGGGCCCTGGCAAGGAAACCGTCGAGGAAATCGGTCAGGTAAGCAATAACAAAGAGGTCAAAGGCGACAAAATTAGATTCCGGCGTATTGATCCGCATCTGATTTACTATGGGAACGACAAGTATCATGCGGATCATTGTCAGCACATTCGGGATTGTCCAGAACTTATCACTGTAAACAGCCTGCGTAATCTCTTTTTCTGGCATAAATCACTCCGGATTTATAGATTGCTTTTCTTCGATATTTACGCTTACTTTCAATAATCCGAAAACGGCCTTTTCCATCGGAATTTCATTCATGATCCATCCTGGAAAGAGCATCGGGTTAGCTCTGTCCCAGGGTTTGTTAAACCCGAACAAAAACTGGTAATTAAGAGGAAATTTTTCCAGCCTTTTATCATTAACCATAACACCCTGGCTCGCGAAAGTTATTCCAGCCGCTAGCCTGGTGATATCCTGTTTCTGGCCCATTTCCCTGACCAGGTCATCAATGTCATTAACTGCATAATACTTCGGAAAAAGCTTGCCGGCCTCGCCGTAGAAATATGGTTCGCTTCCCGCTACAAGCCAGTATTGCCCTGGCCTGGTGCCTTCGGGAACCTTTATCTCGAAATCCTTCTGTTCATAAATCGAACCGTATTTCTTCAGCAGTACCCTGACCCTGATGGTATCGCCCGGAAAATACTTGTTTCTGTCAACCGTTAAATTATCCACTATATAATAATCTAAACCTTCTGTTATATCAATTCCGATGCGCATTCCCTTAATCTTTATCCCGCCGATGTTATTGTCATAAAAGGAGGCAAAAAGGAGATTCAGGTCGGAAATCATTCCATAAACGCTTAAATAAGCCGGATTGAATGAATATTTCAATGAGTTTTGCGCCCTGTAAAACCTGCCCTTGTATTCAATATCTATATCATATTTCAGATTTATTGTTTTATCGTCAAGATAGCCGGTATGGTTAAGCATGGCTGAAGAAAGAGCTCCTGAACACAGGGCGGGGAAGTAATACCTGCTGTCCGCGACACGGAAATTATAATGATGGGAAAGCCCGGCATTTATAACATCCATGCTGACGGGCACCATGTCGAAATCTTTTCCCCTGCGGCAGTATACCCCGTTCTGGCCGTCGTAAACAACAGCGCCGAGGGGTTCTGACGAAGTCCCGAGCTTGAATGAGAAATAGCTCGAGGAAACTACAGTGTAAATATAAGACCTGGAAATAGGTATAGATACTTTGCCCGCGAGGTCCATCGGATGGCCGAAAATATAAATATCGTCATTCGAAACATAAGTGACGGTCCCGATCCCTTCCACATTATAATCCCCGTCCACAAGGTTTACTGCAACCGAATCTCCTGCTTTTAATTCCGGATGGCCGGAAACGCTTCCGGAGTTTTTGACGGAATCCCCCGTATTCATAACAAAATAATTATCGAACATCTTCCTGACTGTTTCTTCACCTCTTCCGGTAAAACCGTTGATAAGTAATGGAGTGGATATTTGTTTAAAATTATCAGCCCCGCCTGCCATGGAAGCCGGAGGATCATTGTGATCTTTTTCCGATATTATCTGCTTTATGGGTGTTATCCCGCATAAGGGTTCTTTAGTATAGGCCCAGGTATAGGCTACCGCTCCAATGAGTTTATCTCCGATATAAACCGGGCTTCCGCTCATTCCAGCGGCTACCCCGCTTTTTTCGACATCCGGTCCCGACAGCCGCGCTAAAATAATGTCCCCCCCGGGATTCGAGTTTTTGATTACATCTATTATCTCGACTCCGAACTTTTCCGGCTCCCAGCCGCTGAACACGGAAAGACCGTAGCCTTTCATTCCGGACCTGACATCCTTTACATCCATAAATTCCAGGGAGAAAGCATTTGAAAAGCAGAAAAATATGAAGAATAAAAGAAAAGTATTTTTCATAGGATATATTATCATAACGAGTTACGATTGTCGAGCCTTCTGCGATTATTCCATCAGAACCTGACCGGTTGTCAAGGTTTTTAACACAATTATTTCTGTCTATTTTAAGAGAAGGGTGTTAAAATAACTCAAGAGAGAAATATGTTCATACCCACGACACTTCAGGAGTTCGCAGCGCTGGGCTGGAAAAAGCCGGATATCGTGCTCGTCAGCGGCGACGCTTATATCGACAGTCCTTTCGACGGATGCGCAATAATCGGGCATACGCTAATTGATAATGGTTTCAAGGTCGGGATTATATCCCAGCCGGACATAAACGGACCCGCCGACATTACAAGGCTTGGAGAACCCTCGCTTTTCTGGGGCGTCAGCGCCGGATGCGTCGATTCCATGGTCGCCAACTACACGCCGACGTTTAAAAAAAGGCGTTCGGACGACTTTACTCCCGGCGGAATCAACAATAAAAGGCCGGACCGGGCCGTCATGGCATATACGAACCTGATCAGGAGATATTTCAAACATACCAGTCCCATAGTTCTCGGCGGGATCGAAGCGAGCCTGCGGAGAATTGCTCATTACGATTACTGGGATAATAGCCTGAGAAGGCCTGTTCTATTCGATGCCAAAGCCGATATTCTGGTCTACGGCATGGGGGAAAGGCAGGCCCTTGAACTCGCCGGGGCATTGAAATCTGAAAAAACCTGGAAAGATATAAAGGGAATCTGCTTCATAGAAGGAGCCGGGGGCATCGGAGAGTTTGAGGACTATATAAGACTCCCCGATTTCGAAGAAGTGCAGATGGATAAGCAGAAATTCACGGACTCCTTTATAACGTTTTATGATAACAATTCTCAGGGCTCCAGGGGACTTATCCAGAAAACCGGCGAACGCTTCCTGGTGCACAATCCTCCGGCTTTGCCCCTTACTGGTGATGAGCTCGATAAGGTACACGAGTCGCCTTTCCAGCGCGATGTTCATCCTTTTTATAAAAAGATGGGGGAAGTGCGGGCCATCGAGACAATAAGGTTTTCCATCATAACCCACAGGGGATGCTTCGGTGAATGCCGTTTTTGTTCTATTTCCGTCCACCAGGGCAGGACCGTAGTATCGAGGAGCGCGGAGTCCATTTTGAGGGAGGCGTCTTCATTTAACAGCCATCCCGCTTTCAGGGGGACATTGCACCTCGCCGGGGCCCCTACGGCCAATATGTACCTCTCAAGCTGCTCCCGTGATGGAAGCGGCGGCGGGCATTGCAGTTCAAGATCCTGCCTCATTCCGGAAGCCTGTCCGAATTTAAATTTTTCTCATAAGAGCCAGATTTCCATCCTTGAAAAGATCAGGGAATTAAAAACAGTTAAAGGCCGCAATTTCCGTGTTTTCGTAACCTCGGGGATCAGGCACGACATGATATTGCAGGATAAAAAATACGGCGAAGCCTATCTGAGGAATTTGATCGAACACCATACATCGGGACAGATGAAGCTTGCCCCCGAGCACAGCGATGAGCGGGTCCTGTCGCTCATGGGAAAACCTTCCTGGGAAAAACTGCTCCGGTTTAAAAATATTTTCGACAGGCTTAACAATGAAACGGGGAAAAAGCAGTTCCTGACTTATTATTTCATCGCCGCACACCCCGGATGCGCCGATGGTGAAATGCGCAGCCTCGACAGGGCTGTCTCAAAATCCCTGGGAATAAACCCCGAACAGGTGCAGATATTCACCCCGACCCCCTCGACTTACTCTTCTCTTATGTATTATACCGGAAAAGATCCGTTTACAGGACAGAGTATTTTCGTCGAAAAGGATACGAATAAAAAAGAAAGACAAAAAGCGGCAATAGTGCCGCTTTGTTGATTTTCGAATGGGCAAGCACTGAACCTCAATCGTCATTCGGAAATCGCATTCTTTTGACTAAAGCTGTTATTATTAATAAAATTAGTGCTGTAATTTAAAACTTAAGGAGAGTCTCATGCATCCGATAGAAGCATTCCTTATCCAGCCTGATATCAACCCTCTCATACTTCAGATATGGGGGCCGTTTGCCATCCGCTGGTACAGCCTGATGTATGTGCTCGGTTTCATGTTCACTTATTTTTATATCTATTACCAGATTAAAAAGGGAAAGATCAAGACGACCGAAATGGAGCTTTCCGATATCATTTTCTACGCTTTCCTCGGCGTGATTATCGGCGGAAGATTAGGTTATGTGCTTTTTTATAATCTCGGCGTTTATATGCAGAATCCCCTCGATATTTTTAAGATATGGGAGGGAGGATTGTCCTTCCATGGAGGGTTCATAGGCGTGCTGATTTCGGAGTGGATCTATCTTTCCGCGAAGAAAAAAACATTCCTCGATTATGCCGATGTTTTCGTAGTCCCTCTGCCGTTCTGTCTTTTCCTTGGACGCTGGGGAAATTTTGTAAACGGCGAGCTGTGGGGCAGGCCTACAACAATGCCGTGGGGAATGATTTTCCGTAACGCGCCGGGAAACCTTCCAAGGCATCCTTCCCAGATATACGAAATGGCGCTCGAAGGCCTGCTTCTTTTCATAATACTTTTAATCATATCGAGGCTTAAACATAAGCCCAGGGGCCTGATTATTTCATCTTTCTTCGCCGGTTACGGCCTGTTCAGGGGCTTTGTCGAATTTTTCAGGGAACCTGATGCCCAGCTCGGCTACCTTGCCGGCGGCTGGCTGACAATGGGGATGGTTTTATGCATCCCCATGATACTTATCGGCGCAGCCGGAATTTATTATTCCCTGAAATTAAACAGGAAAAATCATCTGTGGGCCTGATCCGCGAATTAGACTATAACACAATAGTAAAGATCGCGGCGGGCGAAGTTATTGAAAGACCTGCGTCGATCGTCAGGGAACTCCTTGATAACGCCATAGACGCAGGCGCCGACAGGATCTCCGTAGGTGTCTCGAACGGCGGAAAGTCGTACATAGAAGTCCAGGATAACGGCAAAGGCATGGATAGGGACGACCTTGTCTTATGCATAAAAAACCATGCCACGAGCAAGATTACAAGTTTCGAGGATATAGACACCCTCAAGACTCTCGGGTTCAGGGGAGAAGCCCTTTCGAGCATCGCCGAGGTTTCCAGGGTCGTCATACTTTCAAGGCATGAAGGCTCCACAGGCGGTTACAGGATGGAAAGCGGCGGCGGGAAGATTAATGTCACAGAGACCGGTATGAATACAGGCACAACTGTGATAGTCAAGGACCTGTTTTACAGCCTTCCTGCCAGGGAAAAATTCCTCTCGGGACCGCAGGCGGAACAAAAACAGCTCGAAAGGGAGATAGTTAAAAAGGCTCTCGCTTTTCCAGGGATCAGTTTTGAATTCATTTCGGAGGGAAAGAGAAAATACATTTCACCGAAAAAGGGCACCTGCCTGGAGAGGATAGCCGATTTTTATCCGGACGCTGCGGCCTATCTTATCCCTGTTGAAGGCATAAGCGGTAATTTCAGCATATCGGGTTTCGTCACAAAACCGGTATTTCTGCGACCCAACAGGATGTACCAGTCCTTCTATGTCAACCGGAGGGCGGTCGAATGGAAAAATTTCTATTTTATAATAAACAATGCATACGGCAATCTCATTCCAAGAGGATATTATCCCGGAGTGTTTTTATTCCTGACCATCGACCCGGCTTTTGTGGATGTAAATGTCCACCCCATGAAAAAGGAAGTCAGGTTCAGGGATGAAGCCCTGATAACCAGAAATGCAGGAGAAGCCGTAAAAAGATCCATCGAAAGAAATACGGGAATAAGTGAAAGCGATGAGGGCGAGGTCCGGTTTACACCCTTTGAAGAAAAGATCGGCTCAGCCATTTCATCTTTTATGACCGTAAGGGACCAATCCTATGCTCCTCCCGGGGACCTTTTCAAACGGGAAGGAGCAAAGGAGGAGATAAAATTATCTCTTTGCCGGTACATCGGATCCCTGTTCATGACTTACCTGCTCTTTGAGAATGAAGATGAAATGATAATGGTTGACCAGCATGCCGCCCATGAAAGGATAAATTATGAAAAATTAAAAGGAAGGTTTGAAAAACACCTCCTGGATGCCCAGGAATTTTTAAATCCGGTATCTTTAGAAGTAAGGTCCGGAATTGTCGATGAACTGATTTCTAATCTGCCGCTTCTCAAAAGCATGGGCTTTTCTGTCGAGCATTTCGGGGGGTCTGGCTTTTTAATCAGCGCGGCTCCTCCATTTATAGATTACAGGGACGCAGCCGATGCCCTGAAAGGTTTTATTGAAACTCTCGAAGAAAACCCCGGGGGTGCAAAACCTCTCGATTTCATAGACAGAGCGTTAAAACAGATGGCATGCAAACGTTCTGTCAGGGCCAGGGAGGCCCTTTCAAAGGATGAGGCATTGGCGCTTGTTAAAGAATGGGAAGAAACCCCGAACCGCTTTTCCTGCCCTCATGGCAGGCCTGTCGCCTTCAGCATTTCAAAGCATGATATCGAGAAACAATTCAAGCGCCTGGGTTTCTGAACTTTCAGTTCTTTTTGAACAGGGTGTAAAACACGGAATTCGTAGGGTTAATCAGCTTTAAAGATGACGAATCGGGAAAATCATACCTGTTCGAAATAACCAGGTTGCTTATAGTATAATTAGAGTTGCTAATCGTACCCACCGGATTGAGATAAACTGTAATTATCTTCATCGATTGATCGATTATCCATGTTCCTGTCTGCTGATCGCCTGTAAAGGGATTCGAATAGGTATAAGTCCTGTCAGAATTGAAAGATGTCAGGTTCGAAGAACTGTTTATGCTGTCTGCCGAAACTGTGCCGCCCGGACCGACCATATTATTCTGCCACCAGTTTCCTTCTATTCTCGTGTTGTCATTGGTCAGACTGCAATAAAGCAAAAGCGCCAAAGGTATGCACATACAGCCAAAAATAATGGCCCTCTTCATGAATTCCTCCTCCCCGGAAAAAGATAATACCCATATCCCTCTACTATATAATATATTAAATATAAAAAAAAAGCAAATTATGATCAAATCACGAGTGAGACCTGAACTGAGCGATTCTTAATATCGGCACAAAAAAATCGATGGGGTTTACCGTCGATCTTACATTTAATTTTCGTTGTTGAATATTTCAGAATATATTGAATCTAGATAAGCCAATATTAC
>Ga0181520_10007015_pt1 | contig 16845 bp, 13 predicted proteins | sample PEATcosm2014_Bin_29_FD_132451 | JGI IMG/M metagenome (GOLD analysis project Ga0181520, IMG submission 132451) | Peatland microbial communities from MTU Mesocosm Facility, Houghton, MI, USA - PEATcosm2014_Bin02_30_metaG | ecosystem: Environmental > Terrestrial > Soil > Wetlands > Peat | place... | reverse complement strand
TTAACTTTGCCGTCGGGCTTTCCGCAAAGGAGATTTTCCCGGCGGTGGGCTGATAAACGCCCGTGATCAAATTGAAAACGGTCGTCTTGCCCGCGCCATTGGGGCCGATCAGGCCCGCCAGTTCATGCGGGCCAATTTCCAGGTCCAGTTCCGACACCGCCGTCAATCCGCCAAAGCGAATGGAGACTTTTTCCAGATGCAACAGCCGTTCGCTCATGTCTGTGTCCGCGCGGACCGGCGGAAATTAAACAGCCCCTGCGGGCGCAGCAGCATGAGGCTGATGAGCAGGATCGAGTAAAGCAGCGGTCGCGATTCGCCAATCCATTGCAACGACGGCGACATGCCAGCCAGTGTGCGCAGCCCTTCCGGGAGCAGCGTGAGCAGCACGGCGGCGAAGATCACGCCCAGGGTGTTGCCCATGCCGCCGACGATGACCATGACGACAATCTCGATGCTGCGATTGAAATCAAATCCGCGCGGGCTGATGGTCAGGGTGAAATGGCCGTAAAGGCCGCCCGCAATGCCCGCGAAAAATGCGCCGATGACGAAGGCCACGATTTTGTAGCGGGTCGTGCTGATGCCCATCGCCTCGGCGGCAACCTCGTCATCGTGCGTGGCAATAAAGCCGCGACCGTAAGTGCTGTTGACCATGGCGGTAATGACATACACGGTCAGCGCGGCGATGGCGAAAACCCAGAAGAGGTTGGTGTAGGGGGAAATGCCGTTCAAGCCGAGCGCGCCGCCGAGCGGTTCAAAGTTGCGGAAAACGACGGAAATGATCTGCCCGAAGCCGAGCGTGACGATGGCCAGATAATCACCCTTGAGCCGCAAGGAGGGTGCGCCGACGAGCAGCCCGGCGGCGGCGGCGGTGAGTCCGCCGACCAGGAGTGCCGTGAGAAACCACAGCGCCGTGAGCAGTGCCGGCGCGGTGGCGGGCAGCACATGGGGGCCGGCGAACATGGTCATCGCCGCCGCCGTGTAGGCGCCCACGGACATGAAACCCGCGTGGCCGAGTGAGAATTGTCCCGTATGGCCGTTGATCAGATTCAGGCTGACCGCAAGAATGATGTTGATGCCGATGCGCGTCATCACATCCACATAGTAAGGGTCCAGTTGATTTTGAAAGAAGCCCAGCACCGCGCTCGCCGCGAGCGTCAAGAGCAAAAAGGTTCGCGGGCGGCCGAAGAACATCAGACTTTTTCAGGTTGAAGTTTGCCCAGCAGACCGGCGGGGCGGAAAATCAAGATCAAGATCAAGATTGTGAACGCGATGGCATCGGTCCACGTTGACCAGGGGCTGCCTTTCACAAACGTCTCGATGACGCCGATGAGCAGGCCGCCGAGCGCCGCGCCTGGAATGCTGCCGATGCCGCCCAGCACGGCGGCCACAAACGCCGTGATGCCCGGAGCCACTCCCATCAGCGGGTCAATCTTCGGAAATTTATAAGCCCACAAAATCCCGGCCGCCGCCGCCAGCGCCGAGCCCAGCCCGAACGTGAAGCTGATGACCACGTTGACGTTGACGCCCATGAGCGACGCGGCTTCCGGATTGAAGGCCACCGCGCGCATGGCCATGCCCATCCTGGTTTTCAAGACAATGAATTGCAGCGCGGCCAGGAGCACGAGGGTGATGATGAACACGGCGATGTCCTTGCTCGAAACGACCAACTGGCCAAACACAAATTCGCGCGCGGGGAAAAGCTCGGGGAACGGCCGGGGACTGGCGCCAAAAACCGCCTGCCCGGCGTTTTCCAGGAAGAGCGACATGCCAATGGCCGTAATGAGCACGGTCAGCCGCGAGCGGTTGCGCAGTGGCCGGTAGGCCAGACGTTCAATTAAAATGCCCAGGGCGGCGCATACCAGCATGGCCGCAATCATCACCAAAAGACCGCCGCCCAGCGAAGGTCCGCTCAAATTTCTCCCGGCGTAAAAGCCCACGAACGCGCCGACCATGAAAATGTCGCAATGCGCAAAATTGATGAACCGCAGCACGCCATAAACCAGCGTATAGCCGATGGCGATGAGGGCGTACATCGCCCCCACGGAAAGGCCGTTGATAAGTTGTTGGAGAATCTCGTTGATAGGCTCTAATTGATGGTTTTCGGTTGACGGTTAAAACCCGGCCCCTGGCCGGCCAAGGCTGCCGGCCTTGGCCGTGCTTCCGATTTCAACTTCCCGACAATAAACATGCAGCGAGTTTGCCCCGCTGTCTGTCAAGTATCAACCATCAACTAACGCTTTGGGGGTGGCGGCGTTTCCCCGGTACCAGACAAAAAACCGGAGCAGCCGGGAGGCTGTCCGGTTTCCAACGGGCTGAAAAAACAAGTCAGTAGCGCTCGCGCCGCTCGCCGCGGTCCCGGCGCTCGCCGCCTTCGCGCGGCGGACGCTCTTCGCGCGGCCGGGCGATATTGACGGTGATCTTGCGGCCCTGAAAATCCTGGTCGTGAAATTGCGCGATGGCTTTCTGGGCTTCTTCCGGGGTGCCGTATTCCACGAAGGCAAAACCGCGTGAACGACCGGTCATTTTGTCGAGCATGAGGTTGACGGATGTGACCGTGCCCGCCTGGGCGAAGTGGTCTTGGAGGTCATTTTCCCCCGTCTGGAAGGACAGGTTGCCCACGAATAATCTGGCTTGGCTCATAGTTTATGGAGACGCTCAAAAAACCGAGTGGGAGGACTGCATCGGCAGGATCGCTGAATGTCGTTTCAAGTTTCGTTTCACGGACCATTCTGTCGGACTGACACCATCACTGTTCATTCTTTGAACGAGACCCGGATTTTCTAGCAAAAGACTGAAACCTGTGTCAACAATCATTTATTGGGGGGGGGAAAGACCCCCACGTTTGAATTTCGCCCGATCCCTGTCGGGACAGCAGAGCCAACTTAAGTCTTTTCCTCGATTAATTCCCGCCGGGCGCCGCCGAGCAGTTGTTCGACGAAATTTGTGGAATAGACACCCCGCCGGAAATTTGGGTCCTGCATGATGGCCTGCTGAAAGGACATCGTGGTTTTGACGCCGGTGATGAGAAATTCGTTCAAGGCCCGGTTCATGCGGTCAATCGCCTCGCGCCGGTCCTTGCCGGTGACAATGAGCTTGCCGATCATGGAATCGTAGGTTGGCGGAATGGTATAGCCCGCGTAAGCATGCGTTTCCATGCGCACACCGCGACCGCCGGGCTGATAATACATCTCGATGCGGCCGGGGCTGGGCCGGAAATCGTCAAAGGGATCCTCGGCATTGATGCGGCATTCGATGGCGTGGCCCTTGAACGTAACCTCGCTCTGCGAATGTTGCAGCGGTTCACCCATCGCCAGCAGAATCTGATAGCGCACCAGGTCAATGCCCGTGACTTCCTCCGTGACCGGATGCTCCACCTGGATGCGCTTGTTTACCTCCAGGAAATAATAGTTGCCGGCGTCGTCCACGATAAATTCCACCGTGCCGGCGTTGGTGTAGCGCGCCGCCTCGGCAATGCGCACCGCGGCCTTGCCAATTTTATCGCGCAGCTTGCGGAATTTATTTTCGAGCAGGGGTGAAGGCGATTCCTCAATCAGCTTCTGGTTGCGCCGCTGCACCGAGCAGTCGCGCTCTCCCAGATGGCTGATTTTGCCCTTGTTGTCGCCGAGAATCTGGATTTCGATGTGGTGCGGATTCTCGATGTATTTTTCAATATAGACGCCGGAGTTGCCGAAGGCTTTTTCCGCCTCGGCGCGCGCCGTGTAATAGCCTTTGACCAGTGAAATATCATTGTGCGCGATGCGCATGCCGCGCCCGCCGCCGCCGGCCACCGCCTTGATCATCACCGGATAGCCGATTTTTTTGGCCACCACCAGGGCTTCTTTTTCATTCTCCACCGTGCCATCGGAGCCGGGGGGGGTTTCCACCCCCGCCTTTTTCGCCAACATGCGGCTGACCGCCTTGTCGGACAGGGCATTCATCGCCTGCGGGCTGGGGCCAATGAACCGGATGTTGCAGCTTTCGCAAACTTCGGCAAAGTGCGCGTTTTCCGAGAGAAAACCGTAGCCTGGATGAATCGCATCCACATCCGCCACCTCCGCCGCGCTGATAATGCGGTCAATCCGCAAATAGCTTTCCGCCGAGGCCGCCTTGCCGATGCAAATCGCCTCGTCGGCCATCTGAACGTGCATCGAATTGGCGTCTATTTCCGAATAGACCGCCACGGTGCGGATGTTCAGCTCTTTGCAGGCGCGAATGATGCGGACGGCAATTTCTCCGCGGTTGGCAACCAAAATTTTTTCAAACATTTTTTGTCGGGCGTTGAAGCGCTAAATTGTTGAAACGTCGAAGTGGAACCAGGTTTGGCGCCTTCAACGTTTAACGCTTTAACGAATTAGTTGGGACGCACCCGGAACAGCGGCTGGCCAAATTCAACCGGCTTGCCGTTCTCGACCAGGTTCTGGGTAACGATGCCTTTTACCTCGGCTTTGATCTCATTCATCACTTTCATCGCTTCAATGATGCAAACGACGGAGTCGGGGGTGACCTCCGAGCCAACATCCACATAAGAGGCGGCTTCCGGCGAGGGCGAACGATAGAAGGTTCCGATCATCGGCGACTTGACGTCAATTTCCCCCGTGTTGACAACCGGCGCGGCCACCGGAGCCGGGGCCGCCAAGATCATTGGCGTCGGCGCAACCATCGGCATTGCCTCTTCGCTTGGGACTACGGGCACACCCCCGTTCGTACCGCGTTTCAAACGCAATTTGGAGTCCTTTTCTTCCAGTTCAAACTCCGTGATGGAGTTTTTCTTCATCAAATCAATGATGGCTTTGATATCTTTTAGTTCCACGAGACGTTTTCGTTAAAGTTTTCCTAAATTCAGGTCTTAATTCAAAAATAAACAGACCAAGATGGCCTCTGCTTGAGGTGAATTTCAAATGTGACAAGGATTCTATTTTTGACAGCTTACATCGTCAAGTCATAAATTCAAAAATTTTTTGATCTGATTTAGCTTAAATTGGCCTGTTTTTTGGTTTCGTTAACGTCAACGGCAGCTTCCAGGCCTAAAAGATACGATTTTGCGCCAAATCCGCAGATTTGCCCCCGGCACACCGGCGCGATCAATGACTTGTGCCGGAACTCCTCCCGCGCATGGATATTGGAAAGGTGAATCTCAATAGTCGGCACCCCCACCGCCGAGATCGCATCGCGCAAGGCGACGCTGGTATGTGTGTAGGCGGCGGCGTTGAGGACGATGACCGCGAACTTGCCCTTGGCTTCCTGTATCCAGTTAACCAGTTCCCCTTCCTGATTCGACTGCCGGAATTCCACTTCCACTTTCAACTCATCCGCCCGTTGACGGACTTTGCCCTCGATGTCAGCCAGGGTCATCCGGCCATAGACTTCCGGTTCGCGCGAGCCGAGCAAATTGAGGTTCGGTCCGTTCAGAAACAGGATTTTCATTCCGTCGAAAGTATCTCGCGGCGGTTTTTTTGTCGAATTCAATTATTTGGCCGTGTACGTCGCTGCGCCGCGACCATTTCCGCCATGGTTGAGCCGGTATGCTGGCCAATTAAACAGCCCAATAAAGTAAAGGCCGCCCAGCCAAGCGCCGGCACAAAAAGCCCGAACTCACCCAGACCCTGGATGAACCAGCCAAGCAATCCCAGATATATGGCAAATGAAAATCGGTCGTCCGAGCGCCATAGTCTCCTGCCGGCGACAGTCAGGGCGAGAACCACCCAGGCGGTGTAGAGCAGACCGCCCAAAATGCCGGAGTCAGAGAACTGTTCCAGATAATCATTGTGGGTCAGGCGCGCCATTTCAGATGCGGGCGATTTGATTTGGGCATAAGGCCGCTGGAATGTTCCCGGCCCGGTGCCAAACCAGGGTCGCGCGGTCGTGGTTTGCACCGCTGCGCGCCAATAATCCAGCCGCGCTCCCACACTGGTCGCGCCGGTGGCAAAATAATGGTGAAAGCGCACGCCAAAAATGCCCAGACCAACCACCAAAACCAGCGCCACCGCTGTAAACTTGAGTTTTTTCGGCCAGTCCAGCCGCAACAGAACCATTCCAGCCAGGCCAATGCCGATCAGCCAGCCCAGTTTGGAGCCACTCCAGAAAAAAGCCGCGCCGCCAAGAAAAAGCGCCATGGCGATGGCCGCCAGACGGACCATCGGCCTCAATTTCCCAGTCGCGCCAAAGGCCAGCACGAGCGACACCGGCCAGAGCAACAGGATGATTTCCGCCAGGGCATTCGGATAAACCAGCGTGCCTGAAACACGGCCTTTCGCAAATTTGGTGAGAATGGCCGGGTTGGCCACGTCCAGGCCATTGGTGGTGAGGATAATGCCCTCGCTTTTCATCTCCGCGACGCTGGCCGGTGGAAAGTTCGTCCAGCCGACCCGCTCGCCTTCCATAAGCATTCGGTGGTTTTCCGGAAACTCGAACAACCGTTGATTCACCGCCCGGACCAGACAAAACGCAAATACTGCCAGCACGCCGATCAAAAGCCAGCGTGCAAGCCGGTCGCGGGCAAACAGCCGCGCGCCCAGAAAATAGCAGGCCACGCAGCCGCCAAATTGCCAGAGCGTGGACGTGGTCAAATCGGCGTCCACCGTCCGGGCGGCCGAAAGGAACTGCCAACCGAACCATGTGAAGGGCAAAATCCAGAGCCATTTTGAGGGCCACGGCAGGCGATTGCCTTTACCATTACCATTCAGTCCGCCTTGAAAAACCAGGAGCACACCCCACGCCGCCAACAGCGTTAAAATCCAGTTTGCCCAATGCGTCGGCCACGCGTCGGCCACAAAATCGGACAACGTCGCCGGCGTGGAAATTATATGATCGAGGATGACCGGGTTGCCGAACTTCCAGATGCAGAGGCCCAGAAAAAGTCCGAATATGAGCGCATAAACCTCCTGCATTTTCAGCCCGATGGATTTGCTTTCTGGTTTCACGTGCCACCCATTGTGCCCGCAACCGGTTCAGAAGGCAATTTACGCAATGAGTATCGCGCTGTGATTTAACCCGCTTTGTAGCATCAAAGTCTGCGCAAAAAAATTATCTTATTACCTTTAGTCCTCCTTTCGTTTTGACGACAACATGCAGAAGGCAATTTTTTGCAATCGTTTGCCTGTCAAAATATTTAGCCATCCATAGAACATTCTTTGAACAAAAAGGCCCGGCCTCATCGAACTGGGCCAAGCCTCATCCGCACCTGGTCAATAACTAATAAATTATGAAAAACTGGACTATTGGGAAACGTATCACACTTGGCTTCATCATCATGCTGGCCATCCCGGTGCTGCTCGGGCTCTTTGCCCGCACTCGCGTTCAAGCCATCCAGCGCGAATCCGAGGTCGTCGTCAAAAGCGACATCCCCAGCCTGGAAATGCTGGGCGGGGTGCTGGCCCGGTTGAAGGAAAATGACACCCTGATTTATCAGCATATCTTTTGTCCAGACGACAAGGAGATGCACGCCCTGCAGACACATATTGACGCAAACTCGGAGGCCAACGGCAAGGCGTTGGAGGCTTACGAAAAAAATTTAAGCGATGATCGCCACCGGCTTTCGCTGGATAAAGTCAAGGAAGCGCGCGCCCAATTCAATGCGAAGTGTGAAAAGATCATTGCCGCCAGTTATGCCGCCACCAACATGGAACTTTCCAAGCTGGTGTATGATCGCGCCAATGTGGAATTGCTGCCCCTTTCCGTGGCCTTTGAAAAAGCTGTTAACGAATGTCTGGAAAATGAGACCAACGCCGCCAGCCAGTCCGCAACTTCCATTGAAACTGTCACCCAAAACGCCAACGCGGGCATCTTTATCGGCATTGGCTGTGCGATGGCGCTGGGATGTTTGCTGGCCTACTTCATCACCCACGGCACCAACCGGGTGCTGAACCGTGTCGCAGCTTCCCTGAAAGATGGCTCCAACCAGGTTTCTTCCGCTGCCAGCCAGGTTTCCGCCGCCAGCCAGACGCTGGCCGAAGGCTCCAGTGAACAGGCTTCTTCATTGGAAGAAACCGGTTCTTCGCTGGAGGAAATGACGGCCATGTCCAAACGGGTCGGCGAAGGGGCGCAGCAAGCCAATGATCTTGCCCGGCAGGCGCGGGAGGCCGCCGACAAAGGCGTGGGCGACATGCAAACCATGGCCACCGCCATGGAAGCCATCAAGGTTTCCAGCGGTGATATCGCCAAGATCATCAAGACCATTGACGAGATTGCGTTTCAAACGAATATTCTGGCCTTAAACGCCGCAGTGGAAGCCGCCCGCGCCGGGGAGGCGGGCATGGGTTTTGCGGTGGTGGCCGATGAAGTGCGGAACCTCGCCCAGCGGTGCGCGCAGGCGGCCAAGGAAACCGCCAGCAAGATCGAAGGGGCCATTGTCAAGACCGGGCAGGGCGTCGAGATCACCGGCAAGGTGGCGGCAGCGTTGAATGAAATCGTGATCAAAGTGCGGCAGATGGATGAATTGGCGGCTGCCAGCGTCGGTGGGGCACGCGAACAAACCGAGGGCATCTCGCAAATCAACGCCGCGGTCGGCCAGATGGACAAAGTAACCCAAAGCAACGCGGCCACCGCCGAGGAAAGCGCTGCCGCCGCCCAGGAACTCAACGCCCAGGCCGAACTCATGAAACAGTCCGTGGCCGAACTGCTCCAGTTGGTTGGCGATAAAAGCGCCACTGCCGAAGGCAAACCGGCGGCTGCCAACCGGCAAACCAAAACGGTGCATTCGAACGTGCCGGTGACAAAACGGTTCACTCCGTCAACCAGCAGCAACGGGAATGGCAACAGACACGCTCACGCCGCACCCGACTTGGTCGCGGCTGGAAAAAACCGGAATACCATCCCGCTGGAAAACGATTTCAAGGACTTTTGACACGGAATCCGAAGCTCGAAAGGTGAATGAACCGGTTGGCCGGACTTCGAGCTGCCGGCGGAATTGGGAATTCGGGTTTAACAGCCGGCCTGAAGTGTGCAAATTTCAAGGATTATGCACGCTCTGAAAGGTCACCACATCACGGCTGGCTGCGGCCTCGGGTTGCACCCGGACTTGGGTTGGCAGATGGCCGCCCTCATCAAAGATCACCAGCGTGTTCGCATTCGCGCCCGCCTTGAGCCAGCATTCGGGAATGTAAATGCCAGGCGCAGCCACCTTCTCCGGATAACGTCCGAGGTTGTGTCCATTTACCCAGATCGAACCGTGTGAAAGCCCTGAGGTCGTCACCCGCCACATCGGTTCCGTGCTGGTCGTTCCGAAAGGCGCAGCGGTAAACGTGCTCTTGAAAAACTGCGGGCCGCTGAAGGTCATGCCGTCATGCAGCGCCTGCCAGCCAGTGGTGGAGTTCGGATCGCCGGGGCCGCCTTGTTGCACCCAATTATTCAGCACGGTCCGGCTCTGGTAGGCGGCAAAAGTGATCGCCGAATCGAGGCCACCCGTGTTGTCGGTGTTTTGCACCAGGATCGAAAGCACATTGGGACCGTCGGCTTTCCAGGCGCTGGTCAGGTCGGCGTTAAAGGGAACATTCCAACCGGTGTTCGTAGCCAGGAGCGTTCCATTCAGATAAACCCAACTGTTGTCATCCACACTGCTGAAGTTTGCGATTTCCACCCCGGCGGATGAAATGGCCGGCAGGGTGATCTGAAACCAGGCGTAACCTTTCTGCTTGCCAAATGCATCCGTGCCCACGGTGTAATTGGTCCAACCCGAGGCGCTGACCGCCGGCGGGGCGGTTCCCACGGCAGCGCTGTTCGTCATCATGACTTTCCAATTGGTCAGCGACAGAGGGCCGCTTACCGGCGTTCCGAACAGACAGGCGGTTCCGCTCAAGCCTTTGACATACATCTGCGAGATCGGACCAACATAGCCAAACAGCTTGTCGCGGCCATAATGCGAGGTGAAGACCGCGACGGTGTGGTTACCTGCGCTTAACGTCGTCGTGAAGGTACTGGCCGAAATGTCCGTTGACGGAACGGCCCTGCCGTCCACAAACGGAATCATATTATCGGCCATGCTCTCAAAAGAGAGGGTATAAACGCCGAAGGCGGGGGCATTCACCCTGGTGCGGTACCAGGCGCAATTGCTGACATCGCCGTCCGCTCCCATCTGCTGTGGTCCAGACGCGCTCGACAGCCAGCCCTTGGTGTTACATTTTGGAGCCGCTTGAGCGATTCCGCTCTTGGTCTGCCACGCGGTCAGCGCGGCGGCATCCGGATGAGAACCGGGGGTGGTAATCGCCGAGAGTGACAGTGGCGCGTCGCCGGGGCCGTAGGCGGTTACGGGGTGGTTCGCGGCGTTAGGCCATGGTATTTCTGTGTTAAATTGTAAAAAACCGTTAGTCACCGTGGCGTCGCCCACATACTGCGGGCCGCAAACCACATAGTTCTCTGCGCCGGCGTCCACAAACCAGGTGTCGTCCGCCAGCGTATCGCTCACGACCAGAATGCGCACCCGCTGCGAACCGGTTTGGAAACTAAAGTTGGACGCGCCGCTGGCGGGATAGGCCGTCTGGAGCGTCAGATTGGTTCCGTCGAGGCTCAACGCCGGAGCGCCGGCTGAAATCGTCGTGTCCGCCGGTACGTTGAAGTAAAGCTCGGCTGGTGATCCTGCCTGACCATAGATAACCATCGTCGTGGTGCTGGCTTGCTGGGTGATGCCCAGGATGCGGGTGGGTGCCACATTCAGTGTGACGCCCGGAATCACCGGATAACCGGTGACCACCGGCATGATTTCGCTGGGATTGACGGTCAATGATCCGGTCTGCGGATAAGCGCCGCCGCTGATATTGACCCGGGTCTGCTGGGCCGACGTTCCGGAGTTGGCCAGAAATAAAATGGTTCCCGCCGCCCCCTGGCGGGCGGTGACGGCGATGGCCGTGTTGGTGGCGGCGCTGGCATAGGCGGTGGTGGCGTTATCGCTGGTTTCGAGAATGCTCTGAAAACTACGGGCGAACCAAGCAGCGCGTTTGAATTTGTAATACTCCGGACGGAGGTCGCCAGCTTGCCCCACCGCCGAGCCATAGTCATAGCTGGATGAATCCTCGTCATTGTTGAAGTAATCGAAGTCCGTGCCGCCGTGCGCCATGTAGTAATTATAGCCGTTGCCGCCGTAGGCAATGATCTTCCACGTGTCCCAGTCCTTGGCGCTGGCTTCGGCTGCCGTCTCGCCGTATTTGTCATACCAGTCGCACCAGAACTCCGTGCTAAACCACGGATTCTTGCGCGCGGCGCTGCTCCACGAGTTGGTTCCGGCCGGGTCGCTGCTGTGGTTCAGCCCGCTAAAGAAATAAGGCACCTCCAACCCGTCGCCCAGCGCCGTGGATTGCAGAAACTGGTAATAAGGATCGCCCAACCCCTCGGTTCCCCAGCCGGTGGAAAGCTCATTTTCGAGCTGGACGAGGATGACGTTGCCGCCGCGGTTGATTTGATTGGCAGCAATGATGGGCAGCAGATGTCCCCAGAACCGGCTTACCTGCTGTTCAAAGGCGGCATTGTTGGTGCGCACTTGAAGATTGGGCACGGAGCGCAGCCAGACGGGATAACCGCCACTGTCCCACTCGGCACAATAGTAAGGCCCCACCCGGGCAACGGCGTAGAGTCCCAGCGACTTGGCGAGTTTGAGGTAGGCGTCCAGGTCCCGGTTGCCAGAAAAATCAAACTGGCCGCTCTGCGGTTCGTGATAATTCCAAAAGGTGTAAAATTCGGTGCAATTGAAACCGGCGCGCTTGAAACGCATCAGCCGGTCGGCCCAAAGCGCTTGAGGAACCCGGGCATATTCCATGCCGGCCGAGACGATGAAAACCCGCTGGCGGTTGATCAGGAATCCCCGCCCATCAAAATTGATCGCCCCCTGGGCGGCGGGTTGCGGCGCAAACATGCTGTCGTTGGCGCGCGCAGCGGGTGGCATCAGCGGCGTCAACGAGAGGATGACTCCGGCAATTATAATTCGGATACGATTCATCCCAAAATCCGAAGTCCGAGTCCCCGAAATCCGAAAGAAGCTCGAAATCCGAAGTCCGAATTGAGTTTTCCCCCGTCTCGGAAAAGTGCGGGTGAAATTCCGCCCCAAGTTGCTGATTCGGCCTTCGGTCTTCGGATTTCTTTCGGTCTTCGGATTTCGAACTTCGGATTTCGGGTTCATAGTTTGTTTTTTTTGCCAACGCTGCTGACGTTACGGAACGCGCCCCTGTCCCATTTGAGAGACTGGCGGGGCAATAGCCGTGAGGCCATCAAAGTTGTAATTTGAGCAGACCAACTTCGAGGGCGAGGGCTTCCTGCACGTTGGTGTGGAGGAGCCGCTGGGTCTGTTCCAGCACCAATAAATTTTCCCGGGCCTGACGCGGGGTGATGCGCCGCGCGATTTCATCCGCGCCGGCAATCTGCGGGAGATGCAGCAGGGCTTCGCCGGCCGCGAGCGTGTGCAGCCACACATCGCGCAGCCACCATTGCAGCAACAGCAAAACTTCCCCGCGACGGCGGCGGTATTCGGCCTCAATGGCGGCGGTCAGCTCGGTCTCCCATTTTTCGCGCAAATCTTTTTCGGCGTCGCCGTGCTTTTCCAGCGGGGAACGGGCGGACAAAAGTTCCTCGGTTTGCGCCTTGATGGCGCCCAGCCGTTGCAGCAGCGAATCCAGCAGGCGATAGCGTCCAAACAGGCTCTTCTGTTCGGCCGCAGCGGCGGCACTGAATTGTTGCAGCCAGACAGCCTGTTCCGGCGCCAGGACCCGCGCGGTTTCGGCGGAAAAATTCAGCCGCAGGCAGCGCGATAAAATGGTTTCCAAAATCCGCGACGGCTCGGTGGAGAGCAAAATCAGGACGCATTTTGGCGGCGGTTCCTCCAGCGTTTTCAAAAACGCGTTGGCAGCCTGCGGATTCAGGCGGTCGGCCCCGACAATGACCGCCACCTTGAACGGCGACCCGGCGGGCTTGAGCTGGATTTCGCGCATGAGTTCGCGCGTCTGGTCAATGGTGATGACACGCGATTTCGATTCGGGCCGCGCCCAGTGGATGTCCGGGTGGGTTTCGTCCGTGATTTTTTTGCAGGCGGGACATTCGTCACAGCAGTCGGTGGCCACCCCATTGGTATTAACGGGCTGCTGGCAGTTGAGCGTTTTGGCCAGGGTGCGGGCGAGGTCTTCGAGGGCCTCGATTTGATCGCCGGTAAACAGATAGGCATGGCCGAGCCGCCCGCGCGCCAGCGAACGCTGCAAAAGCTGGACGCCCTGGGATTGCGCCGAAAAATCACGGAAGGCCATGCCGCAGTCTGGCGGAAAAAGGGGCGCTTTTCAATTGGAAAGCCGATCTTCAAAATCCGAAGGCCGAAGCGCCGAAAGCCGAAAGAAATCCGAGGCCCGAAAACCGAATCAGCGAGAGCGTTTCAAGTTTTAGTGCAACCCCAGACAAGCGGGCGCTGATTACGAGCGATGCGTTGGAAGGCTTGGGAGCGCCGCTTGCGCCCGTGTTTTCCGCGAGGGCGCGGAAAACAGCGCCCGGGGCGGGCGCGCTCCCCGGGCATTGATTTTCACATCTGCTCGACGGTCTCAATGCCGAGCGTTGCCAGACCCTGCTGCAAAACGCGCGCCGTCAAATCGCACAGGGCCAGCCGGCTGGCGCGCGTGGCGGCGTCTCCGGCTTTCAGCACCGGACAATTTTCATAGAAGCCGGTGAATTTGCCCGCCAGTTCGAAGAGATAGTTGCAGAGATAATTCGGGCGCAATTCTTCGGCGACGGCTTCCAGCGTGAGGCCAAAATTCAGCAAATGCTTCGCCAGGGCAAGCTCCTCGCCGGCTTCCAATTTAAAATCGGAAACGCCGGATTTAAACTCGCCGGCCTCCGTCTTTCGGAAAATGCTGCGGATGCGCGCATAAGCATATTGCAAATACGGCGCGGTGTTGCCCTGCAACGCGAGCATTTTGTCCCAACTGAAGATATAGTCGCTCTGCCGATTGGGCAGCAGGTCGGCGTATTTCACCGCGCCCAGGCCGATGACGCGGGCAATTTCCTTGCGCTGCGCCTCGGGCAGTTCGGCGTTTTTTTCGGAAACGATTTTATAGGCCCGTTCCTCCGCCTCAGCGAGCAAGTCGCCCAGCTTCACGGTGTCGCCGCTGCGCGTTTTAAACGGCTTGCCGTCGTCGCCGAGAATTTTTCCAAAACCGACATGAACCAGTTTTACCTGCTTCGCCGCCTCCGGTTGCCAGCGCGCAAACGCGGCGAACAATTTTTTGAAATGCCCCGACTGCCGGTCGTCCACGACATAGACGATTTCATCCGGCGACCAGGTTTTCAGGCGGTAATCAATGGTCGCGAGGTCGGTGGTGGTGTAATTGAAGCCGCCGTCGCTCTTGCGGACGAGCGCGGGATCGGAAATCCACTCGCCATCGCGGTTCACGAGGAACACGTCTTCCTTGGGCGGGACCGAGCCGTCGCTGAACACACCCACCGCGCCCTCGCTTTCGCGGGCCACACCGCGCTGCAACAAATCATTCACCACATCCGCGAGTTGCGGATTGTAAAAACTCTCGCCCAGCGCAAAATCGAACTTCACCCCGAGACGGCCGTAAATTTCTTCGAACTGCTTTTGCGACAGCGCGATCATCTCCTTCCAAATCGCGGTGTTTTCGACATCGCCCGCCTGCAGTTTCACCAGTTCAGACTTGGCGGCTTCGAGGCGTTCGGGGTTCGCGTCGCACTCGGCGTTGATGACCTTGTAAAGCCGTTCCAGTTCGGCGATGGCATCGCGTTCGAGCGCGGCGCGGTCCAAAATCTGTTTCCAGCCCAGCAACAGTTTGCCGAACTGCGTGCCCCAGTCGCCGATGTGATTGTCGCTTTTGACATCGTGACCCAGCAGCCGCAGCGTGCGCTGAAGGGCGTCGCCGATGCCCGTGGAACGAATGTGGCCGACGTGCATCGGCTTGGCGACATTCGGCGAACTAAAATCAATCACCACGGTTTTCGGCTGCGCGGCCTGGTCAAAAAACAAATGTTCGCCGCGCGCGGCGCCGGCCAGCGCCTGCGTGAGCACGGAATTTTTTAGCCGGAAATTCAGGAAACCTGCGCCGGCAATTTCCACCTGGTCGCAGAATTCGGAAACGTCCAGCTTCGCCAGCACCCCGGTCGCGAGCTGGCGCGGATTTAATTTCCGCGTTTTGGCGAGCGACATGAGCGCGTTGCTCTGGTAATCGCCAAATTTGGGATCGGGACAGGGACGGACGAGAACCGCGGAGACATCGGCGTCCGGCAGGATGGCGCGAACGGCGGCTTGCAGGGACGACTCAATTTTTTTGTGAGGCAGCACGGGGGAAATTTAAACGCGAAATACGCGAAATACACGAAAGAAGCACTCACCCGGAACACTTTCGCGTGTTTGGTGTATTTCGCGGTTTAAAACTTATTTCTTCCCGTGTTCGCGGATGACGGCGAGCATGGCGTCGGCATCGGGAGATTTCTCAAGGGCTTCGCGAAAATCGGCCTTGTGCAAAAGTTTGGCGATGTTGGCGAGGGTGTGGAGGTGTTTTTGAAACTGGCCCTGCGGCACCAGAAACAGCATGACCAGCTTTACCGGCTGGTTGTCCAGCGCGTCGAAATTGACGCCTTTGCTGGAGCGGCCGAGCGCGCCGACGACTTCGTAAATCAAATCCGTCGAGGCGTGCGGAATGCCGATGCCGAAGCCAATGCCCGTGGACATTGAGGTTTCGCGTTTTTTGACGGCGGCGGTCACGGCGTCGCGGTCGCCGGGTTGAATCTTGCCGGTGGCCACAAGATTGCCAATGAGTTCGTCAATCGCCTCCCAGCGGTTGGCCGCTTTGAGTTCGGGGACAATTTGTTCACGTCCCAAGATGTCAGCTAGATCCATAACTTGAGTGAGGATGAATCCAAACGTGGTAACATTTCAAGACTGAATTACAAACAATTTTCGGCAATTCAGAGAACCCGCTGCAGCCACTCCAAAACCTGGCCCGTATATTCGAGCCATAAACCCAGCGAATCCAAGATGCCCACCCGCGCCGTCAGCAGCGGAATCCCCAGCAGCAGCACGCAAATGTTGCCCAAAAAAATCACCACGGCGGAAAACAACCAGCCCTGGCTGGTGATGTCCGACTGCCGGGTCTGCAAGACATGGAACGTGAGCGTGAGGTGAAACGCATACGCCGCGCCGACGATCAAATGGAAATAAACCAGATAGCCGTGCCAGTTCCAAATCCAATGGCCGACGGCAAACCCCACAACGACCAGGGCCGCGTAGAGCGGGAAAAAATACGGCGCCAGAGCAATGACAAAATTCGTTTTGGAAATGACCACATGGCCGCCGGACGAGGTGACCTTAATTTTTTTTACCTGGCCGCCAAACAGCCACGCCCAGAGGGCATGGGTGAGTTCATGGCCAAAGACGTAAATCCACATCGGCTTGGGCAGCATGAAAAAAATCACCACCCAGCACGCCGCGCCGGCGAGCAGCGGCACCCAGACCGTGTCCGCGCCATAGCCGGCGCGCAGCACCTGCCACAACGCCCGCGCCGCGCCGGCACAAACCGGCAGCAGGACAATGGCGATGATCAATTTGACCCATTTTGGCACGCGGGAAGAATTCAAAATTCACCCTGCGGAAGCCAGAAAGAAAAGTCAGGTGCATCTTGCTACTGTTCTTGGTTTATTACAATTCAGCAGACTGTTGTATTTAAAGGCGAAGTATGAAAACGAACACCTCCCCATGAACCGGAAGACAAGTTGGAGTTGAATGGAAGCTCGCCCTCCCCATGAACCGGGTCAAGTCCTGATTTAAATTTGTCACTTTCCGCGCAGCGGCTCGCCGGGATGGTCGGCGGCTGGGGTAGCGCCGACCGGAGCCGGTCTGACGAACCTTAGTTCGCGGCGCTGGTCGTAGCG
>Ga0181520_10007014_pt1 | contig 16847 bp, 12 predicted proteins | sample PEATcosm2014_Bin_29_FD_132451 | JGI IMG/M metagenome (GOLD analysis project Ga0181520, IMG submission 132451) | Peatland microbial communities from MTU Mesocosm Facility, Houghton, MI, USA - PEATcosm2014_Bin02_30_metaG | ecosystem: Environmental > Terrestrial > Soil > Wetlands > Peat | place... | reverse complement strand
GACCAGAATGTCAGGCCGAAGAAGATCCGGTGATTCCCCTGCCGCTGCGCCTCGTTGAACTTTGCCCGCGCCTCGGTCGAGATCACATTCCCCATCGCCTGCAGGATCTCGGGATCCCATGTTGCGCCCATCCCGATTGCCTGCGGAAACACGGTTGAGTATCCCGCCCGCGCCACTCCGTGCAGGGCCTCATTCCACGTTTGGTAGTCCGGAATTCCCAGACGCGGTATCGCCGTCGCCCAATCCTCCAGCTGTGTCGCCTTTTCCTCCAGAGTCATTTTGCTCACCAGGTCGTGTGCCCGCTCAGCAGGGGAAAGAGAAGTGTCGAGCCATAGCGCCTGTTGGGGCTCCTGAGCGAGCGCAATCGGAGCAAAGATCAAAGTCAAGAGCAGAAACTGGCGGCGAAGCTGCATGAACTGATTCCTCCTGAAAGCGCAATTCTAGCGAAAGGCAATTTTAACCGGGCGCACGGGCGATCGTGAGGAACCCCAAATGCGCCACCAGACAACAAGACACGGACATACCGTTGTGGACCCCTCGGGGTGCTCGTTCAGATTGATTGGCTGCGGTTCTTGAGCGCGAAGCCGGACAGGTTATTCCATCCAAAGCGCGCTGGTGATGATGCGCGGATAGTAGCGGCTGGCCTTGCCCTCGCCTGAAACGATCTGGTCGCAGCAGGCCCAATACGAGCTACCTTCGGTCTGCCATTTTACGTGTGCGGCGTCGGCCTTGCGGAAGACTTCGGCGATTGCGGGATCGGCGTCGAGGTGTAAGACCTTGCGCGTAACGTGCATGAAGATCGAGATCTTGCTCATCCATGAGTTGTTGCTCGTCGAGGAAAGCTTGATGCCGCCGTCGGCAAACAGATTGCGCCGTTCGGGGTCAAGCAGCAGGTTGCGGGTGTGCGTCTTGAGCACTTCGAACATGCGCTTTTCCGCCGGCGTTCCGAATACTTCTTCCAGCGTGCAGCCGGCCCAGCCTGTCTTGACGAAGTAGAGCGGGTAGACGCAACCCTCCACCGCAGGCAGGATGCGCGAAGAGTAGCCTGGACTGGATTTCTCGAAGATAGCCGGGAGCACGCCGTCCACAGCCTGGTCGCTGACCACCGAAGCCACCTTGGCGGCAAGATCGCTTGAGCGTTTTTGATCGTCCTTGGCGTCAAGCTCGCGGAACATCAGCGCCAGAGCCCAGTAGCTGGCCCAGCTTTTCACAGCGATGTACACGTTGTTGCGCGTTTGTGCCAGCGAGTGATCCAAAGAGTCGTAGGTGGTGATCTCCTGTCCCCCGGCGCAGCGCGTGCTGTCGAACTGCGCGAAACCCACATCGCCGCTTCGGTTGATCATGCTCTCGAGGCATGCTTCGACGACGGACTTGTTCGTCTTGAGCCACGCAACATCGCGGGTCTTGGCCACATAACAGCCCGCCGTGAGAATCCAGTTGCAGAGCTGCTCCTGGGTCATGTAGCTGAAGCATCCCGTCAGATTGGCCAACTCGTAGCTGCTCCGGCCCGGAGGCGCAAAGTTGTTGTGCGCGCCCATGTCATGGCAAAAGCTGAGTCCGCCGGGCCTCTTCTCGTAGGGCCGGCTAAGCTGGGCCTCATCGGGCGGCGGCGGAGCCTGTGAAGGATCGATCTGAACCGTGTCGGCAGACTGCGGGAACTCCGATGTGTAGACCTTCACCTCGTCGGTGTAGCTGTAACGGCGGACAAACTCATCCAGCAGATTCCGAACCAGCCATGGATTGTGATCAAGCTCCCAGAAGACGTGATCGACGGCCAGGTCGAGCGTGTTCATCATGCAATACTCGCCCTCGTTGACCACCCAGAGCGGCCGCTTCTCCACCTCGAGCAACTGCGTGCTCCCGTAGTAGCTGTGCGTCGCGTGGGCGATCAGGAAGCGTTGATCGTCGGAGACGGCGGAGTCGTCCAGCTTTTTGTCGAGCTTCTGGGCGGCGGCAATCATCTTGCCCGACGTGTCCAGCGCGGTCTTCAGCACGTCGGACAGGCCTTTGAAGTAACGCGTGTAGAGGTAGCGCGCGTCCATGCCATTGGTCTGGAAGCCTTCCAGGTAGGAACCGAGCGCGATCGTGATGCCGTATCTCTTTCCGGCCGGCACTTCGAACCCAACTCCCGGGCAGGAGCCGAGCAGATGAACCGGGTTGTGGCGCTCACGGACACCGTCGGAGGCTGACCAGCGCATGAAGACAAACGGCCTGGCATCCGTCTTTGCGCCCTTCCTGGACGAGGTAAAGTCCAGCAGTTCGGCAGCGCCGCCCGCCTCGCGGCGGAAGGCGAAGGCCACCCGGCCGGGCCCCAGGTCCTCCTCCAGAATCCGGCAGCCGGGGCGCGCGTGGTTGAGCGCGAACATCGCGGTGCGTGGGCCGGAGCCGCGGGTGTTATCGAGTTCCAGGCGCGCAACCACAGCGGGCAGCAAGCCCTCCCGCATTCGCCTCTTGCCATCGACAGCGGGGTCGGGAATCGCGCCAAAAGGGCTATAGACCGTGAAGCTCAACCCTTCGGCCACCCCTGTGGTCCTCCATCGGTCGGTGGCCCAACTGTACGAGCGCGAGAACTCTCTCTCTCCCAGCGGCACGGCGTCGGGCTTCACATTCTGTTCTTGGGGTCCGGCCTGCTCTACCAGGAAAGCATCGGCGGCCCGGTTGACGGCGGCCGTGTAGAAAGGCAGGCACTTCAAAGTATTGTCCGAATGGCGGTCGCCGTCCTTAAAGCCGATGAAGACTTCCTGGTCGCCAGGCTGGCCTATCTGAAGTCCAATGCCTCCGCGGGTTCCGAAGTTGCCGCATGTAAAGCTCATGAATGCGCCCATCGGCGAATGCTGAGCGTTAAAGCTGAGATGGTAGGGGAGCGGAGCGCGTTTGGTCATGGCGTAACCTCGCTGCGAATTATATATGGGCCCGCAACGCGTTTGCTGTTGCCAAATACCCCGAGTAAAGCGATATAGTTGGGGCGCACAGCAGAGCCATAGTGCGGGCGTCGGGCCGAAGATCGTTTTCGAGCTTCGCCGTGCGTCAAACGGGCTGAGAGAGAGTGGATTTCGATGAGCGATAACGGTGGCAAGCTCACATTCGGAGAGAAATTCGGCTACGGCCTGGGAGACCTTGCCGCCAACTTTGTCTTCCAGGCGCTGATGGCCCTGCAACTCGACTTCTACACCAAGACGTTCGGATTGACCGCGTTGCAAACGGGAACCATGTTCCTTGTCGTCGGCCTCGGCTCGGCTTGCTTCAACCCCGTGATGGGCGTCATCGCCGACCGCACCAACACACGCTGGGGCCGATTCCGTCCCTGGCTCTTGTGGACCTCGTTTCCCTTCGGCATCATCGGCATTCTCACCTTCACCACGCCGCATTTCAGCCCGGAAGGGAAGCTGATTTACGCCTGGTGCACCTACCTGCTTCTGCGCCTCATCTACGCCGCCAACAATGTGCCCTACGCCTCGCTCAACGGCGTCATGACCGATGATCCAAACGAGCGCAACAGTATCTCCACTTACCGTCAGATGTTCGCAAATACAGCCGGTTTCATCGTCGGCAGCCTTGCTGTTCCCATGGTCAAGCTCCTGGGTGGCAACGACAGCGCGCTGGGCTATCAGTTGACGATGGGCACCTTCCTGGGAATGTCTATTGTTCTGTTCCTGATCGCCTTCGCTGTCACCAAAGAACGGATTCAGCCCGACCCCCACCAGGAAACCTCAGTATTGAAGGATCTTGGCGACCTCATTCACAACGGTCCATGGGTCACGCTCTTTCTTGTCACCGTGTTTTACTTCACGGCGCTGCTTATCCGCGGCAATGTGATGCTGCCTTATTTTGAAAACCTCGCAGGCAACAGGCTGATCTTCAGTTACTTCAACGGCTGCGGATTGATCTCGCTGCTGGTCGGTGTGGCCTGCTCGACTACGGTCGTCAAGAAGATGGGCAAACGTGCCACTTTCTTCTGGAGCATGCTCCTCACCGGGCTTTGCTGCATCGCACTCTACTTCTTCCCGCCTACGGCAACTGTTCCCATTATCGGGCTTGAGGTTGTGCGACAGTTTTCCTTCGGCTGCTCCGGTCCCGTGCTCTGGTCCATGATGGGCGATGTTGCCGACTTCGGCGAGTGGAAGACCGGCCGCCGCGCTACGGCCACCGTTACTTCTGCGGTTGTTTTTGCTCTTTGGGTCGGCGTCGCCTTTGGCGGAGCAATTGCCAGCTGGCTGCTCAACCTCTACGGCTACTCCTCTACGGCCGCCGTCCAATCCGCCCGCGCTCTCGAAGGGATTCGCCTTACCGCTTCGGTCTACGCCGGTGCAGCCTTCCTCGCCGCAGCGGTCTGCCTCATCTTCTACGGCATCAGCATGAAGCTCAACTTGACCATCTCTCACGATCTGGCCGAGCGCCGTAAGGGCTATTCCGCTTGAACTCCATCAAGGTGTAATCTCTTGGGTGCAGGCATTCCCCGCCTGGCCCCTGGTCGAGTAGGTTCGAATTGTTGGGGGAAGCGAGCGCGTGAAGCCTCGCTTGCGATGTCACGATTGCACCGCCGCTTTCAAGGAGAGTTCGCTTTGCCCCGCCCCAGGTCGTTTATCTTCGCCGCGCTTCTCTTAACCGGCTTCCTATCTATTGCAGAGGCTCCGATCACGCTCAAGGGCGCCTATCACGGCCTGTTTCACATCGGCGCCGCTATCAACGAAGCCGAGATCACCGGTCGCGACGCGCGCGGCGATGAACTTCTCGCCACGAACTTCGATTCCATCTCTCCCGAAAACGTCCTCAAGTGGGAACGCGTACACCCCGCGCCCAATCAGTACTCCTTCGATCTGCCCGACAAGTACGTTGCCCTCGGCGAAAAGAACCACATGTTCATCGTCGGTCACACGCTGGTCTGGCACGCCCAAACCCCCGCCTGGGTCTTCCAGGATGAGCATGGCAACCCGGTCGATCGCGAGACTCTGCTCAAGCGCATGCACGATCACATCGCCACGGTCGTTGGCCGCTACAAAGGCAGGGTCCAGGCTTGGGATGTCGTCAACGAAGCCCTGAACAACGACGGAACGCTTCGCCAGTCGCCCTGGCTCAAGATCATCGGCGACGACTTCATCGTCAAGGCCTTCCAGTTTGCCCATGAGGCCGATCCGCAGGCGCAACTCAACTACAACGACTACTCTCTTGAGATGGAGCCCAAGCGCAACGGCGCAATTGCGCTCGTCCGCAAGCTGCAGGCCGCCGGCATTCCCATCACCACGGTTGGCATTCAAGGCCACGACGGTCTTCAATGGCCGTCGGCGCAGCAGGAGGACGAGACGATCGCCGCCTTCGGCAAACTCGGCGTCAAAGTCGCCATCACCGAACTCGATGTCGATGTCCTTCCCCGTGGGGCCAGATCCAACACCGCCGAAGTCGGGTACAACATCAAAGCCGACCCCAAGCTCAACCCCTGGCCTGACGCATTGCCTGACGCCCAACAGCAGGCACTCGCCCACCGCTATGCCGACCTCTTCGCCGTCTACGTCAAGCACGCCGACGTGATCAACCGGGTCACGTTCTGGGGTGTCAGCGATAGCGACTCATGGCTCAACAATTGGCCGGTCCGCGGACGCACCAGCTATCCGTTGCTCTTCGATCGCGAAGGCAAGCCCAAGCCTGCTTTCGATGCTGTGATTCAGGTGGTCAAGGCTGCCGGAACGCGCTGAGGCCTCGTCTCGGCTTTCCGAGACCAAGTCTAGACGTCCTTTTCCAACTCAGCGGCGACTGCCTCCATCCGGGGAAGAATTGCTTCCAGTTCAACGAATTCCGGATGCACGTGCAGCGGCTTCAGCCGCGGGTCGGCAAGCATCTGAAAGAACCACGGGCAACGTATCTCCGCGGATCTCCGCAGTTCCGCGATTGCTGCCTCCGGATCATCGAGCACCACCAGCGCCGCCACGTTCATCGTCCTTAGCACATAGCGCTCACGGCTGAGCCAGTCAAGCCGTTCGAGCACAGCCCGCGACTCCGCGGCTCGGCCCGCACACGCCAGAGCGTATGCATGAACTGAACTTGCAATATCCAGGTAGGGAAGCCTGCGCTCCAGGTCCTCCGCAAGCTCCACCGCATTTGCTGTTTCCCCGTTGTAGGCCAGGATGATCGCCCCGTAGATATTCGAACCCTCGTGCCCGGGAAACAGCGAGATCACTTGCTTGATCTGTTCCACGCTCCCATCCGCCTGTCCATCCAGGTGGTAAGCCAGGGCCAGGCGGCTTGAGAGCCATGGAGAATACGGATCGATCTCGAGAGCCGTCTTCAAGAGTGCGATCGCCTCGGCAAACCGGCGGCGGCTGAGCGCAAACATCGCTCGCACGCGCGTCGTCCACGGATCGTGCGGCAAACCCTCTGACGCCGAAAACGCCCAAAGGGCTCCGACCAGGTTCCGATTGAAATGAAAGTTGATCCAACCCATCGCCGGCAGAATTCCTGGCGCCGTCTGCGGCAGATCGGGAATTGTGTCAGTCGTGGCATGGACCAGGTTGGCCGCCGTTGCCGGCGCCATGTAGCCGTAGAATGCCTGCGTGACACACAGGTTAGCCAGCTCCACTTTGGCGGCAATCAGCGTAGGGTCCAATTCCGCGGCCCGCGTCAGCTTCTGCAGACCGCCCTGCATCCGGTGCCGCTCCATCGTCTGCCACTCGTGACGGCCATGCAGGAATGACTCATACGCCTCCTGGTTGTGCGTGCTTCGCGCCGCGGAGCCCGACGAGGACGCAGCGATCGACAAGCCGCCCGAACCCGTCCAGCCTCTCTCGCCTGCTCCTTCTTCTGCCCAGGTCCTTTGCTCCGCCGGTAAACGTTCGTCGGGAGTTCTGCGCCCTCCTGCCAGATGCTCTTGTCGCTCCTCCAACTTCGGAACAGCGAGCCGGAAAATGAGCCGTTCCACCAGCTCCGCGTCAAGCGCCACACTCCGCTCGCGATCCACCAGCATGTCTTCCACCCAAATCTGTATGCCGTCGTCCACGCGGATCATTTCCACTCGGAAGCGGAAGTGGCAGGGAAGAGTCCTAATGGTTCCGGTCAAAACCAGGTCGGCTTGCAGTGTCCGCCCCAGCTCAATGGCCGCCAGCCCGCGCTTGGCCAGGGCAAAGCAGGAGTCTCGTGCAAGCACCTGCACCCCCGCCGCATGCGCGTTGCTCAGCCGGGCTATCGTCTCTTCGGCGATCGCCGGTCCCAGATGCGACGGAACTCCGTGATCGGTGACAAACGGCGGAATGGCTAGCCGAGGCTCCCCTCGATGCGCTCTGCCAGCCTTCTTCACGTCGGCCGTCAAACGGTAGCCCTGCTTGTAGATCGTCTGGATGCAGTCTTCCGGCTCCAGCCGCGCGCGCAGAGATGAAATGCACCGGGGCAGGCTCTCTGCCGTCACATTCGTCTCGCCCCACAGCGCCTGCTTCAGCTCGGAAATGCCTACAATCTGCCCTGGCTTCGCCAGCAGCATGCGCAGCGCCGTCAATTCGCGCGGAGTCAGGTGAACTGTAGAGTTTCCTCGAAACAGCGTGCCGTCCCGTTCGAGGCGAAATCCGCCAAACAACTGCGCGGACGTTTCGCCGTCTGGATTCACGCTGGAGGGTAAATCAACACGATCCAATAAAGTTCCTCGGGGTCAAGCCTGATTGTTTGGCCGAGGTTATACCACTCGAACTGAATGAATGGCGGCGATGTATCGGTCGAGAGAATCCGCATGCCGGGTCTGCCTTCGAATCGGATAAGAAAGTGCCCGCAGATTCAGTTTTTGGGGCCCAGGTTTCGACAAGAACAGGCCAATTATGCGCTCCCCATGGAACCGAGAGCAAGGTACTCTTGCCGATTTTCAGGCTCTTCTTGTTGAAAAAGTAGGTTACTTGTTTACTAAAGTATAAATTAAGCTGTTTTGTTGCATCTCATTGAATTCTGAGGTCTTGAATAGAGATTTCTGTTGATTTGGTTTGACTGAGTTTCGTGGCGTCAACAACCGCGCATTGGTGCCCGATCCTCAGAGAGCCCTACTTCTCCACCGTAAGGCAAATCCATCTTCGTTTATGCCGTCCTTATGTGCAGTTGGGGCAGGAGTTCCCGCTCAATGATCACGAATTCAGCATAAGAACGGCCCGTAGGCAGTCTCAACCCACACAGTTCCGCTCAGAAACCATTTCCTCACCGAGCCGGGGCCGGCACAGCCAGACCCGGCTCGATCCCCCTGAGTTACTTCCTGTTCAGCGTCACTCCCAGCCCGGTCGTCAGGACCAGATCGTTATTGAGGGTACCCGTCGGCGGAAACGACGTGTAGTTGTCGCTGAATGTCGTTACCCAATTGAACATCTTGGCAATCTTTGTCGAGAACGACGAATTCACGTTCAACTCGATCTGTCCCAGGTTGTTCATGTCGGGGAAGAAGTTTGCCTGTTCGGTCAACAAGCTCGATGCGCTTATCTTCCAGGTGTATTGCTCGCCCAGGTTGAGCGCCGCAAAGCTGTTCGTTGAGGCCGGCGTGATCGGCACATTCGTAGTTACCGCCGAGTAGTTTTCATGCGTCCACGCCACGCCTCCCATCACATCGAGGGTTTGCGTCTTGCCCTTAAGCGCATGCCAGCCGAAACCACCCGACAGGGTCGAGCGGAAGTCCAGGTCCTGCAAGCCATTGTTCAGGAAATCCCCCGATCCAAAGGCAAACAGTTTCGGATTCAGGTTGTGGTCGTAGCGCAACCCCCCGCCGGTGGTGTTTGCCGTGGTGAGGCTCGCTTTGTTGTCGCGCCCATACAGCGAATTGAAGTAGAGCGACGTCTTGTCGGTCCTGGTGGCACGAACCGCCGTCACTCCCACGCCCAGCGTCTCCGTATCAGAGTTGCCTTTGGCCAGCGCAAGGCTTGCATTCCCCGCCACCGTCCATGCATGTCCCCAGCCGGGCCGCAGCGACGCTTCATAGGCCGCCTGGTCTGCTGGCGTTCTCAGTACTGTCACCGCCGAAGCGTCCATCGTCGAATTCCCAGCCGCCGTCGTTACCAACAGCCCGGCATCCGTCCGTTCAATCGAGATAATACTCAAATTGCCTTTGCCCTGCGGAAGCACCAGTGGCTTGTCTACCTTCAGGTTGGCTCCCTGGTCCCAGGCTATGGCAATTGGGTCTGCATAGGCTGTCTTGAAGGTCAGCTTGCCGCCATCGAGTTTGACGGCCGTACCGGTCAGCCGGTCGCCGTTCTTCAGCACCAAAGTGTCGGCTCGGAGTGCTGGATGGGACATGAGCGCAAGGATTACGAAAACGAACAGGAACGTGCGGGTACGAATATTCGTGCTGCGGAACATGGGTATAGTCTTGCTCCTTCGTTAAGTTCAATCGCTTAGGCCGTCCGCAATGTGGCTGCAGAGCCAACAGCCGGGGCCTTTCCAAATGGTAAATCGTGATTCCGAGGACCCGCTCGCCCGGTGCGCGAGGAAACTTTCAGGAATTCTTCAGGATTGTTGCCTCGTCCCAGGGTCGAGAATGGTGCCGACGGATACTCCGTCCTTTCGAAGCGAGTGCTGTTAGGGAGGGTGAGCATGGTCAAAACTGTTTCGTACGCCAAGTGGTCTCTCGAGCCCTATTGCCTCGGGCTGAAGCTCCGTTCTCTCCGCACCCAGAAGCGCCTCACCCTTTCGCGCCTCGCCGCTGAGACCGGTCTTTCCACCGCGCTCCTCTCCAAGCTCGAAACCGACCGCATGATTCCCACTCTTCCCACGCTCGCCACCATCAGCCGTGTCTACGGCGTCGGCATGAGCTATTTCTTCGGCGAGCCCGCGCACCACACGCTCTCCATCACCCGCAAGGCTCATCTGCAGGGCACCGAACGCGGCCTCGAGAGGATCAAGTTTATCCCTCTCCATGCGCCCTCAGAGCGCTCCCGCCTCCGTGCGCAGGTCATTGAGTTTCCCGCCGGCGCCGGTTCCACAACCACCGACAGCCAGCTCACCGCGAGCCGCCTCATCTACGTGCTCGAAGGCAAACTCGAACTGGAATCCGGTGGCATTCACGAGGTTCTGGATACGGGCGATTGCGTCTACATTGAGAGCGAGATGTCCCTGGCCTGGAAAGCTGCCGGCAAGCAGCGCTGCCGCATCCTTACCGTTTCGCCGGGCGATCGCAGAGTCGAAGGCTAGCCCGCCGCGCAGGCAGCTAGTCGGTCCCTTCAGCGGGTTTACTCACTTTGCGGCGGCTGTGTAGGATGGGTGCACATCGAGGACAAGCGAACGATGCGACCCAACTTCAACCTCATTCGGGCTACGCTCACCGGCGCGCTTGGAGGCCTGCTCTTCGGCTTCGACACCGTTGTCATTTCCGGCGCTATCGCTGCGCTGGTCCGGCTCTATGCGCTCACCCCCCATCAGTTGGGTTTCACAGTCGGCATCGGCCTCGTCGGCACCGTCATCGGGGCACTCTCGGCCGGCTTCATCGGCCAGAGGCTCGGCTCGCGCGAAACTCTCCGCATCACAGCGGTCCTCTACATCGTCTCCGCCGTCGGCTGCGGCCTCGCCTGGGGCTGGTCGCCGTTTCTTGTCTTTCGTTTTATCGGCGGACTTGGCATCGGCGCGTCCTCTGTTATCGGGCCCGTCTACATCGCCGAACTTGCTCCCGCCAAATGGCGCGGCCGCCTCGTCGCCACCTTCCAGTTCAACGTCGTCTTCGGCATCGTGCTTGCCTACACCTCCAACTACCTCATCCGCCTCATGAATCTCGGCGCAGCCGAGTGGCGCTGGCAGGTCGGCATCGCCGCCTTCCCCGCCGCCGGTTTCCTGGCGCTTCTCTTCGGCATCCCACGCAGTCCCCGCTGGTCAGCCTCCCGCGAACGCATCGACGAAGCTCTCTCGGTCCTCAAGATGATGGGCGACCCCGATCCCAAGGCCGAGCTCGCCGACATCCGCGCCGCACTTGCTGAAGAGCACGCCTCCGCCCACGAGCCAGTATTCCGTTGGAAGTACCGCTACCCGCTCTTCCTCGCCATCTCCATCGGCGCTTTCAATCAGCTCGCCGGCATCAACGCCATCCTTTACTACCTCAACCCCATCTTCCAGGCCGCCGGCTACAGCCAGCTCTCCGGCGACCAGAAGGCCATCGCCATCGGCCTCACCAACCTCATCTTCACCGTGGTCGGCATGAGCTTCATCGACAAGCTCGGCCGCAAGACCCTACTGCTCATTGGCGCAGCCGGCACCGCAACCTGCCTCGCCGCCGTCGCCTGGATCTTCGCCACAAATACTCACCGCGAATTGCTCGTCTTCGCACTCATCACCTACATCGCCTTCTTCTCCGTGAGCCAGGGTGCGGTCATCTGGGTCTACATTGGTGAAGTCTTCCCCACCCACGTTCGCTCCAAGGGCCAGGGCCTTGGCTCAGCCTCTCACTGGTGCATGAACGCCGCCATCGCGATGCTCTTCCCCGTCATTGTCAACGACCTGTCCACCGCCGCACCCTTCGTCTTCTTCGCCGCCATGACCGTGGTGCAGTTCTTCGTTGTGCTCTTCGTTTACCCCGAGACCAAGGGGCAGACGCTGGAAGCCTTGCAGCGGCAGCTCGTGAAAATGGACTAAGCGCCGACCTCAGACCCTACACCCTGGACCCTGGGTCGTGACTCCAATCACGCAGCGCGCGGCTTGCCCCTCGCTATAATGCAGGCAGACGGGTGCTCGATCAGGCACCCTCTCTGCGCAGCGCGTGTGAGGTAAAGAATGCAGCAGATCGCGGTTCCCCTTGAAGGGGCATGGAAAGCGGAAGCCCAGACAAAGCCGCCTGAGATAAAGCAGGATTGGATGAAGCAAAAACAGTTGGCCACTCCCATCGAGGAGCCCGCCTTCGACTCCCCGCTCGCCGCTGCCAGCTCTGCTCTGGCCACAGCCATTCGCGCTGAGATTATCCGCGTCGGCCGCAAGCTCTGGGAGCGCCAGTACGTCGATGGCAACGGCGGAAATATCAGCGTCCGCATCGGCAAGGACTATCTGCTGTGCACGCCCACTTTGGTCAGTAAGACCGATCTCGAGCCGGCCGATATCTGCCTCTCCGATCTGAACGGCAAAATCCTCGTTGGCGACCGCGACCTAACCAGCGAGCTCCTGCTCCACCTTGAAATCTTCAAAGCCAACCCCAGGGCCCGCGCCGTCGTCCACTGCCATCCGCCCTACGCCACGGCATTCGCCATCACCGGCACGGTCCCGCCCAACGGCTACCTCCCCGAGTACGAGGTCTTCATCGGCCCTGCCGCCATCGCCCCCTACGAAACCCCCGGAACTCAGGCCTTCGCCGAAACCGTCCTGCCCTTCGTCGGGCATCACAACACCATCCTGCTCAAGAACCACGGCGTCGTCTGCTGGTCCGACTCCGCCACCCATGCCGAGTGGCTCTGCGAGATCATCGACACCTACTGCAAGACCTACCTGATCGCCCTGCAGATTGGCCAACCCCTCGACCTCATTCCCGACGACAAGATCGACGACATCCTCCGCCGCAAGCGCCTCATGGGCCTGCCCGACGCGCGTATGCACCGAATCGGCGAATAAGCGTCCAGGCCCGCGACTCCTCCCCTACAGCCTCATATCAGGGCACGACCTTACTCGCGTCTATCTTTCCTCGTGCGAAAACCCCTTGATATTCATGGGGTTACAGCACGAATTGTGTTGACTGCGGTGCTTTGGCCCGGTACAACCGGAAAGTATCCCCAATCAAATCAGGAGGTTTTCAAGATGAAGAAGGTTTTTTGCTATGCACTGGCCGCACTGGCTCTGACGCTCACGGCTGCAACAACCGCTAAGGCTCAGGTTCCCTACGAACAAGGTCCCGTGGAGCGCGTCGTGCTGATCCACACTCTCCCCGGCCACTCTGACGCGTTCTTTGCCGACTTCAAGAAGAACGTGGTCCCCTTGTGGGACGCTGAGAAGGCCGCTGGCCTGATCGTCGACTACCAGATTTTCCTCAACAGCACCACCTCGGGCCCCGAGGATTGGGACATCGGCTACTCCATCGTCTACAAGAACATGGCGGCTCTGGATGGCTTGCCCGACAAGGTGTACGAGCTCCGGATGAAGCAATATGGCGACCCCTCCGCCGAGCAGAAGGTCATCGAAAAGCGTGTGGAGAATGCTCACATCGTGAGCAGCATGCTGCTTCGGGATATCAAGCTACGCTAGGCCCGTTCCGAACCGCATCTCCGGCAGCGCAAGTCACTTTGCCGGGCGCCCCAGGGTTCAGGGTCCCGGCGGTCGGTCTTCACTGCTTTGAGCACTGTTGAGTATACTGTGGACTGGAGTCCACATATGGAAACCGTCCAGATTGTGCTCGAAAAAGAGCTGTTGCAGGCTGCGGATCGGGCCGCGAAGAAACTGAAGCGCAACCGCTCCGCACTGGTGCGCGATGCGCTGCGCGAGCACTTACGCAGACTTGAAATTCGCGCACAAGAAGAGCGTGATCGCGCGGGCTACCTGGCTAGGCCGCAAACCCCTGATGAGGGGCATATGTGGGAGGGCGTAGCGGCATGGCCGGAAGACTAGCCCGTGGAGAGGTGCGGATCTGCACCTTTCTTCCTCCCGACAAGAAGAGGCCGGTCGTGGTGATGACCCGAAACAGCGCTGTCAAGTACTTGGCAACCGTAACCGTCGCTCCGATCACTTCGAGCATTCGGGGTGTGCCATCAGAGGTCGTGCTTGATGAAGCGGATGGAATGAAAGCGCCTTGCGTGGTGAACCTCCACAATATCGCCACTGTTCCACTTGCACGGCTGGGAAAGCGGGTTGCGCAGCTAAGCTCGGCTCGGATGAGCGAGATTTGCGCTGCACTGCGCTTCACGGTTGGTTGCGACTTCAGTGATGAATCAACGTCTGTGCTACACTGAATGTGCGCTCAGTGATTTGGCCGTGAGCAGCGGTTTGCCTTCTGGTTTCAATTCTCCCCAGTCGGCAAGTTTGCCTGGCACAGATTTTCCCCCAAGCCCCTACAGCGTAACCCTATAAGTCTCCTTACCCGGTGACTTGGCATTGGACTGTGAAGTTTTGGTCCGAGGCAAAGGTTCCAGCGATTCCGTGACGTGCCTCCTTGAATGGACTGGCGCCCGGCAAGCGAAGGAACGATTCCGGGAGATGTGATCCGAATTCGGATCGCTTGGGAGCAGGGGGCCGGCCGGCAACGTGCCGCCTGGCGTACGGTTAGCGTGTGGCAGCTCCGGGCCTCCGGCACTTTTTAGAAGAGTGATCCAAAGGCCAGTCCCAGGGACGTTTTCTTCGGTTCTCCCTTACGCATAGATCATTAAGCAGGCTCGCGCCCCGCGTCTCTCGCATTACGGGTGTGTTCGCCTCATGACCCGGTTCCGATTGCAGGCCGCGGAAAGCTCCGCCGCTCACGGAATCAATAGGAAAAGACTATTTTGGATTCTCAATTCTCACAGTTTGCCATCTCCGCGCCGCTCATGGCGCGGCTCAACGCCAACAAGTTCACCACCCCCACGCCCGTCCAGGCCGCCGCAATTCCTCCCGCCCTCGAGGGCCGCGACGTTCTGGCCACCGCCGCAACAGGCACCGGCAAGACGCTCAGCTTCCTGATCCCGATCATCGAGCAGCTCAACAAGCGCGACATCAAAGGCGCCCAGGCATTGATTGTCCTGCCCACCCGCGAGCTGGCCATCCAGGTCGAGACGGCCTTCCGTGCCGTCCGCACCAGCCCGACGCAAACCGCTGCGCTCGTAGTCGGCGGGCTCAACGAGGGCTCTCAGCTCCAGGCCATCCGCCGCGGCGCGCAGCTCATCGTTGCCACGCCCGGCCGCCTTGAGGACTTCCTCAAGCGCAAGCTGGTCCGTCTCGAAACGGTGAGGATCTTGGTGCTCGACGAAGTTGATCGTATGCTCGATATGGGCTTCCAGCCGGCCATCGCGCGCATCGCTACCACGCTGCCCGCCGGCCGGCAGACGCTCTGCTACTCCGCCACGCTCGAGGGCGCGGTCAAAGAAGTGGCGCGGAAATATCTCACCAACCCCGTCCGCATCGAGATCGGCTCGGTGCTCAAGCCCGCCGAGAACGTCGAGCTGCGCACCTTCGAGGTCGAGCCCGACAAGAAGCAGGAGCTTCTCGAACACCTCCTCGATCAGGAGCAGGGCAGCTTCCTGGTCTTCGTCCGCACCAAGCACGGTGCCGATCGCGTGGCTCGTCGGCTGGCCCGGGGCGGCTTCTCCGCAACGCAGATTCACAGCGACCGCACCCAGTCGCAGCGCAACCAGGCTCTGCGCAGCTTCTCCGAGGGCCGTCACCGCGTACTCGTCGCCACCGACGTTGCCGCCCGCGGTATCGACGTGGCCCACATTGCCCACGTGGTCAACTTCGACATGCCCAAGATGGCCGAGGACTTTGTCCACCGCATCGGCCGCACCGGACGCGCATCGGCATCGGGCATCGCGTCCACCTTCGCCTCCTCAGCGGAGCGCGGCGACCTGCGCAAGATCGAGCGCACGCTCGCAGTCTCGATGAAGCGCTTCCGCGTCAGCACCGTCGCGGCAACCGCCGCCTAGCAGCTTTCGGCCGTCAGCCCTCAGCTCGGTCTTGGCAAGTCGGACGGTCGTGGCTAACGGATTCCCAGGTCTCCAACGCGAGGCCTGGGCGCCCAAATGCAGAGTCCCTTCCGAGAAGCGGCCAATCAGGGTTCTGGGCCTCACTCTTCGTGTTCAAAGCAAGTGAAATGTCCGGTTTGATTATTCATCCAGTCGCCGTCGCGGGGTGGGAAAGTCGGCTTTTGGACTTTTCCACCCCGCGTCTTTTCCACGGCCCTGGCCGGCAGCGCAGTGCTCTGGTTGATCGGCGAACCTTGCGCTGTGTAGTGTCCGAGCCGGTGGGGTCCGTGAGTTAGCGTGAGAGTTCCGTCCAGGTGCTGATGCACCGCCACGGTGCAGCCGGCGAGGGTTCCGCGCCATCGCACCGGCTCGATCTGCAAGGGCAGGTTCTGAAAGCTGACGGTGTTGTCCTTGTTGACCGCGCGCTCGAACTGAAGCGAGAAGACCAGGTCCAGCTCCCTGCGCGGACAACGAACGAATGCAGTTCCGCGCTGCGCGGCAGGCACCTGAAAGCGGCGGTTGAACTCGGCCACAGAGTGTTCGGCGAGAAAGACGTTGGCCGCCGCCAGGGTGGTGATTTCGCGCAGTCTCAGCTCCTGCGGCAACCGTTCCTGCCAGGTGCCGAAGTTGCGCTCCGAGCGGCCCCGCGCCTGCGGCGAATAGGCCGGAATCATCTGCACTCCCAGTTCGCGCAGCGCCCGGCCCACCTGCGTCAGCCGGTGCGGGTCTACCTTGCCGCCGGCCTTCGGCGTAAGCCAGAAGTGGCTGCCCCGGTCCGAATACATCGCACAGAACAGGCCTTGCCGCTCGATCACCGCGCGCAGCCCGGCCATCACCGTCATGGTCGATTCCTCCTCCACCAGCTGCGCGTAGTAGATCTCGCTGCTGGCGTCGTCCAGAATCACGATCAGGTCGTACCAGCGCTCGTCCTGAAACCAATGGTGGCGGCTGCCGTCGATATGCAGCATCATCCCTGGCAACGGACGCCGTTCGCGCCTCTTGCGATGCACGCCCCGCTTGGGCTCACGCTTCACCAGACCGGCACCCTGCAACGCCTGCTTCACCCACGTGTAACTCAACCCGATCCGGTGCTCCTCGCTCAGCTTCTCGTGAAAATGACGCCCGTTCAGATCGAAATACCTGTCCCGGTAAAGCCCCAGCACCTGCTCCACCTCGGCCATCGGCACGCGCTTGCTGCTGGGCACCCCCCGCCGCCGGTCCATCAACCCGTCGTAACCGTGCTCTTCGTACCGCTCCCGCCAGCGGCGCATCTGGCGGTCGCTGATGCCG
>Ga0181520_10007013_pt1 | contig 16850 bp, 20 predicted proteins | sample PEATcosm2014_Bin_29_FD_132451 | JGI IMG/M metagenome (GOLD analysis project Ga0181520, IMG submission 132451) | Peatland microbial communities from MTU Mesocosm Facility, Houghton, MI, USA - PEATcosm2014_Bin02_30_metaG | ecosystem: Environmental > Terrestrial > Soil > Wetlands > Peat | place... | reverse complement strand
GCCAAGGCGTCCGGACACCAGCCGCTCCAGCTGTTGGGACGGCGGCCCTCGCAATGGGGCGGACGAAGAACCTTGTCAATCAGGGCTTTTGCTCATGAATTGTAGGCTATTCGAACAACGGTTTCTCATCACGCTGGATGATATTTTGAACCATCGCTTCCCTTATGACCCCACCACCGCCTACGCAAAATGCGAGAAACGGATCAGCTCCGACCTTTTTCAATTATTGGTCTACGCCATGGACCCTGCGGATCGGGCGGACCAGCTGGCCTATTTTAAAAAAATATGCCTGGAGGGGCAGAAAAAAATAAACAAGATTTGCGCAAAGCTGCATCGACCCTTGGCCTATGATGGCCTGGCATTAATTATAAATTTATGCGAATCCACGGCGCCGGACGCGTAGAATGGGCATCCGCCCGCGCGGTGCCCCGGAGCCCCACCCATGCCCGGCAACGACCCTGATCTCAAGACCCTCGTCGATGCCTTGAACCGCGGCCTGCCTTCGGGGCTGGAAGCGGATCGGCCGCATGGCGCTTCCGGGCTGGACCAGGTGCTGGCCATGGCCGCGGCCCAGGGGGCTTCGGACCTGCTGCTGGTGGTGGGGGCGCCCGTCGCGCTGCGCATCAACGGCCGGCTGAGCCTGGCCGGCGGCGACGCGCTGGAGGACGAGGAGGTGCATAGCCTGCTCGCCCCGCTGCTGTCCACCCGCCAGCACCAGGAACTGCAGCGGAACAAGTCGCTGGACTTCTGTTTCCAGCGGGAGGGGCTCGGCCGGTTCCGGGCCAACCTGCACTTCCAGCGGGGGACGCTGGCGGGGAGCATCCGCCTGCTCCCCGCCCGGATTCCCACCCTGGAATCGCTGCATCTGCCCCCGACCCTGCGCCGCTGGGTCGCTTCCCGCCAGGGGCTGCTGCTGGTGACCGGCGCCACCGGGTCGGGCAAGAGTTCCACCCTGGCGGCGCTCATCGATATCGTCAACGGCGAGCGGCGCGACCACATCGTCACCATCGAGGACCCGGTGGAGTACGTGCACGCCAACCGCAACGCCATCGTCGAGCAGATCGAGGTCGGCCAGGACGCGCCGGACTTCGCCGGGTCGCTGCGCAGCATCGTGCGGCAGAATCCGGACGTGATCCTGGTGGGCGAGATGCGCGATCCGGAAACCATCGCCACCGTGCTCACCGCGGCGGAGACCGGGCACCTGGTGCTCTCCACCCTGCACACCAACGACGCCTCCCAGGCCGTTTCGCGCATCCTGGACTCGTTCCCCCAGGGCAACCAGCCGCAGATCCGCCAGCAGCTGTCCCTGGCCCTGCTGGCCATCGTGGCCCAGCAGCTGGTGCCGACCCGGGACGGCCGGGGCCGCTGCCCGGCGGTGGAGATCCTCACCGCCAGCCACGCCATCCGCAACCTGATCCGCAAGGGCGACGACCACCAGCTCTACTCCGCCATCTCCACCGGGCGGGCCGAAGGCATGGTCACTATGGAACAATCATTGGCCGAACTGGTCCGAAGCGACCGCATCACCCGGGAAACGGCCATGGCCCACTGCTTCCGGCCCGACGAACTGCCCCGCTACCTGAAGTAGCCGATGGCGAAAAAAATAATTATTTAATCCAGATGGCCGTTCGGGCATGATATCGCAGTTCATCCCGCAGGCAACTGCCTTCGAACCTCGGCACGTCCGTTCCTTGGTCAATCTGGAGAGCCGTCATGACTCGTCGTCGCCCCCTGGCCGCCGCATTGTTCGCCACCGCCGCCCTCGCCCAGGAACCGGCGGCGGCCACGGGGAAGATCGATCTGCCGCTGCAGATCCCCGGCCTCGCCGCGGGCGACCTGACGGCGGCCTGGACCGCGCCCGCCAGTTGGACCGCGGGGATCTGGGGCCGGTTCGGACTGGGTGCCGCCGCCCTGGCGGGCCTATCCCTGGCCCTGGACCGCCCGGTGGATCGCGCCGTGCGCCGCTCGGATCTCACCAGCTATGATCCCTGGGCCCGGCGGCTCGATACCCTGGGCAGCGCCGGCACCGTCGCCATCGCCGGCGGCGCCTACCTGGGCGGGCTGCTCGCCGACCAGCCCAAGGTGCGCGAATTCGGCGCGGACGCGGCGTTCTCCATGCTGGTGGCCGAGGTCGGCTTCACCCTGCCCGCCAAGTACCTGTTCGGGCGCTCCCGGCCCGGCGCCGACGCCGGCCCCTACCATTTCCAGCCCATCCATGGCGGCGATTCGTTCCCTTCGGCGCATGCCACCCAGGCCTTCTCCCTGGCCACGGTGATCTCGGAATACGCCGACAGCCCCTGGGCCTCCGTGGCGGCCTACGGCTTGGCTTCCCTGGTGGGGCTGGCGCGGATCGAACAGCGGGCCCACTACGTCTCCGACGTGGCCGCCGGCGCGGTGATCGGCACCCTCTCCGCCAAGGCCGTGATGCTGCGCCACCGCACCCTGCGCCTGGGCGCGAACAAGCGGGTGGAGTTCTCCTGCACCCCGGTCTGGACCGGCAACCGGCCCGGCCTATTGATCAAGGTCCGGTTCTGAAGGTGGCCGCCAGGAAGGCGATGAAGGTCGCCAGCGCGGTGAGGCTGAGCACCAGCACGGCCCCCGCGGCACAGTCCTTGGCGCGCTTGACGGCCGGGTGGAGCTGCGGGTTCAGGAGATCCAGCGCCTCCTCCAGGGCGGTGTTCAGCAGTTCGGCGGCCAGCACCGTGCCGCAGTTGATGAACAGCAGGGCCCACCAGACCGCCGCGGGCCGCCGCCAGACCAGCAGCGCCAGGACCAGCAGGGCGGCCGCGGCCTGCTGGCGCAGGCTCGATTCGCGCCGCAGACCCGAGCCGATGCCCTGCAGGGCGAACCCCAGGCGGTGATGAAATAATTTATTTTTCATAGTATATCCGGTTCCCGCTCCCAAGATTATCCGAGAAATTCACTCAGCCTGAAGAAGAACGGGGGGCCTCGCGGAATTTATAAAATGACGCAGTCATGCCGCAAGTGCGGATGGCGGGTCAGGTACTGCCTGGTGAAGGTCTCGATGGGGATGGCGATGAAGATGCCTTCCTCGTCCCGCGGGTCCTCGCGGGTCAAGTAGCGCAAGCCGTTGATGTCCCCCTGGCCCAGGATCGGCCGGTGGGATTCCCTCAGCCAGCGGCTCACGGCCCTGGCGGTTTCCTCCTTGATTTCCGCCTGCAATCGCGCTGCATCCTCCGCGCCGAGGATGAGCCCAAGGCCCTTGAACTCATCTACCGCTTTTTCGAATGCTTGGGCGGCACGTTCATCGATGGACTCCTGGTCAGGGGTATCGACACCGCAGCGCATGACCTGACGCTCTCCCCGGTAGGGCTCTTCGACGTGGTCCAACCCCACGGCATGCAGCAGCTCATGAAGAATGACGTAGGGCAGCGTCTCCCGTTGGTGGTCCCGGAGGGCGAGGAAGGCCCTGTCCAAGGTGATCGTCCCGCCGAATACGCATTCGCGGTACGATTTCCATAATCCCCCGACCCCGTGGACATCCGTCGCGCCATAGCGGGGAAGGATCTGGACAAACTCCCCGGACGGACTGCCGGCCTGGATCAGGATGATCCCGGGCCTGCCCTTGAGACCGGCTGGATCGGCGACCGCACCCTGCTGGAGCCGGATCCGCCCCCGGCCGATATGCTCGTTGATCTGGTCGACCGCGGCCTGGACCGGTTCCCGGATCTCGTCCATCAGCCGCCGATCCTCGAGGCTTGCGGCGACCAGGTGAAGGGAGAAGCCGATCGGCGCCAGCCGTTTGGTCAGCGCGGTGAAACCATGAACCTCCGGGACCAGCCCTTCGGCGGCGGGTTCCGCTCCGGCGGCCCTGGCGAGCGGGCCCGCAGCCAGGGAAGCTGTCAGCAGGATGGCCCAGGCTGCGTTTTTAAAGAAATTCACGGTGATCCTCTGCACGGTAATACCTTCCGGTGGCCATGCCGTGCAGGCGCTTCTGGGAGGGGGGCGCGGCCATCGGCTCGAAAGAACGGGCGTGGATGTGGAGTTCCAGGTTCGCCCCCTGGCCCCAAGCCGCTCCCTTGAAATCGGGCACCAGCTCCGCTTGCTCCTTGCCCTCGTCCTGGTAGACACGGATGGCGCACCGGCTTTGGCCCATGTGGTCGAAGAGCCAATAGGTGCCGGGGGCCTCCAAGGTGACGACCCGGGAGGCCGGCAGGTTCCCCACAGGGTCCACCACCGCAGTCTGGCCTGGGCCCGTGGCGAGGCTCCAGCGCGCGTCGGACCAGTTGCAAACGGTGACGTCAAGCGCAGTCATGGGAGTGGCAAATAACGACATAAGGGGCATCAGCAGGGCGGGGTTGGGGATTTTCATGCGTTCCTCCTTCCGGGATGGACAATCCGTTCCAGGAACGAATGCGCCATGCCTTCCCATGGTTCCCATGGAAATAAATAATTTAATAAATAATGAAAATTTCCGCCGAGATCCGGAGGAAAACGGAAGGCGCCGTCCGTGCGGGCCGGGCGGAGCGCTCCGGAAGGGGGATGGAAGCATTCTGTGCGGACCCGGGAACCATTCATAGCCTTTTCCCATTAATGAACAGGTCGTCGCTCCGTTGTCGGATCGGCTTGATGATCAAACCAACATGACCTCAAGATTAATAAATTTTACATTAGGTGTCCCTTGAAAAAGCTCATGTGTCCGATCCTCCTCACCACCCTGGCCACCTTCGCCCAGGCCACCGAGTCCGTGGAACCGCTGGTCTTCGATCCGGCCGCCCCGGATGCCGGGCTGGAATTCGGCCATGCCGCCGACCCGAAAAAGGGGCTGACCCTGCCCGTCTTCCACGACCAGCACTTCGCCCACCGGGACACCCCCTTCGTGCTGGACCCGGACTGCGTGGTGCTGCCCCTGGAGCTGCAGGCCGCGGAAGGGCGTTTCCAGCCGATGATCCAGGAGGGGGAAACCGGCTTTGTGCCCAGCCCCCATTTCACCGGGATGGCCAAGACCCTGGGCATCATGAACAAGCTCGCCTACTCCCGGGGCCAGGACTACCGCAACGGGCACGAGCTGACCTACCAGGGCTCCCTGGACGGCTGGACCCTGACCAACATCAAGGCCAAGCGCGGCTGGGGCTCCGACGATCCCAACGCCGGGTTCGTGGCCTACCACAAGGGCCTGCGCACCATCGCCATCGTCATGCACGGGTCCATCAACGGCGCCGACTGGATCACCAACTTCAAGACCTGGGCGGTGCGGCTCGACGCGCCGCACCCCCTGCCCCGCAGGGCGGACGAAGGCGACGGTGCCCCGGTCCGCTTTGCGCGCCTGCCGTTCGTGGGGTTCGCCCACAAGGGCTTCCTGGAAAAGTATCTTTCGGCCTCGGAAGAGGTCATGGAAGCGGTCGACCGCATCATGGACGGGATCAGGGCCAGCCTCAAGGAAGGGCTGTGGGGGATGGTCAAATCCGCCGGCTACGCCCAGCACATGGGCACCGACAATGTGAACTACCGCGGGGTGGGCAAAAGCTACGCCTTCGATCCCGACATGGTCGACCAGTCCCTGCAGGATCTGAAGCAAGGCCTGCAGATGGCCTACGACCATCAGCAGGACAGGCTGCGCGCCCAGGCTGTCCGCGCCAACCCGAACACCTCCAGCTGGGAACGCTTCAAGGCCTGGATGAAATAAGCTCCGGGCGCCGCCGGGGCCTCAGCTTCTGCCGGGACGTCTCCCTCAAGGACCTGCACCTCCGTCCGGTGGTGATCAAGCTGCGGCGGGTTCGGCAACAGCATGAGCACCATCTGGGCCATCCAGCGGGCGGCCATCGAGGCCGGATGACCGTGGACGAGTGCTCGCACCGGATCCACCACCTGACCCTGGGGAATCCCAGCTGGCAGGCGCGGCCCTGAGGGGATGGGGATTCAAGCCATTGACTGCATGATAATCATGACCTATGTTATTTAATCATGGGTATCATGTTCCCAAGGATGATCCAGAAGGCGCCACCATGCAGACCCTGGCCAAAAGTTCCCGCTTCCCGTTCCACGGCCTGTCGGGTCCCGCCTCCCAGGTGGGGCGCGAACTGAGGGAGACCAAGGACAGGCACGTGGTCGCGGTGGAACTCGAGCCGGGCCAACAGCATCTCGAACCGGCCCTGCTCAAGGCGCTGGAACTCATCATGAACGTGCTGGAGGAGAAGTTCACCAAGGCCCAGGCCGACCAGGTTCGCCGCATCGGCGATCTCCTCACCGAAAGCGTCGAGGTCTCCCAGGCTGCCGTCATCGAGGGCAAGATGCGGGCCAACGCCATCCGGCATCTTCTTGAAGAAGGCGGATGGCTGAATGCCGGTCAGATTGCCGAGCAGGGCGGCTACAGCAAGAGCAATCCGGCGGAACCAGCCAGCCGCTGGAAGCGCGAATGCAGGATCTTCGCCATCACTTTCAAGGGCCAGGACCTGTATCCGGCCTACCAGTTCGACGGGAACCTGCAGCCGCGGCCGGTGATCGCCGAGGTAGTGACGCTTTTCAAGCACAAGGACGACCCCTGGAAGATCGCGGCCTGGTTCGCCTCGGTCAACGGCTGGCTGCGGGGCAAACGCCCCCAGGACTGCCTGGACGAACCGGAGCGGGTGGCCGAGGCGGCGCGCCAGGAGATCAGCGAATCCAATGGATAGTTTCCCCGCCCCCGGCCTGACGCTGGAGGCCGAATTCATCACCTGGCCGGCGGACCGGGAGATACACCGCGTCCACAATGCCGCGTACGGCTCGATCGAATTCAACCCCGGCAACGGCGACGCGCGCTTCAGTCCCGTGACCAGCGCGCGCGGCAACCCGGTTCCAACGCTCTATGGCGGGGAAACCTTCGAGTGCGCCCTGATGGAAACCGTGTTCCGCGACGTGCCCCATACCGCCGGGTTCAAGGCCTACGACAAGCACAACCTGGATCGGATGCGGGCCTCCGTCCTCTGCCCTTCCCGGGACCTCCTGCTGGTCAACCTGTCGGGCAAGGCGCTGCACAAGCTTGGCATCACCCGCGCGAAGCTGCTGGAATGCGAAGCCGCCGACTTTTCCCACACCCGCCGCTGGGCGGGAGCGCTGCATGCGCAGCTTCCCAAAGCGGACGGCCTGCGCTGGGTGTCGCGCCAGGACGATGAAGCCCATGCCCTGCTTTTGTTCGGCGACCGGGTGAAAAAGGCCGTTTTGCGGGTCACGCGCCCACCCACCGACATCGTGCACGACCTGAAGCTGTATCTCCAGGTGCTCGACCTCGCCCAGCTGATCGGGGTCGACTTCATTTAAAGATGCGGGAAGTTGCCCAGCCCGCTACTTCAGCCGGAAGAAGAACTGCAGATCGGCGTTGGTCAGCCCGCGCTTGCCCCACTGCTCCCATCCGGCCCAGTCGCCGCCATCGCTGAACTCCGCGTGGCCGTCCGGGAACAGGGTTGCATCGCTGAAGCCCTTGTCGGTGCCCTTGCGCATGGGGAAGGCCTCGTACTGGGCGCTCGCCGGGGCGCTCAGCACCAGGTGGTAGGTCCGGCCCGGGGCCAGCGCCTGGGGCTCCGGGAAGCTGAAGGTGACCCAGTCGCAGCCGCCCAGGGAAGCGGTGGGTGTGCAGGCGGGCAGGGGGGCCGCGACGGCGCCCTCGGCCAGCAGCTTGCCGTCCTCCTGCTCCAGGCGCAAGGCGATGGGCAGCGTCCCCGCCACCCGCCGCACCCGCACCGACACCGAGCCGGCCAGCCGCCGCGGGCCGGAGACGGTGAAGGTTTCCCGCACCCGGGCCGGCCCCGACACGGGCCGAGGGGCGCCCATCCAGAACTCCATGTAGCCCATGCCCTGGGACTTGCCGCCGGCGTAGTCGATCTCCAGGATGGGCGTGAAGCCTTCCTGGCTGCCGGGGGTGCGCCGCACCGCCCAGGCGGGGCTGGTCCGGCTGCGCATGAGCATGGCCCAGTCGGAATCCTGAAGGCGGGGTTGCAGGGGGGGCGAGCAGGATTTGAGGAACAGCGCGTTCACCGAAACGAAATTGCCTTCCGGATCCGGGTCGGTATTGCTGAAGACCAGGTGGTAGAACGCTCCGGGCGCGAGCACCGGGGCCCGGTCGAAGACCAGCCGGGGGTAGAACTGGTCGCTGGTGGCCACCAGGGCGAGGCGCCGCACGGTGGTGGCGAGCACCTGGCCGGAGGGGCGGTGCTGCGGGGTGCCGTCATCCGCCTGCAGTTCCACCTTCAGGATGCCGCCGCTGCCCGCATGGTAGCCCCGGCGCTTGAAACTCCAGATGAGGTAGGGGCGCGCCCCCTGGAACACGCCGCCCGGATCCGCCCGGAACCGGCAGCTCACCTGGATGCCGCCCTTGCCGATGGGGGTATTGGCCAGCGAATCGGCGCGGATGGCCGGACCGTAAAAATCCCCCTGGGCACCGAGGCTCAGGGGGATCATCAGCACGAATGCATGGAAGGCAGCCATCGGAACCCCCGTTTCCAGGGGTTAGATGCCGGTCAGGGAATGAACATGAACTGCAGGTCGCCGGTGGTCAGATTGGGGGTGCCCCACATGTCCCAGCCGGCCCAGCCGGTGCTGCCGGTGCTGGTGAACTGGGCGTGGCCGTCGGGGAACGCGGTGTCGTTGGAGAAGCCCTTGTCCAGACCCTTGCGGATGGGGTAGGCCGAGTACTGGGTGTTGGCGGCGGTGCTGAGGGTGAGGTTGTAGGCGACGCCGGAGGACAGCACCGTGGACAGGGGGAAGGCGCAGGTCACCCAGCTGGAGGCGCCCGTGAGCACGCTGGCGGCAGGCACGGTGCCCTGTTCGATCAGGGTGCCGTCGGCTTCGGTCAACGCCAGGGTCAGGGGGCTGGTGCCGGCCACCCGCTCGGCGCGCACCATGATCTTGGTGAAGGTGCGGCTGGGCCCGCTCACCTTGAAGGTCTCCCGGACCTGGGCGTTGCCGGAGATGGTCTTGGGGTTGGTGGACCACACTTCCATGTAGCCGTTGCCCTGGCTGCCGCCATCGGCGTAGTCCAGCTCCAGGATGGGAGTGAAGCCCGTCCGCACCTTCCAGGCGCCGGTGCCGGAACGCACCAGCGCGGCGCAATCGTTGTCGCTGATGGAAGGCTGCATGGGCGCGGTCTGGGCGTCGGTGTAGAGGCTGTCCAGGGAGATGTAGTTGGTGACGGGGCTGGGGTCCACGTTGGTGAACACCAGGTGGTAGAGGGCGCCTCCGGTCAGCGTGGCGGGATAGGCGAACTCCAGCTCGGGGTAGTTGTCGTTCTGGGCGACGATGTTGCCGTAGGTGACGCTGGCCAGCGAGGGGCCGGTGGGCAGGTGGGCGGCGCTGTTGTCGTCGGCCTTGAGATCCACCTGGATGGTGCCGCCCTGCCCGGCCTGGTAGCCGCTCTTCACCAGGGACCAGATGAAGAACACCCGGATGGCCTTCAGCGCGCTGGCATGCTTGGCCTGGAACCGGTAGCTCGCGCTGTTCAGGCTCGGCCCGCCCAGCACGGTGTTGGCGAGGGCATCGGCGCTCAGCCCCGAACCATAGTAGAAGGAGCTCACCGGCAGCACCGGCAGCACCGGGATGGTCTGGGAATAGACGGACTGCACGCCGCTCAGGGTGACCACGCACTGCACGGTGAGGGTGCCCGCCGCGCCGGCGTTGACGTAGGCCGCGGCGTTCTGGGTGACCCCGGGGATGGTGCCGCCGTTCGCGCTCCACCGGAAGGTCGCGCCGGCCTGGGCCGGAACGTCCACCAGCACGTTGGCCATGCCCGCGGAAACCAGGGCGGGGCCGGTGATGTAGCCGGTGTTGACGATGGCGGCGGGCAGCACCGCCCCCGCCTTCTGGGCGGCCGGGGCGTTGGCGCCCGAGGCGCTCTGGCCGGCGCAGCCCCAGGACAGCAGGGCGATGGCCGCGGCCATGATCTTTGAATTTCTCATAAAGGTTCCTTCCCAAAAGTTCGCCCAGGCAGGCGGGTCGCCCCGTCCGTCCCGCGCCAAGTGACCAGGCTCTGAAGTCCGCAGGCAACCTTTCGCCGCGCAGGACTTGGATATCCCTTCACAGCAACGGCGGTGCCAAACCACAGACTTGCAGGTTTTTAAAATAAACCTTTATATACGTGTGTTTATATTTTGACGGCGCCGCCGGCCGGCGGGGTGAATCTCGAATCGGGATCCGGCATCCAGAATCGGGACTCGCCGGGCTCCCTTCAGGGATGCGTTATCGTTCTTAATGGAGAAGTTCATGATCCAGCCGAGCCATCCCCGCCGCCGGACCGAAGCCTGGACCGGCGCGCGTGATTCCCTGCCGATGCTGCTGGGCGCGGCGCCGTTCGGGCTGATCTTCGGCACCCTGGCCGGCCCGAGCGGCCTGTCCCCCGCCGCCACCCTGGCCATGTCGCTATGCGTGTTCGCCGGATCTTCGCAGTTCATCGCACTCACGCTGCTGGCCAGCGGCACCGGACTGGCGGTGATCCTGCTCACCACCTTCGTGGTCAACCTGCGCCACGCGCTCTATTCGGCCACGCTGCTGCCCCACGTGGCGGGCCTGCGCCAGCGCTGGCGCATCCCGCTGGCCTTCTGGCTCACCGATGAAACCTTCGCGGTGGTGCAGCTCCGCTACCACCGGGCCGACGCCTCGCCCTTGAAGCACTGGTACTACCTGGGCTCCTGCCTGGCGATGTACGGCAACTGGTTCATGTGGACCCTGGCCGGGGTCATGCTTGGCCGCTCAGTGCCCAGGCTGGAACACATGGGGCTGGAATTCGCCATGGCCGCGACCTTCACCGGCATCGTCGTGCCGATGCTCAGGAACCGGCCGATGCTCGGGGCGGCCCTGGGGGCCGCCGCGGTGGCGCTGGCGGCGCACGCCCTGCCCTACAAGCTGGGACTGATGCTGGCCGCCCTGGCCGGCGTGGTGATCGGGGTCGTGCTGGAGGAGACCCCATGAGCGGGCGCGAACTGGTCCTGGTCCTCGGCATGGCCGCGGTCACCTTCCTGGTCCGCTATGCCTTCTTCGCCCTGGGCGAGCGGGCCGCCTTCCCGCCCCTGGTCAAACGGGCGCTGCGCTACGTGCCGGCGGCCGTACTCACGGCCATCGTGGTGCCGATGGTGCTGCTGCCGGACGGCACGCACTGGCAGCTCAGCTGGCGCAACGCCTGGATGGTGGGGGCGCTGGCGACCGGGCTGATCGCCTGGCGGTTTAGCCACCTGCTCGCCTCCATCGGTGGCGGAATGCTGGTGTTTTTTATCTATCGTTGGCTGCTAGGATAATCCACCGATCCACGGACGTTGGCGTCACAGGGAAACAATTAATTTATTGATTATATAAATACGTTTCATTCGTTTTAAAACGCTGTTAACATCAGCGCCAATAAACCAAAATGCGAGCGGAGCAAACCCCCCAGTCATAAGGTCCAGTCGTGGACCCAGCCATCGGAGGCAGTATGGATCAAGCGGTCACCCCCCTCCCAACCAAGCAGAAGGTTCCCTTCTACAAGGTTCTGTACGTTCAGGTGCTGTTCGCGATCGTTGTCGGCGGTCTGCTTGGCTGGCTGTCGCCGAGAATCGCCACCAACGACTGGATCAAGGCCATGGGCGACGGCTTCATCAAGCTGATCAAGATGGTCATCGCGCCGATCATCTTCTGCACCGTGGTCTCCGGCATCGCCCACGTGCAGAGCGCGAAGACCGTGGGCCGGATCGGGGTGAAGGCGATGGTCTATTTCGAGATCGTCTCCACCTTCGCCCTGGTGATCGGCGTCGTCATCGCCAACGTGCTGCATCCGGGGCTGAACTTCGGCGGCAAGGCGCCGGACGCCTCTTCGGTCGCCCAGTTCGCCAAGCAGGCGCACGAGATGAAGTCGGTCGACTTCTTCCTGAACATCATTCCGGACAGCGTCGTGGGCGGCTTCGCCAGGGGCGACATCCTCCAGGTGCTGCTGTTCTCCATCCTGTTCGGCCTGGCGCTGATGGCGCTGGGTGAGCGGACCAAGGGCCTGCGCACGCTGATCGACGAACTGTCCCAGGGCGTGTTCGGGGTCATCGGGCTGGTGATGAAGGCCGCTCCCGTCGGCGCCTTCGGCGCCATGGCCTACACGGTCGGCAAGTACGGGCCCCAGGCGCTGGGCAACCTGCTCGGGCTGATCGCCACCTTCTACCTGACCGCCGCCCTGTTCGTCCTCGTCGTCCTGGGCATCATCTCCCGCTTCATCGGCTTCAACATCTTCCGCTTCATCGGCTACATCAAGGACGAGCTGCTGATCGTGCTCGGCACCAGCTCCTCGGAAAGCGCGCTGCCCCAGCTCATGCGCAAGATGGAGGCGCTGGGCTGCTCCAAGACCGTGGTCGGCCTGGTGGTGCCCACCGGCTATTCGTTCAACCTGGACGGAACCAACATCTACATGAGCCTGGCGACCATCTTCATCGCCCAGGCGCTGGGCTTCCACCTGGGCCTGCGCGAACAGCTGGCCATCATCCTGGTGGCGATGCTCACCTCCAAGGGCGCCTCCGGCGTTTCCGGCGCGGGCTTCGTCACCCTCGCCGCGACCCTGTCGGTGGTGAGTCCGGCCCTGGTTCCCGGCATGGCCATCGTGCTGGGCATCGACAAGTTCATGAGCGAATGCCGGGCCCTGACCAACATCACCGGCAACGGGGTCGCCTGCTGCTTCGTCTCCTGGTGGGAGCATGAGCTGGACCGGAAGAAGCTGCACGCCGTCATCGGCGGCCGGGACTTCGCGGCCTCCCAGGAACCGGTCGGCAATCCCGAATAGCTCGATCCGCGCGATCAGGCCCCGGGACGCCGTGTCCCGGGGCCTGATCGCGCTATGATGACCATTTCCATGGGGCAGGAGGGTGACGGTGACCGAGGACCAGGAGCATGCCGAGGCCCGGGCCCTGATCGAATCCTGCAAGCTGCGCTTCGAGCCGGCATTCGACGATCTGGCCTGCCTGTACGAGCAGGGCCGCATGGTGGCCTGCGGCGCCCGGGCAGGCTATGTCCTCAAGATGCTGGCCATCGCCCCCAGCCACCAGGGCAGCGACGCTCTGGGCGAACTGCTCACCCGGCTTATCCAGTCGGGCCTGGCGGCCGGGCACGACACCCTGTTCGTGTTCACCCCGCCGCAGAATGTCCCCAGTTTCCAGGCCCTGAACTTCCGCCTGCTGGTCACCCACGGCCAGGCCGCCTTGCTGGAACACGGCCCCGGCCTGGAGGCCTACCTGGCGGACCACGCCGCCCAGATCACCCCTGGCCGCAACGGCGCCGTGGTCATCAATGGCAACCCCTTCACCCTGGGCCACCTGTACCTGGTGGAACTGGCCGCCCGGCGCGTGGACCGGTTGTACCTGTTCGTGGTGCGCGAAGAGCTGTCCCAGGTCCCGTTCCGGATCAGGTTGCGTCTGGCGGCCGATGCCACGGCGCATCTGGACAATGTCACCGTGCTCGACACCTCCCGCTACGCGGTGAGCGCCGGCACCTTCCCCGCGTACTTCCTGAAACGCCTGGACACCTTCGCGGCGGCGCAGATGCAGATCGATCTGCGCCTGTTCGCCCAGCTCATCGCCCCCCGGTTCCATATCGCCGTCCGGTTCGCCGGCGCGGAGCCGCTCTGCCCCACCACCGCGGCCTACAACCTGGTGATGGCGGAAGTGCTGGCGGAGCATGGCATCGAAATGGTGGAGGTGCCCCGGCTGGAGGCCGGAGGCCAGCCGGTCAGCGCCAGCCGGGTGCGCGCCGCCTGGCGCGCCGGGGACCGTGCCACCCTGAAGGACCTGGTGCCGCCGGCCACGCTGGCCTACCTGTTGGAGGAGAATTAACCCCTCAACCCGCTCATTATTGAAGGTGCGATCCACGGGAGTTTCCATGCAGCAAGCACAAACCAGATCCTCGAAACTCGGGGCCGTGTTACGGGTCACCAGTGGAAATTTTTTGGAAATGTTCGACTTCTTCCTCTTCGGGTTCTACGCCTCCTCGATCGCCAAGACCTTCTTCCCCAGCAGCAATGAGTATGCCTCGCTCATGCTCACCTTCGGCACCTTCGGCGCCGGCTTCCTCATGCGCCCGCTGGGCGCGATCATCCTGGGCGCCTACATCGACCGGGTCGGCCGGCGCCAGGGGCTCATCCTCACCCTCGGGCTCATGGCCCTCGGCACGGTCCTGATCGCCTTCGTGCCGGGCTATGCGGCCATCGGCCTGCTCGCGCCCTTCCTGGTGCTGCTGGGGCGCCTGTTCCAGGGCTTTTCCGCCGGGGTGGAACTGGGCGGCGTTTCCGTCTACCTGTCCGAGATGGCCACCCCGGGCCACAAAGGCTTCTATGTGGCCTGGCAATCCGCCAGCCAGCAGTCCGCGATCGTCGTCGCGGCCGCCATCGGCTATGGGCTCAACGTCTACATGGCCAAGGCCACCGTTGCCGCCTGGGGCTGGCGGGTGCCCTTCTTCATCGGCTGCATGATCGTGCCGCTGATCTTCTTCATCCGCCGCTCGCTCCAGGAAACGGAGGCGTTCCTGGCCCGCAAGCACCGCCCGGATGTGCGCGAGATCTTCAACTCCATGATCACCAACTGGGGTATCGTCATCGCCGGCATGATGCTGGTGGTGATGACTACCGTGTCCTTCTATCTCATCACGGTCTACACCCCGACCTTCGGCATGAAGGTGCTCAAGCTCTCCGCCGCGGACAGCCTGATGGTCACCTTCTGCGTGGGCCTCTCCAACTTCTTCTGGCTCCCGGTCATGGGCGCCCTGTCCGACCGCATCGGCCGCCGGCCGATCCTGGTCTTCTTCACCCTCCTGACCATCGTCACGGCCTACCCTGCGCTGGCCTGGCTGGTGGCCGCGCCCACCTTCCCGAAAATGCTGCTGGTGGAGCTCTGGCTGTCGTTCCTGTACGGCAGCTACAACGGCGCCATGGTGGTGGCCTTGACCGAAGTCATGCCGGTGGCCGTGCGCACCGCGGGCTTCTCCCTGGCCTACAGCCTCGCCACCGCCCTGTTCGGCGGGTTCACCCCAGCGGTTTCCACCTGGCTGATCGAGTCCACCGGCAACAGCGGAGCCCCGGCCTTCTGGCTGATTTTCGCGGCGATCTGCGGCCTCCTGGGGACCCTGGTCCTCTACCGGCGCAGCGCCACCCAACGCCGTCTTGCCGAAGCGTAACGTCAAGGAGACATGACCCATGCAAATCCGTTGCAAGGCCAGTGCGGGCACGATGCAGTCCAGCGACCTGATGGTCGTGGTGGAGCCCGCGGACACGCTTCGGATCGACATCGATTCGACCGTGAAAAAGCAGTACGAGCACCTGATCCGCGCCCGGATCAGCGCCACCCTTGATGAGCTCGCGGTGAGCGCGGGGCACATCCAGGTCTCGGACCGCGGGGCCCTCGACTACGCCATCGCGGCGCGGGTCGAGACCGCGATCCGCCGGGCCGCGAAGGAGTAGACCATGGAAAAACTCTGGTACCGGGAATGCGCAACCGGACGGCGCTTCATCATCAAGCTCGAGCCGGGGGCCAGGATCACCGCCGCCCTGCTGGACTTCGCCCGCGCCCAGCAGCTGCCCTTCGCCTCGCTGGTCTCGGCGGTCGGCTCGGTGCGCGACGTGGAGTTCGCCGGCATCCAGGCCGGCGCCCACCTGCCCATGACCGAACCGCGCTACAAGACCAGCCGGCTGGAAGGCCCGCTGGAACTGCTGGGCCTGGAAGGCAACATCGCCCCCGGCCCGGACCATCTGCTGGTGGGCGAGTTCCACATCCTCGGTTCGAAATCCAACGGCGACGTGGTGGGCGGCCGGCTGCTGGAAGCGGTGGTGTTCGCCACCTGCGAGATCGTGCTGGCCGAGTACCTGGTGGAAGGCATCGAGCGCCACCACTCCGCCACCAGCGGGGTGGACACCATCTTCATCGAGGAAAAGCCATGAGACTGCGCCGATCGCTGCTCTACGTCCCCGGCAACATGCCCGGCATGCTGCAGAACATCCCGGTGTTCGAAGCCGATGGCGTGATGATCGACCTGGAGGACGCGGTGCCCCTGGTGGAGAAGGATTCCGCCCGGCTGCTGGCCCGGAATTTCCTGCGTTCCTACCAGGACCGCAACAAGGAGATGTTCGTGCGGATCAACGCGCTGGACACCCCCTACGCCGCCGACGACCTGCGCGAGGTCCTGCCGGCGCTGCCCGACGGCATCCGCCTGCCCAAGGCCGACCACCCGGAGATCGTGGAACGGCTGGACACCCTGCTCACCGAGCAGGAGGAAAAGCTGGGCCTGCCCATCGGCCATTTCAAGATCATCCCCTCCATCGAAAGCGCCCAGGGGGTGCTCAACTGCGTGGCCACCGCCCGGGCCTCCTCGCGCCTGGTGGCGCTGGCGTTCGGGGCGGAGGACTACACCGCCTCCATGGAGATCGACCGGACCAGGACCGGCGAAGAGCTGTTCTCGGCCCGCACCCAGGTGGTCTGGGCGGCCAAGGCCGCAGGGGTCCAGGCGATCGATTCGATCTTCTCGGACGTGAACGACATGGACGGCCTGCGGGCGGAGACGGTGCTGGTCAAGCGGCTCGGCTTCACCGGCAAGTCGCTGGTCAATCCCCGGCAGATCGAGGTCATCCACGACGTGTTCCGGCCCACCGCCGAAGAGATCGGCCATGCCCTGGAGGTGATGGCCGCCATCAAGCGGGCCCGGGAGATGGGCACCGGCGTCATCTCGCTCAAGGGCAGGATGGTCGACGCCCCGGTGGTGACCCGGGCGGCCCGCACCATCCGCGAAGGGGTGGCGTTCGGCATGCTGGAATTCGATCTGTCCGACGAGGTGATCCATGGCGAAAAATAGCCTCGGACGGGAGATCCCGGCCCAGTGGCGGGGCCGGACGCTCGATCCGTACCTGGATCCCTGGAGCCGGCAGCCGGAGGTGC
>Ga0181520_10007012_pt1 | contig 16852 bp, 18 predicted proteins | sample PEATcosm2014_Bin_29_FD_132451 | JGI IMG/M metagenome (GOLD analysis project Ga0181520, IMG submission 132451) | Peatland microbial communities from MTU Mesocosm Facility, Houghton, MI, USA - PEATcosm2014_Bin02_30_metaG | ecosystem: Environmental > Terrestrial > Soil > Wetlands > Peat | place... | reverse complement strand
GTATTGCCTGTGGCGGGCGCTCCCGGATCGAAGATAACGATATGGAAGCTGGTCGACGGCAGACCTTCGTCTCTGGAAGTCGTGCTCGGGCTGTCCGACGGCAAGAACCTGGAGATAACCAGCTCCAATGTGGGCGAAGGCGATAGGATCATCGTCTCCCAGCAACGGGGCGTAATAAAGAAGAAGGTGACGACCTCCACTGAAATCGTACCCCAAGAGAGCTCGTGATGGATGCGCCTCTGATCGAAGTGCACGACGTGACCAAGGTCTACGGCAAAGGGGCCTCCGAGGTTTCGGCCCTCAAAGGCGTGAGCCTCACGGTAAACAAGGGCGAATTCGTCGCGATAATGGGCGCCTCCGGCTCGGGGAAATCGACCTTCATGCACCTCCTCGGCTGCCTGGACCATCCCACGGCGGGCTCGTACAAGCTATCGGGCAAGGAGGTGTCCGGGCTCTCGCAGGACCAGCTGGCGGAGGTGCGCGGGCGGCAGATCGGCTTCGTGTTCCAGAGCTTCAACCTGCTCTCGCGGACCAGCGCGCTGGAAAACGTCGAGCTCCCGATGCTCTACGCGGGAATCCCGGGAATCGAGCGCGATAAGCGGGCGCGATCGATCCTCGGCGAAGTCGGTTTGGGCGAACGCGCGGATCATAAGCCCAACGAACTCTCCGGCGGCCAACAGCAGCGCGTCGCCATCGGTCGAGCCTTGGCCAACAATGCGCCTTTGATCATGGCGGACGAGCCCACCGGCAATCTGGACAGCATTGCCAGCGCGGAGATCATGACCCTGTTCCAGGGTCTGAACAAGGACAAGGGCATCACCCTCATCATCGTGACCCACGGAGCGGATATCGCGGCCTGGGCGAGCAGAGTCGTCACATTCCGCGACGGATTGATCATCGAGGATCGCCCTTCGAAGCCAAAGAACCATCCCGCGAAAGCCAAAAACAGTCCATCGAAGGCTGTGGTCTCCGCATGAATTTCCCCGTCCTCCTGAATACCGCATTCAAGGCGCTGCTGCGCAACCTCAGCCGATCGCTTCTCACCATGCTGGGTATCATCATCGGCGTGGGCGCGGTGATAGCCTCGGTAGCGATAGGCAACGGCGCGCAGTCCATCGTGTTGAAACAGATCGAAAGCCTGGGAGCCAACCTGATTATCATCAGCCCGGGCGCCATCAACAACGGAGGAGTGAGCCTGGGCGCCGCCGCCAAGACGACGCTCACCAAAAGCGATACCGACGCCATCATAGAGGATGTGCCCAACGTTCTCGGCGCCGCGCCGTATTCGACGAGATCCACGCAAGTGATCGCGGGCAATGCCAACTGGTATACGCTGATCGGCGGGACGACCCCCCCATGGCTCTCCGTAGGCAATTGGAACATGGCCGAGGGAGCGTTCTTCACCGAGGACGATGTCACCAAGGTCGCCAAAGTGGCGGTATTGGGAGCTACGGTGGCGGCGAACCTATTCCCATCGGGCGGCGCGGTCGGTCGGACGGTCCTCATCACGAGCGTACCCTTCAAGGTAGTGGGAATACTCGCCGCCAAGGGCCAGAGCGGTTTCGGCCGAGATCAAGACGACATAGTGATCATACCGATAAGCTCGCATCAGGAACGGCTGACCGGATTGAAGTACGTCGGTACTATCCTGGTGTCCGCAAAAAGCGCGGATACGGTGGACGGCGTGATCGACGCAGTCGATCGGCTCCTGCGGCTGGAGCATCACCTCGATCCGATCGATCCCGACGATTTCACAATACGCAATATCGCGAGCGTCCAGGCGGTTCGAACGGCCACTTCCAATACTCAATCCCTTTTATTGGCCGCCGTAGCGATCGTCTCGCTGGTAGTCGGAGGAATCGGCATCATGAATATCATGCTGGTCTCCGTAACGGAGCGCACGCGCGAGATCGGCCTACGCCTCGCGGTCGGGGCCAAGGGTAGGGACATCCTCCTTCAGTTTCTCATCGAATCGCTGACCATGGCATCCGCCGGCGGGGTCGTCGGCATCGGTTTCGGAATAGGCATTTCCTTCGTCGTGTCGCGATTCGCGGGCTGGCCGATGATAATATCCGGATTCTCGGTTTTTTTGGGCTTCGCGTCGGCGGCTTTTACGGGAGTCGTGTTCGGCTATTATCCGGCGCGGCGGGCGGCCGCTCTGACTCCCATCGACGCCCTGCGCTACGAATAGCGCATTTCCCGATAATCGAGGAGTGGGCAACATGCAAGATACGGAGAATCGAAGCGCCGACCGGCGCCTGCCGACAGCGGCCATAGCCGGACCATGAGCGACCTCGCCGAGAAGCCCGGGCTGGATCTCATCCTGGACAACGTTCTCGATATCTGCCGTTCCTTCATTTTCCTGTGCAATGCGGGCGGGGCGATCGAGTACGCCAATCCGGCCGCGTTGAAGCTCTTCGGCCGGACCGAGTCGGCATTCGAACGCGACAGCTTCTTCGAGATGGCGATTTCCGGGAAGGACCGGCGGCTGCTTCACCGGACGGCGCTGGATTTGAAAGCGAACGAACGGAAGCGGCTGGAGATGGTGCTTCATTCGGTCGAGGGTTTGCATGTCCCCGCTTCAATGGTTCTTTGCGGAATCGACGGCGCCAAAGGGAACGAAGGCGGCTTTCTCGTGATCGGGGATCCGATGGAGGCGATTGCCGCGACGTCCTACGTGAGCTCGATCGCGAGTAACAACCTCGTCATCCGGATGCTGCACGGCTGCGTCGATCCCGTCTTCCTCATCGATCCCAAGACTCGGATAGTGCGCGACTGCAATCCCGCCGCGGCCGCCCTGTTCGGGTGGAGCCGCAGTGAGCTCATCGGGGCGAGCCTGCTCAAGCTTTATCCGAGCGAGGAGGCCTTTCGGGCGATCGGGAAGCGCATAGCGGAATCCGAATCGAGATCCGGAATACACGAGGAAGAAATATCGCTCAACGGTCGCGACGGAAGCGCCATCTCCTGCAAGCTCACGACCTTGTGCATCTTCGGGCCGAAGGGCGAGGCCGAGCTCCGCGTAGCCATCCTCCACGACATTACGGAGGCCCGCGTCAGGGAAGACATGCTCGCTCGCCTGGCGACGCGTACGACCGAGCTCGCCGCCGAGCTGACTCAGCTGACGAAGCGCCAGGTCCCCATCGGCAAAGACTCCTTCGACGGCATGGGGTTCACCGAGCGCCAGGCTCAATTGGCAAGATTCGCCGCGATTGGAATGACTTCCAAGGAGATCGCCTTCAGGCTCGGGCTTTCCGAATCGACGGTCAAGAATCACTTCTCGGCGATGTTCCGCAAGTTCGGCGTTTCGTCGCGAATCGAGCTTGTCGCCCTGCTCCTGGAGCGTCATATTCGCCTGAAATAACCGAAAGGCCCATCCTTCTGCCCGAAAGTACTAATAGCGGCCGCGCTCGATATCGCCAACAATGTCAATGTTCCCATATGCCTAAAAAAATCGAATAAGCGAGTCGCCATGCCTGGAAACGAAGAATCGCCTTCGGGCGCGGCTGAAATAAAAAGGCTCGAAGACGAGCTCGCGAAAGCTCTCGATGCCAATGCGGCCCTCGTCAAGGAGCTGCAGCAGCGTGTGATAGACAACCTGCAATTGGTGCTTAGCCTGGTGAGGCTGCAGAAGGCGGCGATACTCGAATCGAATGCGAGAGAGGCCTTCCTCGCGATCGAGGGCCGCCTGCGCGCCTTGTCCATTTCGAACAAACTCTACTCGAGCCAGCATGGAAGGGACAGCTTCGACCTGAATTCGTTCTTGCGGGACCTTTCCGTCGAGTTGCTGGACCTTTACGACTACCATCCGCTCGGCGCGGGCATCACGCTTTCGGGAGACAGCATCTGGGTCCCGATCGATTCCCTAGTGCCCCTCGGCATGATCAGCAGCGAGATAATCGCGGGTACCCTGGGGGCGGAGAGGCCGGGCGCGGGCCGTCTTCGATTGGACATCGCCTGGCGCGAAAAAAGAGGCGGCGGAGTCGAGTTGCGCTTCTGCGACGACGGCGGGTCCTTTCCCGAGAACGTCATCGACGGGTCGCGCAAGCCGCTCGGGATGATGATCGTCCGGACACTGGCCGAGCAGATCGGGGCGACGGTATCCAACTCGAACGGCGAGAGGGGCGCGGTGACGCTGATAGATTTCGGTCCGGTCTCCCAGGAATGATGAGAGCCCTTGCGCGATGGCCGGCGTCCAAGTAGGCGGCAAGGCTGCCGAGCGTCCCCGCCGAGTACAGGAGAAGCCCTCTTCCGAATCAGGTCCTGCCGCGACCGAGGGCGCCGATCGCCAACAGCAAGCCGACTACGGCGGAAGCGACGCCGCCGTAGATGTACCACATCGTACTGCGGGTCAGATGCCCCAAAAACGCATTGCTCAGGCTGTCCGACAAGGACCGGGAAGCCGTCACTCCGAGAATTATGAGGACTGCTCCAAGACCCAGCAGGACCACCCCTGTCACGCGAGCGCCGTTCATGGATGTTCTCATCTTCCGATGCGGAATCTGGCTATGGGACCCATGAGCCCGAACACGTTCAAGGTAAAGGCGATCACCGCGACGATGACCACGACGTTCAGTATGCCCTTGATGGTGCCGTTCATGGGGATATAGGTGTTCACCAGCCACAGGATCACGCCCACCACTATGAGCGCGACGAGAAATTGGATCAATGGCATCGCATACTCCTTCGCTAATATGAGATCGTGAGGTCGTTCTCCACGGCGGAGACGCCGGGGGCGCACCACGCCGCTATCCCGGCGTCGTCGTGCTCTTCCCACGAACGGACCTTTCCGTGAAGGGTGACCTTGCCGTCTGCGGCTTCGATAGTGATTCTGTCGGTGTCCCGCTTCATGCTCCGCTTCAACGCAGTCTCTATCTTGACTCGCACTTCCGCGGCGGACACTTTTACCGCGTTCACCGTTATTTGGTTCGCGACGTTCTTCACTCCCATCAGGTAGCGGACGGCGTCATGGGCCGCCTCGCGCTGATAGTTCCAATCCACATCCCCGCTCAAGGTTATCCAGCCGTTCTCGACCATGGCCTGGACCTTGCCGTGGGGCACCGACACGTGCCAGTCGAGCGCGTTCTTCGCCGCATGGGCGATGTCGCTGTCGTCGCGCTGGTGAGCGTCGAAGAGCTTCACTCTCAATTCCTCGACGATGGCCTGTACGCCGGCGACGCGTTTGGCGGCGTTTTCGGCGGCGAACTTCTCGGCATAGCTCGCCACGTCCCCGGCCAGGCTCACGCCCCCATCCCGGACGGAGACCCCGATGCGCTGGGCCTGCACGCTGGGTTCCCAGGCCAGCTCATCGAGGACATCCCGCTGCAAAGAAGAATCTGTTTTCATGGATAGGTCTCCTGTATTCGAAATATCGCTCGGACAACTGCAAAGCTACTTTTTCCGGCTGCCTCGGTCTGTTCGCTGGCACACTAAGATTCGGGAAGCGCTCCATATTGACCGATTTGGATCGGCTGAAATATAATTCGCCAGAATCGGCGTATACGGAGGGAGGTCGATCATGCCAATAAACCCGAACACGCTGAATGCCATGGATCCGCGACGAAACCACCTGCTCGCCGCCTTGCCCGATGCCGAATACGGTCGCCTTCTCCCCCGCCTGGAGCTCGTCGACCTCCCGCTCGGGAAAGCCGTCTACGAGTCCGGACGCGCATTCACGAGCGTCTTTTTCCCCATTAACTCCATAGTGTCTTTGCTGTACGTCCTGGAAAGCGGGGCATCCGCCGAGATCTCGGTCGTCGGCAACGAAGGCATCGTCGGGATCGCCCTCTTCATGGGCGGCGAGAGCATGCCGAACCGGGCCATCGTTCAGAGCGCCGGTGCCGCCTATCGCCTGGACGGACAATCGCTCAAGCAAGAGTTCGGCCGCTCCGGGGCCTTCCAGCATCTGCTGATGCGATATACGCTCGCCCTGTTCTCGCAGATGGCGCAAACCGCCGTCTGCAACCGTCACCATTCGGTGGATCAACAACTTTGCCGCTGGCTCCTGCTGAGCCACGACCGCCTGTTCGGCGACGAGCTCAACATGACTCAGGAGCTGATCGCCGATATGCTGGGAGTGAGGCGCGAGGGCGTGACCGAAGCGGCCGGGAAACTGCAGGAGGCGGGCCTGATCCGCTACAGCCGCGGCCACATAACGATAGTGGATCGGCCGGGTCTGGAGGCCCGCGTTTGCGAATGCTACGAAGTGGTCAGAAAGGAGTTCAAACGTCTCCTTCCCGACCTGACCGCGGAGTGAAACTCGCCTGATAGATCGTTTCCTCGACGCCTCCCCCGACCCGATCCTCGTTCAATGCCCTCTCCCCATGAAAGTATCGGCGAAGGCCGTCGGTCCGAGCCTCCAAGGTCTATCCGCCGGCACTACCCGGCAATTCAAGCGCGTTTTGTGCGCCAACGAACGTACGCTTGCCGAAGATTTCCTTATGCTTTTCTTAGTTCTATAGCAGAGGAGCCCAATATGACCTTAGCGGAGCGAATGCAGGGGATCTTCAAGAAAGGCGTCGCCGCATCGATGGATCTCGCCGACAAGGCCGGCAGGAAAGTCAATGACCTCGGTACCAAAGGCGAACTCAAGATCGAAAGCGCGCATTTGAAGTCCCGGGTGAATGGCCTGATGGAAAAGCTCGGGAAGGAAGTGTACGCGACGCTCGTGGAAATGAATCGCGCCACGGTGAGCCGCGACACCCATTCCATTCGCGACCTCCTCGGCGAAATCACCAAGCTGCGGGCGCAAATAGGGGTCAAGGAGAAAGAGTACCTCTCGATCGGCGCGAGCGCGGAAGCCAAGATATAGTCTTTGGGGAAGCGGACAAGACCATGAAACGCCGACTGCGGCAAAATTATAAATTACGATAAATAATAATTACAAAACAGGGCATCGAACGTTTCCCGTTCGGGTTGCTACCAATCGGAGGCAGCGATGGGCGCCATATCTTCAAAAATAGATCGAGGCGACCGTTGCACGCTCCGTGTAGAAGGGATAAACATAGACACCTTCGAAATTCTGCTGATCGCCGAGTTCCGGGTCATCCGAAAGCTATCCAGTTTCGACCTGTACTTTCTCGCGGACGATGTCGACGGGGGCATGCTATTCGCGACGAGCGGAAAGGAACTCGAGGAGCTGCGGAATTTCCTTCGCAAGAACAAAGGCTTTACGCTGAGGGACGATCTCGACGGCGAAGCTTAGCCGGTGCCGTCCGTCTGACATCGAACAAGGCGCTCCCGGCGCGATAGCATCGCTCCGGAGCGGCTATTCCTTGACGACGTAGGTCCAGAGACGTATGCTCCCGTCGTCTTCCGCTTTCCGGTAGATGCCCTGGATTTCATTTTCGAAGCCGGGGAAGCGGTTCTCTCCTTCCTCGAACATCCGGAAATAGTCGAGCATCGGACGAGCCCGCTCGTCATACCGTTCGCCGGGCACGACGACGCCGATGCCCGGAGGGTAGACCAGCGCGAGCGTGGCCGCGATCCTGCCGCCGATTTGCCCGATCGGCAGCAGCTCGACATTATTGCGCACGAGCTCGTTCATGGCGTCCTGCGGGGTCATCGCCGCCTCGGGGAAATGCGCACTACGGAACTGCTCGCGCTGCAGCCGGCTTGCCTTTTTTTCGCGGTAGAACGCGTGCATCTGCGCGCATAGGTCGCGCAGGCGGACGCCGGCGTAGCGCGCGCGGTGCGCCGCGACGAAGCTAGGTATGACTTCATCGAGCGGAGCGTTCTCGTCATGCAGCTGCTTGAACCTGACGAGCGCGGAAAGAAGAGTGCCGGCCTTGCTCGATTCCAATCCCGGCGTCAGAAGAAAGAGGATGCTGTTGAAATCGTTCTTTTCGGGGACGATCCGTTGCTCGCGAAGGAACTCGGCGACGATCGCCGCGGAAATGCCGTGGGCCTCGTAGTCCCCCGTATCGCGATCGAATCCCGGCGTCAGCAGTGTCAACTTGTTCGGGTCGGTCATTACGTAACCGGGAACCAATCGAGTGAACCCGTGCCATTTCTCGCCGGGAACGAGTTCCCAGTAACGCGCGTCGCTCGCCAATTCGTCGGTGGGAATGTCCTCCCAACGCACGGCGCGGCCCTGCGTCCGAACCAGGTCCGGCACGAAGGGGTCGAAGAACCATCGACGCGCCGGCTCCGTCTCCGTTCCCTCGTACGCGTGCCGCAGGGCGCGGATTTTCTTGCGCATTTCGATGCCCAACTTGATCGTATCTTCCCAAAGCACCTCGCCGGATCGGCCCTTCATCATCTGCGCACCCACGTCCAGCGACGCGAACAGGGGGTAGAAAGGCGAGGTCGACGAGTGAAGCATGAACATCTCGTTGAAACGGCGATGACCCACCTGTCTGTGCTGACCGTCGATATGGGCGTCCTTTACGTGAATCTGCGAAGCCTGGGAGAAGCCCGCCAGCTGCTTATGGGTGGATTGCGTGGCGATGATCCCCGGATCGTCGGGGCCCAGCCCATCGAGTCCCATCGCGAAATGCCCCTTGAAGAGCGGATGGAACTTCATGAACCCCGCCCAAGCCTCGTCGAACATGATGTACTCGCAGAGCCCCCCCAATTTCTCCACCAAGCGGCGCACGTCGTAGATCGTGCCGTCGTACGTGCATTGCTCGATGACCGCGACGCGGAACGGCCGCTCGCGCTGCCATGCCTTCGGGTCCTTGACCAGCGGGTTGCTCCGAATGGCGTCGCGGATGCGCTCTTCGCCCAGCGCATCGAAGTCGATCGGCCCGATCATGCCTTGGGCATTGCGATCGGCTTCCAGATAAACCGGTATGCCGCCGCCGAATATCAGCGCGCCTTGGAGCGTCGCCTTATGGTTGTTGCGGTCGAACAGCACCAGATCGCCCGGCGCGACCAGGGCGGTCAAAGCGATCCTGTCCGAAGTCGAAGTCCCGTTCAGCACGAAATAGCTACGGTCCGCCCCGAAGATGCGGGCCGCGGCCTTCTCCGCGGCGAGCGCCGGGCCTTCGTGGATCAGCAGGTCGCCGAGCTCGACTACCGAGTTATCGAGATCGTTCCGGAAAATCGCCTCGCCCAGGTGCTCGACGAATGCCCGGCCTATGGGACTTTTCCGGTAGAAAACCCCGCCGTTGTGCCCGGGACAGGTCCACATCTGGTTGGCCTGCTCCGCGTAGTCGACCAGCGCTCCGAAAAAGGGCGTCTTCAGCGAAGACGCATAGTTTCGCAGGTGGCTGACCAGGTTGCGGGCGACGAACTCCGGCGTATCCTCGTCGACGAACACGTAGCCCGTCGCCTGGCCGATTACCGACACGGGAACTTCATCGAACAAGTGCTGCTCCACCAGAATGAACACGGGGACGTCCAGGCCGCGTTCTCGGATGAACCGAACGAAGGCCTCGACGGCGCTTTCGGGCTCCTCGAGCGACCATTCGACGATCACGCAGCCGAAACCGGCATCGCTCCTGATCGCCGAGCAGGCGTCGGCCGTCCCGATGCTGAGCGTCGTCGCGTAGCCGAGCCGGCGAACCTCATCGACGATCAGCTGCAGCCGCGACGAGGCGAGCGTCGGCCGCACGGGCATCGTGCGGCAAATCAGGAAACCGAACATCCTATCGTAGTCCATTCTCGGTCTAGGCCTTTATCCCGCTCTTTCCCGCCGGCTTCCATCCCGATTTTTTCATCTTCAGGAAGACGAGCGGCGGGAGCGCCAATACCGCGGTGCCGATCACCATGATCGCGATATAAAGCGCTCCCGACATCTTGATGGAGCCGATCGGCAGCATGCTCACGATGAAGGTCAAGGCCGTAGCCAGGAAACCCAGCCCGCCTACGATCCATACCCCGGCCTTGCCGCCCGGTATCTTGAAAGACCGCGGCACATCGGGCTTCGAATAGCGCAGCTTGATCAGCGAGGCGAAGATGAACAGGTACGCGATGCACAACAGGGTCACGGTCATGGCCGACATGATCCAATAGGCGGTGTTGACGCCGGGGATGAAGACATAGAGGAGCGAGATAAGGCTGCCGATCACGGCCTGGAGGATCAACACGGCCGTCGGGGCGCCGTTCTTGTTGTGGCGCGAAAACATCGGCGGCATCTTGCCTTCGGTGGCGACGACGCCCAAGCCCATGGCGGGGCCTATCAGCCAGGCGGCCAAAAGGGGTATGCCGCCCACGACCACGAGAACGGCCAGCGGGGCGAGCAGCCACGTCAAATGGTCGGCGGCCAGGAAGGTCTGGAAGGCCTGCATCATGCCTTCCGACAGCTTTAGCTTGCCGGCAGGGACCACTATGGCGATCGCCAAGGTCCCGACAACCGTCAATACGAAGCAGATCAGCGCGGAAAGCAGCATGGCTTTCGGGTAATCCTTTTGCGGATTCCGCACTTCCAGGGCGTGAAAGCCCGCCATCTCCATGCCCGCGAACATCAGCACTATGGTAGATAGGAAAGGGAGGACGCCGAGATTCATCGTGGGGATCAGGGCGCCCAGCTTGAAGGGCGGCAATTGGATCGCCTTGCCGTGGAATAGGAAAGCGACGCCGAGGACCACGAACAGGACTCCGGGAACGAGGGTGCCCGCGACGACGCCGAAGGAACTGAAGCGGCTGGAGGCTTTCGAGCCCAACAGCGCGACGAGGGTGGTGCCCCAGAAGACGATCATCATCACGACGAACATGTACAGGCCATTGTTCGCCAGCGCCGGATTGAAGGCGAAAGTCAAGGTGGAGGCCAGGAAGGCAAGGATCGTGGGGAACCACACCAAATCGTTCGACCATTCGCAGAAGACGGCGACAAAGCCGGACTTGTCGCCGAAGGCTTCCTTTACCCACGCGTACACGCCTCCGCCCTTGGGCCAGCCGGTGGCAAGCTCGGCGCCGGCCAAGCTCAACGGAATCAGGAAGGTGATCGTGCCGATGAGGTACCATCCGATGGACGACCAACCATACACAGCCATGGGCGGAAGGTTGCGCAAACTCATGACGGCGGCGACGTTGATCATCGCCAATACGAACACGCCGAGCGCCTTGGACTTCATCTTCGCTTCTGCCATAACGTCTTTTCTCCTTCTTACTCTCGCTTCAGGCAATACACGTAATAGCTGCCGTTCTTGATTTCCACGCCGTGCGTATCATGGGCGAAACCGGGGAAACGCCGATCCCAGGCTTGCAGCGAGCGCAGGTAAGCTATATAGGGGCTGTCCTGGCCGCCGGCGTATTCGCCGGGCATCAGCATCGGTATGCCCGGCGGATAGGGTACGATGCCCGTCGCCGCGATCCGGCCGGCCAAATCGTCGACGGCGACCTGCTCCACCTCTCCGTGCACCAATCGCGCGTAGGCGTCGGCCGGCGAGAAAGCTGGTACGGGCAGCTTCGAGAAAGCCTCGCCTTGCAGGCGCAGCTGATCGCTTTCCTTCATCTGCGCGAACATCTCCTCGGCCAGATCGCGAAGGCCCATATCGGCATAGCGCGCCGGGGCCGCCCCGGTCGCGGCGACCAGGACCTCTTCGAGCGGCGCGTTGGCGTCGTAGTCTTCCTTGAAGCGCAGGCCCGCGTTTATCAGGGTCCCGTACTTGCCCTTCGTCACGCCAAGCGAGAATAGGACCAGTATGGTAAAGTCGGTAGTCTTCTCGACGACGATTCCGCGCTGATCGAGATAGGCCGCGACTAGAGCCGCGGGAATCCCCAGGCTCTCGAAGGAGCCATCGTCGGCCACGCCCGGCGTAACTATGGAGACCTTTATCGGATCGAGCATGCAATAGCCGTCTTCCAGGCCCTTGAATCCGTGCCAGGCCTCGCCGGGATGCAGCACCCAGCACTCCGGGTCGGCGATCAGCAGCTCGTCGGGAGCGTCGGCGAAGGCGATCTTCCGACCCGCGGTCGGATCGGTCACTTCGTCGGCGTTCCAAGTCCTGAACATCCAGTCGCCCTTCTCGGCGGCGACGCGATGAGCCAGACACAGCGCCTTGCGGAAGGCCACGGCCTCGGAGATGGATTCCGTAGTGAGCGCAAGACCGCCCGGTCCGTCCATCATCGCGGCCGAGACTTCGTTGGAGACGATGATCGCGTACTGAGGCGAGGTGCTGGCATGCATCATGAAGGCTTCGTTAAAGCGCTCGTGCTCCACCGGCCTCCGCCCGTCGCGGACGTTGATGAGCGAGGCCTGCGACAAGGCGGCCAGCAGCTTGTGCGTGGATGTCGTGGCGAAGATCGTGGGCTTGTCCTTGGGATAGTCCTTCGGATCCCCATACATACCGAAGCGGTCTTTATAGATCGGGTTGAAACGCGCATAGCCGTACCAGGCTTCGTCGAAATGGATTCGATCCACGCTCTCATCGAGCAGATCCACTACCCGAGGTACCAGGTAGGCGAGACCGTCGTAGGTGGAATTGGTTACGATCGCGTGCACGGCCTTCCCGGCTTTATCCTTGGCCAGCGGATTGGCCGCTATGGAGGCCTCGACCGCTTTCGCCGCGAGGCTCTCGGGATGGATCGGGCCGATGATGCCGAGATGATTCCTCGTGGGCAGGAGGTAAGTCGGGATGACGCCCGTCATGGTCAGCGCCTGCTCTATCGACTTGTGGGCGTTGCGGTCGCACAGGGCGTAGTCGCCGCGGGTCACCGAGGACATCATGATTACCCGGTTGGAAGTGGAGGTCCCATTGGTCACCGTGTAGGATCGCTGGGCGCCGAAGACGCGCGCCGCGTACTTCTCGCTCTGCCCGATGGGACCTGTGTGGTCCAGCAGGGAGCCGAGCTCGCCTACGCTGATCGAAAGATCGGAACGCAGCAGGTTTTCGCCGAAGTAGTCGTAGAATATCCTCCCCACGGGAGACTTCAGGAAGGCGGTGCCGCCGGTGTGGCCCGGCGTATGCCACGAGTACTCGTACACCTGGGCGAAGGCGATCAGGGCTTTGGTCAGCGGAGGCACTATGGCCTCGCGGTAGCGGCCGAGGGCCGCGACTACGCGCCCGGTGATGAAGAATACCGTGTCCTCGAGCATCCAGATCAATTCGTCGACCTCGCGCATCACGTCCATCGTCAAGGTGGCGGCATCTTGGCGCTCCGCCATCAGGAAGACGGGGAGACGGGCGTCGCGAGATCGGAGCAGGCCGATGAGGGCCTTGGATTTGTCGTGCACCGAAGGCTCGTCGCCCATGGTCCACTGCAGCAGGACACCGCTCAAGGAAGGATCGGACAAAAGCACGGCGCGGCCGTCCTCGGCCGAGGTCGCTTCGACGACGACAATGTCCCTGTCCCGCAATTCCCGGCAAAGTTCGCGCACGGCGCGGCCGCGGGCCGAGCGTTCCAAGAGCTCGTCGTCGACGACCAGGACTTTCATGCTGACCAAGGGCACAAAACGCGGCATCGATGCCTCCGTCCTTGCTGATCCGGCAATAAAACAGTTGATGTGTGCATCGAAAAAGGGCCGCGGGGCTAAGCCCTTTTTCGATGCGATGACAACTTTTCAATTGCCGGGTCGGTAAACCGAGAGAAACATTACTCAGCCTACGATCCTGCTTCCGTTCGCTAGCGCACAGATAGACGAGGCGGGGAAGGGCCATATTATGGGCATGGGAGGCCATGCCATGAGCAATCATTCGTGGTTTCGGGCGATTCTCTCGGGACTGATCGGAGCGCTGATCGGGGTAATTTTCATCGCCGTCGCCAACCTCGTGAGCCCGGTAGCGAATCTCGCTCAGACCCTGGTGATCGTCTGCGTTCCCGCCTTTCTATCCGCTCTCGTCGGCCACATCGTCGGCTCACGCCAGAAGAAGGCGGCTTGACGCCTAGGGAGCCGCGATGACGCCGCATCCGATGGAAATGCTGCGCTCCGATCTTGGGCTTTCCCGCTACTTTCCGAAGATCGTCTATGTCCTCTCCGGGGGCGCCGCGAAAGGATTCTGCCATGTAGGAATGCTGGAGAAGCTCGAACTCAGGGGCATCAAGCCCGACCTCATCGTCGGGACTTCCGCTGGTTCGCTCATCGGGGCGCTTTACAGCCATTTCGGCAATACCGCCGGCCTTATAGGCCGGATAGAAGAAGTCTTGGCCTCGGTCGAGTTCGCATCGTTCGAAAAAAAATATTTCGGAGAGAGGGAGCCCCTCGACGGCCACGTGCAGCGGGGGATCCAGCATTTCCTTTCGAGCCTTCCCGGGGTCTTCAGGACGAAGATGCTTTTCGGGATGTCCTTGATGACGTCGGCGATGGTCTCGGAAAAGGACGCGACCGCGTTGTTCGAGAGGATGTTCGAGGGTGTCACCTTCGATACGCTGAAGATCCCCTTCGCCTCGGTGGCCGTCGACCTGTCGGAAGGAGGGCCGGCCGTATTCACGGCCGAAGGGGGCCCGGAAGGAACGAGCGTCGCGGGGACTGCAGCGGGGCCTTCCGGGCTAATGCGCGCGGTCATGGCCTCATGCTCGATCCCCATGGTCTTCCCGGCCGTGGCCATAGGCGATCACGTCTTCGCGGACGGCGGCATCATGGCGAACCTGCCGGTCCGCGAAGCCCGCTCCCTCCTGCCGGACCAGGATCTGCTCGTCGCGGGCTTCGACGTCCTGCCTCCCGTGTCTCACACCGAGGAAAAGCTTTCGAGCGTCGAGCTCGTCCTGAGACTCCTCGACCTGGCCGCCAGGAGCAAGCAATACGCGGACAGGGAGCTGGCCGATCTCATTTTCAAGCCCCTGAACGCGGACTACCCATGGTCCTCGTTCACCGATTACCAGAAATTCATCGAACTCGGAAGAGCCTACATGACGGAAGCCCACCTGGAAGCCTTCGAGGCGATATTCGCGGAAAAGTGCCTCGCGAAGAGCCGCAAGGATCCTAATCTTCTCCGGGCTTTCTTCGCTTCGTCCCGGCTGAGACGGGATCTGCGGAAACATTGATCTCGACGAGGAGGCCGAGACGCTCGAGAGTCTCGAGGTTCCCGTTTCCCGAATCTCGTTTCAGCGTCGCGACTTCGTTCCGCAGCAGCTCGACCTCCCCCTGAAGCCCGGCGACTCTGTTTCGCAGCTCGAGAATCACCTCTATGCCCTCTTTGTTGATGCCGAGCGCCTGGTGAAGACTGATGATCTTTCTCAATTTCCCCAGGTTGCGCATTTCGATCCCGACCTCGCCGTCGAAGAGCGCCGTAGGATAGAGGCCGAAATCGGCGAAGTCCCGCACGAGTTCGATATCGACGCGAAAGTAGTCGCAGATTCGGCTCAGGGATATTCCGTTTCGCATACTCATTCCTTTTCCGCCTCGACCTTTTCATTCCTGAGCGCGGAGAGTTCCCGAAAGAGCCTCTTTTCCTGCGCCGTCAGATTCTCCGGCAATCGGAGCGCCACCCGGAGGAATAGATCCCCCTGCTTTCCGGGTTTGCCGTAGACCGGGAAGCCCTTCCCCTTCAACCTGAATACCGTTCCGTTCTTGGTCTCCGGAGGAATCTTCAGCTCGAATTTCCCGGAGATTGTCTCGATCTCGAAGTCGGCACCGAGCATCGCGAGGTAGATGCTCAGACCCATTTCCTTGAAGAGATCGGTTCCCTCGAGCCTATATTCCGCATGGGGCCGTATGAGGAAAGTTATATAGAGATCCCCATTTTCGCCTCCATTGGCGCCGGGCGCGCCTTTGCCCGCTATCTGGATCGTCTGCCTATCCCAGATCCCCGGCTTGAGCCTGAGCCTGATATTCCTGTCTCCGAGGGTGATGATCCTGGTGCCGCCTGAGTAGGCTTCCTCGAGGCTGATCGCTAGCTCGGCGCTCAGGTCCTGTCCCCTGCGGGCGACTTCGGCGCCCCTGAATGCCCGCCCGAAGATCGTCCTGAAGAATTCCGAGGAGCCCGAGTCTTCGCCGAAGAGATCCTCCCAGCTCTGCGTGGAATTGCCCGCTTGTCCGCCTCCGGGCGGGCTTCCCGGCCTCGCGTATTTGCCCCAGTCGAAATCTTCGGACTTCTCCCCCTTCTGGTACTGTTCCCAATCCGAGCCGAATGCATCGTACTTCCGGCGTTTCTCGTCGTCGGACAAGACATCGTACGCTTCGCTGATCTCGCCGAATTTGAGTCCCGCATTCTTGTCCGTCGTATTCACGTCGGGGTGGTATTTGCGGGCCAATTTTCGATATTGCTTTTTCAGCTCTTCTTTCCCGGCCGTCTTTTCCACGCCGAGAATCTTGTAATAATCCTTGTATTCCATTCCGAATCATCCTTGAGGAGGAATTGGACTCTCCGGTTCTTGCGCCGATCCTCTTTTTTGCCCAAATAAACGATAACTCGAGTGCGCGGAAGGAGTCTGTTCGCTAGCACACGGTCCGTTAGACTGTTCGGGGTCGATTGCGGGGTATAAGTCCCTCCTCCGAATAAAGAGGCTCGAAAAGAATCCTATCCGTTCACTACCGCACGGAAAGAGTCCGGTTTTCTCGGTACTCATTGTCTACGCGGGCCCGTTATTCGAACTTTTTCGCATAGCCGTCTCGCCGACAAGGCGCCCGTGAAGGCGCTATCTCCAGAACGGAATCGGAGGATCCTATGAACGAGACTTTCGGACTTTTATGGGGAATCATAACGATCATCTTCGGCATCCTCATTATCGCCTACCCGAAGGTGCTTCGGTATACGGTAGGCGCCTACCTGGTCATCGCCGGTTTGTATGAGATAATTCCGAGGTTGCATATTCATTTCTGACATCCGCTTCTCGGGCCAGCTATGGATTGCAATGCTCGCCTTTGGCGATCCACGTCATCCCTTCGAGCCCCTCTGCTCCCTTATTGGAAAAGCCGCCTCTCGGCGGCTTTTCGGGACCAGAGGGGCTCGAACCCCCGACCTGCTGCTTAGAAGGCAGCTGCTCTATCCTGTTGAGCTATGATCCCCGGTTAGTTATATTGTATAATGAT
>Ga0181520_10007011_pt1 | contig 16852 bp, 13 predicted proteins | sample PEATcosm2014_Bin_29_FD_132451 | JGI IMG/M metagenome (GOLD analysis project Ga0181520, IMG submission 132451) | Peatland microbial communities from MTU Mesocosm Facility, Houghton, MI, USA - PEATcosm2014_Bin02_30_metaG | ecosystem: Environmental > Terrestrial > Soil > Wetlands > Peat | place... | reverse complement strand
TGCTGGCCGGCTCGGTGGCCTACTCGCTGCTGCCCGTGGCCTCGCTCCCCAACGTTGACTTCCCGGTGATCGGCGTTAGCGCCGGATTGCCCGGCGCCAGCCCCGAGACCATGGCTTCCTCGGTGGCCACTCCTCTGGAGCGCCAGTTTGGCCGCATCGCCGGCGTCAACCAGATGACCTCGTCGAGCTCGCTGGGTTCGGCCTCGGTTGCCCTTCAATTCGACATCAACCGCAACATCGACGCGGCCGCTCGCGACGTGCAGGCCAGCATCAACGCTGCCCGCAGCCAGTTGCCTTCTTACCTGCCGCAGAATCCGAATTATCGCAAGGCCAATCCCGCCGAAGCGCCGATTCTCATCCTCACCCTCACCTCCGACGTGGTTCCCAAGTCGAAGATGTACGACTTGGCCGACTCCATCCTGTCGCAGAAGATCGCGCAGATTCAGGGTGTGGGCCAAACCTTTGTCGGCGGCAGCGCCAGCCCCGCCGTGCGCGTCGAGTTGAACCCCATGCAACTGGGCAGCAACGGCATCGGCCTCGACGCCGTTCGCACCGCACTGGCCGGGGCCAACGCCAACCGGCCAAAGGGGAGCTTTCAAGATGCGGACCATCGCTGGCTGATCAGCGACAACGACCAGATCTTCAAGGCCAAGGACTACGCGCCCATCATTGCCGGCTACAACGCGACCACGGGCGCGCCGGTGCGGGTTTCCGACCTGGGCACTGTGGTCGACAGCGTCGCGGACATCCGCACTGCCGGCGTGTCGGGCAACAAGGTTCCCGGCAGCGATGCAACCGTCAAAGACGCGATCCTGATCGTCATCTTCAAGATTCCCGGCGCCAACGTCATCTCCACCGTAGACGCAGTTCTGGCCGAGTTGCCCCGCTTGCAGGCCGCCATTCCCCCCACCATCAAGATCAACGTGGCCGTGGACCGCACCACCACCATCCGCTCCAGCGTCCACGACGTGGAAATCTCCCTGCTGATCAGCGTGTGCCTGGTGGTGCTGGTAGTCTTCCTCTTCCTGCGCGAATTGTGGGCCACCATCATTCCGTCGGTGGCCGTGCCGCTCTCGCTGCTGGGCACATTCGGCGTCATGTACCTGCTCGGCTACACCATCGACAACCTGTCGCTGATGTCGCTGACCGTCGCCACCGGATTTGTGGTCGACGACGCCATTGTGGTGATCGAGAACATCACCCGCTATCTGGAGATGGGCTTCAAACCCTTCGAGGCCGCCATGAAGGGTTCGAAGGAAATCGGCTTCACCGTGCTTTCCATGAGCACCTCGCTGGTGGCCGTCTTCATTCCCATCCTGCTCATGGGCGGCGTCGTCGGCAAGCTCTTTCGCGAGTTCGCTGTGACCCTTTCAGTGGCCATCGCCGTCTCCCTGCTGGTGTCGCTGACCACCACCCCCATGCTTTGCGCTCAATTCCTGAAGTCCCGCGACGAGAGCCGGCACGGACACATCTATCGCGCCAGCGAGCGGGCTTTCCAGTGGCTTCACAACGAGTACGCCGGTGGCCTGCGCTGGGTCCTCCGCCACCAGTTGCCCATGCTCTTCCTGGTGATCGGCACCGTCATTCTGAACATCGTTCTCTTCATCATGGTGCCCAAGGGCTTCTTTCCCCAGCAGGATACCGGTCGCATGGGCGGCTCCACGCGCGCCTCGCAAGACATCAGTTTCGACGCCATGAAGGTGAAACAGAGCACCCTGGCGCAAATGGTGCTCGACGATCCGGCCATCGACACGGTTACAGCGTTTGTGGGCGGCAATGGGCCCGGCGGCGGCAGCTCCAACGTGGGCCGCATGTTCATCTCGCTCAAGCCGCTCAGCCAGCGGCCGGGCCGCGTCAGCGCCGACGAGGTGGTCAACCGTTTGCGCCGCAAGCTCACCAGCGTTCCCGGCGCCGCCCTCATCCTCCAGGTACAACAGGAGTTCCAGATCGGCGGCCGCGGTTCCGACGCGCAATACCAGTACACGCTCTCGGACGAGAACCTGAACGAGCTGAACACCTGGGCGCCGCAACTGCTGGCTCGCATGAGAACCATGCGCGAACTGCGCGACGTTTCCACCGACCAGCAGAACCAGGGGCTGGCGGCTAACCTTGTCATTGATCGCGACACCGCATCCCGCCTCGGCATCACGGCTGCGGCCATCGATAACGTGCTCTACGACGCCTTCGGACAGCGCGAAGTTTCCACCATGTACACCGCGCTGAACCAGTATTTCGTCGTCATGGAAGTGGATCCCAAGTACCAGCTCAGCCCCGATGCGCTGAACGGGATCTTCCTCAAGTCTTCGACCGGCGCCATGGTTCCGCTTTCGTCGTTTGCCAAATTCCAGTCCCAGCGCACTGCGCTGCAGGTGAACCACCAGGGCCAGTACCCGGCCGTCACGCTCAGCTTCAACCTGGCGCCGAACGTGGCCCTTGGCGACGCTGTCACCGCCCTGGAGAAGGCCCAGGCCGACATGGGCATGCCTTCCGCGATTCACCCCACCTTCCAGGGAACCGCACAGGCCTTTCAGGATTCCCTCAAGAACGAAAAATGGCTGATTCTGGCCGCGCTGGTTGCCGTCTACATCGTCCTCGGCATCCTCTACGAGAGCCTCATCCACCCGCTTACCATTCTCTCCACCCTGCCCCCGGCCGGCGTCGGCGCCATCCTGGCCCTTCTCCTCACCGGAACCGACTTGAGCATCATCGCCTTGATCGGCATCATTCTCCTGATTGGCATTGTGAAAAAGAACGCCATCATGATGATCGATTTCGCCTTGCAGGCCGAGCGCGACCAGGGGCTGCCTCCGGTCGAGGCCATCTACCAGGCTTGCCTGTTGCGCTTCAGGCCCATCATGATGACCACCATGGCCGCACTGTTCGGCGGGTTGCCGCTGGCCATCGGCATGGGCGTGGGTTCGGAGTTGCGTAAGCCCCTGGGCATCACCATCGTCGGCGGACTCATCGTCTCTCAAATGTTGACCCTCTTCACCACGCCGGTGGTCTACCTGTTCTTCGACCGGTTGCAATGGCGGGTCATGAAGCTGCACCGGCTGGGCTCGGAACTGGAAGAAGTGGCTGGAGACTGAGGGAACTTGTAGCGCTCAGCCCTTATGCGTGGGGATGGTGCCGCTTTCATATTTCCGGAACTAGCTATAATATCCGTATTGGCTGGTATCTTGAGGATCACACCATGATAACCATGACCTCTGTCGAGGCGCAGAACGGTTTCGGGAAGTTGCTGGACACGGTGCAGCGCGAGGCGGTTGCAATTACTCGCCACGGGCGTCCCACGGCGTTCGTGGTTTCCACACGCGATATGGAGGAGTTGCTCGACGTACGGCGTCGGAGGAGCGAGGCTGTAGCTGACTTTGAGGCGTGGCGGGCTCAGGCCGAGGCGAATACTTCACCGGAACAGAAAGCCGCGGCCTCTGCGTTGACCGAAGAGGATGTGGTTCGCATGGTCCATGAACTTCGATGAGCCGGAGCCGCCGCGTCGTGATCGACACAAGCACTTTGGTGAGCGCGGCACTTTGCACATCCTCTATACCTGACCAGGCCTTGTCGAGAGCGGTGGAATCCTTTGACGTTTGCTCGAGTATCGAAACTCTGGCCGAGCTGGAGCGGGTCCTGAGTCGTGGAAAGTTCGAGCGCTATCGCAGCCGGGAGTCTCTCAGCGCATTTGTCGCGAAATTGCAGCGGCGCTTCCAGTTCTTCGCGATTTCGCCCGACGACCTCTCTGCCGTCGATCCGCCCTGCCGCGATCCGAAGGACAACCAATTCCTGGCGTTGACTCTCGTCGCAGGGGCCGATGTCCTAATCAGCAGCGATGAGGACTGACTCTTCTTGCATCCGTGGCACGGAATTCAAATTCTGAGGCCAGCCGAATCCTTGGCAACGTTCCCCAAGCCTTCACTCGACTGAAGAGTGACCTGAGATCGGCGGTCCCCACACTTTTCGCAACGGCGCGAAAGGGTGGGAAAAGGAGATGAAAACTCGAAGCTGGTAGCAAATCCAGATCCCGATAGATTTGTGCTTTCCCAAGTCCCAAAAGCGGGACTTGGGCCATCCAAACCCCGAGTCGTGAACAGGGGAACCAAGTTGCAGGCCCGGAGACTGAAGCGTTTAATCCGCGAATGCCTCTTCGCGAATCTTGGCCGGCTCCAGCAGTCTGACCGGATAGTAGGCGTTACGCGTGTACTGCTTCACCATACGATTGGTGTTGAAATAGGAGCCATTGAACGCAATGGTGTTGCGCATCAGACGGGCCCACTTCTCAGGCGCTTCCAGGTAAAGCGGCACTACGGCGCTTTCCAGCTTCTTGTAGAGCGATTGTGCCTCTTCTGCATCGTCGGCGCCATCTTCAATGGCCCAGCCGGTGTAGCCTTCGATGCATCCCTCAATCCACCAACCGTCGAGAATCGACAAGCTGGGAACGCCATTGAGCGCGGCCTTCATGCCGCTGGTGCCTGAAGCTTCATACGGCCGTTTCGGCGTGTTGATCCATACATCCACGCCGGCTGTCAGCAAGGCGCCCAGGTCCCAGGCGTAGTTCTCCAGGTAGACAATGCGCAGCAGATCGTTGGAGAGACGGGCGGCATCTTCCACGACCTTTTGAATCAGATATTTGCCAGGCTCATCCTGGGGATGCGCCTTGCCGGCGTAGAGAATCTGCAGCCCACCCGCGTCTCTGGCGATTTGGGCCAGCCGCTCGGGATCGGTAAATAGCAGGGTGGCGCGCTTGTAGGTGGCCACGCGCCGTGCAAACCCCAGGGTCAGCACTTTGGGGTCGAGCACAAGTCCAGTGCGGGTTTCGACCTCTCTGAACAAGGCCTCCTTGGCCCGGGCATGAGCCGACAGAATGCTGTTCTCCGGCACATGAATGGCGTTGCGCAGATAGAGATTGTCGCGACGCCAGGCGGGGATGTGTTCGTCCAGCATCTGCTGGATCGGCTCCGAGACCCAGGTAGGCGCATGAACGCCGTTGGTAATGGAGTCGATGGCAAACTCCGGAAACATCTCCCGCGAGACTTTGCCGTGCTGCATGGCCACGCCGTTGGCATAGCGGGAGAACTTCAACGCCAGCAAGGTCATGTTCAACATGCCGTCGCGGAAGCAGCCCAGCCGCTCAAGCCGCGCCGTGCGCTCGCCGCCCAGGATGCGAATGGTCTGCTCGGAGGAGAAACGGTCATGACCGGCCGGAACCGGCGTGTGCGTAGTGAATACACATTTGTTGCGCACCTGGAGGATATCGGCGTCGGAAACCGCACCGGCCGGCCCGCCGCCCAACTGGCTCTCAAGCACCGCCAACGTCAGCAGCGCGGCATGGCCCTCGTTCATGTGGTAGACGTTTACCCGCCGGCCCAAAGCATTGGCCATACGGGCTCCGCCCATGCCCAGCACGATCTCCTGCTGAAGGCGATAGTTCGTGTCGCCGCCATAGAGATGATCGGTAAGACCGCGGTCCCATCCCGAGTTGCCGTCCAGATCCGTATCCAACAGGAAAATCGGCACAACGTGCCCGTAACGGCCCACCAGGTCGTACCGCCAGGCACGCACGGTCACGGTTCGCTCTTCCACGCTGACGGTAACCCGGGCCGGCTCTTCCGTGCAGAAGTCCGAGGGGTTCCAAGGCTGTATATCCTCGCTTTGCACGCCCTTGCGGTCCAAATGCTGCTGGAAATATCCCTTCCGGTGCAGCAGGGTGAAGGCGATCAGGGGAACTCCCAGATCGGCTGCGGAACGCAGCGTGTCACCGGCCAGGACACCGAGGCCACCGGAATAGGTGGGCATGCCGGGATTGATCGCTATCTCCATGGAGAAATACGCGACATGGCCTGCAGCGGGGAAAGTTTCGTACGAGAAAGGCTTGGACGACAAAGCGAGCATAGATTTCTGTTTCTCCGCGTCGCGTTCTACCGGGGGAGCGACGTTCTGGAATGCGAGTCCTGCGAGACCGGGAGTAGACAACACTCACCCAGCCCAAAGCGAGGCAAACTTTATCGATTCTAGCAAGGAACGGCTCTGAAAACCCTTACACTATTGGGTTTTAAACGGTCTTCAGTCATCCGGCAACGCGGTTACCAATAGGTCAGACCCGATCGTTTGACCCTGCGCACACCCAAGAGGGCAGATTTCTCTCTCATGAAAGAAATCGCCCGCTGGGCGGCCGGAAAGCAAAAAGCGTGGCGCACTGTTACTGAATCTGGTGCGCCCCACCCGATGCGTGGCAGATGTGAATTTGCGGTTCGATGCCAAATTTGGCCGCGTACCGCTTGCCCAGCGTCTCCGCGAAGGCCTTGGCGTGGCTCCGTTCCACCAGGTTAATGGTGCAGCCGCCGAACCCACCGCCGGTGAGACGGGCGCCGATCAGCCCAGGCAGGTCCTGCGCCATTTCCACCATGGCGTCGGCCTCCACACAACTTCCCTCGAAGTCCTTGCTGTAGCTGGCGTGCGCTTCGGCCATCAGCCGGCCCACTTCGGCCAGGTCGCCTTGTTCTAACGCCTTCTCCGCGGCCACGGTGCGCAGGTCTTCTGTAATGACGTGCTTGGCGCGCAGATAGGACTTCGGCTCCATCTCGTGTCCCCACTTTTCCAGGTCTTCGAGAGTAGCATCGCGCAGGAACGGTACGCCGCCGCGGTGGCTGTTGATGATGGCGCAGGCGGCTTCCGACTCGCGACGCCGGGTGGGGTAGTCACCTCCCGCGATGGAGTGCTTGACCATGGTGTTGGCAATCACCAGAGCTACGTTGTCGGGAATTGGTGCCAGCTTGAAGCTCAAGTCGCGGCAATCCAGCAGCAAGGCGTGGTTCTCTTTGCCGTTGGCGGAGATGAACTGGTCCATGATGCCGCAGTTTGCGCCCACAAACTCGTTCTCTACCCGTTGGCAGAGACGAGCCAGCTCCGGTCCAGGATAGCTGGCGCCGATCAACGAGAGCACCGCGAGCGCGGTGACCACTTCAAGGGCCGCGGAGCTTGATAGCCCCGAACCGAGCGGCACATCGCCCCAGATGCTTAGGCTAAAGCCGGGGATGGTGTGGCCTTCGCCGGTCAGGATATGTACCACACCCATTGGATAGTCGCTCCAATGCTTGCTCGCGGCCTCGGGTAGCGCCGCGGCGTCGAAGGTCTTTTCTTCCTGGTAATTCTCCGCGTAGATCACGATTTTGCCATCGTTGCGCGGAGAGATTGCGGCGAGAGTGGCGAAGTCGATAGCCACGGGCATGACAAAGCCTTCGGCGTAATCGGTATGTTCGCCGATGAGGTTGATGCGTCCAGGAGCAACAAAAATCGCTGGGTCGGCTTGGAAACGGGCAAGATGCGAGGACTTTAGTACGGCGGGATCATGCATGGCGTGTCACTTCCTGAATTCAACGGTCAGCTAAACTTGATGGGTGAGCAGCAGTAAACAGACTTTTCTAGAGCAGTTCCAGATCGAGCGTCATAGGCCAACTGAAACATTCGCCCGCCCCCAGCGATCTCGACCAGGGGCCATCGATCCCCAGCGAGTCGACGGGAGCAGTTGTGGGTTCCATGGCGACGCAGTGTTGCTTGACCCGATCGCCTTCCGGATAGCCGTCCTGGCAGATCCATAGGCCAAGATAGGGTGTTGCCGTTGCATCGAAACTCACGCGCAGACGAACTCCGGCCTTGAGACGTTCCAAAGACACCCAGTTCTGGCTGGCGGTCAGGGGCCCGGCAAAGAGCTTGTCGCCGACGCCCGAATGGGCCTCGGCGGAGACCCGCAGATCGGTTTCGCCTCCAGCGGTAAGCTTGGCCAGCGGCCAGGCGACCGTGTCGCCTCCCTTGCCGATGCGATTGTTCCGGGACCACTCCAGCCGCAGAGCCTGAATCGAGTCCGGCAGTTGTAGGATGTCGCCTTCTTCCGCCGCGTATCCGGGGTGCGCCGACCAGAGCCACGGAGTTGCGGCAGAGCCGGTGTTGGTCAACCGATAATCCGCATGAATGCGGTATCCCTTTTCCGACTGCGTGAGGGTCACGGTTCGCACCAGCGAAAGAGGTAATGAGAAGCAGTCGCCACGCAGCGTGATGGAGGTGTCCGTGCTGTTGAGCACCTGCCACTCGACTCGCCACAGGTCTCCATGGTCCGGGACCTCGGCTGAGCCGTCAGCGGTCTTGACCGTGCAGCCGGATACCGAGGGCAGGCACTCGTCCCAACCGCTGGCGTCGCCCCGATCGAAGCTCATGGTGCGGGTACGCGGGGCGAAGGGAGCCAGAGGCTGCTGCATCAACTCGTGTCCCCGAACCACGATCGAAGAGACCTTGCCGCCGAATTGCGGCTGGATGGTGACCTGGCAATCGCCGAGGGAAATGAGAACGTTTTCTTTCTCAACTACTTTAACTGTTGGTTCCGACATCGATTCTGCCTTCCTATCGCGCTCGCGCATCCCGCAGTCAGCCTGTCCCAAATGGCGTCGATCCAGAATTCATGCTCTGGCTTCATCAACACCGACCGGAGACACGTAACCATTTCGCCCGCAGGTTTTGCGCCCTGGCGGCCCTCAGAATGAAACCACCATTCTGGCAATTGTACAAGGGCTAAATGCAAATCTCGTGTGGCGCAGGCTACAAATACTCTATGGGCCATTTGCGAAGCCTCAACCGGGCTGTGGGCCCTCATCTTCCAAACCACGATATCCAACTCCGGCGTCCCTGTGGCCGGCAACTCGAAGCCGTCATCCAGGCGCAAGCGCCGTTCCAGTTCGACTGCTGCACGTCGGCCACGCAGCAGCCCGGCGGCGAACTCCCCATCCGGCGTCAGCGGCAAGAGTCGCTGCGTAGCCCACAAAGCCACCGCAGCCGCTCCGGCACGGGAGCACTCCAGGCTGATCTCGCCCAGATGCAACTCCTTTGAAGTGAAGTAGGTATAAGGCGAATCGTGCTTGTACAGCCTTCCCACTCCCGGGTCCCGGAACAGAATGCACCCGCAGCCGTACGGTTGCAAACCATGCTTGTGCGGATCGATCACAATGGAGTCGGCCTGGTCCATCACCGTATAGGCTCTTCGGGCCGGCTCGTCCAATTCGTTGCGAATTAAACGAAAATAGCCCCCGTAGGCGCTATCCACATGGATCCGAAAACCGTATCGCTGTTTAAGCGCCAGCACCTGGTCTAGCGGTTCCACAGCTCCGATCGCCGTTGTCCCCATCGTGACGACTACCGTGCCCACGTCTCCCTTGCGGAGTTCCGCCTCCAGCGCTTCCAGATTCATGCGGCCAGATTGGTCGGCCGGAATGGCCGAATACTCCAACTTGAGAACCGCGGAGATGCGCTGGTGCGTATAGTGCGCCTGCTCCGATCCGACAATTCGCTTGCCGGGCGCCAACTGGCCCGCCACCCAGAGCGCTTCGAGGTTTGCCAAAGTCCCGCTGGAGGTCAGATGGCCCAAAAACTCCGTCCAGCCGAACATTTTGGCAAGATCGGCAACCGCCTCGATCTCCATCTCAGAACTGGCCCGTCCACCGTCGCGCGCATGATTGTTTGGGTTGATCTTCATGGCCAGCGCGTAGGCTGCCCGCGCCACGGGGTGGGGCGGTTTCAACATCTGCCCCGCATAAAGTGGATGGAAATACGGATAGTTGTCGGCCAACCGCCCAGCAACTGTCTGCAACACATCGGCGACCTTGGCCTCATCCAAAGTTGACTCAAAGGCCGGCAGAAAGGCAAAGTGGCCCTCGAGCAATTCGGTAGCTTTCGATAGCAGTCCCGGTACCGCATCCTGGGCCATAACGTGTCTCATACCTGCAGCGAATAAGGTGCAATTATAAACTGGCATCGTGCGCCTTACCCTTGTCGCCCAGGACCGAAATGGGACGCCGTCCTGGAATCATGCTTTTTCAATTTGGGAGGGATGATATAATCATCTCAGCGTTAGAGCCGAAGCGGGCGTCAGCAGTACTCGCCCAACCAAGCAAGATTCTGCCAGTGGTCGCTCCGATTCATCCAGCGCAATTCAATCCAGGAAACACGATCAATGGAACAAGGCACTGTGAAATGGTTCAATGACGCGAAGGGCTTCGGCTTCATCTCGCGTCAGAACGGCGAAGATGTATTTGTGCACTACTCTGCGATTAACTCGAGTGGTTTCAAAAGTCTGCAAGAAGGGCAAGCGGTGCAGTTTAACGTGGTCAAGGGGCCCAAGGGATGGCAAGCTGCCGACGTGCAGCCGCTCTAGTCCTTTGGTCGGATTCCGGCAGAATCTAGCAAACGGAGCGAGACCAGGGAACAGTCCATGGTCTCGTTTCTGTCTGGAAGTGGAGTTCCGTCGGCGTTCAAGCGCTTCTGGCAGCCTATCGAATAGGTGTTGGACTTGCTCAACTGGGGCCTTCTTGGTTCCGGCTGCAAGGGCTGTGGTAGAAACAGCTCTCGAACGTTGCATGGACAAGGACACGACACCGACCGTCACAGCTGTTTGCACATAATTACGTTCTTTAAGCGCATACTCAAAGATGAGGCAACGAAGACCGGATTCTCGCCTTTTGACCGAGAAAGAGCCCGAATGCCCCCCTATCCCTCCCCCCCCGGCTTTTCAGCGTATCCCGCAGAAACGAAATAGGTTACACTGAAAAAGGTCACTTGTCGCTGTTGAAAACAAAGGACTTGCTTCCGAAAACTACCTGTGATTTGGATGGGGCTTGGCTCTTGGAGCTTGCTGCTTTGAGGCGTGGAGGAACTGGCGAACTGTGGGGCCGACCCTGAAAAGAGCCGCTCTACGGATCGACTTCTTCGTTTCTCGAGCATTTCTAAGCTCGTTGCGCCGCCAAATCAAGCCCCTTCCAGTTGCAACATCAGGTCTTCCCACTCGGCCGTGAGCGCGACTAGCTGGGCGCGCAGGTCCTCGGCCAGATCGGTGAGACGCTGCGTTTCGGAGGCCGAGACATACACGGCTAGCTGCTCTTCGGTATGCGCAACAGACGCCTCGATGCGGGGAATTTCTTCTTCGAGGAAGGCGCACCGCTCTTCCATCTGTTTCTGCTTGATGGGATTCAACCGGCGGGGTCGATCCTTGGCGGCTTCGACTTCGCTCTCAACGCTCTGCGCATTGCCATTCGCCGGGGTCTCCGCCGCCTTCTGCTTGGCCGCGGGCTCCGGCAAGGAGGCGATGGATGCAAGCCCCTCCTTGCGGCGCTGGTAGTCCTCGTAGTTGCCCTCGAAGCTGACGACCGTGCCGCCTTCGACCTCCAGAACCCGCGTCGCAAGCCGGTCAATGAAGTAGCGGTCGTGCGAAACAAAAACCACTGTCCCACTGAATGCCGCAATCGCCTCCAGCAGCACGTCCTTTGCCCGCATGTCCAGGTGGTTGGTCGGCTCGTCCAGCAGCAGAAAATTCGACGGCGACACCAGGATTCTCGCCAGCGCGTAGCGGTTGCGCTCCCCGCCGCTCAGCACTCCCAGCGGCTTGAACACGTCGTCGCCGCGAAACAGGAAGCAGCCCAGCAGCGAGCGCAAGGCCTGTTCCGGCACCTTGATGGCCGCTCCGCTGATGTCGTCCAGCATGCGCGACTCGCCATTCAGCACCTTGTACTGGTCCTGCGCAAAGTACTCGCTCACCACGTTGTGGCCCATCTTGACCTGGCCTGCGGTCGGAGCCTCATCCCCGGTCAGCAGCCGGATCAGCGTCGACTTGCCCGCCCCGTTGACGCCCACCAGGGCCACGCGGTCGCCGCGGTCGATGGTGAACTTGACGTTCTCCAGCACCTTCTTTTCGCCGTAGCTCTTCGACAACCCCTCGGCCTCCACCACCACCCGCCCCGAGGGCGGCGGCTGCGGAAACTTGAAGTGAATCACCGGCTCCTCTTCGGGAACCTCGATGCGCTCGATCTTTTCAAGCTCTTTGATTCGACTTTGTACCTGTTTGGCTTTGGTGGCCTGCGCCCGAAACCGGTTGATGAACGACTCCAGGTGTTCGATCTGGATGCGCTGATTCCGATACGCCGCCTCCAACTGGGTCCGGCGCTCGTCCTTCTGGCTCAGATACTTGGTGTAGTTGCCCTGGTAGATATTGAGCCGCTTGTTCCAGATCTCCACCGTGCGGTCGATGGTGACGTCGAGAAAATACCGGTCGTGCGAAATCAGGATGTACCCGAACGGATAGGTCCGCAAGTATCCCTCAAGCCAGTTGCGGGTTTCGAGATCCAGGTGGTTCGTAGGCTCGTCCAACAGCAGCAGGTTCGGCTTGGCCAGCAGCAATTTGGCCAGCGCAATCCGCATCTGCCAGCCGCCGCTGAATTCGTCGGTCAGCCGGCCCCAATCTTCCTTGCCGAAACCCAGGCCCGTCAGCACGCCGCCTACCTGCGCGTCCAGAGCGTAGCCGTCCAGCGCGTGAAACCTCTCTTGCAGCATCGAAAACCGCTCCGCGGCAGCTTCGTACTCCGGCCCCGCGTGCTCTAGCACCGCCAGTTGCCCGGCCAGCCGCTCAATCTCCTGCTCCATGTCGCGCAGATCGTCGAAGACCGAAAGGCACTCCTCGAACACCGTGCGCCCGGTCAACCGTAAACCTTCCTGCGGCAGGTAGCCGATACTCATGCCGCGCGTCTGCTGCACCTGGCCGTAGTCCAGCGTCTCCATGCCCGCCAGCACCTTCATCAACGTAGACTTGCCGGTGCCGTTGGCGCCGACCAACGCGGTCTTCTCACGCGACCGGATCAGCCAGTTGGCCTCAAGAAACAGCACACGGGGGCCAAACCGTTTACCGGCATTTTGCAGGGTAAGCATCTAGGAACATTTTCTCACCCCCGCCACCGGGCGCCAGCGGTGCGACCAACTCTGTCCCGGGCGCCGAATGTGGCCTGCCCTCAAATTGGCGGCAACGGCGAATCGGGTAGGAGGCTCACCCTTTAAACCACCGCGCATGCAGGATGCCCCATCCATCCGCAGCTTCATCCGCAATGGGTGGGGAAGTACAAACCTCTGCCGGCTTGGGTTCGTGCTCTCTCAACCGCCTTGGTGGTGAAATCAAGGTCAGCCGAGCCACCGTATCGACCAAGGAGTTTCTTCTGCTCTTCAGGTAAAGCATCACCGCCGGAATCGGGACCGGCTCATTTGGGAGTTCCCTGCAGACCGAGCGCTAGTCTTCTCGGGTTTTTGCATTCCCTTCCTTCGCGTCCCCAGTCTCCTTGGTCTCATCGGAGCCGGTGGAGTCCGCTTGATCGGTTGTCCCCAGGGAGTCGTTCACAAGCGCGTCCTTAACTTCGTCATCGGTAAGCCGGACCGGCTTCGCTTTTTGAGTCATCCATCTTTCCTCCAGGAGATAGGATGCTCACGGCGACTGGCGCGGGCAGGTGCCACTCGCTTCAAGTAGCCGCGAATCGAGTGTGCCCCATCCATCCGCAGCCTCATCGCGGATGGGTGGGAGAGCACAAACCTTGGCAGACTTGGGTTTGTGCTCTCCCAGCCTTCGCCAGAAACACGCGGGGATGCGGCAGCAACTCGGTGGTCAAGTCAAAGCCTGGAACCCGCCGCCCCTATGAATCAACGAGATCCTCATCACGGTCGGATCTCGACCGGCGTGCCTACCGGCACCAGAGCCCAGATCTCTTCGATCTCCTGGTCTGTCACGGCAATGCAGCCCAGCGTCCAGTCGTAGAGCCTGTGCGCCGGGCCAACCCAGCCCTTTCCGGTCGGCAGGCCGTGAATCATGATGGCCCCGCCCGGCGAAACGCCCAGCTTGGCCGCGCGCTTGCGATCTTCGGCATTGGGATAAGACACATGCAGCCCCCGGTGATAGTGGCTGTCGGCGTTGTGCGCGTCGACGATGTAGTGCCCCTCCGGCGTCCGCGCGTCGCCCTCCCGCTCTTTGGGCGCCAGCCCGCCCTGGCCCAGCGCCACCTTGTAGCTGCGGATCACCTTGCCGCCGGCCAGCAACTCCAGCACATGATCCTTCTTGAGAATCAGCACCGAGTCGGCCTTCTGCGCCGGCGCCGTCTGTTGTGCAGGCAACCCCGCGGCGGTCCCGCAAAAGACAAGAAGAACTGCCGCGCGGGTCAGACTTCCACTCAGCGCCACTCGAACCTTGCCGATTTTCATTGCACTACGTTACCAGAGCGGCGCGGCCATCATTTTTGCGGCGCCCACGGATCGTAAGTGCCCACGCTCCAACTATGCCCTTCCGGGTCTTTGACTGAGAATTCGCGGCTGCCATACGGAGTGTCCTGCAACGGCCGGACGACCTTGGCGCCGTGGGCTACGGCCCGGGCAAAAGCCGCATCCGCGTCGGCCACCACTAGGTACACGCTCCGCGTTTCCACTCCGCCCAACTCGCCCGGCGATTTGAACCCTTTGCCGTACTCGTCGTCTTTGCCCGATCCCAGCATAATCATGCCGCCGCCATGGATCAGCTCAGCATGGCCGATGGTTCCGTTTTCTCCGGGGTAAACCACGTGTTTCTCAAAACCAAGGACCTGGCAGAGCCATTCGATGGCCGCCGCTGCGTCCCGGTAGCGATGGCCGGTGATAACAGAGCTGCGCATTTCTTGCATGAGGACCTCCGCGGGCAGAGTAACGCCAAAACCGCTCCAAGGCAATGCCGGAATCGTAACAACCCGATGCGCTATGCTTGCCCCTATGAGCCTTCCCGCAGGCGACACTGAACTGGTGCAGATCATGGATGCTGCGTTGGCCGAAGCAGCACGGCGGGCGGGGCCGTGGCTGGCTTGCCGGCCGGGCTGCACACAGTGTTGCCACGGGGCCTTTGCCATCGGTGAACTGGACGCCTTGCGTCTGGAATCCGGAATGGTGGCGCTGCGGCAATCTGCTCCGGATCGGGCTGCGGCGATCGCAACGCGGGCACAAGCCTGGGTCGCCGAGCATGGCGCTGAGTATCCAGGCAACCTGCAAACCGGCAAGCTGGGGACCAACGATGAGCAGCAGGCGCAATTCGAGGAATTCGCCAACGACGCAGCTTGTCCGGCGCTCGACCCGCTGACTGGCCGCTGCGATGTCTACGCTTGGCGCCCAATGACCTGTCGGGTCTTCGGCCCCCCTGTGCGAATGGGCGAGGGCGACGCGCTGGGCCACTGCGAACTGTGTTTCGAGGGCGCTAGCAGCGACGAGGTCGCAGCCTGCGAGATGCCGCTGCCGCATGAGATTGAGGCTGAGTTGCTTGACGAGGTCGGTGAAATCGCCGAAACCGTCGTGGCGTTTGCGCTGCTGCGATGAAGCAAATGAGACGGATTTCATGGCATCGCGTCCCGCCGCGATAAACTGAAATTTGGACACCCCCATGCCAATGCGCCCCTGCTGGGTTGAAATCGATACCCATGCCCTCGAAGAGAACTATCGGTTTCTGCAGGCCCTTGCGGCTCCCCATGCGGAGTTGCTGGCCATCGTAAAAGCCGACGCCTACGGGCATTCGCTCGCTTTGTGCGCACCGGCGGCGGTGCGTGGAGGCGCCAAATGGCTCGGCGTCACCACCGTCGAAGAAGGCGTGCTTGCCCGCTCCGTTTGCCCCGAAACCCGCATTCTGGTGATCGGAGGCGTCTTTCCCGGCCAGGGACCGGATGTGGTCCGGCATGGTTTGACCGCCGTGGTTTGGGAGAGCCAACAGCTCGATGAGCTGGAAGGCGCTGCGCGCGCGGCCGGATTGCATTCCGGGTCGCTTCCTGTGCACTTGGAAATCGATACTGGCATGAGCCGCCAGGGCGTGATTCCTGAAGGGCTCGATCCAGTGCTAGCGCGGTTTGCGCCAGGTTCTCCGCTTCGGCTTGAAGGCGTGATGACCCATCTGTTTGCCGCCGATGAGGCCGACGGCGCAGTCACCGCGACGCAACTTGTCCAATTGGACGTGGCGACGGGACACGTTGAGGCAGCAGGGCTTTATCCGGACTGGTTGAATGTGGGCAGCTCCGCGGCCTTGTTGGCCGGGCAGGCCGAGATCATCGCCGCGCGTGCCGCTCACCACGGGATGCGCGCCATGCTGCGGCCGGGTCTGGCGCTTTATGGGTTGGCGCCCGCGTACGACCCTGCGTTCGATCCGGAAGAGCCGGCAACCTTGGCTGCGGCCCGTGCTCAACTAAAACCGGTATTGAGCTGGAAGACCCGGGTGGTGGGAGTGCGCTCAATCGAGCCCGGCGCCGTAGTGGGTTACAACGGGACCTTTGTGGCCACCGAGCCGATGCGCCTGGCGCTGCTGGCCGTTGGCTACGCCGACGGGCTCGATCGCCGTCTCGGCAACCATTTCAGCCTGTTGGTGCGCGGGCAGCGCGCGCCTCTTGCCGGCAGGGTCAGCATGGACCAATCGGTCATCGACGTGACGGACATTCCCGGCGTCAAAGCCGGAGACGAAGTTGTCATCTTGGGCGTACAAGGCGCAGAGACTATTTCGGCATTCGATCACGCCGAAGCCTCCGAAACGATTCCATGGGAAATCTTCACGCGTATCGGGCCGCGGGTGAGCAGAATCCAGCGTCCTTGATTTCCTGGAAGGCGCATCATCGGACAACCGTCCTTGGGAACAGTCCTCCACCGCTTCGCCGAAACCTCAATGAATGAAATCCGTCCTGACAAAGCCCGCTAACTTGCGAACCCGCGATGACCGCGAAGCGGTCGCTAACTCGCTGATTTCCTTACAAGCAATGCTGTCCCATGCAGTTGAAACTTGCTTCAATACCCACGGCCAAATCTTTGGCTTTTTGGGGCGCGCAAATGTCGGCAGGACTCCCGTTGCGATTTGGAGCAGATAGGCATATCCAAGAGCGACTCCGCTGCCCTTTCTAGGAGTCTGTCGGAGATAACCGGGCGTGATTTTGTGGTTTGCTTCTGTGGGCATCGGCTTCTGGTCGATGTTCACGGAGGCAGACACCAAGTAGTCAGCCGTGGGGCTTCTTCCGCAGCC
>Ga0181520_10007010_pt1 | contig 16853 bp, 4 predicted proteins | sample PEATcosm2014_Bin_29_FD_132451 | JGI IMG/M metagenome (GOLD analysis project Ga0181520, IMG submission 132451) | Peatland microbial communities from MTU Mesocosm Facility, Houghton, MI, USA - PEATcosm2014_Bin02_30_metaG | ecosystem: Environmental > Terrestrial > Soil > Wetlands > Peat | place... | reverse complement strand
TTGAGAACAGTCTTGACTCGATAGACATCTTCGGTCGCTCCGCCTATAGGTTCGCCATGGTGGCGTTGATTTCAAGTTTTGGACGTCCAACGGGAGCGGTAAGCAGCCACGACGTTCATGGCCGCTTGCCGTAGTATATCGCCACGCCGACACTTGTGGCAATCACAGGGTCAAATTCGCAATCGAGCCCCATCATCTGAGGGGTTTTCTGCCGCGACTCCCAGCATTTCCGCATCAGCTTAACTCGCCCAGGCGACAAAACCCATCGGATTACGAATCAACGGCCAGGACCAGGTCGGCAGGCACGATCGGCAAAGGGTCGGAAAGCCGTGTAACGCCGGTTGCCAGGCCCCGTATTAGAAGCAGATGAAGCGAGGCCCACAGCGGGCGATTGGCTCTGGACTCGATGGAAATGCAGGAGGAGACCGCAATCATGCAAGACAATAATATTGCCAACGCCAGAACGGGCAGCCTGGCCGACATCGGCCCGAAGTGGATCACCAACGTGGCGTGGTTCGTGCGGATTACCGGCGTGCTGATCTTGATCGTATCGACGGCGGGGATGATCCAGGCAGGTTGGCCGCACGGCCTACGGGACTCTGGCAACGTCCTGGGCCTTATGAACGGCGCGCTGCTGTTCGTCATGTCGTTCCTCTACGTGACGACGGGGAGGAGCAGGATCATCCTGACGGCCGCCACGATCGTGCTCGCGATGTCGGTCATGGTGTTCTCGTTGGCCAAGCTGGGGCTGCCGCACTTGTAAACGGAAGGATGCGAGCGGCAACACCGCGTTCGGTATTTCGGTTGCTTCGTCTGGCAGGCCATCTGTCGGACCCGAAGAACTGCATACCGCACTTCGAGGAACTGCGAGACTCTGATCCTGAGACGATTTTGTCGCGGTCTGGCGAAGGCATGTTTGGAGCTGTTTATTCCTTTCTTTCTATTGAAAGAAAGTCCCAGATTGTTTTGTTTTCTTTGACCGGCTGAAGCCGGGATTACGAACGCGGGCACGAATGATCCTGAGATCGCAGGCGTATTATATTGATGAATACACGGCACAACAGAAGCAGGGAGGAGGGAGAAGGGGAGAAGGGGAGAAGGGGAGAAGGGGAGAAGGGGAGAAGGGGAGAAGGGGAGCACGTGTTGGAAACAGGCCGGACAACAGATGCCGAAAGCGCAACGAGCAATTGGACTTGCGACGCAAGTTCGCGTCCGGCGCGCAATGGGGCGGAGATTCCTTGCGTATTATGTGGGTATAAAGCGCGCTGAAGAGGATTCGGGCCACGCCTGAATATTCGGCGCGTGCATTTGTTCGTTGACAATTTAACCAGCCCCCGGCGTAGCAAACCGGGGGCAGTAGGTCCGTCTTGCCGAGAGGGACTATTGTGCTTCGAACCGCCGGAAAACCCCGGCATTGTTCGACAGGTCGGCGCACATTGGTCCTTTCCGGCAGAAAGGACCTACTTGCGGCAACGTGGCGCAACGGTCGCGAACGCCCCCGCAAGCCTTGGCAGCAATTAATTATTTTTATGACACTGCACTTAAATAGCTGAAGGAAGATGGCGTGTGCCCGACCCCTATATACTGTACGCATGAACACGTTACCAAAAAATGGCTAGGAAGTGGCTAGGTTGACTACAAAAGTGGCTAGGAAATGGTCCAAAGTGGCTAGGTATTGTCTAGGTATTTCGGCTGTAGCAAGACTATCGTTAGAGTGTCAAGCGATCGTATTCCCGCAGTTTACGCTGTGCCGGCAACACCTTTGGAGAAAGCAGAACACACACATGGACGGACAAAACCGCCTCAGAAACGCCAAAAGCCCCTCTTTTTCGCTGTGGTCACACCAATGGCTGACCCGAAACGGCGGGTTGGTCTCGGCGACCCAGGCGGGAGAAACGCCACAGGAAGCATTTTTTTCTGACTCATGTCATCTTTGCCGTCGGCGAGCAAAGCACGATAGACAGGGGCCGTGGCGCCTTAGTAAGATAAAGGAATCCCCGAGCGCTCCCCGCCTCGGGCCCACCACCCTCGGGCGTCCTCGACCGAAGAGCAACTCCATCGCTTGCCCACAGGCGAAACGAGGCGTCCCCCGCACGGAGTTGAAAAACATGCGAACGATGTGGCTGATCGCGGCTACGGCCTTCCTGGTGATCGGCGGCGGCGCCGCGCCGCCCCTGAAAACGCACCCGATCTTCGAGAGCACGGAGCAGCCCGCGCCCGCCGGGCAGATCGACAAGCTGGTCTTCGCCAGGCTGTCGTCCTTGGGCATCCAGCCCGTCCGCTGCTCCGACGCGGTATTTATCCGCCGCGCGTACCTCGATGTCATCGGCACCCTGCCCACAGCCCAAGAGGCCCGCGACTTCATCCAGGACGCGGATGCCAAGAACAAGCGGCTGCTGCTCATCGAGCGGCTGCTCGCGCGCGACGAATTCGCCGACTACTGGGCCATGAAATGGGGCGACCTGCTGCGGATCAAGGCCGAGTTCCCCATCAACCTCTGGCCCAACGCGGCCCAGGCCTATCACCGCTGGCTGCGGGCGTCGATCGCCCAGAACAAGCCCTACGACAAGTTCGCCCGCGAACTGCTCACCGCCAGCGGCAGCAATTTCCGCGTAGGCCCCGTGAATTTCTACCGCGCGATCCAGAACCGCACGCCGGAAGGGATCGCCGCCAGTGTGGCCCTGACGTTCATGGGCGCGCGGGCCGATGCCTGGCCGAAAGAGCGGCTCGCCGGTATGGCCTCCTTCTTCGCCCAGGTGGGCTACAAGCACACGCGGGAATGGAAGGAAGAACACGTCTATTGGGATCCATTCCAAGCGTCGCCTCCGCCAAGCAGCGAAGCGGCCAAGGACCCACCGGGCAAGACCGAGCCGCCCAAGCCCGGCAGCGAAGCGAAGACGCCGCCATCTGCCGCGGCGACGCCCGCCGCGGCGCTGGCGGCGACGTTTCCCGACGGCAAGAAGATCGAACTGTCGCCGGACCGCGATCCCCGCGAGGTCTTCGCCGATTGGCTGATCGCGCCGCAGAACCCCTGGTTCACGCGCAACATCGCCAACCGCGTCTGGGCCTGGCTCGTGGGCCGCGGCATCATTCACGAACCGGACGACATCCGCGAGGGCAATCCGCCCAGCAACCCCGAGCTGCTCGCCTACCTGGAAAAGGAACTGATCGCCAGCCATTACGATCTCAAGCATCTCTACCGCTTGATCTTGAACTCGGAGACTTACCAGTTGTCGTCCGTATCGCACGCCGACGCGGCGCGGGCGGAAGCCAATTTCGCCCGGTATCCGCTCCGCCGGCTGGACGCCGAGGTGCTGATCGACGCGGTCAACAAGATCACCGGCACCTCGGACCTTTACACGAGTCCCATTCCGGAACCGTTCACGTACATACCTGCCAGCAAGCCGGCGATCGCTATCGCCGACGGCAGCATTACCAGCCCCTTCCTGGCCCTCTTCGGGCGGTCGGCGCGGGCCACCGGCATGGAGAACGAGCGAAACAACAAGCCGGTGCCGGCCCAGTGGCTGTACCTGCTCAATTCCAGCCAGATCCAGAACAAGCTCGACCGGGGGCCGAAGCTCAAGGTCGTTTTCGAGTCGGGCCGCAAGCCGGAGGAGATTGTCGAGGAGTTGTACCTGACGATTCTCTCGCGCAAGCCCACGCCCGCCGAGGTGCAGATTGCCTTGGAATACGGGCGGTCCGCGACGCCGGCCAAGCCCGCGGCGACGAAACCCGCCGCGGGGAAGCCAGGAACACCTACCAAACCTGCGACGGCGAAGCCTGGAACGCCCGCCAAGGCCGTGACGCCGGCCAAGTCCTCAGCGGCGAGCAAGCCCGCCAAGCCGAAGGCCAGTCCGCCCAAGCGACGGACCGACTGGGTCGACATCGCCTGGGCCTTGATCAATAGTCCCGAATTCCTTTATCGTCATTGACAATGTACCCGGCACCGGGTACCCGCTTGCGGGTGGTGTGCCGCTGCCAATCGGCACACGGAGTGTGCCGGATACGTAAAAACTGGATGCCGAGAACATGAACACTTCAATCTCCCGCCGCGCGGCGTTGTGCCGCGGCCTGTCCGGCGCGGCCGCGTGGATCGCCGGCAGTCAACTGGGCAGGGCCGCCGCCACCGCTACGGCGGAGTCTGCCCAGCCCGTAGTCAAGCCCCAAGTGAAGGCCAAGTCGGTGATCCAGGTCTTCTTGTGGGGCGGCATGTCGCACATCGACACCTGGGATCCCAAGCCGGATGCCGGCCGCGATTACATGGGCGATTTCGCCAAGGCCATTCCCACGAATGTTGCCGGCATCCAGATTGGCGAGTTGTTTCCGCTCCTGGCCAAGCAGGCCGACAAATATTCCCTGATCCGCAGCATGACCCACCGCAACAACGGCCACGAGACGGCGGCCTACTTGATGCAGACGGGCCACGTGCCCGGCGAGCGGCTGGCTTACCCCAGCATTGGCGCGGTGTTCTCGCTCTTCAAGGGTCCGCAGCACAAGGGCGTGATCCCGCCTTATGTGGTGCTTACGCGGCCGCAGGGGCGCTTCTCCGAGGAGGGTTTCCTGGGCCCGAAATACAAGCCCTTCGCCACCGGCGGTGATCCTAACGCGGCACGCTTCGAGGTGGAAGGCGTGGTCGCCCGCGGCATCACCGACGAGCGGCAGAAGGCCCGCCGTGAATTGCTCGACAAGCTGAATGCCCTGGGCGGCGCGGTGCCCGACAGTCCGCAACTGGCGGCCGCCATGGAGGCCAAGAAAGCGGCCTACGACCTGATCCTGGGCGCAGGCAAGGACGTCTTCGACCTGGCCAAGGAAAGCCGCGAGACGAGGGACCGCTTCGGCCGCCACACCTTCGGCCAGGACTGCCTGGCGGCGCGGCGGATGGTCGAGGCGGGGGTTCCCTATATCGTGATCAACTATCCGGGCGGCTGGGACACGCATAGCAACCACTTCGCCACCATGCGGCGGCAATGTCCGCAACTCGACCAGGGGTTGGCCGCGCTCTTGGCCGATCTGAAGGAGCATGGCCTGCTGGAGACGACGCTCGTCTGGTGCTGCGGCGAGTTCGGGCGCGGACCCAAGATCGACTGGCAGCCGCCCTGGAACGGCGGGCGAAACCACTACGGCAATGTCTTTTCCGTGCTCGTGGCGGGCGGTGGTTTCCAGGGCGGCCGCGTGGTCGGGGCCTCCGACGCGAAGGCCGAGGAGGTCAAGGAGCGGCCGGTCTATCCGGTCGATCTATTGGGCAGCATTTATCAACTGGCCGGCATCGACCCCCACGCACGCCTGCCGCATCCCATGGGCCTCGAGGCCTACGTGCTGCCTCCCCCGTCGGATAAAGTGAAGTCGGCCGGGTTACTGACGGAGATCATGTAACGGGAGATTGACTATGCAAACCAAGAAGCGATTCAGTCGTACTTTCCGGTTCGCCGTTCTGGCCTTGGTCGCAGGGCTAGCCGCGTCCTCGGCCGCGCAGGCCCAAGTCCGGCCGTACCTGGGATACGCCTATCCGGCCGGAGGCCAGCAAGGGACCACGTTCGAGGTTCGCCTGGGCGGTCAAGGCATGGACAATAACAGTTTCGTGCAAGTCTCCGGCAAGGGCGTGCGGGCCAAGGTGATCGAGTACCTGCGCAGGTTGAACAACGAGGAAATGAACCTGCTCAAGGAACAACTCGCCGAGTTGAAACGTGCGACCAAGCAGGACGACGAGTCGCTCAAACTGGCCGCGAGGATCGAGCGCAAAATGTCTGCCTTTGTGGCCACGCCGGCGAGCGCCTCGCTCTCCAGCCTGACGCTGGTCGAGATTACGATTGACGCGGACGCGAAGCCTGGCCGGCGGGAGTTGGTCCTCTCGACGCCGCGGGGTGTATCGAATCCGTTGGTGTTCCATGTCGGCCAACTGCCCGAAATCTGCCGCAAGCCCATGCTCAGCGCCACGCTCCAGGTATTGGGCAAAGAGGAGGCGGCCCTCCGCAAGCGGCCCGACGACGAAGTGGAACAGCAAATCACCTTGCCTTGCACGGTCAATGGCCAGATTGCCTCGGGCGAAGAGAACCGCTACCGCTTTCACGCCCACAAGGGGCAGCGGCTGGTGTTCTCGACCCAGGCGCGGGATCTGGTCCCCTTCCTGGCCGACGCCGTACCCGGCTGGTTCCAACCCGTAATGGCGATCTACGACGCGGCCGGCAAGGAAGTGGCCTACAACGACGATTACCGCTTCAAGCCCGATCCCGTGATCTTTTTCGAAGTGCCGCACGACGGCGAGTACGTTTTTGCGATCACCGACGCGATCTACCGCGGCCGCGAGGACTTCGTCTATCGCGTCACCGCCGGCGAACTGCCCTTCCTGACGAGCATCTTCCCGCTGGGCCGTCGCGCCGGGACGGCGGTCAAGGTCGACACGCAGGGCTGGAACCTAGGCAAGGCCGAGTTGAATCTCCCGCCGCCCGACGCCGCGCCGGGGATCTACCAGGTGACCGCGCGGGTTGACGGCATCGTTTCCAACCCCATGCCCTTTGCCGTCGACACGTTGCCGGAATGCCGGGAGAAGGAGCCGAACAACGATCCGGCCCATGCGCAGCGGGTGACACTGCCCGTGATTGTCAACGGGCGCATCGACCGCCCGGGCGACTGGGACGTTTTCCAGTTCCAGGGCCGCGCGGGCCAGACGATCGTCGCCCAGGTCTCGGCCCGCCGGCTCGATTCGCCCTTGGATTCGCTCTTGAAAGTTACCGACGCCGGGGGCAAGCTGCTGGCCTACAATGACGATTACGAGGATCCGGAGTCGGGCACCAACACGCACGATGCCGACTCCTATTTGACGCTGAAACTGCCCGCCGACGGGACCTACTACGTGCACCTGGGCGACACCGCGCGGGCCGGCGGCGGGGAATATGCCTATCGCCTGCGGATCGGGCCGCCGCGCCCCGACTTCACACTCTTTGCAGTGCCTTCCGCGGCTGCGATGCCCAGCAAGGGCCGGGCCAACATCGCCCTGAAACTGCTGCGGAAGGACGGTTTCGCTGCTCCTGTCAAGCTGGCCTTGAAGGACCCACCGCCGGGGTTCACTGCGTCGCCGCTGAGTATCTCAGGCACGCAGACCACGGCAAACTTGGGGATCAAGACCACGTTGGCCGAGCTGCGGCAACCGTTGGGGCTGGTGATCGAGGGCCGCGCCACGATCGGCGGCCGGGAAGTCGTGCATGCGGTCGTGCCGGCAGAGGACCGCATGCAGGCCTTTCTCTGGCGGCACCTCGTGCCGGCGGAAAGCGGGATGAAGGTCCTCGTGTATTCGCCTGCCTCTCAACCGGTGGCCAAGCGCGTGCGGCGCACGCCGGCGCCGCCACCTGTCGAGCCGAAGCCTGCCGAAGTAAAACCGGCCGAAGTAAAGCCCGTCGAAACGAAACCCTCCGACGCGAAGCCGGCCGAAACGAAGCCCGCGGTTGCCACCGCCTCCCTACCGGCCGCGAAAGGCAAGTTCACCAAGCAGCAAGTCGAGTGGCGTTTGCGGCAGATCCGGCTGTTGTTCGAAGAGGGCCTGCTCACGGAAGAATTCAACGACCGCAAAGTGGCCGAATGCGAAGCGACGCGTTGAAAGGCTATAGGACCGCCTTATCGGTTATAATGGATGGCGACAACGGCAGAAGCGTTCTTCGGCTTTCGCCGTGGGGGGGAACTCTTTTCAGCGACAATCAGTCGAGAAGAAAGAAATTGGCATGCGTCCATTGAACGAGCCTGTCTTCCGACAGGAGGGCAAGGCAGGGGGCACTTCCGGCCGGCGGCGAGGCGACAAGCGGAGCGATTGCTCGCGGCTTCAGCCGTCCACACGGCGATTGGTTTTCGAACCGCTGGAATCGCGTATGCTCTTGAACGCCGGCGGCGGTTTTAGCAACGCCGGCATCCAGGGCGAATACTATAGCAGTGCGACTGCCCTGCCGGGCACGCCCGTGTCGGCCCCCTATGGAAATCCCGCGTTCACTCGGCAGGACGTGCGGATCGACTTCAACTGGGGCACGGCCGGCCAGCCCGGCGGCTCGCCTGACCCGGTTTTTGCCAGCGTCAGTATTAACAATTTCTCCGTGCTCTGGAGCGGGGCGGTCATCCCCAAGTTCTCCGAGACCTATACCTTCACCGCCACGACCGTGGGTGGAGACGTGATCTTCATTCGGCCGGACGGTTCCTCCACGTGGACCACGCTGGTCAACGACTGGACCGTCCACGGTACCACCGTCGACACGGCCACCTACACTTTCACCGCCGGACAGACCTACGACATCGAGATGCAATACCGCCAGCCGACGGCCGGGGCCGCGGCGGAGTGTACGTTGCAGTGGTCCAGCCCCAGCACGCCCATCGAGGCCATCGAGCCGGCCACGCCTGTCGGCATCAACTTCGATGGCGGCGATGTGGCCTTCGCCAACATGGTCAACGGCGGCACGCGCAACTACTGGTGGGTCCCGGGAAACACCAACGAAACGGTCGCCACCGACAGCAACTTCTGGCCCACGGCCGATGCCGAGCTCTTCCTCGGGGAAGGCGATATTACGCTCGATTCAGGCGGTACGTACCTGATTCAGTTCAACGGCACGGCCCAGGTGACCAACTGGCCGCAGACCGTTCAGTTCTGGGTGGGCACGACCAACTACGGCAGCACGCTACCTGCCGGGGCCGGCTATAGCAGCAGCAACAACGTGACCACCGCCCGCATGGTCCTTCCCAGCGGCAGTTGGAACGGCATGTACCTTACCTTCGCCGATACCAGCCGCGACGGCAAGGTCAGCAACCCCGAGCACAACGGCATCACCAACCTGTACGTAATGCAGCCCACCACCCTGGGCGGCAGCACCGACCCGCAACCGGGCACGCTCTTCACCAATGCCGCCCTGGCCATGGCCGCGCAGTACGACACGCTTCGCCTCATGGGCTTCACGGACACCAACGGCAGTCTGGTCTCGAATTGGTCGGACCGGACGATCCCCGCCGACGAGATCTGGAACGGCTGGGCGATCACCGGCGGCAGCGGCGTGAGCACGGGCGATCCCAGCACCGCCGGCGCGGGTGTGCCGTGGGAGGTATGCATCGCCTTGGCCAACGAGACAGGCAAGGACCTGTACATCAACATCCCCTCGAACGCATCGCTGGCCTACATTACGGACCTGGCCGACCTGTTCGCCTTCGGCAGCGACGGCGTCAACGCTTACACCAGTCCGCAGGCCGACCCGGTGTGGGCGCCCTTGAACTCCAACCTCAAGGTCTATATCGAGTTCTCCAACGAGATCTGGAACTATGGCTTCAGTCAGGCCGGCACGGGCGGCAGCGGCTGGATCAACCAGCTTTCGCAGCGGGCGGTCTACGATTACCTGGAGGACATTACGAGCGACCCGCTGTATCCGGGCGGCGGGGCCAACGCCTACAACGACGGCTTGATCCTCGTTCCGTATTACAATACGGTTGAGGATGGCACGACCTGGCAGTCGGCCTTCGAGGCCACTTACAACGGAACGGACCCCACGGAGTCTGGCTATAGTTCGCCGACATACTTCTCCAATGCGGCCTCGGTCAACGGCTATACCATCTACCAGGGCTGGGTGGCCCTGCGCCTGGAGCAGATCAGCACGGCCTTCAAGACGGCCTTCGGCGAGACGAGCATCAGCGCCGCCGCCGCGGCCAGCCGCGTGCGCCCGGTCTTCGAGTGGCAATACGGCGGCAGTTGGTCCGGCGAATTGGGTGCGATGCAAACGATGTTCCCGCAGCCGGTCGACTACTACCTCTACGGCGGCGGGGCCGGCTGGTATTCCGACGACACGGAGAGCGGCTTCGCCGACGCCACCTTTGCCGACTGCAACTTTGCCACGCCCGTCGTCAGCGGCACCCAGGCGGACCCCGCGGGCACAAGCTGGACGTTCAGCAACGGGAGCATCAGCGGGTCGACCGCCGGGATTGCCGCCAACGGCAGCAGCCTGGGCAACCCCACCGCGCCCACGGACGGCCCGCCTAACGCCCCCGGCGGCAGTACGCAGACCGCCTGCCTGCAGCCCGGCGCTAGCATCAGCGAGTCGGTCGATTTCAGCGCCGGCGGTTGGGCGGACATCACCCTGCTGGCCTGCGAGACCGTAGCCGACAACTATTCCAACGGGCTGAGCATTTCCATCGACGGCACACCCGTGGGAGAGTCCGAAGGACCCTGGTGGGGGTTTTCGGGCAGCCAAGGTTCGTGGACTTGGGAGCGGACGGCCGCCTTCGATGTCACCGCCGGCTACCATACCGTCACGTTCACCAACATCTGGACGAGCGGCGGGGCCACGGTCTTCGTCGATGATGTCGCCATTCAGACCGTCAACAGCTTGTTCAACGAGACGGCCGCCGGCGGCGCACCGGCCATCACCTCGGTCCGGTCCGATGTCGTCTTGTGCTTGCAGTACGGCCTGTACGACGTGGGCTACGAGGGCGGCTTCGATTTCAACGAGAACCTGGATGGCGGCGATGTCAACGGCTACACGGAGATGGGCAACAGGGGCTACAGCAGCACGACGCCCAACGTGGGCGAGATGGCCAACCTGGATCCGCGCACCGAGGCCCTGGCGGTCGCCACGCTCGATGATTTCTACAGCTACGGCGGCACGTTGCCCATCGTCTTCGAGTCCTCCGGCAACGACAACAGTTGGGCCGTGGCCGCGCCGACCTACTTCGAGTACAACACGCCCAAGCAACAAGCGGCGGCCGCGGTCGAGGCTGCGCTGCCGCCCTCGCCCGACCTCGGCACCACCGTGCCGGCCACCGTCGTACCACTCTCCAAAGCCAGTGACTATGACGACAGCAGCGGTACCTTGCAGACTGGCGGCTGGATCGCCTGGGACATCATCGTGCCCGTGACTGGGACTTACGTCTTCACTGCCACGACGACCAGCGGGGGCAGCTACAGCATGACCGTCGACAGTTCCATCGTGCTGGGCGGCGGCACGAGCGGCGGGACCATCGATCCCAGCGCGACCCTGACGCCCGGCGCATATTCGTTCCAGGTCGAGGCCACCAGCGGATCCTTTACGGTCAGCCAGGTGGTGGTTAGCATGGCGGGCGCCCCGACAGCACCCACGATCACCAGCAGTTCGCTCTCCGGCAGCGTTGCCACGCTCGGCTGGTCGTCCGTGAGCGGGGCCAGCGGCTACATCATTGGCTACGGCAGTTCCGCGGGCCAGTACACCACGTTCACCGACGTGGGCAACGCGACCAGCGGCAGCGTCGCCGGGCTGAACCCGACGGCTGTAGATTACTTTGCGGTCTATGCCTACAACGCCGGCACGGCGCGGAGCCTGCCGTCGGCCGACGTGCGGTTGGCCCCCCGCTCGACCGATCCGAGCGCGTACGTCAATTTTGCGGACCAGGCGGCCATCGATAACGAAGGTAGTCCTACGCCCGTCACCGAGCCGCTGGTGGAGAGCGGTTTTGCCTTTACGTCGTTGGGCAATAGCGGCGGTACCGGCCTGCTCATTGCCGACAACGGCAACGGCTGGTACCCCTATCCGATCAAGTGCCTGGATGCGGAATACTGGGGCACTTACCAGTCCATCGCCCGCACGGACGGGGCCGCCTTCGATCTCTACTCGCTGGAACTGCTGGAGTTCCAGGCCGGCAGTGCCGTGATCACCGGCTATGACATCTCCGGGGGCACGGTAACCCAGGTCGTGAACTTGAATACGAGCGCCTATGCGTCTGCCCTTGCGGTGCTGGGCTGGCCCGACGTGGTCAAGGTCCAGATCACCTGGTGGTCCGGTCTCAACGGCAGCGGCAGCCAGCACAACGGCGCGATTACCGACGTGGTCTTCAACGATCTTCCGCCGACTATTAGCAGCGTCTCGGCCACGCCCGCCACGGTCATCGGCACGAGCACCGCGCTCTCGGTGACGGCCGCCGACTACAACCCCGCAGTCAACCCTGCATCCACATTGCTCTACACCTGGGCGGCCACCACGCTGCCCAGCGGCGCGGCGGCGCCAACCTTCAGCGCCAACAACAGCGACGCGGCCCAGAACACCACCGCCTATTTCAGCGCCGCGGGCAACTACGTGTTCACCGTGACCGTGACCGACGGCTGCAACCTGGTGGCCACGCAAACCGTGTCAGTGACGGTGTCGCAGACCGCCAGCGGCATTACGATAACGCCCTCTGCGCCTATCGTGGGCGACGGCGGTACGAAGCAGCTCGCGGCGGTGGTGGGCGACCAGTTCGGCACGGCCATGGGCACGCAGCCGAGTTTCGCCTGGTCGATCGCCAGCGGCTCGGGCTCGGTCAGCAGTTCGGGCCTCTTCACCGCGCCGTCAAGCGGCAGCGGATGGACCTACGTGCAAGCCAGCGGCGGCGGGTACACGGGAAGCGGCGCGGTGTATTGCACCTCGACCGTCTTGCCCGACTACCCCAGCGGCTTTACCGGCGGCTCGTTGACGCTGGCCGGCAGCGCAGCCCTGGCCGGCGGTGACCTGCGCCTGACCGACAGCGGCAACAGCGACGGCGCCACTTGGTATAAGACCAAGCTCAGCACCAGTTCCTTCGCCACCGATTTCGCCTTTCAGATCAGTACGGTGGCAGGCGATTACATGGGCGGCATGGGCGGCAACGGCATTACGTTTACCATTCAGAACGATGCCGGCAACGTCGTAGGCTCCGACGCCGCCGGGTTGGGCTACCAGGGCATCACGAATTCCGTGGCGCTGAAGTTCGACCTCGTGCCCTGGGACAGCAGTTGGGCCAGCAATGTCGGCGCGGGGAACGAAGAACTCGACTCCATCGGCATCTTCACCGATGGGGCCGCGCCCACCACGCCGGCCACGGATTTGTCGATGACCGGCGTGCAATTGCGCGACGGTGACGTCTTCGATGCCGCCGTGACCTACAATGGGACTACGCTGGTTGTCACGCTGACGGATATGACCGCCGTGCAACGCTGGAGCGTCACGGAAAGCTACGCCGTCAACATCCCCTCGGTCGTCGGCGGCAGCACGGCGTGGTTCGGTTTCACCGGCGGTAGCGGCGGCAACGTGCCTTCCGGCAGTTTCCAGAACATTCTCTCCTGGACCGTCGACCCGGCCCCGCTGACGATCACTGCCAACAACCAGACGATGATTTACGGAACGGCCCTGCCAACCTTGACGGCCAGCTACGCGGGCTTCGTCAACGGCGATACTCCTGCAAGCCTCACGACCCTCCCCACGCTTACCACGACGGCCACGACCAGCAGCCCCGCGGGCAGTTACCCGATCACCGCCAGCGGGGCCGCGGATCCCAACTACACGATCAGCTACGTGCCGGGAACACTGACGGTCACGCCGGTTACTTGGATCGGCGGCGCGGCTGGCTCTTGGGCGGTGGCCGCCAACTGGAGCAACGGTGTCGTTCCGACCTCGGCAACGCCCGTTTCCATCCCCAGCAGCGGCGTAACGGTCACGATCCCGGCGGGCGACACGGAGTCGGCCGGCAGCCTGACTATCGCCGCAGGCGCCACGCTCTCCCTGCCCGGCGGCGGCAATCCCACGAACCCGACAGCCAACCTGATCAGCAGAAACGCAGGCTTCGAATCGCCGGTGGCCGGCAACAACACGCAGCCTTCGACCTGGGGTTGTTGGGGCTCTTCCTACCTCAGCAGCCAATATGCCTACAGCGGCTCGCAATCGTTGCTGCTGAGCGGCACGAATTCCGGCGCTTCGCAGCAATTCACGGTTACGCCCGGCGCTTCCTATACGGCCTCGGTCTACGCCATGACGCCGGCCGGCAATCCGCTGACGGGCAACATCGTGGCCGAATTGCAATTACTCTACTACAATTCCAGCGGGGCCCAGATCAGTTCCTACAGCGCCCCCAACCAGATCATCGTTTTGGACAGCTCCAGCGCGGCGGGCGGGCCGCTGGTGGGCAGCGTCGGCAACCAGGGTTGGAACCACTTTTTCACGACCGCCGTCGCGCCCAGCAACGCGGTCACGGCGCGCGTGCAACTGGCGACCTGGGTCGGCAGCGGTTTGTACGGCGGCGTGGCCTACTTCGACGCGGTCCAGTTCGGCCCCTCGCCCGCCGGCTCCTCGACGCTGACCACTGCCGGCCTTGTCAACAACGGCACGATCGCAATCGGTGCGATGAATACGATCGCCGTCAATGGCGGCTTCACACAGACCGGCACAGGCACGCTCAACCTGCAGCTCGGCGGCGCCCCGGCGAGCGGCATTTTCGGCTCGCTGACCGTCTCGGGCACGGCGGCCCTGGCCGGTGTGTTAGCGTCGCAGATTGTTTACGGCTACTCCCCATCGACCACCGACTCTTTTACGCCCGTCACTTACGACAGCGAAGCGGGCAGTTTCTCCAGCTTCCAACTCTCCAGCGGCGCGGGCTATCAGTTCAACGCCGCCGCCACCTTCACCAATGTCGTGCTCAGCGCCGCGCCCACCACGGCGCTGGTGGCGACCGTCAGCGCGGCGACGCCCGTTCATGCCGTCAGCACCAACCTGCTGGGCATCAACATGGTCTACTGGGACCCCGACACGGGGACGACGCAGACGAAGCAGATGCTCAGCGCGGCGGGGCTGGATCTCTTCCGCTTCCCCGGCGGATCGGCCTCCGACGACTATCACTTCGACGTGGCCGACAATTACTACGCCGGCGCCCAGACCTTCGCGCAGTTCGTGCAGGCCATCACCGCCGACGGCGGCACGGGCCTGGTCACGCTGGACTACGGTTCGGGAAGCCCTCAGGAAGCGGCCGCCGAACTGGCCTACCTCGACGGCTCGCCCACGGATGCCACTTCGATCGGAAACGGAATCCAGTGGAACGACAGCACGGGCCAGTGGCAGACCGTCAATTGGAAGACGGTCGGATACTGGGCCAGCCTCCGCGGGGCCTCGCCACTGGCACAAGACGACGGGCTGAATTTCCTCCGCATCGATCACCCGACAGCCTTCACCGACATCAAGTATTGGGAGGTCGGCAACGAGGAATATGGAAGCTGGGAGACCGATCACCACGGCACGGCAACGCCCGCCGAGACCAGTACCGGCGCGCAGCACGACCCGGCCACCTACGCGGCCTTCGCTGCGCAATTCGCCGCGCTGGCCGGCACGATCCTGACCGACGCGGGCCTTCCACAGACCACGATCTCCATCGGCATCGACAGCGGCGACCCCACCGGTGCCAGCGACGGCAACTGGACGGAAAACGTGCTGGCGGACGGGCTGGCCCTGGGATTCGTGCCCGGCTTCATCTCCGACCATAGCTACATGCAATCGCCCGGCGCGGAAAGCGATTCCTTCCTCTTGAACAGCACTGTGACCGACAGCGGCAGCGTACTGGATTGGAGCACGCGCTATGCCGACTACCAAGCCGTGTTGCAGGCGACGCTTGGCAGTCAGGCCTCGAGTGTGCAAGTCCTGGCGACGGAATACAATTCGGTCTACACCAACCCCGGCAAGCAGTCGACCAGTCTCGTGAACGGACTCTTCATCGCCGAGTCGCTGGGCAGCCTGTTGGACAGCGGCTACAGTGGCGGCATCGCTTGGGACCTGCGAAACAGTTGGGACACGGGCGAGAACAACAGCAACGCGCTCTATGGCTGGCGGGAAGGGGGCGACTACGGGCAACTGGGCGATCCGGGCGACAGCAACAGCGCCCCGGCCACCGGTCCTTACGTCGCCTATCCCGGCTATTATGCCTTGCAGCTTGCCTCGAAAATCATTCAGAGCGGCGGCCAGGTCGTCTCGGCCACGAGCAACTACAGCGACTTGGACGTCTACGCCGTCAAGGAGTCGTCCGGCGATCTGGCGCTCCTGGTGATCAATGTCAATCCGGCTGCCACCCTGAGCGAGCAATTCGATCTGGCGGGCTTCCAGTTCAGCGGCGCGGCGCAGGTCTGGCAATACGGCGAAACGCAGGACACGGCCCAGAGCCTAAGCTCGACTGGGGCGTCCGCCCTGGCCAGTACGAGCACGAGCATGGGCCTCAGCGGCAGCACTTTCAGCTACACCTTCCCCGCTTATTCGATGACCGTTCTTCAGTTGCAGCCCAGCATTCCGCCGGTGGTGGCTGTGGGCAATGCCGGGGCGGTGACCTTCATCAGCGGCGGCGCGGCGGTGGCCGTGGCCCCCAAGCTGACGATTTCCGCTACGAGTGCAACCACGTTGGCCTCCGCCACGGTGAGCATCAGCGGCGGGCCGCTGGACGCCGGCAGCGAGACCCTGGCGGCCAACACGGCGGGTACGAGCATCACGTCCAGCTACAACAGCGCTACGGGAGTGCTTACGCTCAGCGGCAGCGACACGCTGGCCCACTACCAGCAGGTGCTCGAGAGCGTGACTTACGTCGATAGCCTGCTGGGAACCACGAACCTGGGCAACCGCACGCTGAACTTTAGCGTCACCGACGCCAACAACCTCAGCAGCGCCACAGTCAGCGCTGCGGTGGCCTTCGACGTGGCTCCCACGGTGACGGGCGTGTACGTATCAGGCAGCAGTTGGGTGACGTCCTATTACAACACCCTGACCAGTGCGGGCGTGGGCAGTTCGCTGGGCTATGAACTGGCCAGCGGCTCGGGTCAATTGAGCAACGCCAATGTCCCCGGCTGGACGAACCTGAACACGATCACCATTGTTTTCGACAAGCCGGTCAGTGGGCTGACGTTGTCGAGCTTCGCGCTGGGCGACTCGGCCAGCAACAACAACACCGGCGCCGGCGCCACGAGTTCGGGGATCACGATCACGGGCGAGACCAACGTCAGTTCGACGGAAGCCCAGCTCACGCTCAGCGGCCCGCTGCCTTCCAACAAGTACTACGTGGAGGTCCTCGCGACGGGAGTCACCGACGCCGCGGGAGCAACGCTGGACGGT
>Ga0181520_10007009_pt1 | contig 16854 bp, 13 predicted proteins | sample PEATcosm2014_Bin_29_FD_132451 | JGI IMG/M metagenome (GOLD analysis project Ga0181520, IMG submission 132451) | Peatland microbial communities from MTU Mesocosm Facility, Houghton, MI, USA - PEATcosm2014_Bin02_30_metaG | ecosystem: Environmental > Terrestrial > Soil > Wetlands > Peat | place... | reverse complement strand
GGGAGGCCAATGAGCACCACCGCCTACCCCATCGCACCCGCCCCCATCGACGGCACCGAGGAGCAGCTCCTCGAAATCTCCATGGGCCCGCAGCACCCCTCCACCCACGGCGTCTTCCGCATGAACGTCGTGCTCGACGGCGAGCATGTCGTCAAGCTCAAGCCCGTCTTCGGCTACCTCCACCGCAACCACGAAAAAATCGCCGAGAGCGAAACCTACCTCGGCTCCATGCCCTACACCGACCGCCTCGACTATCTCTGCTCCATCACCAATAACTGGGGCTACGCCCTCGCCGTCGAGCAGCTCGCCGGCCTCCAGGTGCCCGAGCGCGCCGAATACCTCCGCGTCATCACCGGCGAGCTCACCCGCCTGCAAAACCACGCCTCCCTCATCGGCTTCCTCCTGCAGGACATGGGCTCCAGCGGCACGCCCCTCATGTATGCCTTCCGCGAGCGCGAAAAAATCCTCGACCTCTTCGAAGAGCTCACCGGCTCCCGCATGATGTGCAACTACATGCGCTTCGGCGGCTGCCGCGTCGATCTCCCCTCCGGCTGGCTCGACCGCGCCCGCAAAGTCGTCGCCGAATTCCCCCAGTTCCTCGACGAGTACGAAGCGCTCCTCGTCTCCAACGAAATCCTCATGGAGCGCACCCAGGGCATCGGCGTCCTCTCCGCCCAGCTCGCCATCAACGCCGGCATCAGCGGCCCCATGGCCCGCGCCAGCGGCGTCAGCTACGACATCCGCAAAGTCGACCGCTACAGCATCTACGACCGCTTCGACTTCCGCGTCCCCCTCGGCGCCCACGGCGACGTCTACGACCGCTACATGATCCGCTTCCTCGAAATGCGCGAGTCCCTCAAAATCCTCAACGACGCCATGCGCGATATCCCCGCCGGCCCCATCGTCGACCCCAAAATGCGCATCCGCGGCTTCCGCCCCAAGCCCGGCGAAGCCTACGGCCGCATCGAATCCCCCAAGGGCGAGCTCGGCTTCTACCTCGTCAGCGACGGCTCGCCCAACCCCTACCGCTACAAGGTCCGCCCGCCCTCGCTCATCAACCTCACCGTGCTCGAAGACCTCTGCCTCGGCGTCAATGTAGCCGACGTGGTAGCCATCCTCGGCAGCGTCGACATCGTCCTCGGCGAGGTAGACCGATGAATACCTTGTCCACGCCCAGAGCAATCGGAGTAGCAGCAGGCTTCAACCGCCGATCAGAGCTTTTCGGAGTAGCAGCGGGCTTTAGCCCGCGGACACGCCGCCCCTCAAATCAAAGAGGCTTTCGCCTCGGGCCTTTGTCTAACGAATCCCCGTTGACCTCGTCGGCCGTCGTGCTTAAGGGCACGGCTTCAGCCTTGCCACAACCGATCATGCTTACGGGCCCGGCTTCAGACGCGCCGCAACCGATCGTGCTTAAGGGCACGGCTTCAGCCGTGCCGCAACGCATCCGCCCCACTTGCGGGGCTTTAGCCCCTGAGGTCATCGCTCGCGGACGCGAAACGACCTCTCCACGACTCTCGTTAGCCCTGACTCTCCCGGAGGCCCCCCATGTTCGGTGACGGCATCCTCAAAGGCCTCGCGGAGACCGCCCGGAACTTCTTCGGCAGCTACCGCAGCAAGAACCGCCTCACCACCATCCAGTATCCCGAAGAGCGCCTGCCCCAGATCGAAGCCGCCCGCAGCTTCCCCTTCCTCGTCTACGACGGCGCCGACTGGCAGCAGGGCATGCGCTGCGTCGCCTGCCAGATCTGCGAAAAGGAATGCCCGCCCAAGTGCATCCTCATCAAGAAGAGCGCGGACAAAAAGCCCGACGCCACCGGCAAGCTGCAAGCCTACCCCGCCGTCTTCGACATCGATATCTCCGTCTGCATGAGTTGCCAGATTTGCGTCGAAGTCTGTCCCTTCGACGCCATCAAGATGGACGTCGACTACGACCTGCCCACCGCCGACCGCTTCGCAGGCCTGCTGCTCGACAAGCAGAAGCTCTCCAAATCCAACCAGTACTACCACCAGATCCATCCCACCGAAGCCGCTGCCGTCGATGCCGCGCTCGCCGCCGAACGCGCCGCAGCCGCCGCCAAAGCCAAAGCTGCCGCCGATGCCGCCGCCGCCAAAGCCGCAGCCCCCGCACCCGCCCCGCAAGTCCAGCCCGCCGGCGGTGAACCTCGATGACTCAAACTCTCGACCAGATCTTCGTCATCGCCAAGGCCTGGCTGCTCGGCTATCTCCCCGTCGCCGCCCGCCCCCTCGCCTCGGCCGTCCTCTGCGTCATCGCCATCGTCATCACCTTTCCGCTGCTCTTCGCCATCACCACCTGGCTGGAGCGCAAGGGCCTCGGCCGCATCCAGAACCGCCTCGGCCCCAACCGTACCGGCCCCTTCGGCCTCTTCCAGCCCATCGCCGACGCCATCAAATCCCTCACCAAGGAAGACATCGTCCCTCTCACCGCGGACCACGCCGTCCATTTCCTCGCGCCGCTGCTGCTGGTCGCCGCTGCCTTCCTCGCCTACGCCGTGCTTCCGGTCGGCCGCAACATGGTGCTGGTCAACCTCAACGCCGGCGTCCTCTTCTTCTTCGCCGTCGGCTCCGTGGTCGAACTCTCCGTCTTCATGGCCGGCTGGTCCAGCCGCAGCAAGTACTCGCTCCTCGGAGCCATGCGCGCCATCGCCCAGATGATCAGCTACGAAGTCCCGCTGGTCCTCGCCACCGTCGCCGTCATCATGCAGGCCGGCTCGCTCTCCACCGTCGACATCGTCAACCAGCAGGCCACCTACACCCACACCCTGCCCCATTGGTTCGTCTTCACCCCCTGGGGCTTTGTCGGCTTCGTCCTTTTCATGATCGCCGCTACCGCCGAGTCCAACCGCTCCCCCTTCGACCTCCCCGAAGGGGAATCCGAAATCATCGCCGGCTATTACATCGAGTACTCCGGCTTCAAGTTCGCCCTCTTTTTCCTCGGCGAATACCTCGGCATGTTCGCCACCAGCGGCATGGCCATCACCCTCTTCCTCGGCGGCTGGGCCGCGCCCTTTTCGTTCCTCACCTGGATTCCCTCCTACGTCTGGTTCTTCCTCAAGCTCCTCGCCCTCATCGGCTTCTTTATCTGGATTCGCGGAACCCTCCCACGCCTGCGCATGGATCAGCTCATGAACCTGGCCTGGGAGTTCGTGCTTCCCATGGCCCTGCTCAACATGCTGGTCGCCGGCGTCTGGCACTTCATGCCCCACGGCCTGCTGCGCTGGCTGGTCTGCACCGCCATCGTCGCCATCCCCTGCATCCTGCTCGCCGCCGGCCTCAAAAGGAAAAAGAAGTTCCAGGTGCGTACCTACCAGTTCGCCGAATAGCCCAAATGACCGCAGCCTTCCTCATTCTCGCCACTCTCACCGTCGCCGGCACCGCCGCCGCCATGGGCCTGCGCAACGCCGTCCACTGCGTGCTCGCCCTCACCGTCGGCTTCGCTGGAGTCGCCGCGCTCTACCTCCAGCTCGACGCCCAGTTCGTCGGCTTTACCCAGGTCATGGTCTACGTCGGCGCCGTCGCCATCCTCGCCGTCTTCGCCATCATGATGACCCACAGCCCCACCCCCGTGCCGCTGCCCGCCTACTCGCGCCACTGGCTTGCCGGCAGCATCGTCGCCGCCGCCGTCTTCGCCGTCCTCGCCTGGGCCATCCGCGCCGGATCAACCTCCGCGCCCTGCCTGCCGCCCCAGCCCGGCATCAGCGTCCAGCAAATCGGCGACGCCCTCATGCACCGCTACGTCCTGCCCCTCGAAATCATGGGCCTGCTGCTCACCGCCGCCCTCATCGGCGCCGTCGTCATCGCCATGGACCGCAAGGAGGAGTCGAAGTGAGCTCCCTTCAAAGCTATCTCCTGCTCTCCGCACTGCTCTTTTCCATCGGCCTCGCCGGAGCCCTCACCCGCCGCAATGCCATCCTGGTCCTCATCGGCATCGAGCTCATGCTCAACGCCGCCAATCTCAACTTCATCGCCTTCTGGCGCTACGGCCCAACGCCCTCCAAACTCACCGGCATCATGTTTGCCATCTTCTCCATCAGCGTCGCCGCCGCCGAAGCCGCCGTCGGCCTCGGCATCATCCTCGCCGCCTACCGCCACTCCAAAACCACCGACCTCGACCAGATGAACTCCCTGAAAGGCTAGCCCACACAAACGTGCTCCCTCCTGAGTCCATTACGCTCGTCATTCCTGACCTAGCACCCACCAACGCCGTCATTCTGGACCCCAGGTCCAGAATCTCCGTATTTCGTTCTTCGTCGCACGAAATGCTTCTGTCTCACCTGGCACCTCGTACCTAGTACCTAGTACCTGCCCTTATGACCTGGATCGTTCAAAACCTTTGGCTCATTCCCGCGCTGCCCATCCTCGCCGCCGGAATCGCCGCTCTCCTCAAACAGCGCAGCCGCATTCCCGCTGCCTCCCTCGCCATCGGCTCCATGGCGCTCTCGTTCCTGCTCGCCCTCTGCGCCTTCGCCCACGCGCTCGCCCACCCCGCCATCCAGGTCTTCAACTTCAACTGGTTCCAGTTCGGCAACGACTGGCTCCAACTCGGCTGGGTGCTCGACCCCCTCACCGCCGTCGTGCTCGTCATGGTCACCTTTGTCGGTCTGCTCATCTTCATCTACAGCACCGGCTACATGGAGCACGACGAAAACTTCACCCGCTTCTTCTGCTTCCTCGCCCTCTTCGCCGGAGCCATGCTGGGCGTCATCATCTCCAACTCCCTCCTCCTCCTCTTCATGTGCTGGGAGATCGTCGGCCTCACCTCCTACCTGCTCATCGGATTCTGGTACGCCAAGCCCGAAGCCGCCGCCGCAGCGAAAAAAGCCTTCATCGTCACCCGCATCGGCGACCTCGGCTTCCTCATCGGCATGGTCTGGCTCTACGCCCAATCCGGCACGCTCCTCTTCTACAACTCCGGCCTCGGCTGTCTGGACGACGGCCCGCTCTCGCAGCTCCCCGCGCACACAGCCTTCTTCGGCCTCACCGTCTCCTCCGCCATCGGCATCCTCATCTTCTGCGGAGCAGCCGGCAAATCCGGCCAGGTCCCGCTCCACGTCTGGTTGCCCGACGCCATGGAAGGCCCCACCCCCGTCAGCGCTCTCATCCACGCCGCCACCATGGTGGCCGCTGGCGTCTTCCTCATTGCCCGCATTTATCCCCTGATGTCCGCCCACCCCATCGGCGCGCTCACAACCACCGTCGCCCTCCAGGTCGTCACCTGGGTCGGAGCCATTACAGCCCTCTTCGCCGCCACCATCGCCGTCGCGCAATACGACATCAAGCGCATCCTCGCCTACTCCACCGTTTCCCAGCTCGGCTACATGATGATGGGCCTCGGCGTCGGTGGCCCCGCCGTCGGCATCTTCCACCTCATCACCCACGCCTTCTTCAAGGCCCTGCTCTTCCTCGGCGCCGGCTCCGTCATCCACGGCTGCTCCGGCGAGCAGGACATCCGCCGCATGGGCGGCCTCGCCAAACACATGCGCGTCACCTTCCTCACCTACATGGCCGGCATGCTCGCGCTCTGCGGGTTCCCCTTCTTCTTCTCCGGCTTCTGGTCCAAGGACGCCATCCTCCACGCCGCCCACAACTGGTCCATCTCCCAACTCCCCTTCTACATGGGCGCACTCGGCGCTCTGCTCACCGCCTTCTACATGACCCGCCAGGTCTACTACGTCTTCGCCGGCAGCAATCGCCTGCCCGCCTCCACCCATGACGACCCGCAACTCGCCGCGCATTTCGAAGACCCCGCCCACCACGCCGCGCACCATCCCCACGAAAGTCCCGCCGTTATGACCATCCCTCTGGTTATCCTCGCCGCCTGCGCCATCCTCCTCGGCTTCGTTGGGACGCCCGCCTGGCCCTGGTTCCAGTCCTTTCTCGCCGGCACTTCCACCCCCTTAAGTTTCTCCGGCTTCTCCGAACCCGGCCTTATCCCCGTAATGATCTCCTCGTCCCTGCTCGTCTTCCTCGGCCTCGGCCTCGGCTGGTATTTCTACGGCCGCAAGCCCATCACCTCCGCCCAGGCCCCCGACGCCCTCGGCGCCCTCCAGCCGCAACTCTTCTCCGTCCTCGGCCACGCCTATTACGTCGACGCCTTCTACGCCGCCACCCTCATCCGCCTCACCACCGTCTTCTCCCATGTTTCCGACTGGTTCGACCGCTGGATCTGGAACGGCCTGGTCCAAATCGTCGCCGGCCTCGTGGTCGCCCTCGCCTGGGTGGACAACTTCCTCGACCTCGGCGTCATCAACTCCGGCTTCGACAGCGGCTGCGAAAGCGTCTCCCGCTCCGGCCAGCTCCTCGCCCTCCTGCAGGGCGGCCGCGTCCAGACCTACCTCCGCATCATCGGCTGCGCCCTCATCGCGCTGGTCCTGTTCCTGCTCTGGGGGGCGAAAGCATGATCCCCATCCTCACTCTGCTCACTGCTCTCCCCCTCGCCGGAGCCCTCATCGTCCTCGCGCTCGGCCGCAACAAATCCCTCGCACGCTACACCGCGCTCGCCTTCAGCTTCGCCGCGCTCGCCCTCACCCTCTTCCTCTGGTTCCACTTCGACCGCACCTCCGGCGCGCTCCAATTTCAGGAGCGCTTCACCTGGATCCCCGCCCTCGGCGTCGAATACCACCTCGGCATCGACGGCCTCGGCCTCCTGATGCTGCTCCTCAGCGCGATCGTCGTCCCCATCGCCATCGCCGCCTCCTGGCAGATCCCCCAGCAGGATCCCGCCCGAGCTCCTCTCTATTTTTCCCTCGTTCTCCTGCTCGAAGCCTGCCTCTTCGGCACCTTCACCGCCCTCAATTTCTTCCACTTCTTCCTCTACTGGGAGCTCGGCCTCATCCCCGCATTCTTCCTCATCCGCCTCTGGGGAGGCCCGCGCCGCACCAAAGCCTCCACTCAGTTCCTCATCTACACCATGGTCGGCTCGGTCGCCATGCTGTTGTCGTTCCTCGCCATCTTCCTCGCCACGCATACCTTCGACTTCACCGGCCTCGCCGCGCTCGCCCAGCACAACCAGCTCATGCCCGCGGTCGTCGCCAACCTCGCCTGGCACCGCTTCACACCGGAACACCTCGCCCTGCTCCTCTTCGCCGGGGCCTTCCTCGGCTTCGCCGTCAAAGTCCCGCTCATTCCCTTCCACACCTGGCTGCCCGCCGCCTACGCCGAAGCCCCCACCGGCACCACCATCCTCCTCACCGGCGCCATGTCCAAGATGGGCGTCTACGGCTTCCTCCGCATCCTGCTCCCCATCTTCGGCGCGCAGATGCAGACCGTCCTCACCCCGCTCCTCTGGCTCGCCGTCGCCACCATCGTTCTCTCCGCCTACGCCGCCTACGCCCAGACCGACCTCAAGCGCATCTTCGCCTACTCCTCCGTCAATCACCTCGGCTACTGCATGCTGGCCATCTTCGCCGTCGCCAAATTCACCGGCCCGGACGCATCGCTCGCCGCCGAAAAGTCCGCCGCCCTCAATGGCGTCTTCCTGCAGCTCTTCAACCACGCCCTCACCGCCGGCATCCTCTTCTGGTTCATCGCGCTGCTCGAGCAACGCAGCGGCGGCCTGCGCGACCTCGCCGACTTCGGTGGCCTGCGCAAGGTCGCTCCCGTCTTCACCGGGCTCATGGGCATCGCCCTCTTCTCTTCGCTCGGATTGCCTGGCCTCAACGGCTTCCCCGGCGAATTCCTCATCTTCAAAGGCACCTTCCCGCTCGTCTCCTGGGCCACGTCGATCTCCGTCCTCGGCCTGCTCCTCACCGCCCTCTTCATCCTCGGTATCCTCGAACGCGTCTTCTCCGGCCCGCTCAACCCCAAATGGGCCGGCTTCCCTGACCTGTCCACCGGCGAGCGCCTCGCTCTCGCGCCCGCCATCGCCCTCATGTTCTTACTCGGCCTCTACCCGCAACTCATCCTCGGCGTTGTCAACACCACCGCCATGCACTTGGTCCAGCAACTCGGTTTCTGATGCAGTCATCACGCAAGCAGGTTGTTATCGTTTTGATAGGTGCGGGCTTTAGCCCGTACGTAAAAGTCACAGAGATGGCCGGGCTTTAGCCCCTGAGGGAATGCGGAACGTGCCACTAAGGTTGTTTTTGCAACGCACTCCCCCGACTCTTTCGTCGTAATCGTTTTTGTTCGTGGTGTTTTTTCTTATGCTCGCTTGGACCATCTACATCTCGTTCCTCGGCGCCGCCGCCCTGCTGCTGCTGCCCAAAACCAGCGTCACCGCCGCCCGCATCCTCGCGCTGCTGACCGCCCTCGCCGGCTTTGCCCTTGCGCTCACCGCCTTCCTCCAGCACCGCACCGGGGAAATGCTCCCCATCGTCGACGTCCCTTGGATTTCCTCACTCGGTATCCATTACCACCTCGCCGCCGACGGCATCTCCCTCGTCCTCGTCCTGCTCACCGGCATCGTCGCCGTCACCGGCATCCTCTTCTCCTGGGACATCGCCGAGCGCACCAACGAGTTCTTCGCCTTCTACCTCCTCCTCATCGGAGCCGTCTACGGCGTCTTCCTCTCCGCCGACCTCTTCCTCCTCTTCGTCTTCTACGAAATCGTCATCATCCCCAAGTACTTCCTCATCGCCACCTGGGGTTCCACCCGCCGCGAGTACGGCGCCATGAAGCTCGCCCTCTACTCCTTCATCGGCTCCGCCATGGTCCTCATCGGACTCATCGCCGCCTACGTCGCCGCCGGCTCGCGTACCACCTCGCTCGCCGACCTCGCCCAGTTCCACTTCTCGCCCCACTTCCAGATGCTGGCCTTCCCCCTGGTCTTCGTCGGCTTCGCCATCCTCGCCGGCCTCTGGCCCTTCCACACCTGGGCGCCCACCGGCCACGTCGCCGCGCCCACCGCCGCCTCCATGCTGCTCGCCGGCGTGGTCATGAAGCTCGGCGCTTACGGCTGCCTGCGCGTCGCCATGGTGCTGTTTCCCCTCGGCCTCGGCCCCTGGTCGCACCATGTCCTCGGCCTCGGTTCCTGGCGCGATGTCTTCGCCCTGCTCGCCATCGTCGGAATCGTCTACGGCGCCTCCGTCGCGCTAGTCCAGAAAGACTTCAAGTTTGTCATCGGCTACTCCAGCGTCAGCCACATGGGCTTCATCCTGCTCGGCCTCATGACCCTCAACCAGATCGGCCTCTCCGGCGCCGTGTTGCAGATGTACTCCCACGGCATCCTCGCCGGCCTGCTCTTCGCCGTCGTCGGCCGCATGGTCTACGCCCGCACCCACACCCGCGAGCTCGCCGCCCTCGGCCCCATGAACCTCAACCGCGTCCTGCCCTTCGCCGCTGCCACCTTCGTCATCGCCGGCATGGCCGGCATGGGCCTGCCCGGCTTCTCCGGCTTCGTCGCCGAGCTCATGATCCTCATCGGCGCCTGGCACGCCTACCCGCTGCTCGCCGTCGGCGTCGGCCTCGGCATCGTCATCGGCGTCGCCTACGTCTGGCGCGCCCTGCAGAAAGCCTTCTTCTCCGACTCGCCCACCGAGCCCGCTGCTCCGCCACACCATCACCCGCTGCCGCCTATCACCCTCCCGGAGAAACTCGGCGCCATCATCCTCATCGCCGCCAGCGTGCTCGTCGGCATCTACCCGCAGGTCCTCCTCAACCTCATCGTCCCCGCACTCAACTCGCCGCTCTTCGCCGGCCTGCGCACAGGGAGCTGGCAATGACCAACTACTCCCAGCTCGTTCAACTCGCCCTGCCGGAAATCCTCGTCGTCGCCACGGCGCTCCTCGTCATGGCCATCGATCTCCTCGCCCTGCGCCGCCGCGGCACCCGCGTCCGCTTTGCCGTCGCCGCCGCCCTCGCCTCGCTCGGCTGTGCCGCCGCCATCCTGCGCATCCTGCTCGCCCCCGCGCAGGGCAGCCTCTTCGACGGCATGCTGATCGCCAATCCCCTCATCCACCTGGTTCAGGTCGCGCTGCTCGTCTTCACCATCCTCACCCTGCTGCTCGCGGTCGATTCCACCTTCACCGGCCACGTCGGCGAGTTTGTCCTCCTCCTGCTCACCGCCACCGCCGGGATGATGTTCCTGGTCGCCACCCAGGACCTGCTCGTCCTCTTCATCTCGCTCGAGCTGCTCAGCCTCTCCCTCTACACCCTCGCCGCCTTCAGCAAGCGCAGCCGCCAATCCTGGGAAGCAGCCCTCAAGTACTACCTCTTCGGCGGAATGTCCGCCGCCTTCCTGCTCTTCGGCTTCAGCCTGCTCTACGGCTTCGCCAACTCCACCAGCCTGCCCGTCATCGCCGCCGCCATCCACGGCTCCGCGCTCAACCCCTTCATCGCCATCGCCATCGTCACCACCGCTATCGGCCTCGGCTTCAAAATCGCCGCCGCCCCCTTCCACTTCTGGGCGCCCGACGTCTACCAGGGAGCGCCCGCGCCCAGCGCCGCCTTCATCGCCTCCGGCTCCAAGGTCGCCAGCTTCTTCATCTTCTTCCAGCTCGTTGCCATCGGCCTCGCCGCAGCCGCCGGCACCGCCGCCCTCCCCCACATCGTCCGCGGATGGGTCCCCGTGCTCGCGCTCATGGCCGCCGTCTCCATGCTGCTCGGCAACCTGGTCGCCATCCGCCAGACCAGCCTCCGCCGCCTGCTCGCCTACTCCGCCGTGGCCCACGCCGGATACATGCTGCTCGGCATCGTCGCCCACACCCAGCAATCGCTCGCCGCCTTGCTCTACTACGTCATCACCTACGCGCTCGCCACCCTCGGCGCCTTCGCCGTCATCGCCGTCGTCGAAGACCAGCGCGGCAGCGACCGTATCGCCCACTTCGACGGCCTCAGCCGCCAGGCTCCCATCCTTTCCCTCGCGCTCGCCGTCTTCCTTCTCTCGCTCGCCGGCATCCCACCCCTGGCCGGCTTCTTCGCCAAGTTCTACCTGTTCGCAACCGTTCTCGGTTCCACCCCGCACCCCGCCGACCTGGTCTGGCTGGTCGTCCTCGCCATCGCCATGTCCGCCGTCTCGCTCTACTACTACCTGCGCGTGCTCAAGGCCGTCTACGTCACCCCGCCCGCCGCAGAAGCCCGCCCCATCCACTCCCCCATCCTCAACCAGCTCCTGGTCCTCTTGCTGGCCGCCGCCGTCACCCTGCTCGGCATCTTCCCCAATCTCCTGCTCCACCCCATCCTGGCCGCCATTCAATCCTCCGGCCTCTAGTCGCCACCGCTTCCGGCCGTCATTCTGGCGCAGCCAGAATCCCCATATTTGCTCTTAGCCTCGCAGCAGCCGCCCGCTGCTTTCCTAAACGCCCGCCCCATCCCCCTCGTACGCCCTCCACATCTTCAGCGAATACACCATCCGCACCACGTGGAAGAAATCCGACGCCACGAAATAAACCACCGTCACCCCCGCGTACCACCACAGCATGAACCCCGGGGTCGCCACGCTCTCAAACGGCAGCGGGCACGCTGACGCCACCATTGCCAGCACGATCAGCGCGATCTTCACAATCCCCATCACCAGGTTGATCTCCACCAGCTTCCCCCTGACCGCGCCCAGCCGGAACGCCGCCTTCAAACTCGCCCACGCCCCCAAATTCCGCAGCATTGCCAGCAGCGGAGCCACCGCCAGCGCCCAGCTCGCCACCGCCCACAGCACAAACATCCCCAGAGTCGCCACAATCGCCAGCGCGAAGTACAGCACCAGGTTCGGCTCCTTCCCCGCCGCGATCGGCCCGCTCACCGCAAAATCCGCCGCCGCCCGCAGGCACGCAAACCACACCGCAAAGCTCGCCGCCAGCGCCGCAATCCGCACCGCCTGCAGCGCCATCATCGCACCCGGCCGTGCATGGATCGTCGCATCCACCCGCCGCATCACCGCCACTCGCCCCAGCGCCGACACTACCACCCACGCCGCCACCAGCAGCGGCCCCAGCCACGCCAGCACCCGCAGCACCGGAGGCATCAGCACCGCTCCCGTCTGCGCCAGCGTCGCCGCCGCGCCCGCCGGGTCGAACACCGTCATCTGCTCCAGCGCGCCGACATTCACCGGCGTCGCGCGCACCACCCGCGCCCCTTCGTACCAGATCAGCGCCGCCGCCGGCGCCCCATACGCCCAGCGCCACGCCACCTCCAGCGCCGTCAGCCACGGCCGCTTCCAGCACGCCGACAGCGTATGCACAAACGACTGCGTCCCCCGCACCGGCACAGCGTAGCTGTTCTGCATCTCCACTACTTCACCACGATGTTCACGAGCTTCCCCGGCACCACAATCACCTTCACCACCGTCTTGCCCGCCATCCGCGCTGCCACCTTCGCATCCGCCAGCGCCGCGGCCTGGATCGTCGCCTCATCGCTGCCCGCCGCCACCGTCACCACCGTCACCAGCTTGCCGTTGCTCTGCACCGGGATCTCCACCTCGGCCTCGCGCGCCAGCTCCGCATCCGCCACCGGCCACACCGTGCGAAACACCGCGCCCTCCCCGCCCATCGTCTCCCACAGCTCCGCCGCCAGAAACGGCGCAAACGGCGCCAGCATCAGCGTCAAATTGCGAAACACCTCTTTTGTAACCTTTGGCGATACACATCCGGCAGCCGCATCGATTCCGGCAAATCCGTTCTCCATCGCCGTCTCAGAATCCAACAGCAGGTTCACAAAGATCATGATCGCCGCAATGCACGTATTGAAGTGCCAGCGCCCGCTGAAGTCCTCCGTAATCTTCGCGATCGTCTGATGCATCGAGCGCAGCAGCTTCTCGTCGCCCTCGCTCGGACCCGCGCTCGCGTTCCCGCCCGCTGCAGGCTCCCCGGGTTTCTCCGCAAACTTCATCGTCAGCCGGTACACCCTCCCCAGGAACCGGCTGATCCCCGCCACGCCCTCTTCCTGCCACTCCAGGTCGCGGTCCGGCGGCGCCGCAAACAGCGCATACATCCGCGTCGCATCCGCCCCATACTGCGCAATCATGTCGTCGGGAGACACCACGTTCCCCTTCGACTTCGACATCTTCGCGCCGTCCTTGATCACCATTCCCTGCGTAAACAACCGTGCCGCCGGCTCGTCGTTCTTAATCATTCCCAGGTCCCGCATCACCTTGGTCCAGAACCGCGAATAAATCAGATGCAGAATCGCGTGCTCCACCCCGCCGATATATTGATCAATCGGAAACCAGTAATTCGCCTTCGCCGAATCGAACGCCGCCGCTGCATCTTTCGCATCCGTGTATCGGTAGAAGTACCAACTCGAATCGACGAACGTGTCCATCGTGTCCGTCTCCCGCCGCGCCGGCCCGCCGCACACCGGGCACGTCGTATTCACAAACTCCGCCACCCGCCCCAGCGGCGACCCGCCCTGCTGCGTAATCTCAATCTGCTCCGGCAGCACCACCGGCAGCGCGCTCTCCGGCAGCGGCACCACCCCGCCCGCCTCCACGCCTTCATGCCCCTGCTCGCAATACACCATCGGAATCGGCGTGCCCCAGTACCGCTGCCGGCTCACTCCCCAGTCCTTCAGCCGATAGGTAACTGTTTCAGTGCCAAATCCATTCACCTTGGCAAACGCCGCCATCTTCCGCTGCGCTTCTTCGCACGTCTCGCCCGTCCACTCGCCCGAATCCACCAGCACCGAATCGCTTTCGGTTACATATGGTAGTTGTCCATCGCCTTCGCTGACAGCTGGAAGCTCATAGCTGATAGCTGTATCCTGAAAACCGTCTTTGCCCTTGCCTTTGTCTTCGCTCTTGCCCGCAGGCACAATCACCCGCCGCACTGCCAGCCCGTACTTCGCCGCAAACTCAAAATCCCGCTCATCGTGCGCCGGAACGCTCATAATCGCGCCCGTCCCATAATCCGCCAGGATGTAATTTGCAACCCAGATCGGCACAAGTTCGCCGTTATACGGGTTCACCGCAAGCCGTCCCGTATCCACGCCGTGCTTTTCGATCGCACCCAGGTCCCCAGCCTCGCGCGCCGCCTTCTGCTGCCCCAGCATCTCCTCAATCTGCCCCGCCAGCACCGCATCGCTCGCAGCAAAACTCTTCGCCACCGCATGCTCCGGCGCCAGCTGCACACTGGTCGCCCCAAAGATCGTATCCACCCGCGTCGTAAACACAGTGATGTTTTCCGCCGCTCCATCCACGGCGAAATCCACCAGCGTCCCTTCACTCCTCCCAATCCAGTTCCGCTGCATGGTGCGGACCTTCTCCGGCCAGCCCTCCAACTTGTCCAGCCCGCTCAGCAACTCATCCGCGTATTGCGTAATCCGCAAAAACCACTGCGTCAGGTCCCGCTGCTCGACTAACGTGTCCTCATGCCGCCAGCACTTCCCATCGATTACTTGCTCATTCGCCAGCACCGTCTGGCACTCCGGACACCAGTTCACCTTGCTCTTCTTCCGGTACGCCAACCCCTGCTCGTACATTTTCAAAAAGAACCACTGGTTCCAGCGGTAATAGTCCGGCAGGCACGTCGTCACCTCGGTCGCCCAGTCGTAGCTCAACCCCATGCGCCGCATCTGCCGCCGCATCGCCGCAATGTTTTTCAGAGTCCACTCGCGCGGCGGCGTGTTGTTCTTCAGCGCCGCATTCTCCGCCGGCAGCCCGAACGCGTCCCACCCCATCGGGTGCAGCACGTTGTAGCCGCGCATCCACATAAACCGCGCCAGCGCATCGCCAATCGCATAGTTCCGCACATGGCCCATGTGCAGTTGCCCGCTGGGATAGGGCAGCATCTCCAGGCAATAGAACTTCGGTTTTCCCGTCTCATGCCCCTCGGCTGCATACAGCCGGTCGTCCGCGTCCCATCGCGCCTGCCACTTCGGTTCAATCTCCGCCGGGCTGTACCGCTGCCCCTCACTCCCGTTCCGCACTGACTCTGACATACCTCGATTGTAAAGAATCCACCCCGCCGGGTAGTGGTGCTGTCTGCATTCGCTTTGAGAGGCCCTGGCTTCAGGGGTTGCCGGTAAGCGCTTTCTCGCCAAGGGCACGGCTTCAGGGGTTGCCGGTAAGCGCTTTCTCGTTAAGGGCACGGCTTCAGCCGTGCCGCAAAAGCCGAAGAAAATCGATGGGCTTTAGCCCCTGAGGGAAAGCTCCTTCGTCCGCCGGCATCCCGTGGGCCCGTTCGCTCCAACTCAATTGCCCGTCATCGCGACCGGAGCCGGGGCCCCCGGCGAGCCTTGCTCGCTGGGGTGGGAAGCCGGCGCACTGGCCGCCGCAGGGGAGAGACCCCCGCATTTGCTTTTCCTAATCCTCCGCAATCGCTTCCACCCCGCGCACGCAAAAAGCCTCGCCCGCGTTCCGGCGAGGCCTTCTGCGTTCTTCAGATGCTGCACTATTTCGTGAAAATCGAGCTCCCCGGAATCTCCCCCTCGTCGTTCTTGAACCGGTTCTCGGCGCGTTTGGCGCTCTTCATCCCGATCTGGTCGAGCTTTTCCCGTTCCGTCTGCCCGGTCAGTTTGTTCGTGCTAATCTCGTCCTCGACCGCCCCTTGCGAAGGACGAGCCGCGCTCTTGCTCGTATCCAAATCCTGTTCCATAGGTCACCTCTGCCCATTGGAGCCTTCCGCTTCCCCATTGGTTGCACCCTCGGCCACAATCGCAGCCGGCGCCAGTCCCGTCGCTGCACCGGAATGCGGGCCCCGCACCAACTCCGCCGCCATCTCCTGCTGCTTCAACCAGCTAAACTGAAGGCTGCGCCATCCCGCCATGACCAGCCCCACATTCCGTCATCCCGATCCCGCCGCCAATTCAGCCAACATTCACGCCTCCGCCCTGGTCATCGACACCCACGCCGACACTCCCCAGCGCTTCGTCGACGAAGCCTGGGACTTCACTGCCCCGCTCGCCGGGGGAATGCTCAATCTCGAAAGCGCCCGCGCGGGCAATCTCGCCGCCGAGTTCTTCGCCATCTGGCCCGAGCCCACCGCCTGGGCCGGCCGCTTCGCCCAGCGCACTCTTTCGCTGATCGAAGGCGTCCTCGAACAGGTCCGCCGCCATCCCGAATCGCTCGCCCTGTGCACCTCGCCGCAACAGATCCTCGACGCCCGCGCCGCCGGGAAATTCGCCGTGCTCATGGGCATCGAAGGCGGCCACGCCATCGAGAACTCGCTCGCCCTGCTGCGCAATTACTACGCACTCGGCGTCCGCTATATGACGCTCACCTGGGCTAACTCCAACGACTGGGCCGAATCCTCCGGCGACCTCCGCCCTGAATCAGCCTCATCGGACGACCCGCGCCCGCACGGTCTCACCCCTTTCGGCCGCGAAGTCATCGCCGAGATGAATCGCCTCGGCATGATGATCGACGTCTCGCATGCTTCTGATCGGACCTTCGCGGACGTTCTCGCTGCGAGCAGCGCGCCGGTGATCGCTTCGCATTCGGCGGCGCGGGCGCTTACGCATTCGCCGCGGAATCTCACTGACGAGCAGTTGCGCGCGCTGGCGGCGAACGGCGGCGTCTGCATGGTCAACTTCTATGCCGCGTTCATCGATGAGAACTATCGCCAGGCCGTCCTCACGATCAAGGCTGAGCGCTCCGCCGCGCACGACGAGCTGGCGGCGGAGTACGCGGCGCGGAATGAGCCTATCCCGTTCCACATGGCCAACAAGATCGACCGCGAATTTGCTGCGCGGCTGCCGCGGCCGCCGTTTAGCTCGCTGATCGCTCACTTCGAGCACATCATCCGCGTGGCGGGAATCGACCACGTGGGAATTGGCAGCGATTTTGACGGAATTTCGGCGCTGCCGGAGGGCATCGACTCGGCTGGGGACCTGCCCAGGATCACCGCCGCGCTGCTCGAACTCGGCTACTCGACTGACGACCTGAACAAGGTTCTCGGGGGGAACCTGATGCGGGTCTTCGGTCAGATTCAAAGCGGTGGAAAAGGCTGACCTCCCCCCCTCCCCCGTACT
>Ga0181520_10007008_pt1 | contig 16855 bp, 12 predicted proteins | sample PEATcosm2014_Bin_29_FD_132451 | JGI IMG/M metagenome (GOLD analysis project Ga0181520, IMG submission 132451) | Peatland microbial communities from MTU Mesocosm Facility, Houghton, MI, USA - PEATcosm2014_Bin02_30_metaG | ecosystem: Environmental > Terrestrial > Soil > Wetlands > Peat | place... | reverse complement strand
CCCTCGCGCCATACGTCGCGCGCCGGAAACAGGCTGAGCAGCACGCCGCCGGGCTTGAGCGCGCGGTGAATCTCGCCCAGCGCTTGATCGAGATCGGCCACGTGCTCCATCACCTGGTTGTTCACCACCAGGTCGAACGAAGCGTCCGCGAAGGGCAGCCGGCCGCCGTGAATCTCAACGATAGCCGTGCCCAGAAGCCCCAGTGCCTGAGCCTGGGCGCGATCGCTGGCGCCAGCATAGAAGACATCGGCCCCGCGGATGGCGAGGCCCGCCTCCATCCCCGCGCGCACCAGGCGGCCGGCGCCGCATCCGAAATCGAGGATCGCGGCCCCAGGATGCGCGGACGCGAACCGGCGGGCGAAATCCAGCACGAAGCGGCTCGTCACGTCGAGCCCGGACGCGGTCACAGAGCACGCTCCAGCAGCTCGCGGTAGAGGCTTTCCCATTGCGCGGCGATGGCCGCCAGATCGAAGCCCGCGGCGTGCTCGCGGGCGGCACGCGACATGGCTTCCCGTTCCGCCTCGGGGAGCGCGGCCAGTCTGGACATGGCGGCGGCCAGCGCGGCGGGGTCGCGCGGCGGCACCACGAAACCGGTCTCGCCGTCGCGGACGATTTCGCGGACGCCGCCACAATCGGTAGCCACCGCCGGCAACCCGCCGGCGGCAGCCTCCACGAGCACCACGGGCAGGCCTTCGACCACCGAGGAAAGCACCAGGCCATCGGCCGCTTTCATGAGCTCGGCCATTCCATCGACGCGCCCCAGGAAACGCGCGTCCACGCCCAGATCGCGCGCCATCCGCCGCAACTCCCCTTCCTGGGGGCCCTCGCCGGCGATCAGAACAACCGGGCTGCCCAGCGCGGCGCAAGCGCGCAACAGCGTGGGGTAGTCCTTCTTCCACATCAGGCGTCCGGCCGCCAACCACACGAAAGCGCTTCCGAGGCCGAGCCGCTCGCGGACGCGGGCGCGCCGCTGGGGATCGGGCCGGAAGGCCGCGGTATCCACACCATTGGGGACGATCCGCAGCCTGCTTCGCCGCACGGCTCCGGCCGAGGCGTGGCGTTCTCCGGCGGCCCGGCTGACAGCGGTGGTGCAATCTGCCAGCGGACCGGTGACGCGATAAATCAGGTCGCGCAGCCAGATGCGCTCCGAGTCGCGCCCGCTTTCAGCCATGCTGTGAATGCTCGAGATCTCGACCGGCACCGGACACCACAACCGCGCCACGCGAGCCGCCAGATTGGCATGGAAGAGATGACTGTGCAGGATCTGCGGCCGCAGCCGATTCAGGAGGCCGATGAGGCGCGCCAGCGCCCGAGGGTCCGGCACGCCGGCCCGCATCCCGAGCGTGTAGATGGGCAAGCTAAAGCATGCCCCACCAGGTGGGGCATGCTTTAGCTTGCCCATAAGTGAAACAATAGAAACCTCCCAGCCTCGCCCGCCAAGTTCGCGCGCCAAATGCACCACCTGCTTCTCCGCGCCGCCCGGCGTAAGCCCGGTCACCAGCAGCACCACGCGGGCCTTCATCGCGGTCTCCCGCCGAGCTTCTCAAACAGTGCCGCGTAGGCGTCCACCATGCTGGCGCTACTGAATCGCTCCACGCGCCTGGCCGCCGCGCACCCCATGGACCTCCTCCGCTCGGGGTCGCCGGCCAAAGCGGCCAGCGCGTTCGCCAGCGCTGGAATATCGCCCCTTGGCGCCAGCAAGCCCGTAACCCCATGCTCGACCAACTCGGGCACTCCGCCCACGGCGGTGGCTACCACGGGCAAACCGGCCGCCATGGCCTCGATCGCGGCCACCGGAGATCCCTCCCAAACCGACGCCAGCAGGAACAGATCGCTGGCCGCCAGCAGGCCGGCCAGGTCCGCATCGTCGCACACGCCCAGGAAGTGCACGCGCCCTTCGAGTCCGAAGGCCTTGACGGCTTGGCGGCTGGCCTCCAGCAGGCTGCCTGCGCCGGCCCACACCAGGTGCGCGGAGGCTCGGCCGCCCAGCGCGCGCCCGAAGGCCTCGATAGCCCCGGCCGGATTCTTCTGCGGCTCCAGGCGCGCCACCGCCGCCACCAGCAGATCGTCCGAAGCGAAGCCGCGCGCGCGCCTCCACGCTTCGCGCGGGTCGGGCCGCGCGAACGCCCGTGTGTCCACGCCGTTGGGAATGGTGGCCGCCGGCGCAAAGCCGTAGACCGCGCGGAACGAATCGGCGACGCCCCTCGACACGGCCACCGGCACGGCTCCCGCGCGAAACGCCAGTCGATGGATGGCGCGGCCCAGCGCGTCCACTTCGCGGTCCGCCAGGTTGTGGACGCTGTGTACGATGCGGCCGCGCCGCGCCAGCGCGCAGGCCGGCCAGGCGTAGCGCATCACGTAGGAGTGCGTGTGCACGATGTCCGGGCGGAAGCGGCGGATGACGGCGGCCAGGCGCGGCCAAATGCGCGGGTCGAAGCCGTGCCGCTTCCCGAGGTGCCAGACGGGCACGCCGCGGGCTTCCAGCTCGGATTCGAAGCCGCCCTCGAGAGCTTCGTAGAGCGAGACCACCCCGGTTCGAAATCGCCCGCCAGGCAGCCCGCTCGCCAGCGCCACCGCCACGCGCTCGGCGCCCGCGCGGCCGAGCGACGCCAGCACTTCGAGCACGCGCGTCACGACTCGCTCTCCCGCGCATCCCAGGCCCGCGCCCAGGCCGCCGCAATCAGCGCGAACATCAGCCAGGCGGGCTTGCGTGTCTCCCAGCTCAGCGTCGAAACGCCCGCGACCCACACCGCCAGCATGGTGAACCACAGCGCGCGCGCGGCGGGAGCCAGCATCCAGGCGTAGAGCGCCAGCGTGCCCACAAGCGTGGCGAAGAGTAGAAACCCGGGCGCGCCGGTCTCCACCAGCACCGAGAGAAACGTGTCGTGGGCGGTATACGGGAGCGCGGGGTTGGGCGAACGCCCCAGCCACGGAACCACCGCTTCGGGGAAAGCGGCCGCGCCCACGCCCGCCGGCCAGCGATGTCTGAGCAGCTTCAGGCTGGTTTTCCAGAGGCGCGTGCGGTCGTGGAAGGTCCCGTGCGCCACCTCGGCCGGCAAAGTGGCCAGGCGCCGGCGGGAGGCGCTGGGTGCCAGGCGGAGCGCGCCCAGAATCAGCAGAGCCACCAGCGCGAGGCTCCCCGCGCGTTGCGCCAGGCGCGCTTCCCGCCACGTCAGCAGCGCGAAAACGAAGCTTACACCGGCGGCGATCAATGCCGTGCGCGATGCCGTGAGCAGGATGGCGGTGATGGCCAGCGCAGCGGCCATGCGCGCGAGCACCGCTTCCAGGCCGCGCGCGCGATGGCTCAGGTAGAGCGCCACGGGCAGCGCCAAGGCCAGCGTGACTCCCAAATCGTTAGGGTCGAATCCGGCGGTCGCGAATCGGCGATAGTTAGTCTGCAAATTGAGCGCCGCGCGCAGGATGGTCCACAGCGACGAAACCGCCGCTCCGGCCAGATAGGCCCGCATGAGCAGCAACCGGGCGGCGGCATCGATGCCCAGCTCCCAGACCAGCCAGAACATGCCCAGAAGCTGCACCAGAGTGAGGAAACGTGCCGCGGTGGCCTGCGGAGCGAGGCTCCAGAAGAAAGTTAGCCCGCTCCACGCCACGAAGCCCGCCGCCAGCAGCAGAGCGGCGTTGGGCGGGCGCAGCCGGCCGCGCCGCGCGACGGCCACCGCTCCGGCCGCGAAGGCCGCCATCCCCAGCACGCGCGAAATGGTACCCAACCCGGGAAACTCCACGGCCTTCTCGAAGGGCAGCGAAAATACCAGCGCGGCGAGCAACAGGCGGGCGACACGGGAAGAGACCGCTCCCTTACGGGGTGCCCTTTGGGCCCGGCTCAGTTCCGAGCCGCGACCGTAAGGGAGCGGTGTTTTCCCTGCTGTTCTTCCTCGCAGCGCGCCCCGCAGAATGGCGAGTTCTCCGGCGATCTGCACCGTCCACGCAATCGCCAGCGCCAGGATGGCGCCCTGCAATCCCATGCGCGGCACCAACAGCCAACTCGCCAGTCCCGAGGCCGCCGCTACCAGCGCAAACAAAGGCGCCTGGGCCGCGAAAGCCCGCGCGCCCGTGATCGCGTACCCTAGCGCGCCGGCGGCATACGCCAGGACGGCCGCCGCCATGGCGGAAATCAGCAGCCCCGAATACGCAGCGTATTCCGCGCGGTACAACACGGCCAAAGCCCAGCGCCCTACCAGCCAGGCGGTCAGCACTCCGGCCGCTCCCAGCAGGACCGCGACACCGGCAAGCTGGGCCGTTAGCCTGAGGAAACGGCGCGACTCGCCGGAGCTGAAATAGCGCGCCAGGCGCGGCGTGGCCGCCTGGCCCAGGGCGTTGATCACCGTCGACCCCACCGTCTGGAAGGAAGTCACCGCCGCGAACACCGCCAGTTCCAGCGTACCCAGCCGGCGCGCGATCGCGTAGCGCGGCAGATTGCCGGAAAGCGAGACCAGCATCATCACCGCGCCCAGCGGCAGGGCCGTGCGCGCAATGGTGGCTTGGACGGCCAGGCCGGTGCGGGCCAGCGACTCCCCCACGGCCCCTCGTGGTCCATCATATGCCGCCAGGACCGCCAGACGCGCGACCATCTGCGCGCACACCGCCGCCAGCAGGCTGCCGGTGAGGACGAGCGCCAGCGCCACTCCGGCCGCCGAGAGCAGACCGCGCGCGGCCGTCGAAAGCGCCACCTGGTCCATGCGCTCGCGCCGCTGCATGACGCCATAGCAGATGTCGCTCAGGTTATCGAGGCTCAGCACCACGCCGATGCCGCCGATCGCCGCGGCCAGCTCCCACGGATACCGCGCCGCCAGCGCGATGCCCAAGATCGCTGCCATCGCCAGCACGGTCGTGCCCAGGCGCACCGCCAGGTAGTCGCCGAACGTATGGCGCCCCTCGATATCGGTGGCCACGACGGCGCGCAGATTGAGATGCGAAAACAGCGCGATGGGCGAAACGATGGCCACCGCCAGCGCGTACTCGCCCAGCATCCTTCCGCCGCCCAGCTTGGCGATCAGGCTGAGTACGGCCCACTGGCTGGCCGCAAACACGGCATTTCCCGCCAGGGTGACCGCGAAGTTGCTGTGCAACCGTGTGGCCGCAGGGCCGTCGGAAGTGGAGGTGCGCGAGGTCGGCAACACGAGTCCCTTCCATTCTAAGCGGGGTGTCTTAGCAGCGGTGTCCGTTTCGGGATCGCGACCCGTTGCCGGGCTCTACGGGAGCGAAACCGCTCCGCCGGCGTGCGCCTTCGAGACTGTGGACCCTGGTGCCGGAGCGCGGCCCACGATGGGAATGTTCTTTCCATCGGGACCCGTGACGGTGATTTCCACTTTATATTCGTGGCTCACGTATGCGGGAGCGTTGCGGCGGAAGATATCCCAGCAGCAATAAAGCAATACGGCGCAACAAACCAGCACTGGAACCGTGGTCTTCAAACGCTCACCCGAGAATGAACATAGTAGCCTATTGCGGCGCTTTCGCCGCCCTCGCGGTCAATTCACCGATTGCATCGGCAGGGGCACTCTGGTACCATCAAGTTGGCCGATCTGGAATCCTTCCTTTGAAGTGCCGCAAATCCAACCAACGGAGTAAGATAATCAACTGAATGGGCTTCACCGTTTTTCTTGGCAACCTCCCCACATGGGTCACCGCCGATGACATCAAGCAATGGCTGGCCGCGGAAGATCTCGTAGCCGACGCCGTTAAAGTGATCCGAAACCACGAAACTCAAGAATCCAAGGGCTTCGCCTTCGTGGAAGCGCCCACCGCCGACGAGATGCAGTCCATTATTCGCCGTTTCGATAGGGCCCCTCTGGAAGACCGCCTCCTGCGAGCCAACCCGGCACAACCCCCCAAGGGGAAGACCGACGGGCGCGGGCCGCAGACTGCCGGCGCACCCCCGGCCAGCCATGGAGCCGTGCCGCAACAACGGCCGGACCGCCGCCGGCGAGGAACACGCGACAAAGAGCAGGCACCGCGTAGCGCTTTCGCCGCCGAACTAGCCAAGGTACTGTAAAATTCCGCGCGGGCCGCTCTCCGACCCGGCCCCGAGTTTGGCTTCACAGAAGCTCCACACCTGTGAATGGCAAGCACATCACCGGCTTAGATATTCGGTTTGTTTTTAAGCACTTGTCATTGGCATGGGCCGTGCAAACGGGATTCCCATGAAATATGCCTGGCTTGGCTGCCTGCTGGTGGGCGGGTTGCTATCCGCCGGAACTCAGGATTCCGATCTTAATGTAAATACGCGCTACACCGTCGAGACGGTGATCGTCTCGGGGCGGAACTGGCGGACCGATCTGCAATCCGAGAGCAACGACCATATCAGCTCGAGCCTGCGCAGGGATCTGCGCGCCCTAATCGGCAGCAAGCTGAATCCCAGCCTGGTGGATAACCTGGCGGGGCGCCTGCGGAAAGAGTTCGGCGTCCGCGACGTGACGCACCGACTGCTGCGCGGAGACAACCCCGAGAGTGTGCGCGTGGAATTCCAGGTGAAGCCCTCGCGGCGCACGCTGGACGTCAAAATGAGCCAATTTCTGTACAATTCCCAAGAAGGCTTGAGCGGCGTCGGCGAGGCCGGCTTTACGATCAACGGCAACTCGCTGGCCTTTGGGCTGGCAAGCGATGGCGATCTGCTCCCCGAGCGCTACGCCGGCATCTCGGCTCGATATGAAAACAAAGCTCTGGTGGCCGGCCGCCTGGGCGTGCGTTTCGAGTTCGAAAGCTATCACGACCAGTGGAATCGGGCCACTCTGGACGCCTTGGCGGCCGCTCCGGCCGACACTTCCGGCGCCTATCGCAGCCGTCAGAATTTCCAGCCCACCGCCATCGTTGCGGTGGCCAAGCCGCTGACCGTGGAAGTAGGCGTGCGCTTCGAGCGTCTCGAAGAGGAGAATCCAGCGGTGCCCACTGAGGCCGCTAACGCCTTCATTACTACTGTGCGTTACCACGAGCGCCTGGACGAATCCGACAGCCGGCAGGAACTGGACGCCAGCTACAGCCTGCGCGCCGCCACCCGCCTGATGGCCAGCGATTTCGCCTATACTTCGCACCTGGTCAGCGTGCGGTACGAATATGCACGCGGGAAACAGGCGGTGAGCGATGAAGCGATCGGCGGCTTTATCGAGGGGCGGGCGCCGCTCGACGACCGTTTCGTGCTGGGAAACAGCCGCTGGCTGCGCGGATGGAACAAATACGAGCTGGACCCCTTAGGTGGAAACCGGGTGATCGCCAATTCCGTCGAGTATCGTTATGGCATGCTCAAGGCCTTCTACGATACGGGGGCTATATGGGACGAGGGTCAGGCGGCCGTGCCCAGACATGCCGTGGGGGTTGGACTGCGCGAATCCGTATTCACCCTGGCGGTGGCTTTTCCGTTGCGCTCCGGCCATATCGAACCGATCTTCATGATGGGCATGATCTATTGAATGCAGCTTCCCCCGCGGGGTATACAGTTCAGCCGCCGGAACTGGCTACTGGCCGGTGTGGGGGCGGCTCTCTATTCCGCGCGGGGAACGGCCTCTTTCGCTGTCACTTACGACGGCGATAACCTGCACATCTCCGATCCCAGCCTGCACTTCCTGGACGGTAAGCCTCTGGCGCGCCTGAAAGACGGCGCTTCGGTCGTATATCTTTCCGAACTCACGCTGTTTGCCGATCGCGACGTCACGGTGCTGCGCCGTTCGCCGGTGGCGCGCTTCGTGGTGAGCTACGATATCTGGCGGGAGGGCAAGTTTTCGGTCACGTCGCTGGGCCCGGCGCCCCGCTCGGCGGCCAATCTGCCGGCGGCCGCGCTGGAGACCTGGTGCCTGGAGAATATGGCCGTCAGCGTGGCGGGGGTCGCTCCGGACCGGCCTTTCTGGGTGCGCCTGGAGATACGCACCGGCGATCCCATCGATCTCTCGCGCATCCTGGGCGATCCGGGCATCAGCCTGCGAAGCCTGGTGGTGCTGCTGGGCCGCAAGCCGGGGCCCGACGAGCCGCAGTGGGTGCGCGAGGCCGGTCCGCTGCGCCTGGCGGATATGGTCCACACCACGGGCCGGGGAGCGAGAGGGTGAACCGCCTGCGCAACCGCCTTATCGCGATTTTCCTGGCGGCCACTCTGGCGCCGCTGGCGGCCACCATTTGGGTGACCACGTCGCTGCTCGAACAGAGCCTCACTTTCACCTCCACCAGCCAGGTGGATACGCTCTCGAAATCCCTGCGGCGCATCGGCCGGGAATTCTATCAGCGCGCCGCCGACGATCTCAAGGAGAAGGCCCGCGCGGGCGAACTCAAGCCGCTCAAATACGCTCCTCGGGAAAGCGCCCAGTGGCCCGCGGAGGTCAAGGATTTCGCGGCCGGTGGCGAGGCCGAGCGCCTTACGCTGGCCGGCCACGAGGGCGACCGGCTGGATTACCTGACGCGCCACGGGGACGAGGTCTGGAGCTACTCGGCCAGCCTGGGGGAGATCGGGATGGAGCGGCTGCGCCGGCAGATCCAGGACGCGCGCACGGAAGTCGACGAGGTGCAGGGGCGCCTGGACGTGCGGCGCGGCTCCAAGCTGGCCTACCTGCTGCTGGCGGCCTCCATCTGGCTGGTTTCCCTGGCGCTGCTGGTCTATTCCGCGCACCGCGTCAGCCGGCCCATACAGGAGCTGACCGCCGGTCTGGCGAAACTGGCGGCCGGGGATCTGAACGCGCGCGTGGAGGCCCGCGGCGACGACGAGGTGGGGCACGCCATTCAGGGCTTCAACGACATGGCCGCGCGCCTCCAGGAAAGCACCGAGCGGCTGGTCTATCTGCGCCAACTCGCCAGTTGGCAGACCCTGGCGCGCAAGATGGCTCACGAGGTGAAGAATTCGCTGACCCCCATCCGCCTGACTGTCGAAGAGATGCTGGCGCGCTACGACGAGGCGGACCGCGGCTTCATGGAGCAGGCCACCCAGATCGTGGTGGATGAAATCGAAACGCTCGAGCGGCGCGTGCGGGCCTTCTCGCAATTCGCCACCGAACCGCCCGTGCTCTCCGGCGAAGTGGATGTGAATTCGCTGCTGCAGGAGCGCATCGCGTTTCTCAAGACGGCCCATCCCGAGGTGGCTTACGATTGCCGGCTGGCCGGAGGCACACCGCGCGTCCAGGCGGACCAGGACATCGTTAAGGGAATCCTGACCAACCTGCTGGAGAATGCCGCTGAAGCGGCCGGCGAGGGCGGGCGCATTCTGGGCGTGACGGAGGCCCAGGACGGCCGCGTGGCTATCGAGATCCACGATTCCGGCCCGGGCTTGAACGAACAGGAGCGCGCCGCGCTCTTCCAGCCCACCATTTCCTTCAAGAAGAAGGGCATGGGGCTGGGCCTCTCGATCGCGCGCAAGGGCGCCCTGCTTTCGGGCGGAGATATCGTGCTGGTGAAAGGAGAACTGGGCGGGGCGGGCTTCCGCGTGCTGCTGCCCTGGAGTGCCAATGGTTTCCAAACGCGTTCTGATCGTGGATGACGAGGAGAATATCGGGCGCTCGCTGCGCATGATTCTGGAGCGCGAGGGCTACGCCGTGAACGTGTGCCGCTCGGCGGCGGAGTTCGGCCGCCAGCCCGACGGCCTGCGCGCCGACGCCTACCTGCTCGACATGAAGCTGCCCGACGGCAATGGCATCGACCTGCTGCGCGGCCTGCGCCACAACGGCTCCGCTTCGCCGGCTATCATGATCTCCGGGCACGGCACCATCGCCGATGCCGTGGAAGCCACCCGCGCGGGAGCCTTCGATTTCCTGGAAAAGCCGCTCAGCCGCGACCGCGTGCTGCTGGCCCTGAAGAACGCCCTCGAGCAATCCACCCTGCGGCGGGAGAACGAGCGTCTGCGCGAACTGGTGGGCCCGGCGCGCCGCATGATCGGCTCGAGCCCCGCGTGGATGCGCGCCGTGGAGCAGGCCGGGATGGCCGCCCGTTCGGATGCCCGCGTGCTACTGATCGGCGAATCGGGAACCGGCAAAGAGCTGCTGGCCGAGCACATACACGCTTCCAGCCCATTCGTCTCGGGGCCATTCGTCAAGGTGAATTGCGCGGCCATTCCCACCGAGCTGATCGAGACCGAGCTGTTCGGCCACGAGAAGGGTTCCTTCACCGGCGCCACAGCCATGCGCCGCGGCAAATTCGAGCTGGCCGACGGCGGCACCATCTTCCTGGACGAGGTGGGCGACCTGCACGGAGCCTCGCAGGCCAAACTGCTGCGCGTCCTGCAGGAGGGCGAATTCCACCGCGTGGGCGGCGAGCAGATCATCAAGGTGAGCGTGCGCGTGATCTCAGCTACCAACCGCGACCTGAACGCGCTGGTGGCGCAGGAGAAGTTCCGCGAGGATCTCTTCTACCGCTTAAGCGTGGTGCCGGTGCGCGTGCCGGCGCTGCGCGAGCGGCCGCACGACGTCCGCCTGCTGGCCGAATATTTCCTCGAAGAGTTCTGCGCGCGCAACAATTTCAAACCCAAGCGCATCGACGAGATGGTCTTCCCGCTGCTCGAAAGCTACGGCTGGCCGGGGAATGCGCGCGAGCTGCGCAACGTGGTGGAGCGCATGGCGATCCTGACGCCGGGCGAGCGCATTCCGCGCGAATCGGTGCCGGTCGAGATCCGCGTGCAGCGCGAGACAGGGCCGAAATCGACCATTCAGGAAGCCCGCGAATCGGCCGAGCGGGAGCACGTGCTGCGGGCGCTCGAAGAATCCAACTGGAACGTCTCCGGGGCGGCACGCGCGCTGGGGATGGAGCGCACCAACCTGCACAAGCGCATCCGCGCGCTGGGCCTGCGGCGGAGCCATACGGATTCGATAAAATAAAACTGCACAAAGGCCATTTATCGGCTTTTGTAACTTTATAATTGTACAAATCTTTTGGGCCTGCAAGCGGCTCAGCGATGCACTCTATTGCGTACAGTTATAGATATACAAAAAGCTAATATCGGCGTATGTTAAAATAAAGCTTAACATGGCTGAACTGCGCTACGCCAACGTCTATTTTCACGGCACGTTCGCAGGCGTGCTCCGCGAGGAGCCCGATGGAAGCTCCAGTTTCTCCTACCATCCGGGCTATATCGAGGCCGGCCATTCCGCCATCGCCCACCATCTGCCGCTGCAACTGGAACCCCTGCGCAGTGCCGGCGGACTGCATCCGTACTTCGACAACCTGGTGGCCGAAGGCTGGCTGGCCCACGCCCAGGCGCGCTCGCTGGGCATTCCCTCCAGCGACAGCTTCGGGCGGCTGCTGGCTTTCGGCCACGATTGCATCGGCGCCACCTCCGTCCTCGATCCCCGCCCACGGACCCAGCCGGACTTGCGCACCGGCTCGCCCGAAGAATTGGCGGCGCTGGCCAGCCGGGCTTCCATTTCCGGCGTGCAGCCGAAGCTGCTGGCCGTCCGCGGAGAGAACGGCTTTCGCCCGGCGGGCGCGGACGAGTCGAGCACGCACATCGCCAAGATGCCTTCCGGCCGTCTGCCGGGAATCGTCGAGATCGAGTACCTGACCATCGCCGCGGCGGCCGAGCTGCTGCACGACGACCGCACGGTGGATCTCGAAATCGCCCCCGTCGCGGGCGTGCGCGGCGATTGCCTGCTGGTGCGACGCTTCGACCGTACGCCCGCTGGCGGCCGCATCCACTTCGAGGAGTTCAACCAGCTGCTCGACCGGCCTTCGGATGCCAAATACGAAGGCGCCTATTCGGAGATGGCGGACTTCATGCGCGCGAGGCCGCGCTGCGATCCGCTCGATATCGACCGGCTGTTCCGGCGCGTGCTGGCCGCCATCCTGGTGGGCAACCAGGACGCTCACATGAAGAATTTCGGCCTGCTCTACGAAGGCGCGTCCCTGCGCCTCGCGCCGGTGTACGATTTCGTCTCGGGCGCGCTTTATCCCGAATTCGATTCGCAGCTTGCCCTGCGCATCGGGCCGGGATCGAATCCGAGTCATCTGGGGGCTCTGGGGCCGAAGCATGTCGAGGCGTTGGCGCAATCGTTCGGCTTCGGCCGAGGCGCGCTGCTCGAAGCCGTGCACGGCCTGGGCGCCCGCATGGAGGCCGCCGCCGAAGCCGTGAACCGTGCGCCGGCCGGCAGCGCCGCGCGCAAGAAGCGCATCGTGCAACTCATGAGGAAGCGATGGAACGGGACTTTCAATTCGATTGGGCGGAAGTAGTGGAAGAAGCCCGCCGCCGCCGCCGCGAGCGGAAGATCAGCATGCGCCGCCTGGCAGCCATATCCAACGTTTCGCTGCCCACCGTGCTGCGCTTCGAGAAGAACAGCCAGGACATCCAGCTCTCTTCGGTTCTGGCTATTCTGGGCGCTCTGGGGATGCTGGCGCGCCCCATCGAGGGCACCCTGCTGGTGCGCGGCGCCGCCGATGGCCCGTATCGCGTGATGTTCGCGCCGCTGGCCGGAGCCGGAGGGCCGCTGGAGGCCCGGGAGGTGGAGACCGCGTCCGATCTGGGTGCGCTGCTCGACCGGCTGGGCATCGCGGCCGACGCGAAACGGCTGGCCCTGGCGGACCTGGTGAAGAGCGGTGTCTCGAGCATCACGGGCTTGCGGCTGAGGGCCCGGCTGGTCGGCGAACTTTGGCCCGAGCAAGCCGCCAGAAGCTAAGATGGAGCGAGTGGATCGCTCACCCGATACCCCCCCGAACGGCCGGGCCCGCTTGCGCAAACTGGCCTTCGCCGCCTTCGTCCTGGTCTATTTTCTGTACTTCAACCGGGGCGCGCTGAAGGTTCATTTCGCACCCGACGACATGATGAACCTGGACTACTACTACCACGTAGAACCATGGCGCATGTTGCTGCACGAATTCATGATCTGGGCCGGCTACTTCCGGCCCATGGCGGCGTTCTTCTACCTGCCCATCTTCTACGTGTGGCACCTCAATCCGGTGCCTTACGAAGTCTTCATGCTGGCCCTCATGCTGGCCAACGTCTACCTGGTCTACCGCTTCGCACGCCTGCTAGGGTGCGAAGCCATCGTGGCGGGCGTGGCCGCGTTGATCGCCGCTTACCATCCCGGCCTGATGGATCTCTACTACAACACCGCTTTCGTCTACGACGTGTTGTGCATGTTCTTCTACCTGGCGGCCTTCGGATATTACCTGCGCCTCCGCCCCCCGGATAAAAAAACGCCGCCGCTGCTGACCGGCCGCCAGACGCTCGCATTCCTGGCGCTGTATTACTGCGCTTTGAACTCCAAGGAAATGGCGGTGACCCTGCCCGTCATGATGCTGGTCTACGAGTGGATCTACCGCCGCCCCAAGTGGCTCTATCGCGAGCCCGATCGCCTGAGCGTGCGGGATCTGGCGCAATGGCTGGCCGGGCCGGGCCGCGTGGCATTGGCGGCCGCGCTTCTGAACCTGCCGTTTATCTATGGCAAGTTCTTTGGTCCCGAAGCGATGACCAAGATGCCCGGCTACCAGCCGGTCTTCTCGATGGTGCGTTTCCTGGACTACCAGAATCGCGAGAAGATGAATTTCCTGCTGCGCTGGCCGTACACCGGGTGGATGGCGCTGGCCGTGTTTTGGTTGGTGCTGCTGTACCTGGCGCTGCGCCGGCCCCGCCCCATCCTGGTCTTCTGCCTGATCTTCATGATCCTGACCCCGGTGCCGATCGAGTTTCTGGAAGGCCGCGGAGGCGCCTGCCTGGCCATTCCGCTGGCCGTCTGGGCGATCTTCGCGGCCACCATATTCGTGGATGTGGCGCGTGCCCTGGCCGGCTTCCTGGCGGGTGAACCCGGCCTGCGGCGGGTAGGCCGTGAGCGGCTGGCGGTCGTGGCAATCGCCGCGGGCGTGCTCTTGATGGCGAACGAGTTCCGCTTGTATAGAGAGTCCGACGTGGTACCCGGCATGAAGGCGCTCGGCCAGACCACCGCCGAGGTGATTCGTCAGTTCAAGCTGACCAAGCCGCACGTGCGCCCGCACAGCCAGGTGGTTTTCCTCAACGATCCGTTTCAGGATTGGGATATGGCCTTCATCGGCGATCTTTGGTTTCGCGACCACACCCTGCATTTCGTCCTTCAGCGCAAGACGCCGCTGACACCGGACGAGCTGGCTAGAGCCGATTACCAGTTCGATTATCGCGATGGCAAGCTGGTCCAGGTGAAATAGAGGCGCCAGGGTCCCTACAGTTGGTATTCGGCCCGCACCACTTCGTCGTCGAGCGAATGCTTCAGCGAGAATCCCAGCTTCTCGCAAATCCGCATGATCTCGCGATTGTCCGGCAGGATGTCGGCGGTCAGCTTGGTCAGCTTCTCGTCGCCGGCCACTTTGAGCGCGCGCGCAAGCAACTCCCGGCCCAGCCCCTTGCCCTGCCATTTGTCGCTCACCAGCACGGCCACCTCGCCTTCGCGCGTGCCTTGCACCTTGGTCATGCGGCCCACCCCCAGAATCTCGCATTCGCCGCTCTCGGGATTGCGCCACTCGGCCACCAGCGCCATCTCGCGGTCGTAATCGATAAAGCAGATGCGCGTGAGGCGCTCGTGCGTGGTGCGCTGTTCGAGGTTCATCAGGTGGAAGTAGCGCAGGTATACGCTGCGCTCCGAAAGGGTCTCGTGGAAGCGCACCATAGCCGGCTCGTCTTCCGGGCGTATGGGCCGTATGGTGATGACCGTGCCGTCCTTCATGGTCCAGCGGCCCACGTAGCGCGAGGGATACGGCCGTATGGCGGTGGCCGGAAGCTGCTCCTCGGTAACTTCGGGGCCGTGCACCACCACGCGGGCGTCGAGCGCGATCAAGCCGTCCGGCGACGCCAGCAGCGGGTTGATGTCGATCTCCCGGATCCACGGCTGCTCGGCCACCAGCGCGCTGAAGCGCACCATGAGCGTCTCCAGCGCGGCCATGTCCACCGGCTTGCGCCCGCGCACGCCCTGGAGGGCTTTGTAAATCTTGGTCTGCTCCATCATGCGGCGGGCCAGCGTGCTGTTGAGCGGCGGCAAGCCCAGGGCGCGGTCCTTGAAAACCTCCACAAGCTGGCCGCCGGTGCCGAACAGCAGCACGGGGCCGAACTGCGGATCGAGGCTCGAACCCACGATCAGCTCATAGGCGTCCTTGAGCTTGATCATGGGCTGCACGGTGACGCCGCCGAAATGCTGCGCGCCCACGCGCTCGGTTACGGAGGTCTCGATGGCGCGGAAGGCGCGCTCCACGGCCTCCGCGTCGCCCAAGTTCAACTGCACGCCGCCTACGTCGGTCTTGTGGGTGATGGTTTCGGAGTAGATCTTGAGAACCACCGGGTAGCCGATCTGGCCGGCCGCTTTCACCGCGGCAGCCGCGTCGGTCGCGATCACGGTCTTGGCCGTCGGAATGCCGTAGGCGCCCAGCACTTCCTTGGATTCGAACTCGGTCAGGATGCTGCGCTTTTCGCCGCGCGCCTTCCTGATAATCTGCTCCACCAGGGCGCGGTCAGGAGTCCACTCGGCGGATTCCTCGGGCATCGAGGGCGTCTCATACAGGCTCTTCAGGTTGTAGCTGTAACGCCACATGTAGTTGAAGGCGCGCGCCGCCGTATCGGGATAGGGGAAGGTGGGAATATTCGCGCGGTTGAGGATCTCCTCGCCGGCCGCCACATCCACGCCGCCCATCCAGCTTGCCAGCACGGGCTTGCCTTCCTGCCTGGCCAGCGGCTTCAACTGCTCGGCGATCTGCGTGGGGTCGGTCATGGCTTGCGGCGTGAGGATCACCAGAATGCCGTCGCTATTGGAATCCTTCGCGGCGATTTCGAGTGCCTTGGCGTAGCGCTCCGGGGAGGCGTCGCCGATGATATCCACCGGATTGTTGTGGCTCCAGGTGGGCGGCAGAACGGCGTTGTAGGCCTCCATGGTCTCCGCGCTGAGATCCGCCAGTTCGCCGCCGCCCATGATCAGGGCGTCGGTGGCCAGCACGCCCGGGCCGCCCGCGTTGGTCACGATGGTCAGGCGCGGTCCCTTGGGGCTGGGCTGCTTGGAGAGCACTTCCGCCATATAGAACAGGTCGGCGATGTTGTTGACACGCAGCACGCCGCTGCGCCGGAAGGCGGCTTCCAGGACCTCGTCGCTGCCGGTGAGCGAACCGGTGTGAGACGCGGCCGCCTTGGCCGCCGCCGCCGAACGCCCCGGCTTGATCACGATAATGGGCTTGTTCAGCGCCACTTCGCGCGCCGCCGAGAGGAACGACCGCGCGTTGCCGATCGACTCCATATAGATGACGATCGAGCGCGTCTTGGGATCGTTGCCCAGGTGAGAGATCAGGTCGCCCCAGCCCACGTCTACCATGGAACCCACCGAGACAAAGGCGCTGAACCCCACCATTTCCTTGAGGCTCCAATCCAGCACGGCCGTGCACAGCGCGCCGCTCTGGCTGATGAAACCCACCGAACCCGGCCGCGCGATGGTGGTGGCGAAGGTGGCGTTCAGCCCCGAAATCGGGCTCATTACGCCCAGGCAGTTGGGGCCCACCACGCGCACGCCACCAGCCTGCGCTTCGGCTAGAAGCTGCCGCTCCAGGGCCGCCCCTTCCGGTCCGATTTCCTTGAAGCCGGCCGAGATCACGATGGCGCCTTGCACCCCGCTCGCGCCGCATTCGCGGATGATTCCGGGAATCGAGGGCGCCGGCGTCACCACCACCGCCAGATCCACCTGCTCGGGAATCTCCGAAACGGATTTATAGGCCTTCACGCCCAGCACGCTGGGCCGTTTGGGATTCACGGGATACACAGTGCCGCCAAACGGACTGGTCACCAGGTTCCAGAGCAGCGTTCGTCCCACGGTGTTCCGGTTTTCCGTCGCGCCGATGACGGCAACGGTCTTGGGTGAGAAGAAGACGTCCAGGGGCTGGTTTCTCAGATGGCGCAGCTTTCGGGAAGGTTGAGTCGCTTGCATGGTGCCTATCCGCCTTTAGT
>Ga0181520_10007006_pt1 | contig 16857 bp, 20 predicted proteins | sample PEATcosm2014_Bin_29_FD_132451 | JGI IMG/M metagenome (GOLD analysis project Ga0181520, IMG submission 132451) | Peatland microbial communities from MTU Mesocosm Facility, Houghton, MI, USA - PEATcosm2014_Bin02_30_metaG | ecosystem: Environmental > Terrestrial > Soil > Wetlands > Peat | place... | reverse complement strand
TTCCTGCTGATTCGGTTGCCGATTTCCTGCAGCTTGACCGTCAATAGTCCAAAATGGTCATTCCCTGCATCCAATTAGGTAGCCGGATTCCCTGGTTTTGTGTTGCAATCGGCCGATACCTCCATGTAGCGTGGGCTTACGATCCTGGGGAGGCCGACGCAACCCGGATGAGAGACCGGTTGCTCAGCGTTGCGGCCAGTTACCTGCGAGGTTATTCCCCAAAGCGGCGCAGGTGTTGGTCAGGGCCCCTTGACTTCAGTTGCAGGATCGTTTCACCGCGGGGAATCAATCCGCGGGCCTTGTTCCTTCGGGAACTCCGTCTTGCCCCAGCGCGTAACAAGAGCTGGCGGTTGCGTGGTCCGCATTATGTCGTTCGGTAGCCGGTTCCTGCACATGCTGCTCCGGTGAGCTGAACGCGGCACGTTGTGTCAGGTACGACTTCGCGATCGTTGCCGAAGATCTTGGGAGAACGCAGCTTGGCCTCGAATCTTGCAGGACTCGGAGAGCGCAACCCCGCGCCGAACCTTCGCGCGCAGGCGGATGGGCGTTCGCCCTCCAGGCTGCGCGGCTCCATCCGCATCCTCGTCGTCGACGACGAAGCCCACGTCCGCGCCATGATGGGCGCTGCCCTCGAGCGCGAGGGCTATGACGTCCAGCTCGCCGCCAGCGGCCGCGAGGCCCTCGAATCCCTCGAGCACAACAGCTTCGACCTCGTCCTTACTGACATCGTCATGCCCGACGGCAACGGCCTGTCGCTGCTTGAGCGCATCCGCGCCATGCAGCCCCACCTGCCCGTCGTCATGGTCACCGCCATTCACGACATCAGCGTCGCCATCGACTCCATGCGCCGCGGCGCCTACGACTATCTCCTCAAGCCCTTCGAGCGCGAGCACCTGGTCAGCACCGTCCAGCGCGCCCTCGACCACCGCCAGGTCCTGCAGGAGAGCCAGAACTACCAGCAGAATCTCGAGCAGGTCGTCCGCGCCCGCACTGAGCTCCTCCGCCAGGCCATGGAGGACCTCGAAAACTCCTACGACGTCACCCTTGAAGCCCTGGGCGACGCCCTCGACCTCAAGGACTCCGAGACTGAAGGCCACTCCAAGCGCGTCACCGCCTATACCATCGCTCTCGCCCGCGCCATGGGCATCAGCCCCGGCCAGATCAAGATCATCGCCCGCGGCGCATTCCTCCACGACATCGGCAAGATGGCCATCCCCGACGAGATCCTTCGCAAGCCCGGCTCGCTCACACCCGAGGAGCAGGAGGTCATGCGCGAGCACTGCACCCGCGGCTACCACATCCTGCGCAAGATTCCGTTTCTCTCTGAAGCGGCAGAGATCGTCTACTCCCACCAGGAGCACTACGACGGCAGCGGCTATCCCGCCGGCATCAGCGGCAACCAGATTCCCATCGGCGCACGCATCTTCGCCGTCGCTGACACGCTCGACGCCATCACCAGCGATCGCCCCTACCGCAAGGCCCGCAGCTTCGACGTCGCCCGCGAAGAGATTCTCCGCTGCTCCGGAACCCAGTTCGATCCCGCAGTCGTCGAAGTCTTCCTCAAGATTCCCAACGAGCTCTGGCAGGAGCTCCGCTCGGAGATCACCGCGCAGAACAAGCGCTTCACCACCTTCGACATGGCCAAAGGCGGCGCGTAGGCTCCCCCGCTCACCGGCCCCAAGGAGCAATCCATGGCGCTCTCCCAGGCAGAGATCACCACCCGCCTCGGCTCACTCCCCAACTGGCAGATTGAGTCCGGAGCCCTGGTCCGCACCTTCACTTTTGCTGATTTCCGCGCCGCCCTGGCCTTCGTCAACCGCGTCGGCGAACTCGCCGAGGCCGCCGCCCACCACCCCGACATCGATATCCGCTACAACCGCGTCCGCCTCAGCCTCGTCACCCACGACGCCGGCGGTCTCACTGAGAAGGATTTCGCCCTGGCCGTCCAGTCCGAGGAAGCTGCCTAGGTTTCCCTGCTCGCCCGCTCCGCTGCTTCGTCCTCAGATATCCCAAATTCAGTATTTTTGCCCGATTCCTCGGCCGCACGCAGCTTTTTCACGGCCTGACGGTACCACCAGGTCGCCGCCAGCCCCGCGCTCAGCACGGAAATCCCCGCAATCGCCCCTACCTTCACCCACCGCGAAGACCCGCTCCGCACCTGCCCATCCTCCATCGAACTACCTGACTCTGAATTGCTTACCATCGCTTAGACGCCCTCTCGCGTCTCTCTTTGCTCGACTTCGTCGCAGGGAATTGCCGCTTCCTTAGATGCCGCAGCTCCGCAAACGATAGCTATTTTGATTCCTCAAAATAATTTTGATTTTTGTATTTGCATTCCTCGCAATCTATGCTACGGTGTATATATTCCGGTTGAGAAGGGTGGGTTGCCCTTCTGAGCCGGGAGAAGTTTGCGTCACTGGCCTCCCGGCACGGACAATTTAACGTCCGTGCCGCATTTTTTTGCTCTCTGCAGCGCGCATCACCCGCTATCCCCCCTCCGCTCACCCCGCAATTCAGTCTTGGTCTAAAATCACAGCAGGAGTGCGTTGCGATGATGAAGCTTCACCTTCCCCGCTGGGTTCTCGGCCTCGCCGTCTGTACTCTCACCGCCGCCAGCTACGCGCAGTGGACCAACCCCGCTGACGATGTGCCCGCTTATCACCCCTCCGCTCCGCTCAACGTCCGCGCCCTGCCGCCCATCCTCTCCGGCTCCAGCCTCACCGGCGAGAATTTCCGCTATCCCTGGCAGGTTCACGTCTACCAGCAGGTCGCCAAAATCGGCAGCGTCGTCTACCAGCTTCCCTGCAACTGCCGCTGCGATCGCGCCCTCGGCCACACCAGCCTGCGCAGCTGCTATGAGACGCTTCACGGCACCGAGTGCTCCACCTGCGCCAAAGAGGGCTTCTACGCCTACGCCATGACCCGCGCCGGCAAGACCCCGGCCCAGATCCGCGCCGGCATCGCCCGCCACGACTACGAGTCCATCGACCTCGACAAAGAGTAGTTGCACGCCTTCCGCCTGCAAGCCTTGCCTTGGCTCCGAATACATCGCTTCGTTTCTTGAAGCATCGCTTCGTCCGCTGACGCATTGCCTCGTCGCTTGAGGGCCTTGCCTCGTTCGTCCCAGCGCCTTCGTTTCCGAACCCGATCGAACGCACGTTGCAAATCGGCTTCACCTACTTGAGAAAAACCCGCTTTGCGTAAAACCGAAACTGCGGCAATTGAATCGAAAACCCTCAAGCAAGATTGTTTGCGCCAGTCACTTCATTCAGGATGGTGAACGCTGTCATGACCCTGCGCCGTTTTTCCTTATCCCTCGCAGCCCTTCTGCTTCTGCTCGTGCCCGCGGCCCACGCACGCAACTCCAAGTCCGATGTGTACTTCGGCTATAGCCGTGCCGGCGCCAACCTCTACTCGCCCAACACTCCCGGCATGAACGGCTGGCAGCTCGCCATGCACGTCAAGCCCTTCCCCTTCATCGGCGCCGAAGGTGACGTCTCCCGCTACGGAGCCAACGCCGGCGCCGGCTCGCAGCATGCCACGAACCTCATGTTCGGTCCTCGCGTCACCGTCGGCGTCCTGGGAACTTCTGTCTTCGCCCACGTTTTGGGCGGCTTCGACCACTTCTCCAGCACCGTCGTCAGCGGCTCCTCCGTCTCCTACACCGGAACCAGTTACGCCCTCGGCGGCGGCGCGGACTTCCCCATCTTTCTCGGCTTGAAGGCCCGCGTGACCGGCGACTACCTCGGCAACAACAACGCCCCGGCCGGAGCCTCCCACTACCGCATCGGCTTCGGCGTCGCCTACCACTTCTAGCCCGTCCCATAGTCTTCCCGTGCGGAAGGGCCGACAGCGTCTGCACCTCTGTCCCGCCCTTTCCGCGCCTTCGCCCGTTTCCAAACCCCTTTTCGACGTAAAATGAAAGTAAGCAGCAAGAGCCAGTTACACCGGCTCGCACCCTCCGGCCCTTTCAGATCATCGAAGGTAAAGCCGGTTATCGAGTCTCAGCCGCAGCAGCTTGGCAGTTGAGCTCACCTGTGGGGGCGTCACGGTTTCGACGGGATCGATTGCGGCTTGGGAGGCATGTCAGGGTGTGGGCACCTGTAATCGCCTGCAAAAACAAAGTTGCCAACGATAATCTGGCACTTGCAGCTTAATTAACTAAGCTGCCGTCTTCCACGGCTACGCCTGCGGGCTGTGAGCGGACGTCATTCAGTGGGCTGGCGTAAACGACTCGGTCCGTGCCGTTCTACGCGAGATCATCGGACTAGTTTCATGTGCATCTTGTCCGTTCTGAGCACATGAAGCGAACTCATCGGAACCGGACACAGCATGGAATCTCCCGGCTGACAGCGATTTCGGACGCGGGTTCGACTCCCGCCGCCTCCACCAAACTTACTTTCTGAAAGTCAACAGCTTCCAGTGCGTTGAAAAGGCAAGGCTTAGACGGGTTCAAAAAGCCTGATTCTGGCGAATACTCCAAACCGTCCTGAAACAGCAGATTTTGAACCCGCTCGCGTTGCTCAGAACTGGCGATCCTCCAGACATGCGCCATGTCTGTGAGCTGTAACTCGGCAAACTTCACGAACGAGTCAGCGGTTGAGCGGGTTGAATCAAGGGCTTTGAGCTTGTCTTCGAGTTCATAGATCTTCTTAGTGATGGCAGACTTTGCTTCCTCGAATTCATCCTGCGTAACATCGCCTTTCACTCTCAAGATGACCAGATTGCTCTTGAGCTTCTTCTGCTCTTCAAGCTGCGACGAGAGTTTCTTGAACAGCAGGTCAGAACTTCCCTGCTTCGCCTTCCAGACTCTCGCGGCGATCTTCGGGAAGTTGGCGACGTTCTCCCGGTCTGCGCGGAGTCGTCCAAGAAACGCTTGGAATTCCGACTCCAGGTTGATCTTCGGTAGCGAGACAGCTCGGCATCCTGGCTTGCGACACCAGTAACGAGGATAACGACCGCCATGTCGCCCCTTGCAGTAAGCACCGGTCAACGGAGTGCCACATCTCTCGCACCTTACCAGCCTCCGTAGCGGAAAATCAGGATTGGATACCCTCCTGGGGCTTACCGGTAGCTTCTTGCCCTCGAGCACTGCTTGGACGCGATCGAAGACCTCCTGTGTGACCAACGGCTCATGCAGCCCCTTAACGGGCTGCACTGTCGGATCACTGGGAAGTGCCACCCATCCGGCGTACAGAGGATTTCTCAATATTCCATTGAAGGTTTGTCCGGAAACCGGTTTTCTCTTTGTCGTAGTGAGGCCTTCCTCAGTAACGGTCTTCAATACCTCCGCTTTCTTATGAAGTCCAGTAGACATCAGCTGAAACGCTTTGCGAATTAGCGGAGCACGTTCCTCATCAGGAATGATGTTAGGACCTTGCTTGGCACTAATATTCAGGTAGCCAAGTGGCGCACGGTACGGAACTCGCCCTCCCGCAATGGCGAGGCGTTTCCTGTCCCGCTGCTTTTCGGAGTGGGAGTCCGAAAAGAACTGGTTAAACCCGCCGAAGATGTTCGCCGTCAGTTTACCTGCCGCCGTCTCATCGATACTGCTCTCGTAAGTTGAGCGCAGTGAAACTCCGCTCAATTCTAGCTGATGAATGGCGTCGTTCTGATCTCGATTGTTGCGAGCGAAACGGCTCAGATCCTGAACGACCACATATCGAACGTTGTTGCGTTGACTCTTGCAGTACACAAGCATTCGCTGGAACTCAGGCCTATCGTCTGTGCGGCCAGACTCGCCTGCATCGATGAACTTCTCGACGACAGTTAACCCCTTTTGCTGGCAGTAACTCCGGCATTTCTTCTCCTGGTTGACCAAGTTCAAGGCGTCTTCGGCCTGCTCCTCGGTTGATACCCTTATGTAAAGTACAGCTCTGTTTCCCTGTTTCTCTTTCATCTGGTTCCTACACACTTACTTGCTTGGGTTATTGATGAGGCTCGCCCATGCTCGTGGCTTGGGAGACCATTGTCTACCATCCCCTGAGATTCAGCGAAAATGCACGCCAGAATGTCCGCAAGAACCTCCATCATTTCAATAGCATGCTGATCGCTGGTTGCCAAAGGCTGGTCTGGGCAGACTCCCACCCTGCAACTGGTGCTGCGCCACGGCCGCGCGGCGGTAGTCCGCGACCGACCGGTTGCCGGGCAACCAGTTCTCAGATCCGATTTGGCGTCAATCAACATACAGTCAATATATAGTCTGAATATAAATATATACCTTTATTTCAATATGTCAACTGTATTAAGACTGTATATGGTATCATCTCCTTGATGCTGGCCAAAGCTCGGAGGAAATTGTGATGGAAGCAACTGACTTAGATGAACTTAACCCGCTCCAAATCTTTCTCTTAGCACTAGTGAGGTCAGGGTTGACCTCTCCCTACGACCTCTTGAAGAAGGCGGGATTGGGCGCCGGCCTCACCAGTCCGGCGCTGAAACGGCTGGAAAAGGGGGGGCTGCTGGCGAGTACGCCCGGGCCACGAAACCGCCAAAGATATGCCATCACGGAAAAGGGCACCACGTGGCTCGACAAGACCATGACGTCGGGTGATGCAAGCTACTGGCAGTTCAGCAGAACGGATTCCTATGAATCATTGCCGCGAGGAATTATCCTCGCCTGGCTCTACTCTGGCACCGCCGAAGTCCACCAGGGAATCGCCCGGGCCGCAGATGATTTGGCATTCATGGGCAGGGTCAGAAAATCAGAGGCTGACGGCCTTCGCGATGCGATTGTTCGCCAGCAGGCCGAGATTCTAAAACAGAATTCAAGTGCTGCCAAAGGCCAACTGGTCGCCACAACCTACAAATGGTTGAAGGCCGAGGCTGATGCCCTGCAATATCGGCTGCAAGCCGAGGCGGTCAAGGAAATGCAAGACCTTGTGGCGGCGTTGCCATCGGCGCCCCAAATACCGTGAGACCAAGGACAGGAGCGTGTGATCCACCGAGACTTTGGCAAGATGCCCGGACTCTGATAATGAGCCTGGGCTAGGGCAGTACTGGCGGCCCCTGCACGAAATCGGTCCCTCGGTCTTTGCCCACCGTGACGACGCACGTTTAGCATGTGAATACTGGAACGAGGGAGTCTGTAAATGCCACAGCAGGAAGTGTTCTTCGAAGGGCGGGCAGGAGATCGGCACATTGCAGTACTGAAGACATACGACCGGTCCTACGCACGAGAGGTCTTCGGTAATTTCGATGACGAAGCCATGAAAAGCCTTGCCGCGGCATTGGAAATCGAAAAGAACTACGATCCCGCAGATATTCCAACCCCAGGCGGACAAGAATACGAAGACTTCCTTTGGGAGGAATTGATTGAGGCTTCGCTGGAAGATGTCCGCCAGTCTCCGAGACTCTACTCCTTTTTTGTCGTGACTGAGACCAAGGCCGGCAAGGCTGAGGATGTTTATATATCGGCAGACTGGCCTAGCGCCAAGGACTATGCACTGCAACTTCTCGGGAAAGTCTAACTGGACACTCTACGGCACTAAAATACCACTCCAAACTGATGCACCTTGAGTCTTGGAACAGCCCCCAATACGCTCAACTTCTCAGCCAGTTTTGGAAGGCATCGACACTGAAGACTCGATTGCCGCCCTCCTCCACAATTCCGATGCTCTTGTCAGCTAAAAATACTGCGAGTTGCACACCGTTGCGGGCAATGATACCGGACTCTAACGCGAGATGAATCGCCCCGGAAGATAAGTCACCAGTTGTAAACAGCAATGCCAGAACGGGGGAAAAAGGCTTCAAGACAATTCCATCGAGAATATCCAGGCCATCCCGCGAGAAGGTCTTTGTTCTTGCTAGTGTCATAGCGCCAACAAGCTCTCGGACGACATCGGGGCCCAGCGAGCGTTTCGGATAGTGCTTTGCCTGACCGACGAGGATTAACTTGATATCGTGCACCAACTTGAGAAACGGTGCGGGAATTGTGCCATTCGTAGTGGGGCACAACTGTCCGTAAAAATCAATCCCTTGGTCATTGCTCTGTCTGGTGACTTGCGTCTTAACCGCGCCAATCTCGGTCAGCACCTTAGCGCCGAACATCTCGAACTGATTAAAGTCGAGATTGCGGACCGCACTCAAGATGTCCGCGGCCATAGTGCGCTGGCGCTTGAGCCGAACGATTTCTGCCGTATCGGAAGGAAGAGGGAAGCATGAGCCAGCTACCGTATCGAGAGACGTCCCCACGAGCGCAAGACTATAGAGAGTACCGTTCTCAAAGCTGGCTTGCTGCCTCTCGTAAACGATGCGGCCAACTGACGCAGCGCGCTTATCGGCAAGTTCAGTAGCCTCAGTGGGGGAATAGTTGAACGATTGGATGAGCTCCTCTTCAATAATCGCCTTAATACGACGAGGCCCACCGTCGTGAGCGACGACCTGTTCCAGGTGGGCAACGATCTGCGCGGCGTTCATCATCCCTCGATGAGTTTCTTGGCCTGCTCCACTACCTTCAGGATTTCTGCCCAGAGCTCCTGGGCTCTCTCCGACGGGTTGTCCCAAGCATCAATGCCAGGACGGCGTAGTGCCTGTAGGGCGGACCCAAGGGAGTTCTCTAGGATTCCCTTTTCGTCAACAGGGGTTTCGCTGTTTGCTGCTTTTAACGCATCATCAAAACTCTTCTCTGGGTCTGCCAGTACACTAAGCGGGTACTCTTTATCAACGATTTCCTTCAACTGCCTCACCTGTACGCTTGCATTCTGAAGCTTGGCAGGAACGGTACTGCCCTCATTCTTCCGAGGGCTCAGAAGTTCATAGAATGTCCGACGAGATACTTCATTCTGAGCCGTATAGGTCACGTCAGAGAATTGGAGCCAGTCCCGCACTTTGGGTTGGGACAGCGCCTCATGGAAGAACACATACAGCTTCGGCGCGGCATAATCGCCAAATTCTTCATCGTTTCCCATTTGTTCGAGGGCCTTTGATGCTCGGTAGCGTCGAGCTACCTCCTTGTTTGAGATTCCGATACGCTGTGCAACTGCACCAAACGACGGAACCTGCCCCTCATACAACTCGACAACCAATCTTGCCTGTTGATATGGCCCCCACTCGGTTATCCCGGCGACATGCCGAATAGCCATTAAAGTCTTTTGATACTCCCGGCGTTCGATCTCAGTGCCAGTGATTTGAAGAACCGGCAGCGCCGCGAGAGAATTCAAAACCTTTTCAGGCACGTCTCCGCCGGCCGCATGATCTGCCAGCAGTGCTTTGACCGCAGCGGCCCGCCGATTGCCCTCCACGACCAAATACAGTGTTTCCTCCCCCTCCCCCGACAACGTCTCCACTACAATCTGATCTAGCGGTACGAAACCGTTCGACCGAATCGAATCTTTCAACGTATTCAGCTCGAACGACTCGGTGTCTTGCAGATATGAGAGAGTTTTCGATTGCACACCAGCTTCAGCGAATCGCGTTCGCTGCGTGACGGGTCGGAACCCTTGCAAATCATGGAACCGATAATTGTTGGGATCTAGAATGAGTCTGTCAGGTGCGACTGATAGCGTGTGAAATTCCATTGTCTTCTCCAAGAGTGTGCTTACTCAGAAAGCGCTTGAGAACCCTCGACAGGGAGGCAATGTTTCTTGTTTGGCACTCCCAAATAACCAGACTACTCCACCCCATATCTGATAGAGCCGCCTCGGTCTCGACGTACCGCTCCCGATTCCGTTTCAGCTTTGGTAACCAATAGTCAGTGTTCGTCTTTGGCGAATGGCTCCGTTCGCAGCCGTGGAAGTGCCAGAAGCAGCCGTGTATGAAGATGACTTTCCTACGTGACGCAAAAACGAGGTCAGGTTTTCCTGGAAGGTCATTCTTGTGTAGACGATAACGATAGCCCATCCCATGTATAAGGCGACGCACTATCATTTCCGGATGTGTATTTTTGGCGCGGATGGCGCGCATATTGGCACTGCGATCCACAATTCAAAGCTCCGCGATAATCGCCTGTTCGTAAACCCTTGCAGGAGGTAGATTGCTGGGAGCCGTAAATGCGAGAGCAACTTGATCGATGGTCGTCGTTGATTGTCCACCGAATTCCAAGGCGCGAATCTTTCCTGCGGGCACTGCTGGCCCGACGTCGTACCACATTATCGTGAGTGACCCTGCCTGCTGATGTATCTCCGTGAGATTTCCTCCGAGCCGTTCAGCAATCTTGTGGTAAACGGGCGCGGGGCAAATGAAGAACAGCCCTTTGTGGCACAACGGCTCCCGCCGGAGCACATGGCCCTTATAAATAATCTGCGGCAGGATGCGCTTGTTCACATTCTCCCAATTGAGCCCTGCAGTCGTCTTTCCAACAAAGTCCTTCTCAGCAAGATAGGCGTTACGTTCTGCTTGATAGTTTCCGGTCGTGTCGATTGACTGTACCTCAATCGCGACGAAACTGATGAGCTTACCGGCTGAATTGACATGCGCCAGAATCCCGTCCACAAAATAGGCCCCGCTCCGTTTCTTAGCGCGGCTCGGTAAATGAAGTTCCCCTCCCCAGCGCTTTCCGAAAACTGCGATACAGGCTTTCCTCGGATGGGCTGCCTTGAAAGCGGCAATCTCACTCCCGATGACCAGATCAATCCCTCCGCCGAATGCCTGCTTGGCAACGTCCCTTAGAACCTGATAATCGCCCGCATAAAGACGAATAGGGCAACAAATGACTGGACCGCTGGTCTTTGGCTTCAGCGTACACATGCCGCTGATGGAACCATCGCTCAAGGTCTTCGTGCAGGTCCCGCCAAGAAAAGGGCACTCCATTGCTGTGCGGGCTTTTTGGGCTGCGCGCGACTGGTCGCGGGGGGCATATCCGAAGAACTCGAGAATACTGCTACCCATACGCAGCCTCTGTCTCGGCGGAAGAAACGGCACCGTACGCTTCAAGGTGGGAACGGATCTGCAATGCGATGGCTTTCGCCATCAGCACGGGAACGGCATTGCCTACTTGCTCGTACTGAGAAACCCGTGGACCTAGGAAGCGATAGGCATCAGGAAACGATTGGAATCGCGCGGCCTCGCGCACCGTCAGGGAGCGGTCCTGATCGGGAAGAAAAACGGTACCCCAATGCGGGTCACATTTGGTCATCACAGTGCCTGCCAGGCCGTCAATGCGCAACCGACCATATCGCTTCGTATGGTCGGATTTCCGGGCACGCTGCATTCCCTTTGGTAGCAGGTGATGCGGAATATCCCGCCAAGAGCCACCCGGTTTGACGTATTTCATGCGCTCGAAATTCTGCTTGGATAGCTTTGCAGCAAAATGGTTATACGTTACGCCTTCAGGATTGCGGATAGCGCGTGCGTATTCGCTCACCTTCTCGCAGGTATACCCAATCGTTTCCATGCCTTCGCCCATTGCAAGACGCGGCAGATCGCTGATAGCCTCGCCGACGGTCACTGCCGGCATCAGTCGGCGTTTGTCGGATTCGGTGAGTTGGAACGTTAGGACGCCTCCGCCACCCCGAAAGTTCGCGCGCCCGGTGGCATAGTGGGTTGGTTCCGGCGGCGCGATTTCTCCGTATTTTGAGCCGACTAGAATTAGCCGCCAGCGCTCCTGCGGAACGCCGTAATGTGCAGCGAATAGAATCTTCACCGAGACATGGTAGTCCAGGCGCGCGAATTCGCGAAGAATTCGGTCGAGCACCTTTCCGTCGCCCAGCGAAAGGAGACCGGGCACATTTTCAAACAGAAATGCCCTTGGAGCGAACTCCTCTAGAAAACGGACGTAATCCTTGAAAAGCTTGTTCCTGGGATCAGAAAGAAAGCGATCGGGGGCATTGATGGAAAACCCTTGGCACGGTGGTCCGCCAACCAGCACGTCGAGCTCACCTTTGCGGATCTTCAGCTTGGCGCGGATCTTCGCTGGGTTCACCTGCTCGATACTCTTGCAGTCCGCCCAAGTGCCCGGATGATTCTCCTGAAAAGTCTCGATAGCCTCAGGCATGCAGTCATTGGCATAGAGGCAGCTGTATCCTGCTTGGCGAAAACCCTCTGTAATGCCCCCGGCGCCACAGAACAAGTCGACGGTTGAAAGCAGAGGCCTGTCACCTTCGGCAGCCCCTTGATTCCGATTTGGCGGGTAGACCAACATTAGGTTTGCCGCGCGTTTTTTCATTCTTCAACCCTGCCGATTCTGGTCGGGACTCAACGACAGTATAGGCGAAAAATCAACGAAAACCGATGCACTTTTACTGACCATTGTTGATATCCCGGTACCAAATTGATACGGCCCCAGAAGGACTTCAGAACGAAACAGCTATGCAAAATCCAGGCTGCTCTGCCAGTCGGGTCTTCGGTTGTCGTAGCGACATCCCGATGGATGTTGTTATCAGCAGCGGAAAGTCTAGTGCTACTCAGAGGCGATCGATAATAAATCGAACCAATCGGGTTCCCGCTCGTAGAACTCTCTTATCGTTTCCTCATCTGCGTTTGCAATCTCTCCGAAGGTGAACTCCATTAGGCGGACGGGCTTCCCGGGATCTAGACTGCGCCAAACAGGAATCAATGTCGACGAAAGGAACTTGTCTTCTATGATGCGGCGAGCATGAGGCCAAACTCGCTCGCTGAGCTTTAGAATTTCCTGCATTGAGAAGAGTCCGGCTTCGACTCCAGCGTGGCTTTCCATGACGCCGGCGAATAGCCAATTATCGTCTTCTGCTTCTGAGGCGCCTAATACCCACCACGTCCACGGTCCGCAAGCATGCAAGCTTGCATTTCCAGTTGAAAGCTTAACGAGTACCTTCGGGCACTCATGCTGCCACTGTGAGTACAGAGACTTCTTCCGAAGGCGGCTACGGATCGCTTGGGTGAGCAGGTACATGCGTCGAGGATAACGCGGGCACCGACTGCTTCCGAGATCAAATAGTCGTGGAAATCCGGCGAATTGCCCCGCCGATCAATCATTAAATCTGCATCGCCGGTGCCACACTTCGGACTGGCCTGTGGGATTCAGGGGTGGCAGCTTGGTGCTAGACTGGCCACAGACGAGCTCGGATCGCGAAGTCGATCCTCCTACTGAGTGAGTATGGGGTTCGCCTTTCGACGAAAAAGATCGGCCCTGGAGCGTGGCGCGCCCCAGGGCCGATTGCTTTGGAGGGGCTAAACAGCACAACTTCTCTATCGCTGACAAGGCTTGATTCTGTTCGTGCCTTATTCCGTGGTATGCTGCCCCCATTATGAGTGCAGCATGGTTTGTGGATGGCGCCTACGCCATGAAATGCTGGAGCAGCTTGAAGAGGACAGACAAGCTCGACTTTCTGAAGCTCCGAACTTTCGTCGAGAGCACCTTTCTGACCGCGGGTGAAAAGATCGAAGATGCATACTACTTCAACGCCGATCCGGAGCCTCCCACGGCGAAGCAGAACGCCTTTCACAACGCACTCCAATTTCCGCCGCCGTCTGGTCCTGGGCTTCGGGTCAAGCTCTACTGGCTACAGGAAAAGGAGCTCTTCTGGCCCGCCCACATGGGCGGCGGTCCGGTTGTTCATCCGACGAGCGGAGAGCAATATAAACAAACAATCCAGAAAGCTGTAGATGTTGGCCTTGCGTTCCATTTGATGCGATCGTTCGCAAAGCGCAAATGGAACACGCTCTTTTTCTTCGCCGGTGATTCAGACTTCTATGAGGCGGTACAGAATCTGGTTGAATATGAAGACGTCAACTTGATCTTGATCGGAACGCTTCAGACCATCAGCCAAGAATTGCGCCCGTACGCTCGAGCCATTGTCGAATTGGATAAGGTAGCCCAACAAATTAGCCGGCCTTAACCGCGCGTCGCTTTCGAGCTTGGCGTAAGTCTTTGCTCAGTATGCTGGTTTCCTTTCAGCGGGCCTGAGCCTCCGGTAACCGTGGTCGAACCGCCACAGGAAGATTAGCCGCCTTCTTCGCCCAATACCCCCTACCTGGAACCGGAACAAGGAGCTTCCTGCATGTCTTGGCCAGAGCGACGTCTGAGACTCCGTACTCCTTCGCGAGGATCCGCATGGGCATTTTCCATGCCTTCTCGTAAAGCTCTTCGCGGTCGTAGCGGGACAACAGTCTGGGTGACACCGAAAGAAGCTCTGTGGAGGTGCGGGATTTCTTCGGCTTGGCAGCAGCCCTCACACTGATGTGGTTCTGCTGAGAGGCACGAATGGGGCGTTTGGCACGCTTCCGCTTAGCGGACTTGTTTACTGTGACCAATGGCGCTACGGCAGTCCGGGTGATGAGCTGAGCGGTTTCTACCTTTTTAATCAATGAGTTATGATTTAGTCGACTTCCTTCTATGATGCTGGCGATCTCAGCACTCAATGCTTCGGCTTTGTCCAGGTTCTCCGCTAACAGGTTCAAACTCTGAATACTCGGGTCCACCAACCTTCGCCGAAGGCGAAGGTTGGTGTCGCGCCGAAGCTTTAGCGAAGGCGGACCTATTCGCCACGGGCGAAGGCGGACTTATTCACCGAAGTCGCAGCCGGACTTATCCGTCTCCACAACACGCACTCGCAGGCAAGGCTCTCCTCATGAAATACGTTTACATCCTTCAGAGTCTCTCCGCCGTAGAGCGTTTCTATACAGGGATCACGGACGACCTCGACGCCAGACTTTCAAAGCACAATGCGGGCGCTGTCACTCACACTTCAAAGTTTCGCCCGTGGCGCATCAAGAGCTATGTTGCGTTTACGGATGAGGCGCGTGCGATTGCCTTTGAAAAGTATCTGAAGTCCGGCTCCGGACGCGCCTTCGCCAAAGCACGGCTGTAAGTTACTTGGCAACTTCGCAGGTCACGCACACCCCCACCGCATCACTGCTCCCAAAGATTGATCAGCCCCTGGTTTCCCTGTTCGCTCAGCCCGGCTTCCACCGCCTGCCGGTATATCGACTCTATCAGCCCGGCCGCTGGATACTCCCCGCCCAGACCCGCGATCCACTCGCTCAGCAGCGACACATCCTTGTATTGCAGCCGCAGGCTGAACCCCGGCGCAAAATCCTTCTCGAGAATCTTCGGCCCCAGGTTCACCAGCATCCACGACGCGGCAGCGCCGCTTGAAACTGCCCGCAACGTCGTCTCCGCATCCAGTCCCGCCGCGCGCGCCAGCCGCAGTCCCTCCACCGCCGCCAGCAGATTCGTCGCGCCCACCAGCTGATTCACCAGCTTGGTCTTTTGTCCGCAGCCCGACGGCCCCGTGTAGGTAATGGTCCTACCCATCGCCTCCAGAATTCCGCAGCATTTTTCAAACGTCTTCTGCGGCCCGCCGACCATGATGCCCAGCGTCCCCTCGATGGCGCCTTTTTCTCCGCCGCTGACAGGCGCATCGAGCATGGCGCAGCCCGCGCCCTCCAGCCTGCTCGCAAACTCCATCGTCTTTGTGGGCGAGATAGTGCTCATGTCGATGACGATCGTGCCCGCCCTCGCGCCGCTCGCCACTCCGCCATCATCAAACAGAACCTGCTCCACCGTTTGCGTATCCGGCAGCATCAGAATGACCACGTCGCACCCAGCCGCCAGCTCCCCGGCCGTCTTCGCCACCTCCACGCCCAGCTCGACCAGCGCCGCCTCGCGCTCCGGATGCCGGCCCACGATGCCCACCGGAAATCCCCTGCGCAGCAGGTTCGCCGCCATCGGCCTTCCCATCACTCCCGTCCCGATAAAGCCGATCTTCTGCATCGCTCGATTCCTCCTCTAACTCCGTCTCGTCTCCGCGCGTTCCTCATCGCCAAAGAGGCTCCGCTGCAACTTCGCGTCTCCCGCATCGCAGTTGCCCGTCCACTCAAAGGCCAGATTCATGTACTCCCGGTACCGGCTCTTTTCAAACAGCGGATAGTCGCTCGCCGCCACCAGGGATCCTGCTCCAAACACCTCCAGCAGATGCGCCACAAACGGTTTCAAATCGTTGTGCGGATAGTCCGCGCACGAGAAGTGCGCAATCGCGGAGACACCCACCAGGCAATGCGGCAGCTTGCCCAGCGCCCAAATCGCTTCCCGCCACTGCGGATCGTCGCGCCCATCGCGCCGCGGCCACCCCATGTGCGGCACCATCACGTGCAGCTCCGGATGCCTTGCAGCCAGCGGAAGCAATTCATCGACCAGCGCCTTGATCCCCAGCTCCCCGTGCGGCAGCAGCCATCGCCCGCTTGCCTCAAGCTCCGCGGCAAGCTGCCCGAGCGCAGGCATGTCGCCCGTTCTGACGCGCAGTGCGCCCACCATGGCGTGATGAAGGTCATCCACGCGCGCCGTCCCTTCCTCCGGCCGAAAGCACGGCGCCACGCGAAACTGCGGCGAGGGCGCGGCCAGCAATTCGTCCAGGCAGCCGCGATTATCCTTTCCCCATGTCTCAACAATTAGCGCGCGCTCGACGCCCGCATCCCGCATACGCAGTTTCAGATCGCCAAGCGCGTCGTCGGCGCTCATATCCAGATGCGTATAAGCATCCATCATGGCCGCTCCAGCCTCGCTCCGAACCGGATGGCCGCAAACGCGAACCACGGCAGAATTCCGATCAGCATCAGAATCATGTAGGTGTCATGCCGGTCCGCAAGCAGGCCGATGTACCGGCTCACAGCGCCATACGCAATATTGCTGAGCCCGCCCAGCAGCCCGGCGCTGATGCCCACGTACGCCGGATCAAGATCCTGCACCAGCGTCAGATAGATCACCAAAAAAGCTCCCACACCCATGCCCGTCAATGCCAGGAACAGAACCGCCGCATAGGGCCACGGGCTCAGCCCGGCCGGAACTGCAAACAGCATCAGCACGCACGCCACAAACAGCGCGCGCAGCTTCGCTTTCTCCGTGCTGCAGCCGCGGTCCACCAGAAAGCGAACCAGCAGCCCCACCAGCAGATTCCCCGCAAGCGTCCCGCCGTAAACGCAGATTGAGAGCGCATTCCCGCG
>Ga0181520_10007005_pt1 | contig 16859 bp, 14 predicted proteins | sample PEATcosm2014_Bin_29_FD_132451 | JGI IMG/M metagenome (GOLD analysis project Ga0181520, IMG submission 132451) | Peatland microbial communities from MTU Mesocosm Facility, Houghton, MI, USA - PEATcosm2014_Bin02_30_metaG | ecosystem: Environmental > Terrestrial > Soil > Wetlands > Peat | place... | reverse complement strand
GATCGCCCCGGTCATGACCGCCGATACGCCCTAAACAGCGACAAGGCGAGTCGAGAATTGGATTGGGCACCGGAAATAGCGCTGAAAGATGGGCTGAAACAGACCGTTGATTGGTACTTGTCCAACGGTGAATGGATTCGGCGAGTGACGGCGCGCGTGTATCGCTCGTATTACCGGCAACAGTATGAGCGCCGCGATTCCACGTTGGCGAAAGTACTCAACCGCGGAGGGGAAAAGTAGTGCGAATTCTTGTTACGGGTGCCAGGGGGATGCTGGGGACTGCGCTGCTGCCGTGCCTAGGGACTGAGCACGAAGTTGCGGGAGTCGATATCAAGGACTTCGACATTTGCCAGGAAGCCGCGGTTCAGCGAGCGTTTGGGGATCTGCGGCCGGACTTTGTGTTTCACCTCGCCGCTTACACAGATGTCGACGGTTGTGAAGCGAACCCTCAGATGGCCAGGGATGTCAACACCCTGGGAACGCGGAATGTGGCGCGATCTTGTGCCGAAACCGGTGCCGTTTTGCTGTATGTTAGTACGGACTATGTTTTTGATGGCTCCCTGGCAAGACCCTATCGGGAGGACGATGGTCCGAATCCCCTAAGCGCTTACGGCCGTTCGAAGTGGGAGGGGGAACAGCAGGTGCAAGCGCTGCTGGCCCGGCACTTTATTGTAAGATCTTCGTGGCTGTACGGTCCACGCGGCAAGAATTTTGTGGCCACTATTCTCAAGGTCGCCAAGGAGCGGGACGAACTTCGAGTGGTGAGTGACCAGCGGGGTTCACCGACGTACACCTATCACTTGGCGTTGAAGCTTGCGCAAATGCTGCAAGTCCAAGCTTATGGAATCTACCACGTGACGGGGGCAGGGGACTGCAGTTGGTTTGAGTTTGCCCAGGAGATACTAAAATTGGGGGGATTAGAACAAGTTCGCGTGGTTCCGATTTCCACCCAGGAATCCGGACGAATGGCCCCGCGTCCGGCGAACTCCGTGCTTGAGAACCACCGCCTGATTGAAAGTCATCTGGGTGTTCTTCCCCATTGGAGGGAAGGCTTGACACATTATCTCGAGGTGGGCCAACGCTTGGGCGAGTTCGCTCTACCCGCGTCAGATCGTGGCGAAAAACCGCTTCAGCGAGAGGTGACAGGGCATGATTGTTCCAACTCCCAAGTTGGTGGCTGAACATGATGGTGTCCGCTTGGTCATTGTGCCTCACGCCCAGCCGGGCTGTGGCAGCATTATTGGCGATCCACAAGCACAACAACTGATTGAGGGGGTCGAAGTCGAGCCGCTGACGCAGTTTCCGGACGATCGCGGTTTGTTTGCTGAGCTCTTTCGCTTTGGGGACCCGGGGATTGCGAGGGATTTTGATCCGGCAAACGGCAGCCGGATTCAAGTTTCGTTCACCATCTCGTATCCGGGAGTCATCAAAGCTATCCACTATCACTTTGAACAGACGGACCTTTGGGCTCCGCTCACGGGGATGTTCCAGGTCTTCCTCTGCGATCTTCGTGAGAGTTCCCCGACTTGCGGGAGAATGAATACGGTCTTCACTGGCGCTCAGCGCCCTTGGAAGTTGCGGATTCCGCCCGGCGTTGCCCATGGCTATAAAATCGTGGGGGCGGACCATGGGATGTTGGTTTATGCCACTAATCGGACCTATAACCCCAAAGACGAGGGGCGAATCCCATTTGACGATCCGGGCGTAAACTACGATTGGGTGACGCGGCCAAAGTAACCAGCTCACTTCGAGTTGCGCAGGAAGGTCCGGGGAAAAGGGATTGGAGAGGGAGGCAGATTGACAGACGTCGCCGTCATTGGGGCAGGGCCCACAGGCATACACACCGCTTATCTTCTGGCTCAGGCGGGGCTGGATGTCGTTCTTTTCGAGGCCCATAGCCGCATCGGCGATCGGGCAATTTGTTCTGGTGTCGTCGGAGACGAAGCTTTTGCTCGCTTTGATCTTCCGACGGGCCCCATTTTGTCAGAAATTAAATGCATCCAAGCGGTCTCGCCCGGTGGAAAGAAGCTGGAGTACCGGACAGAAGGTCCGCTTGCACAAGTAATTGATAAAGGGGAGTTTAATCGATCCCTGTCGCAGCGCGCAGTCAATGCCGGGGCAAAGCTTCAACTCGGATGTTGGGTGAATTCTCTGGCAGTCGAAAAGCATGCGGTGGAAATTCAATATCGTCCTACGGAAGGAGCTCCCGCGAGTCTCCGCGCGCAGGTGGCCATTATTACCACCGGAGTGAACGGCTCCCTGAATCATTCTTTAGGGTTGGCGCATCCGCGGCAATTCTTGCGCGCCGTCCAGGCGGAAATGTCCCTCCCACCCAACGGCCATGGCAATTCCACCAGGGTATTTGTTGGTCGGGGCGTTGCACCCGGGGCCTTTGGCTGGGAAATTCCACTGGGTAACAATCGGTGGAGAGTGGGGTTAATGACTGAGGACAACCCTGACCCTTACTTCGTCAAGCTTGTCCAGAGGGTTTCACCAAATACAGACATTTCGACTCTAAAGATCGATCGGAAAGGGATTGCCCAAGCTGCTGTTGGCAGATGCGTCGTCGACCGTGTCATTGCCGCGGGCGAAGCTGCCGGCCATATTAAAACAACCACCGGCGGAGGTATCTACTACGGGTTGCTATCGGCCGAACTGGTGGCCGACGTTGTCAGTCGCGCTTTCCGGACCAGGAATTTCAGTACTCGGACCTTGGGCGAGTTCGAACGTTATTGGCGGTCAACTTTTGGCAACGAGTTAATTGTCGGCTATTTTGCGCGGAAACTCGCTGGTCACTTCTCCGACAATCAAATTGACAGATTCTTCGACGCCGCAAATGCGTCTGACTTGCTTGTGAGGTTGAATGGCAGGTTGAAGTTTGATTGGCACCATCGTGCCCTGTTGGCGACATTACGATCTTTGCTCACTCTGCCGGGTGGTATAGGAAGAGGTTGAATAGTTGAAAGAGTCGAAGAGTCGAGAATCCAAAGCCTAAGCTTGCGAACTCTTTAACTTGTTTAACTTTCTTGACTAGTTCAACTCATCGACATGTTCAAGCCACGGGTGTCAATTCTTAACCAGATGCTTAAACGACTTTTTGACATTTCGCTCTCCGGGTTCGGGTTGATCCTTTCCTCGCCGCTTTGGGCAACAATTGCAATTGCAATCAAGATCGAGGATGGAGGCCCCATTTTTTACGGCCAGCCCCGTGTGGGGAAGGATTGTAAGGAATTCCGAAGCGTCAAGTTCCGTTCCATGGTGCCAGACTCAGATGCCAAGTGGGGAGTAGTCACGGCAAAAGAACGCGATCCGCGAATCACGCGCGTGGGTCGGATTCTGCGCTCCACCGCGATGGATGAACTGCCTCAACTTTGGAATATCTTTTGCGGGGATATGAGCTTTGTGGGCCCCAGACCCGAGTGGTCGGAATTGGTAAAGAAATTCCGCGTCGACATTCCAGGATTCGACCGCCGGCATGCTGTTACACCAGGGCTCACGGGAATCGCTCAAATTTACGGCCATAGTGAACTGCCGCGGCGCCAGAAACTCCGTTACGACCTTATTTACATTAAGAAGCAGACCTTCTGGTTGGACCTTCGCTTGGTTTTTGTCTCCTTCCTCGTGACGTTTACGGGCAAATGGGAAGATCGTTCCGCAAAACTACCACGCCTGCTCGGCGGACGACGCGCCGCGAGGAAACGAATCGCTCCTGTGGCCAAGCCTGCCTGCGAGGCCCCAGTAGCGCGGAGTTAGAAAAATCCCAAAGGTTTTTAGCCGATAAATCGTAGTGGTGCGGTTTCAATATGAACGTTGAATCCTTGACCCATCGAGTGGATTTGCCACCCTGCGTTGATGTTCTGGGAGCGCCGGTTCACATTATTGGCGTCGAGGACGTCATGCGCTTGATGGAACAATGGATTCGGGATCGTGACCGCCCCCATTGGATCGCGGTTACGGGCTCGCATGGCGCGCTTGAGGCGCACAAGCACCATGATTTCCGCGCGGTTCTTCGAACTGCAGACCTTTCCGTCCCCGACGGGCGTTGGGCGGCGCGGGTTGCAGCCAAGAAAATGTCATGCAAAACTCATCAGGTTCGCGGGGCAGACTTGATGTCGGCGTTTTGTGAGTTGTCCCGTGAGAGGGGTTTCACAAATTACTTTTACGGCGATACTGATGAGACCTTGTCGCTGGCCAGCGACCGTCTACGGCAAAAGCACCCAGGGGTGAAGATCATCGGCACTTACTCTCCGCCATTTCGCCAGCTTACACCCGAAGAAGACGCCCAAATTGTTGAAATAATTAACCGGGCAAACCCCGATGTTCTATGGGTAGCCCTGGGCCTTCCGAAACAGGAAAGATGGATCGTTGCCCACCGCGATCGGCTCACGGTACCGGTAATCGTGGCGGTAGGGGCAGCCATCAAGTTTCACAGTGGAAAAGTTGTCCCGTCGCCGCGTTGGGCCAGCCGTGCTGGCTTGGAATGGTTCTGGCGCCTACTCCACGAACCCCGCACCGTCTGGAAAAGGGCCTTGATTTACGGCCCTCAGTTTATGGCCCTCGCGTGGTTCGAAGTGTTGCGCCACACAATGCGATCGAGAAAGTAGTAGTTCGCAATGGGCGGACGCCCCACCTGCTGTTATTCCCACGCCCGCTATCAATGATTCACCTTGGGCCGGCTGTGAAATCCGCATTTGGCTAGGATGCATGTTCTCAGCAGACAAGAAAGCAGCCAACTCGCGCACAGGCTGATGTGTCGACATCGCATTCGGCCCAGAATCTGCCAAGTCCCCCTCTGCCGGGAGAGGGCAAAGTTGAGAGGAGCGGCAAAGTCTTACTGATCGGTATGACAGAAGAAATCTAATGGGCGGAATTGCCTCAATCAGATATACTCGACTGTTTAAATTTCATATCTAATTGGTGGGATCCGTGGCAAGTTCCGCCTAGAATTGCTTTATACCATTGTATGTAGGGGCATTATGGGCTTTCCAAGGTTGTTCAAGGGAAGCCGTGCGGTCGCAAGTTCAGTTGTTTCACGGAATGATCGTTGGTGATGTCACCAGATCCACGTGTGAAGGACTCGCTGCCAATATCTGATCCGCCAATCGTTGCGCCGGCGGAGTCACCTTGGAATGATCAAGCCGTTCGATAATCCGAACTACGTCACGAAGCCTTGGCTCCTTCCGTTGGAGGATTTCCAGAGGGGACTGGCGGAGATCTGTGGTCGGGGCGTACTGACCAACAGCGGCCCCGTGGCGGAGAGATTTCGGGCAGAGCTGGCGGAGTACTGCGAAACGGAGAACCTATGGCTCTTTGGCAATGGTCCCCTGGCGCTGCAGAGGGGGCTTCAGGGAGTAGGCATTAGGGGACGTGATTACGACGCCCTAAACTTCTGTGGCGACGGTGGATTCGCTATTCTGGAATAAGGTGAGGTCCGTGTTTGCGGATATCGAAACGGAACAATATCCTCTGGACCCGAAAGAATTAGATGCGGCGGTTCGACTACCTAAAGATCTTTGGATTCGAGAACAAAGTGGAAAGCCAGAACCCCAGAAAAGACGTACTGTGAAGGCGACAAACAACCCCCGGAGGAACGAATGACCGTGGACCGACCGCCCAAAGTCTCGTTTGTAATGCCCGTCTTTAACGAGACAAGAACCATCGAAGAAATCCTGCTTCAGGTTCAATCGGTCGACCTGGACAAAGAAATCGTGATTGTGGACGATGGGTCGACCGATGGAACTCGGGCCTTCTTGACCATGGTGGAGGAATGCGCGAAGCAGACTCCGGCCACGATGAAGCTACCGCGCAAGGGGTGCGATCTCCGTGTGGACAACATCCGCGTGTTTCGCCAGGAAAAGAACCGGGGAAAAGGCGCGGCACTGCGACGGGGATTCCAAGAGGCGAAGGGCGACATCGTTGTTATCCAGGATGCCGATCTGGAATACGATCCGGGTGATTACCCCAAGCTTGTCGCGCTAATTGAGACGGAAGGAGCCGACGTCGTCTACGGTTCTCGCTTTCTCGGAGATACCCACCGGGTGTTGTTATTTTGGCATTATATTCGCAATAAGGTTCTGACTCTCTTGTCGAACATGGTGACGGACCTGAATCTCTCCGATGTGTGGACCTGTTACAAAGCCTTCCGGCGAGAGATCATCCAGAGTCTTGACCTGCACGAGAATCGCTTTGGGTTTGAGCAAGAGGTGACCATCAAGATCGCGCGCGGTGGTTGGCAGGTTTACGAGACCGCGATTTCGTATTCCGGACGGACGCACGGCGCGGGAAAGAAGATCACCTGGATGGACGGGGTTCGCGCCCTCTGGTGCATCCTGCGATATGGGGTCTTCTCGAGTAACTCAAAACCATCCCGTGCCAAAGATGCAGTGCAAGTCATGAATTGCGGAGGAAAGCATGGCTAGTAATCAGGTCCCGTCAGTCGGGGCGCCTCGATCCGAATGCGGGCAGATTTCCCACACGCGCTGGGTTTGGGTCGTGGGCTGGGCGGTGGCTCTGCTGCTTGGGTTTGTCCATATTTGGGCCGTCCGGCATGACTTGTACGGTGATAGCATTTCATATCTTGACATGGCCGACGCCATTTCAATGGGCCACTGGGGGGCGGCGGCGAATGCCTATTGGAGCCCTCTCTACCCCGCGCTTTTGGGCTTGGCGCTCAAAATCATGGGACCTTCGAAATCCAACGAGATTACCTTTTCTCACATCGTGAATTTTGTGATATACGCGGGGACGCTGGGGTGTTTTCACTTTTTTTTGCGCAGCTTGCTCAACGCTCATCGGAATGCGGAGTCAAAAAACTCCTCCGAAAGCTGTAACCTCTTTCCAGAATGGGCTTGGGTTTCTCTAGGTTTTGCCTTGTTCGCCTGGACTTCTCTTCAACTGATACAACTTGACCTGCTCAACCCTGACGCTTGTGTCGCAGCGTTTGTTTATTTAGCTGGGGGCATCTTGTTGCGGATTCGTGTCAGGCCCGCAGGCTGGCGCCTTTATCTGATCCTAGGGATTGCGCTGGGATTAGGCTACTGGGCGAAGGCACCAATGTTCCCCATGGCGTTTGTTTTCATGTTCGCAGGGGTGCTCGCCGCCGGTAACGTGCGGATCGCGCTCCCCCGCGTGGGGGTATCGCTTGTGGTCTTTCTTATAGTTGCGAGCCCGCTCATCCTTGTACTGTCTCGTGCCCAGGGTCGTCCGACCTTTGGAGACAGCGCCAGGCTGAATTACGCGTGTTATCTATACGGCATCAGTGGAGTGAACTGGGAAGGGCAACCCCCCGGCACAGGCACCCCAAAACATCCGCCGCAAAAGGTGCTGGATGCCCCTCCGCTATACGCTTTCTCGGCCCATTTGAAAGGCACGTACCCCCCCTCGTACGACCCCGCTTACTGGGAGGAGGGAATGACGCCCCGATTCAGTTTGCGGGGACAGGTAAGAGCCCTTTTTAGTGATCTGCTGGCATACTTCGATTTGTTCATATTGATGCAGGGGGCCATTCTCGGTGGCATTGTGACCCTTCTCGTGTTGAGTGGGACGTGGCGTTCGAGTATCGTGAATCTTGCGGAATATGTATTTCTTTTGATCCCTCCTCTTGCTGCGTTGTGCATGTACGCACCAGTACATGTGGAACTGAGAATGGTTGCTGCCTATATGGTCCTCTTATGGGTAGGGTTACTTTCGGGGGTTCGACTTCGCGCTTCCCCGGAATTCAGGAAGATCGCTGCCGCAGTGATGATCTCCATGTTAGTGATGCTAGGTGTGCAGCTTGTTGGCCGGATGGTCAAGGATTTCAGCATGGGGGTTAGTGACCCGCAAAAAGTCAATTGGGTGGTGGCGCAGTACTTGAAACGGATGGGGGTCGCGCCTGGAGATATCGTTGCCTCGGCAGGAGATGGTTTCAACTCCTCTTGGGCTCATATCGCCGAAGTGTCGATTGTGGCTGAGACTCCCGATGACGGAAAGGAGAGTTTTTGGTGGGCAGCAGACCCGCAGGCGAAGGCGCAGGTTTTTCAGGCCTTCGCAATGACGGGCGCAAAAGTTCTCGTCGCGGACAGAATGCCGCTTCCTAATTGGTCTTCGGACTGGCAACAGATTGGAACCACCCCCTACTTTGTCCATCTTCTGGCCCGGCCGTGAGGTTTGCGATTCAGTAGAATCCTAGCCAACCGCAACGCAATGGGATATTTTCTCGACCCTGCATTAGCTGAGTCATTGGTTCGGGAGCGATGGGATTGGTAATGGGGGGGGAGAGAGCAATCCCTTACGGATAAGCACGATGAGGGAAATCTGATGGGCGGAACCAACTCCATCAGGTATACTGGTTTTCTTATCTTATTAGCGTGCTCCTAAACCTGTTCCGCGCAGAGTCGTGTCATACTTCTCCACTTAAAAGGACCAGGACCTTTCCCGAATTGCTTACAGGAAGCGGCGCGAGGTTAAACGAATGAGAGTTCTAATCCCGTATTTTCCAAGGGAGCAGGTGATTCAAAGCGACTTTGCCCTGTGTCTCGAAACCCCCAAGGCTCTCCCTTTTCCTCCTGTGAGTAGCCTGATAGCAAGCTCGAGTAGCGCATGGAAGCATCGGTTGTAATGCCACCCGATCCACTCGTAAAGAAAACGCTGCCACCAACTGATCCGCCCATCGTGGCATGGGCGGAGGTGTCGCCATCAGAAGTGTCGCCAGGCGCGGACCTTACGGGGTTCTTCAGTGTCCAAGGAATGCTTGATCGCGCACGGTCCATGAAGGGACTACTGAGGCTAAAGCCGTTCGATACATCCACGGAAGAAGGACGTTCACGGGAGCGGTATCGGCGCGCTGCGTTGACGACCATCACCTCTGTGATGGCACGATGTGTGACGGTCTTTACTTCACTCCTTACCGTCCGCCTGACAATTCGATATCTCGGAACAGAGCGCTACGGGCTGTGGATGACCGTAACTTCCGTTGTGTCCATGCTGACATTTGCAGACTTGGGGATCGGCAATGGACTCCTGAATGCCATTGCGGAGGCACGTGGCAGGGATGATGTTGAGTCCGTACACAAATATGCTTCGAGTGCGTTCTTTGTCCTGCTGGGGATTGCAACGCTGCTGCTGGGAATATTTGCCTGTGCTTACCCCTTTATCCACTGGCCCCGAATTTTCAATGTCTCTTCCCCCATCGCCATCCACGAGTCAGGGCCGGCGGTCATTGTGTTCTTGGTTTGCTTCCTGACAAATATACCCTTAGATGTGGTCCAGCGGGTTCAGACCGGGCACCAGGAAGGATATCTGGCGAATTTCTGGATGATCGTCGGCAACCTGACGGGGCTAGGCTGTTTGATAATGGTCATGCACCGGAATGGCGGACTGCCCTGGTTGATTCTCGCCATACTTGGAGGACAAATCCTTGGTGTTCTTGGGAATTGGGGGCAGGAGTTCGGGTTTGCCCGCCCGGAACTTCTGCCGAAGTGGGCTTATTGGGACACTGCCGCGGCACGCAAGATCCTGAATACCGGTTTTATGTTCTTTCTGATACAGATCTGCGGCGCCTTCACCCTGCCTCTTGACCTTATCATAATCACCCAAATCCTTGGCCCGGAAGCCGTGACCCAATACTCGGTCCCCATACGCCTTTTTCTTTTGGTGGTTACGGTCGCGAATATGTTTGTCCTGCCCCTGTGGCCCGCTTACGGGGAGGCATTTGCCCGGGGTGATATGAAGTGGGTGAAGTCGACCCTGTTTCATTCTCTCGGTTACAGCGTGTTGGTCTTCGGTCCTGTGGCTTTGGGCCTTGCCGTGTTTGGAAAATTAATCGTGCGGGTTTGGGTGGGGCCGCAGATTCACCCAACCTTGGTATTGCTGGTTGGTATGGCGTTTCTTGCGATGATCATGATTGTCTCTGGTGTCATGAACATTTTCTTGAATGGGATTAACAAACTGAAGTTTCAAGCGACGGTTGGCCTGCTACAGGCCGTCGTCGGCTTGGGCCTGAAGATCGTCATGACCAAGAAGTTTGGACTCGCAGGTGTGATCTGGGCCAGCGTGGCCACGACCTTCCTTGGGACTGGCGTCTTCTTCCTGTACGTTCGCAGGTTATTCGCACAAATGGATGAGCAGACGGTAAGAGAGCCTTGCCTCTGAATCCTGTTGTGGCATTAAGAAATGGAATTTCCTGATGGGCTTTGACAACGAAGGTATACGCGTCGAAGAAGTCACGATCTGCTCCTGGTGCGGGGAACAGGGGCAGATACTTTATGGAGCTTTGCGAGACCGGCTCTTCGGCGCTCCCGGCACCTGGAGTCTCTTCGAGTGTCGAGGCTGTGGGCTTGTCTGGCTCAATCCACGGCCGGTGGGGGAAGATATTGGGAAGCTTTATGTTCAGTATTACACCCATGGACAGGAACCCTCATCCGTTTCACCGGGTCCAAGGAAGATAGGAAGCAGGCAGAAAGCCAAGGCTGCACTCCTGGCCGTGCACTATGGCTACCCGAATCCGGATTCCACTCCCTTTTGGAACGGGGTCGGCAGAATAGCGTCTTCCATTCCCTTCCTGCGGGACTTGGCGGGTGCGCATATACGCGATTTGCCATTCGTTCCACATGGCCAACTCCTGGATGTGGGTTGTGGAAATGGGAACTTCCTAGTGGGACTGCGCGAGCGCGGCTGGCAGGTGCGCGGTATTGAGCCCGATCCTAATTCAGCGCGTGTGGCGCGCGAACGGAATGGCTTGGAAGTGACGACGGGCACCTTGGAGGGATCGGCACTTCCTTCCGCTTCTGTCGACGCGATTACGCTAAGCCATGTCATCGAGCACGTGCCCGATCCAGTTGCACTGCTGTGCGAATGCAGTCGCGTCCTCAGGCCGGGAGGCAGGCTCATCGCGGAAACGCCAAATATCGAGAGCTTCGGGCACCGCAAGTTCGGAACAAATTGGCGTGGTCTTGAGGTGCCGCGTCATCTCTTTCTGTTCTCGCGCAAGGCACTTCGGGCTTGCGCGCAGAAAGCTGGCTTGAAGATTGAGTACTTGCGCAGTACCAGCCGTGGCGGACGCCTGTTCTATATGTCGAGTGACGTTCTGAAGCACGGCTCCAAACGTCCGCAAGACAGTTATCGCCCCAGCCGCTGGTTGGCCTACCAATCTTTGGCGTTCCAGGCATGGGAAGAGACCCTGCGACTTGTGGACGGTATATCGGGGGACGTGCTGGTTCTGAGTGCCACACGCCCCACGGAGCAGAGCAGCTAAATGACTAACGAGCAAGGTTCCAACTCGTCCCCGCTTCCGGGAGAAGCATCATCACCCCTGGTGGTGATCAGTATTCTGAACTGGAATGGGTGGCGCGACACGCTGAAATGCCTGCAATCGGTCCGAGAGCTCGATTATCCCAACTATTTAATTGTGGTTGTGGACAATGGTTCCGGGAACGACTCGGCGGACAGGATCGGTGCGTGGGCCCGTGAAAATCTCAAATCGGGTTGTGCATCCGTTGAATACAGCGAGGAGGCCGCATTGGGCGGCGGCGAAGAGCAAGCCGAAGCGGCCCTGGACCGGGCTCCTTCTGCCCAACGGTTGGTTCTGATCCGCAATAAAGAAAATAGGGGTTTCGCCGGTGGCCACAACGTGGCGATTCATTATGCGCTCGCAAGAAAGCAAGTGACGGATGATGTGTTTCTACTCAACAACGATTCGGTCGTCTCTCCCGACGGCTTGGCGCGTCTGATTTCCGTCCAGCAATCTGCGCGCGCCGGTATTGTGGGCGCCATCGTAACTGAGAAAGAGAACCCGCGGATAAGATTGGAAGGGCCGTTTTCATTTCGGGCGAGCTTCTTTGCTCCCTTCATAGGTGATAGGGCAGAGTCGGGAACACGGGAAAAGCCCTATCGATACTCCGATTTTGTAATCGGAACGGCCATGCTGATTGGCAGGGATGTCCTTGCTTCGATCGGTGGCTCCTCCGGTGATTACCTTCCCAGCAGGTTGTTTTTTTCGGGCGAAGAGCAAGCCTTCTGCTTTGCCGCCAAGAAGCGCAATTTTGTAATTGTGATGGCGGAAGACGTTTGTGTTGAACACTTGGGGGGGAGGAGTGCCGGAGGAAAAGGCAGCACCCTGATGTATTATTACGGCCAACGCAACAGCGTCCTCTTGGCAAAGATGCTGCTGCCTTTTCATTACCGGATCCTCTTTTACTCGCTCAACCTGAGTCTTGCCGCGGGCCGCGTGGGTAAGAATCTTTTGCGGCGACGGCCCCATGCGGTGTGGGCGGTGATCCACGGTGTGCTGGATGGATACCTGGGGCGCACAGGGAAGTGGAAATATCATGACCGCGAAGCGGCTGCCTCGGGCTGATCGGCAGCGGAAAACTTCCCTGCCGCTATCCTGAGCTGTTCGTTGTCATACTGAGCGCAGACGACAAAAGGAGTTGGTGCTTTGCTGTTGACCTGCCAAGTTTTCAATAGGAGCGTTTCCTAAGACATGCGTCGCATCTCCTCCCTTGATGGACTCCGAGCAATCTCGATTATGCTGGTTCTGCTTGGGCATCTTGCAGGAACCCGAGGTTCGCTACCATCGCTTAAAGTCTTTGAGTACTATGCGAACTTTGGGGTGCGCGTTTTTTTCGTTATCTCTGGCTATCTCATCACCGGGTTATTATTGCGAGAGCGAGAGCGGACATCGCACATTAACCTCTATGAATTCTACCGGCGTCGCTTTTATCGTATATTCCCGCCAGCTTACCTATACATGTTCGTTATCACCATTATCGCCTGGCGGACGCTCAAAGCTTCGGACATTGCGGCGGCATTTTGCTATCTTTCGAATTACCACGAAGGCCCTTGGCCTTTGGGACACCTTTGGTCGTTGTCCGTGGAAGAACAATTCTATCTAATTTGGCCGGCAATTCTGGCTCTGTTTTGTGCATTTAGAGCGAGGCTGCTGGTGCTGGCCACGGTCTGCTGTCCGCTGCTGCGAGTCATCTTGTATTTGCGGGGGTGGCGCTTTGTAGACACTGGCTTCTTCACGGTGTTCGATGCCATCGCCGCCGGTTGTCTGCTTTCGATCTACTGGAAAGAACTGCACCGCTTTGACAGATTCCTGCTTTCCAATGGCGCTTTGGTATTGCCGCTGGTGGCCTTGGCTTTACCGTTGCTTCAGGAACCATGGGTGCCGCGTTTATTCCACAACATTTATTACGCTGTCGGATTTACGGTCATGCACGCGGCCATTGCGCTTTGCCTTTACAATGCGGTCCGCAAGGAGTGGCGCGCCCTCAATTTTGCCTCTGTGGTGTGGGTGGGCCAGGTGAGCTACAGCCTATATCTGTGGCAGCAGTTGTTCCTGAATCGTCAGGACCAGCATTCATCGGCTACGGCGTTTCCCCAGAATCTTTTGCTGGCTTTCGCGTGTGCCGCCTCCTCCTATTACTTTGTCGAGCGGCCATTTCTTCGCTTGCGGGACCGAGGCAAACGCCGCATGGCGGTTATTCAACCTCCCGTTGCGGCAACCTGAAACCCGTAGGATAGAAGGTCTGCTTGGCTCGAAGTGCAGCAATTGGTACGGGCGAGAAATTTGGGGAGATTTCAAGGAGGTGTATGGTTCAGATCGCAGGTGCGAAGGGTAGGATCGCTTGGTCTATTTCGCCTGTCTTATGCGGGGTCACCACCGCTTATCACGTAGTGGGTGAGGGACTTCGCCGCGCAGGATGGGACCTTGTGGGTGTTGCAGGCGGCCCCGAAATTGTTGGTAAAGCCGACTCCAGATTTGCGGATCAATTTGTTGAGGTCTTGCTACCCGGTTGTACGGATGCTCGGCGGGTCGCTGCGGAATTCGTTCGTTGGGTTAGCGACCGAAATATTGATATCGTCTTTTCCTCGGGGCACATTTTTACAATTGCGGCCGCCCCTGCCCTGCCGCCTCATGTGAGATTCGTTAGCCGTTGCCCAAGTATCACCCGCCACAGTTATGCGTTGGCAGTGGCGAATCTCCCCACAATCTGCAAGGTGGTCGTCGAGACTCCGAGACAGCAGCGAGACCTCGTTCGCGATTGGGGGGTGCCGCCGGAAAAGTGTGCCATCATTCCGGGTGGAGTTGAAGATGAGACCTTTAACCCCGGCATGGTCCGCGATTTTAGCGGAGTGTTGCGGATCGTTTACTTGGGGCGCCTAGATGATGATGCAAAAGGGGTCATGATGCTTGCGGAAATTGCCAGCGAGCTCACTGCGGCCGGGGTCGAGTTTCATTTTGATATTATCGGTGACGGACCCGACCGGGACCGTTTGAGGAAGGCATTTTCCCGGGCCCGTCTCAATCACTACGTGACCTTTCGAGGATACTTAACGCGGCGGGAGACTTTGCCGATTCTTCAGCGTGCCCATTTGTTTGTGCTTCCGTCCCGCTACGAGGGCCATTCGTGGGCCCTTTTGGAAACAATGGCTTGTGGGTGCGTTCCCATCGCATCGCACATTGCAGGGGGTACAGATTTTGTGATTGAGCATGGAGTGAACGGCTTTCTGTGTAGAGTGGGCAATGCCCCAGCTTTTTCTAAGGAAATTGTGAATCTTTCCGCGGACAGAAAGCGCCTTGAGATTTTATCGGCTGCTGCAAGTAGAACGATCCGCGATCGGTTCTCGCTGGACCGGGTGGTGAGGGACCACGATGCGCTTTTTCAGGATATCCTGACGCAGGAGCCCATAGCTTACACGCCGATTCCCGTGTCAGCGATTCGGGCGCCCAATCTGTCTGGCCCAAGGTGGCGCCAGTTTGTGCCCCAGGGCGTGAAGAATTACGTTCGGACCTGGGCAGAGCGCTTTAATCGGTCGGTTTGACGCCAGGCAGGGAGAGAAGAGAACCCGTAATAGTTGGAGGAAGGGCCATAAGAGAATGTCGCAAAAAGCACGGGTCGCCGTGGTGCATCCCGGCCTGGGTTTTGGGGGCTCGGAATCGCCTGTCCTGTGGACCCTGGAGGCACTGAAAAAGGACTACGACGTAACCCTGATTACCACGGGAAAAATCGACCTTGCCCGCTTGAACACCTATTATGGGACGGGTCTCGCTACGGAAGACTTCTCCATTCAATATGCGCCACTGCCGGTGGGGTTGCGGAGCACAGCGAAGTTTGTCGGTTTGAAGGGTAGCTTCTTCCAGCGTTATGTTCGGCGCGTCGCTTCGGAATTCGATGTCCTGATCAGTTGTTATGGTCCCATGGACTTTGGCCGGCGCGGGATCCAAATGATTGCCGATTTTGCCTTTGTGGAAGAATGGCGATTTTCCCTTCATCCCGGCGTCCGCAGTTGGAACCGCTGGTGGTACGGTCGGTCACCCATTCGCAGGGTCTACCTGACCCTATGTGCAATGGTTTCCGGGGCCAGCGCCGATGGTTGGAAACGGAACCTGACACTGGCCAATTCCGACTGGTCGGCAAACCTCATGCGGCAGAAATTCGGGGTAGAGTCACAGACTTTGTATCCGCCGGTAGAAGATGATTTTCCGCGAGTCCCATTTTCCGAACGTGAAAATGGGTTTGTATGCCTGGGGCGGATCTCCCCCGAAAAGAGGGTGGATGCTATTATCGAAATACTCTCCCGAGTCCGGCAAAGAGGGCACAGGATCCACTTGCACATCCTTGGCGGGCTCGACGATTCCCCCTATGCGGTAACGGTGAAGAACCTCGCCGGGGAAAACCGCGACTGGGTATTCCTTGAAGGTTGGGCAATAGGCGACGGAAAGAAGAAATTGCTGGCCAGCCACCGGTATGGAATTCATGGCCGGGAGAACGAACCTTTTGGAATTGCCGTGGGCGAGATGGTGAACGCCGGGTGTATCGTGTTTGTGCCCAAGGGGGGAGGGCAGGTGGAGATCGTCAATCACCCTGCGCTGGTTTCCCAGGGCGACGCCGACACGGTGGATAAGATTGATGCCGTTCTGAAAAGCAATGCTGAGCAGGAGAACCTGTGCCAACATCTGCGGCAGAGCGCCAATCGATTTTCTCCGGTATCCTTCCAGGCCCAGATACGCCAGGCGGTTAAAGATTTTCTGAAGGAGGGAACCGAAGCGTGAAGCCGTCCATCCGCGCTGAAGTTCCGGCCTGGGTAGTAGCCGGAATCATGCGGGTCTTTGTCCTTTCAACGCTTCTTCACCTGGCCGCTTTCGTGCGGGAATGTGGTTCGGATATATGGCAGCCTGCGCGAGCTTGCGAGATGCGGGCATGAGATTGTCCGGTTGGCCGGCGTGGGGATTTGGAAACTTGAGCACTAGGCGGAATTAATGAAGATTCTTGTTCTATCACCCTTTTTCCCCTGGCCACTTTATGGTGGCAACATGATTCGAATATTTGGGATTCTGAAGGAACTGTCGAATCGTGGGCACGAAATCTATCTGCTGGCAGGCAACTCAGGTCCAACTCCTTCGCCTGATAATCCTGTAGCAGTACTTTGCAAACAAGTGGCGTATTACCGTCCGCCCGCCAGTTCACAGCGGTCAAATGCTCTGTTATCAGGTTTGCGGGCCCTGTTTTCGCCATATCCCTATACCAACTCGAAGTTTGGTAGCAATGAGATTCGGCGTGTTATTCGAGAGATTCTCGCCAATCAGCATTTTGATCTGATTCTGGCTAACTTTGCCTTTCTTGCGGATTCTGTCCCCCGCCATGTGGCGAAAAGCACTCCGGTGGTGTTTGACGAACATGAGTCGGAAGGCCTCTTGTGGCGCCAATACATGCGTCGTGGCAATATAGCGATGCGGGCCTTTGGTCTTCTCAACGTGCTCAAAGTCGCATGGTTCCAAAAAAGATTGGTCTCGCGGATCGCTGCCATTCTCTGCGCTTCCGACCGGGAGACGGAAATTGCGCGGAGCTTTATTCCGGCAAATGTGGGCCTAT